>Ga0210040_10001043_pt1 | contig 43684 bp, 28 predicted proteins | sample CryGeyCG12114_NA_FD_185462 | JGI IMG/M metagenome (GOLD analysis project Ga0210040, IMG submission 185462) | Groundwater microbial communities from aquifer - Crystal Geyser CG19_WC_8/21/14_NA (SPAdes) (version 2) | ecosystem: Environmental > Aquatic > Deep subsurface > Groundwater | place: USA...
CCTAAAGACCGCCCCGCCTTGGCTCCCGCTGCGATGCGGGTTCCGGTCGGGGAGTAGCTCAGCCTGGTAGAGCACTGTCTTCGGGAGGCAGGGGCCGGAGGTTCGAATCCTCTCTCCCCGACCACTTTTCGCGATCCGACGCCCGAGATGGGCTGAAAACCGCCGCTTTCCTGATGGAGGTGGTAATTGGTCGCGAACTTTTCCGGGCTTTTGTGCCCAATGTGCCCAGGATTGTGTCCAGCTTGCCGTTCCGCGGGAGGGCACCATGGCTGCTAACCTCTATCAGCGGGGGCGACTCTGGTGGTGGCGCTGGCGCCCCACCCGAAGGTTTTCGAGCAAACGTCCTATAACCGTGCGGGTAAGCCTCAGGACGGGGTGCCGGGCAACCGCCCAGCGCCTGTCTGTCCAGCTCGAGGCGTGGCTGGACGGAGTGGTAGGCATGAAACATATCGCGATTGGAGAGCAGGATCAGCAAAAGCTGTTCACGGCCATGTCGGCCGAGGCCGTCGACCGGATCATTGGGGATCGGCTGGGTCTGCCGTCACCCTTCCACGACCGCATCAACATGGCCCACGCACGCGTAAGCGCGCTGTTCGCCCACTCGGGCCGAATGCCGTCCTGGTCGCAAGCTTGGGAAGAGTTGGAGAAAGCAGGCGTTCCGCCAGAGCAGATCCTCGATGTGGTCGTGACCATTGAAGTCTACGAACGGCGGGCGCCGGTGTCGGACGGTAAGGTCGTGGTGCACCTCCAGAACCTGGGCCTGCCTGCGACAGCGGAGAACCTCCGTCGCGGGCGCCAGGTGGGGGCAGCTGCGATGGTGCACGCCTGCCTAACGGCAACGCACCAGATAAACCTGGGGCAGCACTTCGACCTTGGGCTGCCACTCCCAACCGCGCTGGCGCACTTCACGAATTTTGCTGTTGAGCGTTCGACGCAGACCGCACCTTCCGAACCACCGTTCAATGAGCGGCAGGGCGTCGCCGAGCCCACCCCCGGGAGCCCTCAGCACGTCACGCGTGACGGCCGCTTCCGCGAAGTCGCTGATGTGGTCATCGAGCGGAAGAAGGAAGACGGCCTGTGGGACGAAGACCGTGCGCGCGAAGTCCGAGCAAGTGTGTCGTTGTTCGTCGAGGCGAACGGCGACATCATGTTTTCCCGTGTGTGCCAGAAACACCTATTCGCCTGGACCGGTCTGATGGGTCAGCTCCCGAGGCGCTACAATCACTTCATGGTTGCCGGGCAGGGCGGATTTCAAGCAGCGCTTGCCAAGGCAGGCGAAATCAAGGCGATCGGCATCGAAGGAGAGCCGGCCGAAGATCGGAAGCAGCGGCTCTCCAAGCACATTGGCCTGCGTTCAGGCACTCGCAACAAGCACATCAGCTGGCTCAGCGCCGTGGTGGAAGGAGCTGGACTCGCTGGGTTCGCGAAGCTGAACCTCGACTTCAAGGGCCTGCGCCATGGCAAGAAGGAGATGAAGAAAACGGACAAGCGCAGGAAGCACGAGAAGCGCCCCAACTGGACCGCGGACGCCTTTGCCAAACTGACCTCCGGCCCTGTCTACGAGGGATGTGCTGGCATCGACCTTCGCTTCCGTCCAGGGCAGCAAGTGTTCCACGACGGCGTTTATTGGTCACCCCTCGTCGTTCTGAACATTTGCGGCCGCCCCGGCGAGGGCGCGGGCGTGGAGACCGACGATGTGTTCGATGACGCCCCGATTCCATACATCCATGTTCGCCCGAACAGCCTGCGTGGGCTAAAGGTCGATGAAGGAGAGCGGAAAGTCCCGATCCATCCCAAGCTGATCGAGCTAGGTTTCCTTGATTATGTCCGGGCAGTTCGCGCTGCGGGCTACAAGGCACTCTTCCCGGAATTCGTTCATTCCGGCACGCTCGATTTTGCATGGATGATGCGCAAGAAGGCGATCGATCCCGCAAAGCTACTGCACTTTCCAGCTGGCACTGGCTTGGGGCTGCATGGCAAAGAGCCTGACGGCCATTCACTGCGGGGCACCGGCCGAACTGCGCTCCGAGACGCGGGTGTTGAGGAGCCGATGCGCAACTACGTCTCGGGCCATACCCAGGGGACGGTCGGTGTGGAGGTCTATGAAGCACCACCACCACTTGAGCTTGTTCTTGGAGCGATTAGGGCGCTGGATCCCTTCTTTGCTCATCTGAAGAAACGGCCGTTGAACTTGCGGCCCGGCGATCGCATGAAATTCGGCGCAAAAAGCGGCCGGCCTCCGAAGCGCAGCTGATCTGAGATTAAGCTTTGCAATAGAGGGTTGACGATGCGAGCTCGACGACTTGGTGCGACGGGCTCGCCGAGGTGATGAAGCGGGAGCAGCGCCGCTAATGGTCGTTTCGCGCCCAAATAGGTCGTCCAAGCCTCTCGGATCGAAACCCGTAAACAGAAGTTCGTTTAGGTCCCTTTTTCGTCCGCCGGTGGTGGGAAGCGGAACGGCTGCTTACGGGCTGCTGAAGTACGATTTCGGCTGTTCGTTCATCATGCCCCTTTGAGAGCTATGCGCCCGTTGCAGCCGCTTCCGGTAACCTTGCGGAAACCCGTAAGCGGACCTCTGTTCAGCTAAGTAGCTAAGGCCTGATCCCGACCCTGCGGACATCGAGCATGTTGTTCAGCATGGGCTATGACCTTTGTTGGCTACTTGGGCTTACTAGCCGCGCTTATCTCTGCTGCTGTTGTTATAGCTTGGAGCCTCAGCATGGGGCGGGTGCCAGCAGAGGCCTATGCCCTTCTTGGAATCACGCAAGGCGCCCTGCAGATTATTGCCTCCTCGGCCACCGCAAGCGCCGCATGGTAGCGCCGCTTGCTGGCATCGGTCATGCCCCTAGTGCTAGTTTGCGTTGGTCTCCACTAGAATGCGAAGCTCGCTCGCCCAATGCTGCGCTCGGGGGCCGATGATGAGTTGAAGTTGCCGGTTCGCCGTGGCTGCGATCCCGCGCACGCCAAGGGTCTGCAAGGCCGTCGTGTCAGTCAGAGACGGATCGTTCAGCTGAACCATGAGCCGCGTGCTGCGCGCGTCCAACGCTTGGACGTTGGCTGCGCCGCCCAGCGCCGCCAGCACTTCGGTATAACGCGCCCTTGGGCCAACGCTGGCGGCTGGTGCCTGGTCGGTGTCCGGCGCGACCAAGGCCGGTTGCGCCAACGGCGGTGGGGGCACCTGAAGCGCGGCCCGGATATCGCTTGCAACCCCATCCGCCGTCGGGCCGAGCACGACCTGCAGCGTCGGCCCGCCGGGACGCACGACGCCGCGTGAGCCGAGCGCCTTCAGCCGCCCCTCGTCGACGTTGGCGGGATCGACGAGTTGCACCCGGAGCCGAGTGGTGCAGGCATCGACGGTGCGGATATTCGCCGGACCGCCTAATGCGTTGATGAACGCGTAACTGCGCTCGCCCGCCGGAACGGCGGTCGCAGCCTGCGGCGCGTCAAGTTCGCGGCCCGGTGTCTGCAGGCCGAAGCGGAGAATGCAGAAGCGGAATGCGCTATAGTAGATCGCAAAATAAGTGATGCCCACCGGGATTAGCAGGAGCGGACGCGTGGACAGCCCGTAGCCCAGCACGTAATCGAACAGCCCCGCCGAAAAACCGAAGCCCAACCTGACATTTAACCAGTCCATGACGACCATGGACAAGCCGGTCAGTACCGCGTGCAGCAGATAAAGCAGCGGTGCCAGGAACATGAAGCTGAACTCGATCGGCTCGGTTACGCCCGTCAGGAACGAAGTGAACGCCAGAGAGGCCAGCATTCCGCCAACGGCCTTTTTCCGTTCGGGCAGAGCAGTGTGGTACATTGCCAGGCATGCGGCCGGCAGGCCGAACATCATCACGGGAAAGAAACCCGCCATGAACGCGCCCGCGGTTGGATCTCCCGCGAAAAAGCGCTTGAGGTCGCCCGTCGCCCCGTTGAAATCGCCGATGATGAACCATGCGAGATTGTTCAGGATGTGGTGGAGTCCGGTTACGATCAGGAGCCGATTGAGCAGCCCGTAGGCGAACAGCCCGAACTCGCCCGCACCGACGACCCAGCGACTGACTGCGTCGATTGCCGTCGCAAGGTGGGGAAAGCCGATGCCGAACAGCAGTGCCCCCAACAGCCCCGCGACGCCCGCAGCGATCGGGACGAAGCGGCGGCCGGCGAAGAACGCGAGATACTCAGGAAGCTTGATTGTAGCGAAGCGATTGTAGAGCAGGCCGGAGACGAGCCCAGCTAGGATCCCCGCCGGCACGCTGAGCTTGGCCAGTTGCGAGCTGCGGTAGGCGGCGCCAGCCAGATCCCGCGCCGCCTGGTCGGTGAACGGGGCGAGCGTTTCCGGCGGTACAACCAGCAGCGCCTTGGCGCCCTCCACCGTCACGAGGTACCCGACAGCTCCCGCAAGGCCGGCGGCACCGTGATTTTCGCGCGCGAGTCCCACCGCCACGCCGATCGCGAACAATAGTCCGAGATTGGAGAAGATCGCGTTCCCGGCAGCGGCGATGAAGGCGATGTCGAGGAGGTCCGGCTGCCCGAGGCGGAGCAACAGCCCGGCGACCGGAAGCACCGCGATGGGCAGCATCAGAGCGCGGCCGAGCGGCTGCAGGCGGTCGAGGGGAATGCGCATTACGCCGCTCCTTGCCTGTTCGATGTTGCCCGCTCGTCGGGGATCAGCGCCCTGACCGCGGACGGTGAATCAGCGGCCAGCGCGCGCGCTGCGAGCGCGCGGCATGTTTCCAGCGACACTTGTCGCACCCGAGCCTTGATGTCCGGGATCGTCGCGGGCGTGGCCGAGAGTTCGGTAACGCCGAGGCCGATGAGGAGCAGCGCGCCCGCAGGATTGGACGCGAGGCCGCCGCAAGTTCCGATGGGCCGGCCGTGTGCCCGAGCGCCGCGCACTGCGACGTCGATCAGTCGCAGCACGGACGGATGAAAGGCGTCTACCTGTGACGCAACCAGCGGATTGGTGCGATCCATCGCCAGCGCATATTGGGTAAGATCGTTCGAGCCGATCGAAAAGAAGTCCGCTTCCTTTGCCAACTGGTCGGCGAGGATGGCGGCTGCGGGGGTTTCGATCATGATGCCCAGCGGCACTCGGTGCGCAAAGCCACGATCGCGCGCCAACCCGTCCAGCCGGACGCGAACGGCGCGGAGTTCGGCCGGCGAGACGATCATCGGGAGCATAATTCGGCACCGACCATCCGGCCGGACGCCGAGCACGGCCGCCAGCTGTACATCGAGCAGATCGGGGCGCCACAGGCTGGTGCGGATGCCGCGAAGACCCAGCGCGGGATTGGTTTCGGGTGGCAGCGGCAGGTAAGGCACGGGCTTGTCTCCGCCGATGTCGAGCGTGCGCACGATAAGCGGGCGCCCGCCAAGCGCGTCGGCGATGCCCTGATAGGCGGCGCCCTGCTCAGCCTCGTCGGGAGCGGCCTGCCGGTCTGCGAAAAGAAACTCGGTCCGCAGCAGTCCGCAGCCCTCCGCACCTTGCGATACCGCGAACGCAGCGTCCTCGGCCGAGCCCAGATTGGCGAACAGTTCGATGCGGGTGCCGTCCGAGGTTCGGCAATCCTCGGCCGCTGCCGCGCGTGCCGCCTGGCGGCCTGACGCAGCGGCCGCGATCGCCCGTTCCGCAGTCTCCCGCGCGTCAGCGGAGGGATCGACCTCCAACCGCCCGAACGTCGCAGCAAGAAGGACGGTCACGCCGTCCGCAACACGCATGACACCGGGCCCGGTGGCGACGATCATCGGAAGGCCTGCCGCCGCCGCCATGATGGCCGCGTGCGAAGTCGGGCCACCGCCTGCCGTGCACATGCCGCCAAGCCGGCCGAGGTCCAGCCCCATCAGCTGCGAGGGCAGGAGGTCGTCGGCCAGCAGGATGGCACCGGTCGGGAAGGTGATGGCGGCCTCTGCCGGATCGCCAGCGAGCGCGGCCAGTACCGCGCGCTCGAGATCAAGGAGATCGTCGACCCGCTCGCCCAACAGCGGGTTGCCCGTGGCCTGCAGCTCGCGCCCGTAGCCCCGCAGTGTTTGGCGCCATGCGAACCCGGCGCTCTGACCGTCGGCAATTCGCCCGTCGGCCGTGGCGAGAAGCTCAACATCGGCTAGCAAGGCCAGATGCGCCTGTGCCACGCCCGCTTGCGCACTTCCCCCGCCCGATGCGCTTTGGGTGAGCTTCTCGGAGACGGCGGCGATCGCAGCGGCGAGCGCCTGACGTTCGTTCTCCACGCCCTTGCCCTGTTCGGTTACCTCCCGGTCGCGTCCCTCGAGCGAGACCGCCGGGCCGAGCGCAATGCCGGGGACGGCGCAGACGCCCCGCAGGACACCGTTGCCAGACACTGCATCCTCGGGAATGGAGTCCATCGGCGCTTCGACCCGGACGCGCGGCAATGGCGCCCCGCCCTCGTCAGCCCCTTCCAGATCCCGTGTTACCAGCTGCGTGATCGCCGTCACGGCTTGCGCCGCGTCGCTGCCGCGGGCTGTCAGGGTAAGCGTGTCGCCAAAGGCAGCACCCAGCGTCATCAGCGTCACTGGGCTGCGCGCATTCGCCTGCCTGTCGCGGACGTGCACGATGATATCAGCCGCGAAAGCCTTGGCGCAGGCGGCGATGCGTGCCGCGGGACGGGCGTGGATGCCGTGCGCTAGGCGCAACACGAACTCGGCGGAGTGGCTGCCGCCGTCCAACGACACTGCCGTTGCGCGAAGTGGCCGGACTTGGCCGATCACGTCCCCGGGCGCGATGAGCCTATCGGAACCCGACGGCTCCCACGCGAACTCCTCGCTGTTGGTCAGGATCATGGGCGTTAACAGGCTCTTGGCGCGGGCGAGCACCAGGTCCATGTCGAAGGAAATGAGCGGATCGCCGCGTCGGACCACCGCCCCGGTACCAACGTGGGCGACGAAGCCGTTTCCCGCCAACGCTATCGTTTCAAGCCCGATGTGCATCAGGATCTCGGCGCCATTGCCGCTGCGGATCGTCACCGAATGTGCGCTCGGTGGAACAAGCACTACGGTGCCGTCGCAGGGTGCGACCAGCCGGCCCTGGGTTGGATCGATAGCTACACCGTCACCCATCATCCGGTCGGCGAAGACCGGGTCAGGCACTTCGGACAGATCGCCTACCCAGCCGGTCATGGGAGCGTGCAGGGTTAGGGCTCCCCCTGCTGTTTCGCTCATGGGAGCGGACCTTCCCCTATGATCAAGCGGTGCTCCTCTCTTGAGAAACGCGGCAGAGAGCCCTGCAAGCCCCCCAACACGATGCCAATTTCATACCAATATCGGAACATCACCGGGTTTGGAGTGGCCGTCAAGTGAGCGGTCCGAGATCGTCCTGCACGAGATCTTCGCTATCGTGCCCTTGTTGGTTTGAGATTGGTATTATATCTTGCCCAAGCCGGGCAGGGGACGGGGGCGAGATGGATCGGATCACTACTGAGGCTACCAGGATGTTCGCTGAAGCCGCGCAGGCGAGCGTGGCAGTCGGCCGGCAGCTGGCCGAGCCGGACCGCATGGCCGATCTCGGCGCGCGGCTGCGCCGGCTTTCGCCGCGGGCGGCGATCACCGGTGCGCGGGGCAGTTCGGATCACGCGGCGACTTTTGCCAAGTATCTGATCGAGACGCGAACGGGGCTGCAGACATCGTCCGCGGCTCCTTCCGTAAGCTCGATCTACGGCAGCTCGGCCAAGGTGCAGGACGCGCTGTTCCTGGCTATCTCGCAGTCTGGGCGCAGTCCCGATCTGCTGGCCACCGTGCGCTCGGCGCAGGCGGGCGGCGCGTTCGTGCTTGCGCTCGTCAACAGTTCGTCATCGCCGCTGGCAGAAATGGCGGACCAGGTTGTGCCGCTCTGCGCCGGGCCCGAGATCAGTGTTGCGGCGACCAAGTCGTATATCACCTCCCTGACGGCGATCGTCGGCTTTGTGTCGGCCTGGACCCAGGACAAGGAACTGGCCGCAGCTTTGGAAAGCACGCCGGTTTTGCTCGAACGCTCCTGGGCGTTGGACTGGTCGCCGCTGGTCAGCGCCCTGCGTTCCGCCAGCAACCTTTATGTGATCGGGCGTGGGCTGGGGCTGGCGGTTGCGCAAGAAGCGGCGCTCAAGCTGAAGGAAACCTGCGGGCTCCATGCCGAGGCGTTCAGCGCGGCGGAGGTACGCCATGGACCGATGGCACTGGTGAAGCCCGGCTTTCCCGTGCTTGTGTTCCGCCAGCGGGACGAAAGCCTGGCGAGCGTCGACGCGCTGATTGCGGATCTGGCGGAGCGCGGCGCCAGCGTGCTCGTCGCCGGACCTTCACCGAGCCTCCCTGTCACGGGATCCGTCGGCGGGACGGTTACGCAACTGCCAGCGGTTGAGGCCCATGCCGTGATCGAACCGGCACTGCAGATCCAGAGCTTCTACCGGGCAGCGAACGCGCTGTCGTTGGCGCGCGGGTTTGATCCCGACCGGCCCCTCCACCTTGCTAAAGTAACGGAAACCGTTTGATGGCCACGGCACTGATAAATGGGCGCGTGCTGGCGGACGGTGTTTTCGTGGAAGGCATGGCGGTGGTGCTGGACGGCGACCGCATCGCCGCGATCGTGCCGCGGTCCGACCTGGCGGCAGCGATGCCACGGCGGGACCTCGGCGGGGCCATGCTTCTGCCGGGCTTCATTGACACGCAGGTCAACGGCGGTGGCGGCGTGTTGTTCAACGACGAAACTTCCGTTGAGGGCATCGTCGCGATCGGCCGGGCGCACCGCGCGTTCGGGACAACCGGATTCCTGCCGACCCTGATCACGGATGGGATCGACAGGATTGCGATGGCGATGGATGCGGCCGATGCGGCGATCGAAGCTGGCATCCCGGGTGTGCTTGGGGTCCACATCGAGGGGCCCTTCATCAATCCGTTGCGCAGCGGCATCCACGATCGCGCCAAGATCAGGGCCGTCGACGATGAGGCGGTGGAGTTGCTTAGCCGTGCCGCTGCTGGACGGACCATGGTGACGCTTGCCCCAGAGAAGGTGCCAGCCGCGACGATTGGACGACTCGCCGAGGCCGGCGTGATCATTTCAGCGGGCCACAGCGACGCCACCGCGGCGGTTGTTCGCACCGCGCTCGACCACGGTCTGACCGGGTTCACGCACCTGTTCAACGCCATGTCGCCGCTCGGCAACCGCGAGCCTGGGGTGGTTGGCGCGGCGCTGGACGACGATGGAAGCTGGTGCGGCATCATCGTCGATGGACGGCACGTCAATCCGGTCACGCTTCGGATCGCGTTGCGCAGTACGCGGCGTGCTCGCTTCATGCTCGTTACGGACGCGATGCCGACCGTCGGTATCGCGGACAAGCGCTTCCAATTGCAGGGACGCGAGATCGTTGTCCGTGACGGCGTGTGCGTCGATGCGGCGGGCACGCTGGCCGGAGCTGACCTCGACATGGCCGCGGCGGTCCGCAACGCGGTCGATCTGCTCGGTCTCAGCATCGCCGATGCAGTTGGCCTGGCGAGCCGCAATCCGGCCGAATTCCTTGGATTGGGCCATGAGCGCGGCCGGATCGCACCCGGGTACCGCGCTGATCTGGTGCTCGCCGACGAGCGGCTGAACATCCTGGAGAGTTGGATCGCGGGAAAGCCGGCCGACCCCGAGCCAAGCTTCGCCTATGCATAATCGGACCACGTGACAGAACGCCGACTTCGTATCGCGGCGGTCGGCTTAGGCGACATCGCTTGCAAGGCGTACCTGCCCGTGCTCGCCGCCCGGGCTGATATCGATCTCCACCTAGTGACCCGCGATGCGAGCACGCTCCAAGCTCTTGGCGACGCTTACCGAATCGCAAACAGGCATGCCGATCCGCTAAGTGCGATCGCTGCTGGCTTGGACGGGGCGTTCATCCACGCGGCGACCCAAGCGCATCCGGCGCTCATCCAAGTCTTCTTGGACGCGGGTGTGCCCGTCTATGTCGACAAGCCGCTCGCAACCGACCTTGCCACCTGCGAGCGGCTGGCGCGAATGTCGGAAGACACCGGCGTTTCGCTGATGGTCGGCTTCAACCGGCGATACGCGCCGCTTTATGCCGACCTCGCCGGGAGGCCCCGGGACATGATCCTGATGCAGAAAAATCGCGCGCGCTCGCCGGATCGGGCGCGGCGGATAGCATTCGACGACTTCATCCATGTCGCCGACACGCTGCGCTTCCTGTTCCCCGGCGAGGTCCGGGACACGGCCATCGAAGTGCGGGTCGTCGACGGCGAACTCCACCATGTTGCGCTTACGCTGTCGGGAGGCGGGCAGGTGGCGATTGGCATCATGAACCGCATGAGCGGGGCTGACGAGGAGCGATTGGAGGTGATCGGCGGAGGTGCAAAACGCTCCGTTATCGATCTAGCGCGGGCGATCGATCGTGGTACGCCGGACAAAGCGACCCGACGCCCCGACTGGCGTTCCGCGACCTCGATGCGTGGCATGGACCAGATCTGCGATCGCTTTCTCGGCGCCGTGAAGGAGGAGGAATACCTCAGCCCCCGCGATGCGCTGGTCAGCCACGCCTTGTGCGAAGCTGTGGTCAAACAGGCGGTGGAGGCGGGCGCTAGATCTTGACGATCCAGCCCTTGCGGCGAAGGTACTCCATCGCGAGCCAGATCAATGCCATGTAGAGCGTGATCGGGATCAGAGACGCGAGTGCTTCCGGCATGACCGTCCGGGCGAGCACGAAGGGCGCTACCAGGAAGTCCCAGCCGAGAACGCTGCCGGTGACCATGTGCAACGCGTAAGCGGCAATCGCGTTGGTGCCAAAGGCGAGCGGGATTAAAAGCGGCCAGACCGGTCGAGCACCCGGACGATCGATCCCCCCATGAAGCAGCGCCAGCGCCAGCGTCGTGGCGCCGGCGGTGACCAGCACGAAGCTGCTCGACCAGATGTCTTTGATGATGGGGAAAAATGGGCTCCAGGCGAGGCCCATCGCCAGCATCGCCAGACCGGCAAGGGCGAGAGGCTTGGCGGACTGGCGTCCTGGCACGCGCAGCAGATACTCGCCAAGCGCTACGCCGATAAGCCCGTGAGCGATCGCGGGCAGAGTGCCGAGCAGGCCCTCGGGATCGTAGCCAGCCGGTCCTTTGACGTAGATATGCTCGCCCGCACCCAGCAGGGCGCGATCCACCGACGCTACGAAATTATGCCCCCGCTGCGTGATATCGGTGGGTAGGCTGTCGAGCGCGGGTGCGAGGACCAGCGGCCAGTAGAGTAGCAGGATCGCCGCTATTATGACGAGCCTCGCCCGCGGGGCGATGGCCATGGCGAGCAACGCGCACGCAGCATAGACTAGGCCGATCCGCTGCAAAACCCCGAACAACCTCCAGCCGCCGCTGTCGAGATCAATGAACCAGCCAATGTTCGACAGGAGAAAGCCAAGCAGAAATAGTCGCGCGGCTCGCGCAAGGATGTGGCGGCTCTGGCTGCCGGGAGCAGTCTCGCGGTCCTGAACGCCGGCGTGTGCCAGCGGAATGGATACCCCGACCATCATCAGAAACGCTGGAAACACGAAATCAGCGAGCGTCAGCCCGGCCCACGGCACGTGCAGCAAAGTCGGGAGGACCTCAACCTTCTGTCCGTAGAACAGCCCTGCGGCGGAGTTCACCAGGACCATGCCCATGACGGCCAAGCCCCGCAACACGTCCAGCGACAAGAGTCGGTCGGAGGCGCGGGCAGTGGCGGTCAAAGGCGCCGTGACCGTCAAGACACGGTTCCGCCGCGATGCGGATTTGGCAATAGACACGTCCATAAATCTGTAGTTTATTGGAAAGTGCCAAACACGCAATTGGTTATGACCAGTAAGGGCGTATACCGGATCGACCGGCTATCGCTGGGAGGGGAGAGCAGCAGCATGGTACGTTTCGAGGCTCCAGGTTCTACCCGCCCGTCGCTTCTCAGTGGAGTGTGCCTCGGGGCGATGCTGATCGCAGGCGCGGCTCCTGCTACCGCACAAACAACCGTTCCGACCGAGGAAGAGGCCGATCCACAAGCGCCTGGCGTTCCCGATCCCGTGACCGAAGACGGAGAGGGGAACAAATTAATCATCGTCACCGGCATCCGGCGGAACCTTCAATCGTCGCAAGCCCGCAAGCGCAATGCCGACACGGTGGTCGACTCGATCACAGCCGAGGACATCGGCTCCTTTCCCGACAAATCCGTGGCAGAAGCACTGCAGCGGGTCGCGGGCATTACGGTCAGCCGGTTCGCGGGCAGCGACGATACTTCGCACTTCTCGGCCGAACCCTCGGGTGTCATCGTCCGCGGGCTGCCGCAGGTGCGGTCCGAATTCAATGGCCGCGACGTGTTCTCCGCCAACTCCAGTCGCGGTTTGAGCTATACCGACATTTCGCCCGAGTTGCTGTCGGGCGTGGATGTTTACAAGAACCAGACGGCCGAGCTCATCGAAGGCGGCATTGCGGGTACGATCAACCTCCGCACACGCCTGCCGTTCGATACCAAGGACCAGCTCATCTCGCTGTCCGCAAAGCTGAACTACGGCGATATCGCGAAGAAGGTAACGCCCGACTTCTCCGGTATCTTCTCCAAGCGCTTCGACACCGCGATCGGCGAACTCGGGTTCATGGTGAATGGCGCGTATTCGCGTGTGAAAACCGGAACCCAAGGCATCCAGTACGACCGAATGGCCATCTTCGACGGCGTATTCGGCCCCGGGCTCCAGTACATTCCAAGCGGCATCTTCATGCGGCAGAACCTCTATGATCGGGAGCGCTACGGCATTTCGGCCGCCGGGCAGTGGAGGTCGAACGACGGCAACAAGGAACTTTCGGTTCAGTATAACCGATCACAATATGACAATAGCTGGCGCGAGCGCTCCATCTATTCGAGCGCATTCACCGTCTACGGCGCACCGACCGATTACCGCGTCACCGACCCCACCCTGGTGCAGCCACTCAGCTTTACCGACCCGTTCGAGTTCGACGACGAGGGCAACTTCCTGTCGGGTTTCTGGTCGGCGCCGACCGGCTATCTTGGCGAAACTCCTGACTCTTCGAACCTGATCGCGGAAAACGAGAACGGCGAGGCATTCTTCAACAAATGCTACAGTTGGGAAGGCTGCACCGAGGCCAACGGCTTTGCCACCCGCCGTGCCCCGCAGTTGGACACCGCGTCCAACGCGCTCCGCAACAAGCAGTTTACCCAGGATATCGGTGTCAACTTCCGCTGGGATCCGACCGACCGGTTAAGCCTGCGCTTCGACGCGCAGCATGTTACGTCCGAAGTTCACAACTACAACGCGTCCGTGAACATGCGGACGTATGCCAACACGTTCGTCGATCTGACGGGAGAATACCCGCAACTCACGATCGATCCCGATACTGCCGACAACGTCAACCTGTCGAACGGCGGCGTGCTCAACGCCACCAACTACCATCACTATTCGGCAAGCGACCATACGGAGGACAGCGACGGCAAGGAGTGGGCATTCCGTACCGATGCCAATTATGACTTCGATACGGATTGGTTGAGCTCGCTGCGGGTCGGCGCGCGCTACGCTGACCGAGACCAGCAAGTGAAGTGGGGCGCCTACAATTGGCAGAACATCTCCAATACCTGGTCGCAGAACGCCGCATATTTCAACGCCGACAGCCCGGTCTATCCGGCGGGCGGATATGAGACGGCTGGATTCCCGAACAGTTTCTTCGACGGCAACCAGCTGAATACGAACCAGTTCATCTTCTTCGACATGGATACGCTGGAGAACCGAGAGGATTTCGCCCGTCAGCTCGGTCGGCCGTCGATCGGGGTAGGCGATTGGAACCCGGTCTGCTCCAACGCGGGCGCCCGCGCCGGAGAAACGGTTACCGACGATTTCGGCTGCTATCTCCCAAGCGAGATCCTGACGATCAGCGAGCGCACGGTTGCCAGCTATGCGATGCTGAGGTTCGGGGGAGACAACGCGCGGATAGGCAGCATCGGGGTGTCCGGCAATGCCGGTGTTCGCCTGGTCTGGACGCAACAGAAGAGCGCGGGCGCATTCACGCTGCCGACACCGTTCACCGCCGCGGCGCTGGAATGCACCCGCGGACAGGACAACGAAGGTCGCCCGACCGCGACTGCGGGCTGCGTCACCAGTGCCGAAGAGATTGCTTTCGCCAACGGCATCAATCTGCCTAACGACGCCAAGGAGAGTCTCTTCCACGCACTTCCGAGCTTCAATCTCAAGCTGGACCTTTCGCGCAATCTGGTCAGCCGTTTCGCCTATTCTCGCGCAATTTCGCGGCCAGACATCGGGCTCTTACGCAATTTCGTGAACGTCAATCGAGTCGCGCCCAATCTGACGGACCGGAACAATCCCGATATCATCTACGACACAAACGGGGTGACCGCGATTGGATATAATTTCCGGTATACCGCCCAGGCCGGCAACCCTTATCTGAAGCCGATCGTCGCGGACCAATTTGACGCGACGCTGGAGTACTACTTCTCGCCGACGTCGTCTTTGACTGGCACCGTATTCTATAAAAACTTTCGGAATTACATCCAGAATGGGACCTACAACCTGACGGTCACCAACAATGGCGTGACGCGGGACATCTTGGTGCAGGGTCCAAACAATGGCGAGGGCGCGAAGATCAAGGGCTTCGAGGTCGCGGGCCAGACCTTCTTCAACTTTCTACCGGCGCCTTTCGACGGCTTCGGCGCACAGGGCAACTACACCTTCGTGGACAACGACGGGGTGCAGACGATCAATCTGACGCCGGAAACGGCGGCAGGAACTGCCGGTGGGGGCGTCACCTACGATACAAGCGCGGTCCAGGCGCAGGCGCTGGAAGGCATCTCGAAGCACTCGTTCAACCTGATCGGGCTATATGAAAAGGGTCGGCTCTCGGTCCGTGCGGCCTACAACTGGCGGTCCAAGCATCTGGTCACCGCGATCGACTGCTGTATCGGCTTGCCGATCTGGCAGAAGTCGACCGGTTATCTGGACGGGTCCATCCGGTACCGCCCGACTGCGAAGATCGAACTCAGCCTGGAGGGGAGTAACCTTCTGGGTACGGACACGGTGCTCTATCAGCAGGTCGACAACAACGGCCTCCTGAAGGACAATGCGTGGCACAAGAACGATCGGCGTTACCAGGCGGGTGTCCGGTTCACCTTCTGAGCGGGCGTCCCACCCCGAGGCGACTCCCCCCGTTGTCAGTGACGGGTCCCGACCCTAGGCTCGCGTGATGATGCTTGCGCCGCTCGAGATCGTGATCGTGGGCGGGGGGACGTCGGGGTGGATGTGCGCCGCGGCGCTCGTCGCCAAGCTTGACCCATTGCGTAACCGCGTCCGATTGATCGAGTCGGACGAGATCGGCACGGTCGGCGTGGGCGAGGCAACGTTGCCGCAGATGAAGGATTTCAACGACTTCATCGGCGTCAATGAAGTCGAGTTCATGAAGAGCACCCAGGCTACCTTCAAGCTGGGTATCGAGTTTGTCGGCTGGGGCCGGAAAGGCGAACGGTACATCCATCCGTTCGGCACATTCGGCAAGCCGATCGGCAATGCCGACTTTTTCCAGTACTGGGTTCGCGCGCGGTCCATAGGAGAGGCAGCGGACTTAGGCGAATATTGCATGCCGATCGCCGCGGCGCGAGCGGACCGCTTCGCGCTGCCGGGCGCGGACAAGAGCGACGTCCGCAACGCCTTCTCCTATGCCTACCACATCGACGCCTTTCTGTACGCGCGCTTTCTTCGCGGCTGGTCCGAAGCGCGCGGGCTGAAGCGAATTGAAGGACGCATCGTCGATGTCACGAAGAACGCGGAGGACGGCCGGATAGCGTCGGTGACCCTTGCGTCCGGCGAGATCGTCGCCGGCGACCTGTTCATCGATTGCTCGGGGTTCAGGGCGTTGCTGATCGGCAAGGCGATGAAGTCGCCCTTTGAAAGCTGGGCCGAGTGGCTGCCATGCAACCGGGCCGTCGCCGTTCCTTGTGGCCGAGCCGGCGAGTTCACGCCATATACCCGTTGCACCGCAAGGGAGGCGGGCTGGCAGTGGCGCATCCCGCTGCAGCATCGGACCGGAAACGGATATGTCTATTCAAGCGCCAGCATATCGGACGACGCGGCCGCCGAAACCCTGCTGGCCAACCTTGATGGAGCGGCGCAGGCGGCTCCGCGGGTACTGCGGTTCGAAGCGGGGAAACGGGCGCAGTCGTGGCGCTGCAACGTAGTCGGTATCGGGCTGGCGGGGGGGTTTCTTGAGCCACTCGAGTCGACCAGCATCTACCTGGTTCAGATGGGCATCGCCTTTCTGCTCACGCTGCTGCCGAATGGCTGCCGGGTCGATCCGGCGTTGTCCGGCGAGTTCAATCGCAACATGGATGTCGAATACGAACGGATCCGCGACTTCCTGATCCTCCACTATCACGCCAATGCGCGTGAGGACGGAGAGCTGTGGCGCCATTGCCGCGAAATGGTGTTGCCGGACACGCTGCAAGCCAAGATCGAGCGCTTCCGTCACCGGGGCCATGTCCATGCCCACCGTGACGGGCTGTTCGGCCCGCCAAGCTGGCAGGCGGTATTTGTCGGTCAGAACATCGCTCCGGCTGGCCACGACCGCCTTGCCGCGGCGCTGCCGGAGTCGATGCTCCTAGATCGCATGCACGCTCTCCACGGCGAGATTGCCACCAGCGTGGCGGCGATGCCGACCCATGCCGAGACGGTTCGGAGCTATTGCGCGGCCGACGACATTCGCGAAGCCGCCTTGGCGCCACGCCGTTGACGAACGATGCGACGGGCGTGCGGACAGTCGCAGTGGTGGGCCGCGGCACGGCCTTGTGGCTGACGGGGATCGCGCTACACCGCGCCTTTGCGCCTACCGGCCTGATTGTCCGTTTGCTCGAGATGCCGAGCTTGGCCCACCCGACGGACGCCTACGCCTGTCTGCCCGACCTCGCAAACTTCCACCGCTTGCTCGGCATTGCCGAATCCGACCTGTTGCGGCACGCCGATGCGACCTTCTCGCTTGGGCAGGAGTTCGTTGGCTGGACGGGGGAGGACGCAGCCTTCCTTCATGCCTATGGCGAGGCCGGCGAGCCGATCGCCGACCTCCCCTTCCTGCAGTTCTGGGTCAAAGCGCGGACAAGCGGGCTGCCGGTAGGGATTGACCATTTCACGCTCGCCGCAGCCGCTGCGCGGCACGGCCGGATCACCGCATCGGTCGCGGACGCTGGACTGGCGCGGGGCTATCATCTGGACGCAGTCGGCTATGAAGGGCTGCTTCGCCGGGCGGCGGCGCAGCTCGGCATAGCCGTGCTCGCCGACGCGGACCCGCAGGCGCAGGTGATCGACGGCACAGTTGCCGCGGTGCGCACGAGCGACGGCCGGATCGTCCAAGCCGACCTGTTCGTCGATGCTACGGGATCCGAAGGACGGCTTATGAGCCTGCTCGATCCGGCGCCCGCTTACCAGCCAAGCACCTCGCCATGCGACCGGATGCTGAGAGCGACCGCGACCGCGCTGGCACCCCTTCCGCTGTACAGCCGCATCGCTGCGCACGCGGCCGGCTGGCTCGGCCTGTTGCCTCTGGGCTCCCGAACAGCCGTGGTGATGGCCTATTCGCAGGACCATCTGCCAGACGAAGCAGCGGCACGTATGCTGCCCCGACTGGCGGGCGTGCGCCTCGGCAGCGAGGTCGTGCCTACCGGTTTGGCCGAGCGCTGCCGCGTGCGACCATGGGTGGGCAACTGCGTGGCGGTCGGACCCGCCGCCTGCGCCGGCGATCCGCTGGACGCGACCCCCCTGCACCGCGAGCAGATCGCGATTGCGCACCTGATTGCACTGCTGCCGGTCGACCGCGCGCACATGGTCGAGGCGGACATCTACAACGAGGAGGTTACCGCCCACCAGAGGCGGGTGAGCGACTACCAGGCGGCGCACTACCGGTTGTCGGCGCGCCCGGAGCCGTTCTGGAAAGCGGCACGATCCTGCCCATTGTCGGACGATCTCGCCTGGAAGATCGAGCTGTTCGCCGCGCGCGGCATGATCGCCGAATATCACGGTGAGTCGTTCAACGCAGACAGCTGGCAGGCACTCCTGCTGGGGCACGGCGTGTTTCCGCGCTCGTACGACCCGCAGGCCGACCGGATCCCTGACGCAGCGGTTGCGGCACGGCTGCAACAGATACTGGGTCGCATCCGGAGCCAAGTTGCTCCGATGGTCACGCATGAAGCTGCTCGAGCCGCGGCGATGGGGGTAGGATGACCCAAACTCCCGTTATCGGCAAAACGGTAGTCGTTGGCGGCGGCACCGCCGGATGGATGACGGCCGCCGCGCTGGCGCGCGCGTTGGGAGCGGCCAACCGGATTGTGCTGATCGAATCCGACCGCATCGGCACGGTTGGCGTTGGCGAAGCCACTGTGCCGTCCATCCGCGATTTCAACCGCTATCTGGGTATCGACGAAGACGAGTTCCTCCGCGAGACCGGCGGCAGCTTCAAGTTGGGCATCGAGTTCGTCGGTTGGAACGGCGCCGGTGGGCGCTACTTTCATCCGTTCGGTTACCTGGGGCCAGACATGGCGGGAGTGGACTTCCACCATGTCTGGCTCCGCCACCTGGCCGAGGGCGGCGATCCCGACATCGGCCGGATCAACCCGGAAACGCGCGCCGCTCGCGAAGGGCGGTTTGCGCGCGAGACGCGGCACGGCCCACTCCACCATGCTTTCCACTTCGATGCCGCGCGTTATGCCGCCTTTCTCCGCCGCTACGCCGAGGGACGGGGAGTGCAGCGGATCGAGGGCGAGGTGGCAGACGTCGAGCGGAACGGCGACACGGGCGACCTCGCTGCGGTGCGCCTGGCGTCCGGGGATAGGATCGCCGGCAACCTGTTTGTGGACTGCTCGGGGTTCCGCGGCCTGCTGATCGAAGGCGCGCTGGAAACCGGCTATGTCGACTGGAGCCACTGGCTGCCCTGCGATCGCGCGGTGGCGATGCCGTGCACGCGATTGGGCCCGCCCGAACCCTATACACGATCAACCGCGCGCGAGGCGGGATGGCAATGGCGCATTCCACTGCAGCGGCGCACGGGCAACGGCTACGTTTATTGCAGTAGCTTCCTGGGAGACGAGGACGCCGCGCAACTCCTCGCAACGCGGCTGGACGGTCAAGCGCTGGGCCCTCCCAACGTCCTGCGCTTCACGACCGGTCGCAGGCGGACCTTTTGGAAGCGCAACTGTGTTGCGATCGGGCTTGCGGCGGGCTTCCTCGAGCCGCTTGAATCGACATCGATCCATCTTATTCAAACATCGATCATCAGGCTTCTTGGGCTCTTCCCTGGAAGCGAGATAAACCCGCACCTTGTAGCTCGCTTCAACCGGGAAACGGGCGCGGAGTACGAGGCGGTTCGCGACTTCGTGCTTGCGCATTATGTGCTGGCACGCGGCGTCGACACGCCGCTCTGGGCCGCGGTTCGAAACGCCCCCATGCCCGACAGCCTGGCTTCCCGGATTGACGCGTTCCGTTCAACCGGGACGATCCTGTACGAACGTGGCGAGCTGTTCGGACCGACCAACTGGTTTGCGGTCCTGACGGGGCAAGGCGTAGCTGCGAGCGAGTATCACCCGATCGCCGCCGCAATGCCGGAAACCGTGTTGCGCACACGAATCGAGAAGCTCGCGGCGCGCGCTCAAGCGATGCACGAGGAACTCCCATCTCACGCCGACTTCATCGCGCGGCAGTGCGCGGTCGCTTAAGCGCTGTTCAGGGGCCGCTGAGTTCCGCCATGACGTCGTACGCGTCACCCCGATAGAAGGATTGCGTGAACTCGGCCGCCCGGCCGTCGGCTAGAAATCCGCGGCGTTCGATGAAGAGGCCGGGCTGCCCTGCCTCGATCTCCAGCGCTTCCGCCTGTTCGGGCGTGAAGGCGATGGCCCGCAACCTCTGGAGAGCGCGCACGGGGAGACATCCTGCCCGAGCGAGCGCTTCGTAAAGGGAATCGCCGACCACATCGGGCGAGGACAGGCAATAGCCCGGAATCGTCGATTGCTCTAGCGCCATGGTGAGGCCGTCGGCATAACGTATGCGGTTGAAGCGGAACACCGTTGAACCGGGCGAAAGCCCCAGGGACAATGCTTCTTCCGGTGTGACCGCGCCAGTTGCCCGGCTGACCCATTTGCTGGAGGGCTTGCGCCCACGCGAAATCATGTCTTGCGAGAAGGACGATAGCTTAGAAAGATTCTTTTCGACCCGCGTGCCGACGACAAACGTGCCCGCGCCGCGGCGACGGGTCAGCAGCCCTTCGCTGACCAGCCCGTCCACCGCCTTGCGCACCGTGATGCGAGACACGTCGAAGTCTATGGCCAAGTCGCGTTCGGTCGGGATCGCGTCCTTCGCGACCACCACCTGGTCCGTGATGACGTCGCGCAACACCTTTTGCAGCTGAAGGTACAAGGGCGTGGAGTCATCCTTCAGCAGCGGGCCCACGGTCTCACGCAATGACACGGCCTGCAACCTCATCGTCGGCTGATTAACTCAAGCATTCGATACTGGCTGAACGCCTTAGGGGCGTCAATCGACGGGACCTTAATCCGCCATGGCCGTGTTGACGGCACGGATCAGGCGCTGGTCGCTGGTGTCCTGCGAAATTTCCCACACCATCACGCCCGCGCCTTCCCTCCGCGCGAGGGAGGCCTTGCGCCGGAGCGTGTCCAGCCCATTGAACGTAACGTAGGCGCAACCCGCACAGCGCCTGCCCACGACGTCGTCACCCGGCTTCGGGGTGAGCTCCGCCGCAATCTCGCGGTATGCGTAGGTCGGCCGGTATCCATTAAAGCCGTAACCATAGAAGGGCAAACCCAGCACCAGTCGGTCGCGCGGCACGCCGCGCGCAAGCCACAACGCCATGTCACGCTCCGCCTGAGCCAGCGGGGCATGCTCGTCCCCCGCCTGGCCCCACGTCGGGCCGATCGCATCATAGCTCATGACATTGACTAGATCGAACCAAGGCACGGAGGAGATGGGCACCATGCCCCCTTCGTACGAGGCGGTCGCGCAGGTGAGCAGCTTGCCGCGCGCCCGCATCGCGGTCCCGAGTTCCGCAATGAACGGCGTGTAGTTCCCCGCCTCATCTATGCGGGTGAGCAACTCGCCTTCGATATCGACGTCGATACCATCTAGTCCGTGGCGGTCGACCAGCGCGACCAGGTTGCGCACGATCGTCGCGCGCGTCTCTGGCCTCAGCATTGCCGCCCAATCGCCCGAGCAGGCTGGGATCGTGCCTCCGCCGAGCGATACCAGCACCTTGGCGCCGCCCGCATGGATTCGCGTCACCGCCGTGTCCAGCTGAGCCAACGAAACTGAGGCGTTTCCACCGCCGTTCATGCACGCCATCGCGTCACCGGCGATGACGGCGCCGCCCGGATCGGGGTTAACGAAAGCCAGATTGATGTGCGTGTAGGACGAGAAATCGCTGGAAGCGACGATCGCGTCGAAGCCTTTGAACGCCGGGACATAGCCTACGGCTACTGGACGGGCTGGCAAAGCCCCCTTTCCGGGGGGTGAAAGGTCCGCAGCCGCGCACCCGGCAAGCGCGGTGAAAGCGGTCACGATTATAGCGGCGAGCTTCATCACGTGAGAATACCTAAATATAGCCAATCCGTTTGCCACGCAGTCTAGCGGCTGGAGACTAATCGTCCAGCGCTCTGGCAGAAACGCGGGTGACGCCCGATTGACGGTGAACCGGCAGCATGACAAATCCATGGCCAATCGCGCGGATGGAGACCAAGCATGAGGCGGATTGTACTGGTTCTGGCTTTAGCTGCGGTACTGCCCCTGCAGATGTCGGCGCTCGAGGCGCAGGAGCAGGCTCCTCGTTTAGGAGCGACGCAAGGCGAGCTTGACGAGCTCGCCGGCCAACTGGGCTACCGGTTCACGATCCTGAACAATAATCCTGCGACCTGCCCGGGCGACGCGGGCGGCTGTTTTCTATCCGAAATCGCGATCACCATGCCGCAGCGGCTGCCGCCGGCGCTGACCCGGGGGGACGTCGAGATCCGCTTCGGTTACGTCAGCCGCATTCTGTCTTCACAGAGTGATACGTTCGCGCACCGGCTGATTAATGGCGACCTGCACGCGCTGACTTTGAAGCCGGGCCGAACCTTGAGGGCAGGTCAAAGCTATAGCATTAGGCTGGTGGGTGCAGGGCATTTCTATTCGACCGCCTACGCGATGCCCAATGCGCATCTGGCTGTGCCGGGCCTTGCCGCGCGCACAATCGCTGCCACCCAGCCTATTGTCGACCGGGACACGGGGCTGGAGCGGCTGCCCTTCGTCACGCCGATGACGGACGAGGCGAACCTCGCCACGGCCTCCGCGGACGATCGGACGCGCTGGATGACTCCCCAACGTGATTTCACCCGCTATGCCGAGCGAGGCGCGGCTGCGGTTCCCGATCTCGTGATTCTGCCCAAGCCCCTCAGAGCTTCGCGCCCGGCTGGCGCCCCGCTCGACCTGACGCGCGGGGTTCAGCCATCGTTCGCCGGCATTACGCGCGGAGAAGTTTTGCCGGCGTTGGAAGCGCTCGCGAGGGCCGGCGTGCGCGCCGGGCCGGTTCCGCTGGCCGTAACCGTGAACAAGTCAAGCGGCCTTTCGTCCGAAACCTACCGCCTCTCTGCGACTGATGGTGCTATCCGCATCGACGCTGCGGACGCTGCAGGCGCTTCTCACGCGCTGCGGTCCCTGGCGCAACAAGCGGCCTATGAGCAGAACAGGCTTCGGCCATTGCTGATCGAGGATGCGCCGCGGCTTGGTTTCCGTGGGCTTCATATCGATGTCGCGCGTAACTTCCACGGCAAAGCGGAAGTTCTTAAGCTCGTCGAGCAGATGGCTGCCTTCAAGCTCAACAAGCTGCATCTGCATCTTGGAGACGACGAAGGCTGGCGGCTCGAAATCAAGGCACTACCGGAACTGACCGGGGTCGGCGCGTTCCGCTGTTACGAACTGAGCGAAACTCGATGCGTCCAGCCCCAGCTCGGGGCTGATCCGAGCCCCCGGGCGCCGGTCAACGGATATCTGAGCCAGTCGGACTACCAGGAAATCCTGCTGGCCGCGCGAGCTCGGCAGATCGAGGTCATTCCTTCCTTCGACATGCCGGGCCATTCGCGCGCCGCGATCCGCGCAATGGAGGTTCGTCACTCGCGGCTGATCGCCAGGAACCGCCCAGCGGAGGCGGCGCGCTATCGCCTCGTCGATCCGGCCGACACGACCCAGTACCGCAGCATCCAGAACTACAACGACAACACCCTCAACGTTTGCCTGGACAGCACCTATCGCTTTCTCGACAAGGTGATCGAAGAAGTTGCGGCGCTGCACCGTGCCGCCGGAACGCCGCTCGTGACCTACCATATCGGTGCGGACGAGACGGCGGGTGCCTGGTCGCAGTCCCCGGCCTGCAAGCCGCTGATGGCGCGCCGGGGACTCACGGCGCCACAACTGGGCGCCTACTTCATCGAACGGGTGTCGGGTGACTTGGCGCGGCGCGGGATCGCCGTTGCTGGGTGGAGCGACGGCATGGGCCATACGACCGCCGCGCGCATGCCGGGGAGGGTGCAGTCGAACGCATGGGGCGGGCTGTTCACCGGCGGCATAACGGAAGCGCACGAGCAGGCTAATCGCGGCTGGAATCTCGTGCTGTCATTGAACGACGTCACCTACCTCGACATGCCTTACGTTCCCCACCCGCAGGAGGGCGGGTACGATTGGGGCGCTCGCGACGTCGACACGTTCAAGGTGTTCGCTTTCATGCCCGAGAACCTGCCCGCCAACGCATCCGTGATGACGGACATCCTGTCTAAACCAGCCCGGCTCGAGGATAAGACGCCGCTCGCTCCGGGCCGCCGGATCATGGGCCTGCAGGCGCAATTATGGAGCGAAACGGTGCGCGACGATGCCGAAGTCGATTATCGGCTCTTCCCGCGGCTCCTGGCGCTGGCTGAGCGAGCGTGGCATCGTGCTTCGTGGGAGCCCGCCTATGTGCCCGGCGCGGCCTACGCGCATGGCGACGGCAAGGTGGACCTCGCCGCTATCCGAGCGGACTGGCGTGATTTCGCCGGCCGCGCGGCTGCCCAGCTTCCGGCGCTCGACCGTGCGGGCGTCATCTATCGCCTTGCACCGCCGGGCGCGCAGATCGTCCGCGGCCGGCTGGAAGCGAACAGCGAACTGCCTGGAGCTGCGATCGAATACCGGAGCGGCGAGGGCGCGTGGAGGCGCTACACGGGCCCGGTCGCAGTTAACACGCCGGTTACGCTGCGTGCCCGAACGCCGGACGGCCGACGGAGCAGCCGCTTGGTCGTCGTGACGCCGTGAAGGCGCACCACTGCGCCGTCCTGTTGTTGATCCTCGGGGCCCCTGCCAAGGCTGAGGTTCCAGCGGGTTATATGCTGGTCTGGTCGGACGAGTTCGATCAGGATGGTCCACCCGATCCGACGAAGTGGGTCGCGGACACGCACGCCAACAAAAGCGGTTGGTACAATCGCGAGGAGCAATATCACTCGGCCGGTAAGCTTCAGAATGCGACGGTGCGGAACGGCCGGCTCGTTATCACCGCTTTGCGCGAAGCCCTGACCTCCGAACCGGACTACGGCGGACAGCGCTATACGTCGGCGCGACTGATCACCAAGGGCTTGGCAGCCTGGACCTACGGATACTTCGAAGTTCGTGCCAAGCTGCCGTGCGGGGCGGGCACCTGGCCCGCGATCTGGACGCTCGGTGCGACGCGCGGCCACCCGGACGGGGGTGAGATCGACATCATGGAGCATGTCGGCAACGATCCGCGCGTCGTGCACGCGACCATCCACAACCGCGCCACTGTCGGGACGCATGGCGACGGCGGGAGCCTAAAGCTGCCGACCGCTTGCACCAATTTCCACGACTATCAGCTGACCTGGACGCCGCAGGCGCTTGCCGTTGCGGTCGATGGCAAGCCGATCCATCTCTATGCCAAAGCAGGTAAGTCCACTGCCGGGTGGCCGTTTGACGCGCCGCAATACCTTTTGCTCAACCTGGCGATCGGAGGCCAGATGGGTGGCCATGTCGATGATACAATCTTTCCGGTCGCCTTCGAGATTGATCATGTCCGCGTGTACCAACGCCGGTAAGGATCCGCCTCACGTGAACGATGCGCCAGCCTCAGTAGACTCCATCGACGGGGCAGATGCCGAGACATTCGCGAATGAGATCGCGCCGCGCTATCGGCCGGTCGTCATGCGCGGGCTGGTGGCGGAGTGGCCCGCGGTTGCAGCGGGACGGTCCGGACCAGGTGCGACCGCGGCCTATCTCAAGGCCTTGGACGGCGGCGCGACGACCACAGTGTTTTCCGCTCCGCCCGAGGCGCAGGGCCGGTTCTTCTATGCCGAAGATATGCGGGGACTGAACTTCGGCACCCAGAAAGTCAGCTTGTCGCGGCTCGTCGACGCGCTTGTCTCGCTGGCGGAGGACCCAGCGCCGCCCGCGCTTTATGCCGGCGCGACGCCCACGGCGGACAGCCTCGCTGCGTTCTCGGCAGCCAACCGCATGTTGCTTGCGACGCCTGGAGGCGAGCCGCGCATTTGGGTCGGAAACGCGAGCCGTATTGCAACGCACTACGACATGCAGGACAATATCGCCTGCGTGGTCGCCGGGCGAAGGCGGTTTACGCTATTTCCGCCCGACCAGATCGGCAATCTCTATGTCGGCCCAGTGGACCGAACGCCCGCGGGTCAGCCGGTGAGCATGGTCGACCCGCTGCGCCCTGATCTCGATCGCTATCCCCGGTTTGCCGCCGCCATGGAGCACGCATTGGTGGCCGACCTCGAGCCCGGCGATGCAATTTTCGTGCCGTCCATGTGGTGGCACCATGTGCGGGCGAGCGCGCCGCTCAACGTTCTTGTTAACTATTGGTACGGTCAGCATGCGGAACGCTCGCCATTCGCTGCGCTGATGCACGCGACCTATGCCATACGCGAGTTGCCGTCCGCTGAACGGGCATCGTGGCGCGCTTGGTTCGAGCATTATGTCTTCGGCGACGCTGCGCCCGAGGCCGTGTCGCATCTTCCGGAGCACGCGCGAGGCGTGCTTGGCGCACCATCGGCCTCGCGCGACGAGATGATCAAGGCCTACGTCGTGCAAGCGCTCGCTGGGCACTGCGAACCGCCGCAAGCGCACTAAGGATATCGGGTGAGTTGCAATGTCTGGCGGAGTTGGTCCCGGCACAACTAAGCTTACATCCTGAACCTGCCAAGTAATCATACGGGACTCAGTTGCGGCTGCGGTGTACACTTCGGACCTGCTGGACCGGAAAGCAGACCGTCCATTCCCGGTCACTTATAGTCATCGGCACAACATGAACGAACGGCTGCTTGCGGGAACTGGTAAGCAGTCCTGAATGTCCGCTAATGGGTCTTTCCAGACGCAGGTGGTTGCTGAAGACCCTTCCAATCCTCGGTCTCACTCGCCCGAGAGCTGCCGTGCTGCTTACGGCCACCTCCAGCCGCTCTGCAGTCCTTGCCGCTCGGGTCCAGATCGTTCAGGCCACCTGCGCAACCGGAACAGCTCGCGCCAGCCAGTCACCAGGGACCAGCGCGGCATATCGGGCCTTCTGCTCGGCCGTCGCACCCAAGGTTGCGACCATGAGCGAGAAGGGCGTGTGCTGCCCTTTGCCCTGCGCGTTCAGGAAGCGCACTCGGCCGCGGAGCAGGTAAAGGTCCGCGACTGGGCTTAACGTCTCATGGAACCAGGCCGAATCTGTGCGAACCGGAATGAGGCAGACCACCGTTTCGACATTGCCCGCCACCCATTGGTCGTAGGCTCGGCGCAGCCATCGGAGTAGCGCGGAGAATGGCGGGTTCACGAACGCCAGCCTCCCTGACCAAACATCGACCAAGCCATCGCCACCTTCGCTGAGCATGATGCGCCGGCGAGCAACGACGGGGCTGAGAGCGTTTGCACAGGGGTCGAGGTCGACTTCGCCGAATGCCTGGTAGATCCCATCCATGAAGTCGGGCGGAGTGAACCGACTGTCTCGATCTTCCTTGTCACCCTGGCCCCAGTAGGCCCTCTCGGGTGCCCGCTGCCGCGCCTTGGGAGCGAGCACCGCAAGGAGCCGCATGAAGCTGGCAACCGAGCCTCCACCTCGTTCGAGGTTCGAGATGGTTGCTTTCGACAAGCCGGATCGCTCAGCCGCCTTGTCGAGCGACCAGCCCCGTTTGTGCCGCCGATTTCTCAGTTGCTCTGGCAAAGTCCGCCCAGGTCCCAAGCCGTTGAGCTGGAAGCTGATCGAGTCCTTGACCGAGATGAGGGTGGCCATTGATCCAATGCCACGCTCCAAACGCTTGATCACTTGCGCATCGAGCCCAATCCGCTCTGCCAATGCTCGTTGCGACAGGCCGGCCGAACGCCTGGCTTGTCCAAGTTCCTGGAGTAAAATCTGACCCTCCCTGGTATCACATCTTGACCTGTCGGGACCACGATCGAGCAAAGGGCTGAGCAAAAGGTAAACATTCAAAGCATGCCCTTGGCCCGCGATGGTCACGGCATGCAGGACCAATCATTAGCCACGCTGGCGTCCCTCTTCCGGGAGTTCCTTCGCGTCTGCACGGAAGAGCCGTTCACGCCGGGCGATTGCTTGTGCTCGACGCTTCAACGTCCGCCTCGGTGCAGCCAGGCCGGCCTGATCGATGTCGAGGAACTCAGCGAGTGCCGAACCGCAAAGTCCCTGGCCGATGCCGTCGATCAGAGCGGTAAGCAGTTCATCTCCGCCAGCGATCTCGTCCAGCAGCCCGGCATAGCGACGCCGCTCGGCCTCCAAGCGCAGGCGTTCTTCGGCACCAAGCACAGGTTGCGCCGCAATCTGGCTACCCAAGAGGTACTCGAAGTCACCCCTGCGTTCCTGCGCGCGAACTCGAGCACGGGCAACGCTACTGCCGACGCTCCGCATGATCTGCGTGAGGAACAGCTCCACTGGCAGGTCGGGCCGGCACGTCCGCTTACAGAGAGACCGGACGATCGCGCCCTGCAGCAGATCATCCGAGTCCACGCGGTAGCGCCGGCCTAACTCTTTAGCGTTGTTGGGCGAGGCGCCTCCAGCATGCAAATCAGTTGCGTGGAGACGGCGCCGGATCTCGTCCACGGACAGGTTTGGACGCTCTTCGATCCCTCCATCCTGAACATGCACCGACGCAGGCCAATTCGGACACGGTGTCCGAATCTTTTCCGACCGGTGCATGTTAGGACGTGAAGCAACGTGGTGTGCTTGCATGCTTCGTTCCTCGGGCACCGAGGACCATGCACAGATGCTTGGGCTGGCGATCGCACCCGAGAATAAGCTCATGACCGTGGCACCACAGTTGAGCCGAAATCATCGGCCCGCTGTTGTGCGCTTCGCATCGTAGGTCATGAGGCCAGTGGATCCGGCCAAGTGAAGCGCGATGCCGTCAAGATATGATCCAAGACGCCGGCTTCAAGCGATTTCTTCAAGGGGGAAGGAGCGGGCGCTTGGCGCGAAGCCATGGCCCGCCCGTCCGTCTAGCTGTGGCTGATGGACGCGGTACGCGCCTCTTCCAGACAGGCTGGACTCCCCGCCTTGCTAACGAGCGCCTGCATGCCACTAAGCTCCATCATTGCTCGATCAGCGCTGTCCGGGACTGACTGACGCTCCAGGTGACGACCCCCGTGACTGAAGCTATATTCGTAAGGTTGGTCCCGATTGATCGACAGAATGGCATAGCTGCCGTCGGCCTTCTGGACGAACTTGCCTCCACCGATGTTGATCTGCCGCTTGGTGGTCGTGCCGTCCACGATCATGACCCGGCTCAGCAGGGCCGTGTCGTCTTCAACGTCGAACAAGGCCAAAAATGTCGTCCGCCCGCAGCCGGCATGCGACATCATCATGGTAATGATCTCCGGGGTCACCCCGTTGCTGGCGGCGACAAGCACATCGGCCGGCTTGCGCAACGGGTGGCCGGCAAGCAGCATGCGCAGTGCCGCGGACATGGCGCCCATCTGGGTTACGGTGTCGTTCATCATCTTTCTCCTGAGTCGACCTTTTCCCCTCATTGGGATCGATCACTCAGCGCAGCTGCCGTGGCGTCCTTCCTTGCCGGTCTGGGACCCGCAGCCGATCACTTCAGGCGCCTGCGGTGCCAGTGAAGAAGCCTCTTTCTTTTCGGGGTCGGGCGACATAGCCTGCCCGGGTTCACCGTAGGTGGGCCGAGGCGTGGAAACCTCGTAGTTGAAGCTGGTCTCGACCTTTGGTCGACCGGATGGCGGACGCGTATGTCCAGGCCACCCGGCTAAAGGCGTTCGCGCCTGTTCAACTACAGGTTTCCAACATCCGGTTCCAAGGGCCGGCATCGCCTCGCAAACGGGGAGATGCCGCCGGCTGTCCGCCGCCGGCGAGTTGGGAGCCAAGCGCGTGAACACTGAAGTCGCGACCACCAGCCGAGCCACTCGGCCGCCAGAGATGAGCGGTCACGCCGGTGACATAATCCACTCCGTCGAAAACCAGGAGAAGCTCGAGCGCTTGTTGCCGACCATCGCCTTCCTGGCCGTCTTCGGCATCTTTGTCCTGCTCACGTTCGGCACCGGGCATGGCGATGGGCTCGGCATGATCATTGGTGGGGTCATCACCTTCTTTGTGGCCAAGCTTGTCGTTCGCGGCGTCAGAGGTCTTGTCCTCGAGCCGATGCGGCGAGTTCGCTACGATCGGGCCGCAAGCCGTCTCATGTCACAACTGCAAGGCGGAAACATCGCGGTCGGCCCGTTCAGCTGGACCCTTGGTGCTCCTGGGGCAATGGCGATGACCCGCTCGGGCGAGGTCATCATCCTCGATCGCGGTCATAGCTATGAGCCTCTGCAGATTCTGCCCCATCAGGTCGCCGACGTGCGAGTGGAGTGTAACTCGAAGCAGTTCACCCAGACCCTGCACAGCGGGCGCACGACGATCGGCGGGTTCGGCAAGTCGTTCGGCATGGGCTACACGATGGGTGGCAGCTCGACGTCCGTGACCAACACTTTGAACGAGTATTTCCTCGAAATCCGCTACCAACTCGAGAAGAACGGCATGGTCAGCACCGTCGTCGTGCCAGGCGGCCCCGAGCGTCGGGTCGTCGAAGAACTGTGCGCCACGATCCGGAGGCTGGAGGCATGACGATGTCGCCTAACACCACGATTCTGTTGAGCCATCAGCATGGAGCCAACGCGCTGGCCGTCCTTCCACCGGCCGCTTCTACTCTGTTCAAAGCCGCTGTGCTTGCCGTGCTGCTGATTAGCCCACTTGCCTCATCCGTCGCACAAGCAGCACCAAGGGCCAAGCCGCATATCTTCAAGGTTGGTAAGAGGTCCTTCGAGGGTCGCGCGGAAACGATCTGCACCATCGAAGGCAGGTGGGCTGACGGTGAGTACTTCCGCTACCAAGGCTGGGACGCTTGCGCGAAGATGCGAATTAGCTCGGCAAGCCTCGCGAACTACAAGGGCTGGGCGCCATGTGGGAGGAAAGGCTCGCTGACCGTCGCGGACATCCCGCCGAAGGCCGAGACGATAGAGATCAGCAACGACGTCAGCAGCGTGCTGGTCTTCCGGGACCAGAACGGCATCATGCAGGAGGTCCTGATCCGGGACTGACTCGACGACCGACATGCGAGTTCGCAAGAGAAGCCCCATTCAACCTCATCGGCGTGCCGCTGAAACGGGCCGGCCTTCCGGCCGGCCCCACTTCGTTCAGGTGATCCGCTGCCATTCCTGTCAGCTGGCCTCAAGCCAGCGGCGCTGCTCCTCCAGCATCTGACGCTCGGCCCTCGACAGATAGTTGCCAAGCTCCCGGTGGTAGCAGGCGGTCTCCCGGCGCTCGCGAACGAAGCGCATGGTGACATACTGGGCAGCGTGGACGCTGAACACCTGACCAACGCTGGCAAGGTGCCCTGCAAGCAGGAGCCCAGTTAGCAGGGTGTCGACTTCGCTTATCCAGCCTACGGCCTCGAAGTGGCCTTGGCAGACCAGATGCGGCACCTGTCCTGCGCTACCCGCCATCTTGCTTGGTAGACCGAGTCTGGCTGCTAGCTCAGACTGGTGGACATGCGTTCCGCTGCCCGCCTCCAACAACAAGGCGAGATCGAGGTGAAGCCAGCCGGACCGATCACGCTCAAGGTGGCGTGCCTGCCGCGGCAAGGTCAAGCCGTGCTCCATCGCCGCCGTCTTGAAGACGTTCAGGTCCTCGGCCGCGCCTGACCAGGTGACCAATCTATGCTGCGGGCGTTCGATCATCCAAGCGAACAACCGGCTGAGGACATCGCGGTCGTCCGATCCTACAAAGCTTCGGAAGTCGTCGACCTGCCAGATGCCATGCTCGACCGTGATGGCCATGACCGAAGCCGACACCACTCGCCGAAAGGGCCAGCGGCACGGTGCAGGTCGTGGATCGCGGGTGCGATAACGATGGTAGAGCTGAGTATCGTTCAGAGTTTCAACGTCGACGACGATGTACTTGGTAGCGCTGTCCGGCGCGGGAAAGTTGATGATCTTCATGGTTCTATGTTCCCTGGGCATAAAAAAGCCCGCCAAAGCGGGCGGATGGTTCAAGTTGCTGGGGAGATCAGGCGATGCTGCCGGGCCAACCGTCGACGTCGGTGAGGTCGGCGACCAAGTGCCGGCGCCAGTTCCGCCAAGCGATGTCCAGCTGTGTCTGTTGAACTTGGGTCAAGATCAGCTGACCCATCGCCAACAGGCAGGCGCTCGCCTCGTCGGCCAGCATCTCGGCAAGCAGGGTCGGATTGCCGCTGTCGAGGCGCGCACCCCACCCCTCCCCCGGTCCGCAGGTGATGCGATCTTCGCCAACCGCGAGATTTATGGCCAGTCGCTCGGCCTCAACCGCGTTCCGGGTGTCTGATGTGACCCCAAGATCCATGGGCGTTTGTGCCTCGAGCATGGCCTTCAGCTTGCTCAACAGCTCAAGCGCGGGCGCTTGATCCACAGCGTCGATCGGCAGCCGGGTGAGCGAGCTAAGCATGCCGGTCAGGTCAAAGCCTGCCAGAACCGCTACGCGAATGAGAGCGTCGGCCAGGCTGGTGATCAGGCTGGCGTTTTCAGGCAGGTAATCTCCAATCCGGACTTCGCCGTCGAGCATAATACGGTCTGGCTCGACGCTGCAGCTTAGGAGGCAGTAGCCATCCAACCAGGCGTAATCGGCGCCGGGCTGCGTCATGATCCGGCAGGCGGGAATGAGCAGCTGGATCAGCTGCTGTTCCTGGCTGCTGTGCGGACGATTATCGTTGGTGTATTCCATAATTGTTGTTCCTTGTCCTGTAGGCAAGCGCCATTGCGCCGCAGCAAAGGGCTGCGCCGGTCTGGCGATCGTGGATAATGATCGGTCAGTAGTGGGTAGGCGGCCCGAAGCTGGCGTCCAAGGCCTGCTTGGCCCGACAGTCGGCGTTCAGCTGCGCGTTCTTGAAGGCGGCATCGAGCTGCCCCAGCAACGAAAGTCGCAGCAGCTCTTCCGGCGCATGAATGTCCGCATATGGCAGCAGATGATCTTGTCCTTGCTGCTGCACCCAGCGCGTGAACTGGAAGGTCAGCGCCGCATGGTAGACAGCATTGCCGGTCTCAATCGCTCGCCAGTGCGCATAGGTTAACAACGTGCTAACCACGTCCTGCTCGCAGTAGGCCGCGATCGTGTCGATCTCTCCTGCCTCGTAGAGTTCGGCCACCTCGGAGCCATGCGCGGCGAGCTTCGCCGGGATGTCCAGCGCCGAGCAAAGTCGCTCCAGCGATGCTCCTCTCGCAGCGCCATACTGCGAGAATTTGTCAGCGAGATCGTAGTGCCGAGCCGACCAATAGCGGGGCTCGGTCGCGGCTGCAGTAAGTGAGTGCAGACTATAGCATCTTGCACGTTGCGCGGCGAGAAGAAGGCAGGGGCAGTCAAATCCTCGGCCGTTGAGCGAAATTGCGCTGCGACCGGTGAGGAGCTCATCAATGCGCTCCAGTGCCGCGCGTGCACCATCATCGAACCGGACGCTTTCCAGTCCGAATGCCCACTCGCCGTGACCATCGAGGCTGGCGGTGAGCAGCGAGGCCACCACAGGGATGTGCGTCGGCCAAGGTGGGAAGCTGCCGTCCTCTGTCGGTTGAGTACTGAACGTCTCGATGTCGAAAACGCAGATTGACCCTTCATCGAACTGAGTTCGTAATCGTTGATGACCCATGGGACTTCTCCGTGTGAAGCCCGGCGGAGCGATCAGCGACCTGCCGATCTTTTCCATCTCCCTTCCGGGCTCACGTCACCGCGTCCCCTTCCTGAGTTCCTTGTTGCCAGCTGGCCGGCCCAGCTTGTCAATCTCCACCTATCCCGCCGTGCTGCTTTGCAAGGTTGGCCGAAACCTTCATCTGCTCGGTCCTGCGTTCTTGCTGGGCGAATAGGCGCCTTGCTGAAGTGGGTGAGATCCTGAGGCATAGACGATGCTCAGCGGAAGCTTCGTCGGGCTTTGCAAAGGATACTTTGTCGTCGCGCATGATCAGCGGGCGCCGGTCACGTTCAATCGCTTCCAGCGTGTCGGCCTGGCTTAAGCCCAGCTGATCCCACTCCTCCTGCAGTTGGCGCATCGTTGGTCCAGTGGTCTCGGATTTCTTGACCCGTTCAACAACGGCGTCCGATGCTACTGAAGGTGGCTCGGCTTGTTCACCGGTGCTGCTCCCAGCTTCAGTGCCTCCCGTGACTTCAGCTTCGCCAACGAATGCAAGCTGGCTTGCCGCCGGTGGTTGCTCTGACGCTCCGGTCGGCGAGAGTTCGGAAGGCTCGCCCAATCGATTAAGTCGATCTGCGGCGGGAACCTCGGCATCAACAAGCCCGGTCGAACGATTGGTCGGCGCTTCGCCGCTAGTCTTGGCTTGAACGAGGTCAGGAACGTCGCCAGGCACGGCAGCAGAAGCTTTGCCGACGCTATCTGTGACATCGGCGGCGGCTGCCTTTTCCACCAACGGGCTCATGTGATGAGGAAAGGCGTTCCCGTGATCAGTAGCAGCCCGCCGTGGGGTCGTCTCTGTGCCCTCGGCTTCGGTGGGTGGGCGACGCTCGCTCGTCTCCACCAAAGGGTCATAATCGCCGCCACCTGGAAACCCGGTGGTTACGCCCGATGAACGGGCGCGCTCCTCAATCGACCCAATCTCGACCTGTGATGTTCGCTGCGGGTTCGTTGGCGCACTTACCGCCGGTTCTTCGCCGACAGTTGGGTTCGGCGCAGATTGTCCACCTATCTGTCGATCCGTTTCGCTCATGACCAATGGCGGCACTTCGCGATTAGCCGTCCGCATGCCCAGCGCTTCTCGCTGCAAGTCGCGGCGCTGCTGTGCTTCGAAAGCTCCCCTGAGCTTAATCTGGAGGCCAGCATTGTGTTGATGCAAACGGAATAGATCGGTGAGAGGAGCGTCCGCTGCTTGGAGATGATACGTGGGTGGGCTGCGCCCCATCAGATCGGTCTTCTCGCGCACCCTGGCCAGACCATTGTTCAGCGCTTCGATGATCGTTTTATGTTCATCTTCCTGCTGCTCGAAGAGGCGACGGAACTCGACTTGCGTCCGTTCTCCGAGCTGATCTGCTTCAGTTAGCCTCAACAGCTGCGCTTCTCGTGGTTCGAGTAGAACGACCATCCGGCCATCACGCACATAGCTCTGCAGGCCTCTCCTGAGTTGTTCGACGTCACGCATAACATCGCTGGAAAGTTCGGCAGGGCGCGGCATCGGCGCCTGTTTGCCGCTCTCAATGTGGACCGCCGCCTTCGACTTGCCTGCTGGAACCTCGAGCGATTTGGTCCTGTCCATGCCGCCCTCTTCGGGAGCAGTATCGACCCACTTAAAGGGAGGAGCCTGCGGTACGGCGTCCGTCTGGGCAATTCTTGGTGCTTCGACTTCCTTCGAGTCGGGAGCTCCTTCGGCCTTTCGCGGTTCCGACTTCGCGGGACGCAGTTCGGCAGCCTGAGTCGTAGCCCGTGCGGCCCCTGCCTCGTGCAAAGCATCGCTCATCTGTGCTTGGGCGCCGGGATGCCGCGCATACTTTTGCGACAGTGCGCGAAGGTCGGGTGGGCCGTTTGCAGCCAAGCCCACAGCTGGCCGGTTGTTCGAGAACACGGTCGGGGCGCTGGTCACGGTTCGCTCTGGGCTGCGGCGGATGAAGCCGACCAGACGGTTGATCTCGGCCTGCTGCAGCCTGTAGATCCCGCTTAGGCGCGCCTGGACGGATGTTGCTTGAAGATCGCCGTCTGTCACGCCTAGCGCCTTCATGCTCAGCGCGGGAAGATCAAAGACTGGAGCGCCATCTTTCATCTGTCGAGTGATTGGTGTTGCCGAGTCTATATCGTCGATTTTGCGCATGACCTGAGTGAGCGATAACGGCTCCGCCTCGCTCCCGGTTGAGCGGGCTGCAGCCGCCTCGTGCGTTGGCGCTGCCGCAGCGGGCAGGTGCAACGCGCCAGAAGCGAGGTCAGCATTGTTGGCCAGCAACGATTGATTTGCACCGCCAATCCCTTGGCCGGCCTGCAGAGCCCCTTCCCTTGCCGTCTCCTCCACGGCTTTGCCGGCATGCCCTTCGACCGTTGACCGGCTGCGATCAAGCGCAGATCCGGCTTTCGACTCGTTGTGTCCGTTGGACTTGATACTCTCCCTCCCGTCCGCCTTCTCGACCATGCTCATGTGGATGACCAGCTCGTCTCGGAGGCGGTCATCAATGGTCTGCCGTATCTCGCTAGCGAGCTCCGTCAGCCTGGCAGCTTCGTTCCGGCTGAGCTGCTCCTGGTTGACGAAAAACGCCATGTTCACCCTTAGCCCAGATAGGTGATCCGTGGCTTCCTTCAGGCGAGTCCTGTAATTCGCCTCGTTGTCGCTCTGCCGCTTGCTGGCGCGTCCAGCCTTGATCGCGTCGAGATGACGTTCGCAGGTCTCCTTCACCTTCTCGGCTCGAGACCGCGCCCTCTCCAGATGTCCCTTTAGTTCAGCTGCGATCGCCGTCTGCTCATTCGCTTCTGACCGAGCTTGGGCCCACGTAGTGATCATGTGATCTATCTCGCCGTGGGCAGCAGCACCCAGTTCGCGGCTCTCAAGCATCTGCCGCAAGCGCCGTTCATCGTTCTTGGTGTTCCCCTCGTCGGCCCTGAACTGCTGCTCGATCGAGTTGAGTGCGTGCTGCCACTGGCGGTGCTCATTCTCGACGCCCCGGGGTGTGGCGACCCCAAGGCATTCCATCTGAGCGCAGCGGCTGCCGAGATGCTCTTCCGCCTCCTTATTGATGCCCATCTCGGAAAATTCGCGCGGATCTACCCGCCGCCGGACACCGGCGATCTCGAGTTCGTCATTGGTGTATTCAGCAAGGAGCTTGCGTAGCGTCCACGGCCAATCACGATGATTGCAGAGGCGCAATTTGTCCTGCTCGAAGGGGTGGCTGACGATGGTGTTGCGGGAAACACGCTTTCGACGGCTGTACTCCACCGTGAAATCCCACTGCCCGACCTGTTGCTCAACCTGATCTGAGGTGAAGAAATCTTGCTTCACACGATACTGAGCTTCCTGCCGAGAGCTTGTAAAAATCGGCGTCGGTTGGAGATAGTCGTCGGGCTTCCTAGTGAAGCGGCTGCAAGGCCGCTCATAGTAGGCAAGATGAAAGTGCCAGTTCTTCTCATTGTTGGCATGATCGGGTGCGTGCATGACCGCGACATACGGTAGGTTCTTTTCCTCGAAAGTACCGGCGAACCGCCGGAGAAGCCTTATCCGCTGCTCGTGAGTAACCTCATCGGGCAGCTCGCCGACGATCCGATTCTGGATGTGACCGCCGCGGCCATCCTGACACTGAGCTCCCTTGGCATTCTCCAAGTCGGCTTTCTCACGCATCTCCTTTTCAGCCGGGGTCTCATCAGGTTGTCGTGCGGACGGTGGGGTCCAACCGTGGTCGCGCATGATGACGCGAATGGCTTCGTTATCGTCGGTCGTGACCCGATGCGGCTTGAGGGGATCTGCCTCTTCAATCGCCAGCGCCAATCGTTCGGGGCAGCGAGGGTCAGTTCGAACGGCTTGCCAGAATGCTGGCGCGTACCCCGTGGTGATGATCAGACGATCAGGGCCGGGCTCTGTTTCATGCTCCTCGACCGACTCCCAGAAGCGATGACGCTCCTCGGGAAATTGGGAGATGTTCGAGTAGACCGCGGCGACGCCGTTCTCCTGATAAGCCAGAGCCTCTTCCCGTTCGATGTAGAGGCCGCCAGCGGCGGCACGCCCGACTACATTGGCTGCCCGTGTAGCATCATCAGACACGAACTGCCGATCAGTGTTCGCGTCGGTTCGGGCCACCGCGGACTCGCGCTCCAGATATTTGGCGTGGTCACGACCGGAGTGCTTGCGGACCTTCGTGCCACTAGCCGAGACCTTCTCTTCCCTGCACTTCGCGATGGCTTCGTGCTTGAAGTGAAAACTCGTGGCACCGTCCTTGTTAGTCGGGCGCGAGTTGCGAGCCACCGGCACGGTCAACGTGGGCTGCAGTTTGAGCGCCTGCTTCTTCTGACCGACATTGCGCTGAGCCGCCTGCATTGCTCTGACTTTACCCTTCAGAACAATGCTGTCGCCGACTACCTATCTCTCAACTTCTTCAACGCTTTTCTCGCGTCCGTTCCCATGATCGTTCTTGTAGGTCACGGCGCTCTTCGGAGGCGCCTGGTGAGTTGGTGAAAGGACCGGCTTCTCCCTTCCAACAAAGGTGAGATTAGGGCTGCCGATATGGTCGGCCATTTTCTCCCGAGCGCGAGTACGCGCTCGCCTGGCGACGTTAAGTGCTGATGTGTGCTCATTCATGGCGGGGACCAGGTCGCGAAGTGGCTAAGGTGCGGCCCCCCGGTCCGAACCATACTGATTATCTCGCGCGCGAGCTTAAGATCTGGTTACTTCGATCAAGCAGATAGTGATCTTATACAAGGAGCTAACAACGACGCCAAAGGACCCATTTTGGGTCCGTCCCACAAACAACGTGAGTGCCTCGTGTTTTTGTAGATGGTCCATCTACAAATGTCCAAAACGAAGCAGTCTAGTTGGGATGCATGGTATGCACCCTAACTAGAGGTATTGCGCCTAGAATCTTGAGCCTCGTTCCGTCTCTCTATGAGCCTTCTGGGCCACTATGCAGGCATACTTCTAGTCGAGTGCCAGCGTGGTAGAATGTCGGCCTGAGTGCTTCTTAAGGGTCGCGTGGGGTCGATGAGCGGCTCGGTCGTGGGCCGCCGATCGACCCCTGCTTGTTCATTTGGCAGCCAAGTCTTTGGCTGCAGCCCCGAACCGCCGATGCCCGTTCTTGCCGAAGTCCTCCAAGACTTGCGCATCGATCGCGCACAAGTCACGGAACACCTTTCGCATCGGTGCCTTGCTCTTCACACTGTCGACGATGAAGTCACGGTGACGATCGAGCGACGGTCCGGAGCTTCTTTCTCGAGCCCTCGCTATTTATGGCCTCGAAGTAGGCAAGCTTTTGGGCAGCGGACTGGCTCGACCAGTTCGCGACGATGTCGGACGTCTTTCGAACGCCACCAGGCGCATGCGTCGACGCGGCAGCGCCGGATGGCGTGCTGCCCGGTGCGGTGGATGCAGTGCGCGGTTCCTCCCTGACTTGGCTGGCTTGCTGTTGCGGCTCATCGTCAGCTTGCGCGCGGGAGCCCAAGTCAGGCCTCCAGGCAGGCTGATGGTCGGAGTTCGGTGCAGAACCTGGGTCACTAGGGTGGCTGAGTTGGGAACGAACCTGCGTGGCAGGTTGCGTACCCGGCTTGGGGTCGCCCAGCGTGTCCAGTTTAGGTTCGCTAGGCGGACTGGGTCGTGCGCCCGGTTGCGGCACTGACGTCGTACCATCTTGCATGCCGGCTGCCGTTTGCGTCTGCGTGGATGCCGGCGGCGCAGCGACTGCGGAGGCTGGCTGCCTGTCATGGTGCGGACCCGGCTGAGGACTGACCTGAGAGCTTGGCGGCTGGCGGGTGCCTTGCGTTGTGGTCTGTGAGGGCCCGGTTGGGTTCGGCGGCGTTCCTTGGCTCAACGGAACGGCCGGTGGGCGGACTGTGCCCTCGACCTGGTGACGAGCATCCGAGCGACTCTCGACCGTCGGTTGGCCAGGTATGGAAACCGGGGCTGGTAACTTGGGTGGCGTAGGCTGGTCAAACATGTCGTTCACGTTACATCTCCATCTCGCCAGCGGGTCGGAGACGACCATGGCTAGACGTTATAGTCAGTGTTCGACATTCTCGGGAGTCTCGGTTGGTGACCGTTCGCGGGCCGGATCGCCAACTGACTTGGATGTAAGCGGCTGTCAGAGTTGCCGCGCTGGACTGGAATGCGCGCAAAGCAGATGTAGCGGCGATGCACGGGTTCTCACCAGATGCTCGACGCGGTGCGAGCGCCACGTGGCTGACGGTCAGCACACCGCCGCAAGGGCCACCATTGAAGCCGGACTTGCCGACGTCAGCAAGCGCCAAATGGTGTTTCAAAGGCGGCGTAAGCCAGGTCGCCCGACTGCATCACTCTCCTTCAGGCCATCAACAGGAGCGACGAGTAGTGTTCCTGCATTAGGGGGCGTCCGTGAATGGCCGGAAGCGGACCGCCTGCTTCAAGTCGATCTAGGGCCTAAGCAGACATGTGGCCCGACCTCTGAAGGACCTTGATCGAAGCCATTGCACCTCTAAGGCGTTGAAGGCGCTCGGAGGATTGCATTGGATCATCTCAGGCAAGGCCTGCATGGCTCATCTAAGGACCAGGGTAAGACGTTAAGCGAGAACGTCGCTGAAAGTGGGGCCAAGCCCCCTCAGGCCGACTATTTCCGTCAGATTTTCGAAGCCTCGCCAACTCCGTTGACGGTTCTTGCGCCGCCTGACTGGACGATCGTCGCAGTGAATGACGCGCGGCTGGAGCTGACCGGATCGATCCGGGAAGATCTCATCGGACGGAAGCTGTTTGAACTCTATCCGGAGGATCCGAACGACCCTGAGGCGTCCGGGATGCGCAACGTATCAGCGTCTTTCGATCGTGTGTTGGCCACCAAGGCACCCGACACAATGGCGGTCCAGCGCTACTCCGTCAGGGGGCCGACCGGGGAGTTCGTGGAGCGTTGGTGGAGCCCGCTCAACTCCCCCGTGCTCGACGGCCAAGGTGAAGTTGCCCTGATCATCCATCAGGTCGAGGAAGTCACAGACATCGTTCGCATGCGCGGCGAGGCGGAAGCGGCTGACCAGCTCGCCCGCGACCAGCAGCAGGTTATCGCTCGACTTCAATCCGCCGAAGCGGCTTTGCGTCGCAACGAGGGACGGCTTGGCGCGGCAATCGCTATCTCGCGTCTCGGAACCTTTGACTGGAACCTGAGCACCGGTGCGGTGGAACTGGACGCCCGCGCTCGCGAGATCCTTGGGTTTGGGGCATTCGAGGGACACAGTGACGCCGAGGTCTTTGCGCGAATCCATCCTGCCGACCTCGCGCACGTTCAGGAGAAGGCGCGCAAGTCTCAGCAAAGCCGGGAGCGGCTTGAAATCGAATATCGGGTGCAGCTCGCCGATGGCACCATCCGCATTGTCCGAAGCATCAATGACACAGTGGCGGGCTCCGATGGTCAAGCCCAACGAATGGTTGGCGTGTTCGAAGACGTAACCGAACGGCACGCTGCTCAACAATCGCTCCGCGAAAGCGAGGAACGCAGCAGGCGCATCATCGAAGGTGTGCGTGACTATGCGGTCTTCACAACCGACCTCGATGGAATGGTCACAGACTGGACTCCCGGGGCGGAAGCGATCTTCGGCTGGTCACAGGAGGACATCGTTCGGGTGAACTGCTCCGTGCTGTTCACGCCGGAAGACCAGGCTGCCGACAGACCAAGGCAAGAGTTGCAGACGGCGCGCGACGAGGGTTGTGCCAACGACGAGCGGTGGCACATGCGCCGCGACGGCTCGCGCTTCTTCGCTAACGGCTCGGTCCGCCCACTCCACGGTGAGGAAGGCAGGATGGTCGGCTTCATCAAGATTGCACGTGATGAGACTGCCCGACGGGTGTTGGACGACCGCCTGCGGGCCAGCGAGGAGCTCAACCGGCGAGTTCTCGCCAGCTCAGCGGATTGCATCAAGGTTCTCGACCTGGATGCCCGTGTGCAGTTCATGAGCGAAGGCGGCATGTGTGCCATGGAGGTCGACAACTTCGCCGACATCGAAGGGCAAGAGTGGCCGGGTTTCTGGTTAGGGGACGAGCGCGCCAAGGCCGAGCAGGCCCTGTTGGCCGCCAAGAACGGCGGAGTAGGTCGCTTTCAGGGCTTTGCCACAACCATTAAGGGCAGGCCTCGGTGGTGGGACGTCATTGTGACGCCGATCGCCGGTCCAGATGGACGGCCGAAGAGGCTTCTATCGGTATCGCGCGACATCACGGGGGCGCGGCAAGCCGAAGATCAGCTCCGCGCAAGCGAAGCTCGCTACCGGGCTCTCTTCACGTCTCTCGACGTCGGCTTCTGCGTTATTGAGATGCGGTTCGATGACGAAGGTCATGCGGTCGACTACAGGTTCGTGGAGGTGAACCCGGCCTTCGTGCACCAAACCGACCTGGTGCATGCAGTTGGCCGCTGGATGCGCGAGATCGCTCCGAACCACGAGCAACGCTGGTTTGATCTATACGGCTGCGTCGCATTGACCGGTGATCCGGCCCGCTTCGAGGAAGAGGCTGCTGAGTTCGGCCGGTGGTATGAGATCCATGCCTTCCGCACAGGCGATCCGCAAGAGCATCGCGTGGCGGTTCTTTTCAACGACATTAGCGCTCGCCGACGTGCGGAAAAAGGGCTGCAAGAGCTCAACGAGAACCTCGAAGCACAGGTAGCTGAGCGCACCGCCGAGCGCGACCGAATGTGGCGGCTCTCGACTGACCTGATGCTTGTGGCTGACTTCGATGGAGTAGTCCGCTCCCTTAATCCTGCTTGGAAGAAGTTGCTTGGCTGGGCCGAGGCGGACTTAATCAGCACCAACTTCTTGGCGCTTGTCCATCCTGATGATCAGGAAGTCACAATTGGGGAGATGGGCAAACTCGATCAGGGGATAACCACATTTCGCTTCGAGAACCGGTATCGCGCGAAGGCTGGTGATTATCGATGGATCTCATGGACCGCCGTTCCTGAAAATAGCTTCATTCACGCAGTCGGTCGCGACATCACGGCAGAAAGGGTGGCCGCTGCCGAGCTTGAAGCCGCGCAAGAGGCGCTCCGTCAATCGCAGAAGATGGAGGCGATGGGCCAACTCACCGGAGGCGTTGCCCACGACTTCAACAACCTTCTTACGCCCATCGTCGGCGGCCTCGACATGCTACAGCGCAAGGGTCTCGGCGGCGAGCGCGAGCAGCGACTGATCGCCGGCGCGGTAAAATCGGCCGACAGGGCAAAGACGCTTGTTCAGCGGCTGCTCGCTTTTGCCAGACGCCAGCCGCTCCAGGCAACCGCCGTCGACGTTGGCGAACTTGTTACTGGCATGGCTGACCTAGTTGCGAGCACTTCGGGTCCGCAGATCAAGGTGGTCGTCGAAAGGCCAGAAGCGATTCCGCCGGCCAAGGCTGACGCCAATCAACTAGAAATGGCCCTTCTGAACCTTGGTGTGAATGCCCGGGATGCCATGCCCGATGGTGGCACGCTGCGGATAACCGCCAGTGCTGAGCGAATTGAAGCGGGACACCGCTCGAAGCTTAAGGCGGGGGACTATGTTCGCCTTTCCGTCGCGGACACAGGCGTCGGCATGGACGCGGAGACGGTCAAGCGCGCTGTGGAGCCGTTCTTTTCGACTAAGGGCGTGGGCAAGGGCACGGGCCTCGGCCTCTCCATGGTCCACGGTCTCGCCTCGCAGCTTGGTGGCGCACTGACGATTGATAGCCGACCGGAGGTGGGCACCAACGTCGAGCTTTGGCTGCCAGTCAGCGAAGTGCCTGCAGAGCCAAACAAGTCTGCACCAAATGAGGTCCCCCTCCGAACTGTCCAGGGCACTGCCCTTCTTGTGGACGATGAGGAGCTGGTTCGGATCAGCACGGCCGACATGCTCGGTGACATCGGGTATCAGGTTGTTGAAGCCGCTTCTGCCGAAAAAGCCCTGGTTTTGCTTGACGAGGGGCTGCGCCCTGACCTGCTCGTAACCGACCACCTGATGCCAGGCATGAATGGCACCGACCTCGCCCACGCGGTGCTCTCCAATCTTCCCGGCACCCGGATCCTGATTGTGTCAGGCTATGCGGAAACCGACGGAGTCGACGCGTCTCTGCCGCGGCTAACAAAGCCGTTCCGCAACGCCGATCTCGCCGCGAAGCTATCTGAGCTAGCGAGCAAGTAGTCCCAGGCGTTGGTGTCCGGTCCAAGCCGCTCGAGATGGAGCGGCCTTCAACGTCCGCTCACGGGTAGTGGCGAGTCTGCGTGGAACGACCGCAATGGGCGGGTAGCGGCCATTCGTATCACGCACCCGCCGCAATCTGTCGCAGCACCTTGCTCTTGTATTGTGCCCAAGATTGTGCCCAAAAATGTGCACGGCGGGCTGACCTCGCCGCGAATTCTGGTGGTTTTCAGCCGTTTGCGGTCGCCGCGGAAAATTGGTCGCGAATCCTCTCTCCCCGACCACTTCTCGCGCTTGAAGCGGCCGTCCGGAGGACGGCCGCGCGCGATTGCTCCGCCGGATGGCGAGCTTCAAGATATCTTGACGGTTGCTGCGCCAGACTGGGCGAAT
>Ga0210040_10001044_pt1 | contig 43665 bp, 39 predicted proteins | sample CryGeyCG12114_NA_FD_185462 | JGI IMG/M metagenome (GOLD analysis project Ga0210040, IMG submission 185462) | Groundwater microbial communities from aquifer - Crystal Geyser CG19_WC_8/21/14_NA (SPAdes) (version 2) | ecosystem: Environmental > Aquatic > Deep subsurface > Groundwater | place: USA...
GGCCCGGCAGCCCGGCGACCGCGCCCCAGACCAGCGGGGCCACCACGGCGTCGGAGGTGTTCTCGGCCACCGACTCCACACCGGCCCGGGCCAGCCCGGCCGCGTCCAGCGTGGACGGGTCGCGGCCGACGAGGTTGCGGATCTGCCGGCGGGCGGCGGCCAGGTCGTCCGCCTCGAGCTGGCGGGCGAGGGCCTGCGCCTCGCGCTGCAGGGACCGGCCGCCCAGCACCGTCCAGGTCGCCGCGCCGGTGACCAGGGTCCGCAGGACCGGACGGGACCGGGTGCCGATCTCAAGAGCCGCGCCGAGCCCCGCTGCCGCGCCTCCCAGGACGCCCACGTGCAGCACGCCGGGAGCGTGGCGATCGGAGTGCAGCCGGGCCTCCAGCCCGGCGGCCACCATGCCGAAGCCGGCCACCGGGTGCAGCCGCCGCGGGTCGCCGAGCAGCTGGTCGGCGAGGAAGCCCAGGGCCAGCCCGAATGCCGAGGCGGAGCGCGCAGACAGCGCTAGGGTCATGGCCGATGCCTCCCGAGCCCCGACCGACCTCCGCCGGACCCCGGAAGGTGCTGGTCACCGGCGGTGTCCGCTCCGGCAAGTCCCGCTACGCCGAGTCGCTGCTCGCCGGGGCCGAGCGCGTCAGCTACCTGGCGCCGGGGGCGGTGCCCGACGCGGCCGTCGACGTGGAGTGGGCGGCCCGCGTCGCCGCGCACCAGGCCCAGCGTCCGGCGCACTGGCGGACGGTCGAGACGGTCGACCTGCCGCGCGCGCTGGCCGGTGCTCGCGGCGACGCGGTGCTGCTCGACTGCCTGGGCACCTGGGTCACCGCCGTCGTGGACTCCCTCGGCACCTGGGACCAGCCGCTGGCCCGCTGGCAGGACCGCTTCGACCCCTACCTGGACGGGCTGCTGCAGGCCTGGCGGGCGCATCCCGGCCTGCTGGTCGCGGTGACCAACGAGGTGGGCTGGGCCCTGGTCTCGGAGCACCGCTCGGGCCGGACGTTCACCGACCTGCTGGGTCGGGTGAACCAGGCGGTGGCCGAGCAGTGCGACGAGGTGGCGTTGGTCGTCGCGGGGCGGGTGCTGAAGCTCTAGCGGACTCATCCGTTCGTCGCCGCCCCGAGCAGCAGCACGGTGAGGGTGACCTCGACGGCCGCGCCCATCACGTCCCCGGTCACCCCGCCGAGCCGCCGGACGCACCAGGCCACCAGCAGCGCGCCGGCCGCCACGGCCAGCCCGGCGGTCAGCAGGCCCGCCGCCCAGGAGTGGCCGAGGACGGGCCAGACCGCCGCCAGCAGCAGGGCCACTCCCAGCCAGGTGGCCAGCGCGGCCCAGGACGGCACCGTCCCGGCCACCGCCGCCCCGAGACCGGAGGGCCGGGCCGCCGGCACCCCGACCCGGCAGACGACCGCCAGCACCGCGCGCGAGCAGCAGACGAGCAGAGCGGCGACCGCGGCGGAGCGCCAGCCGGACACCACCGACCCCAGAGCCGCCGCCTGCAGCCCCAGCACCAGCACCAGGGCGACCACGCCCATCGGTCCCACGTCGCCGCGGCGCATCACGTCCAGGGCACGCTCGGCGTCCCACCCCGTCCCCAGCCCGTCCACGGTGTCGGCCAGCCCGTCCAGGTGCAGCGCGCGGGTGCCGAGCACGAGCACCGACAGCCCGAGCAGCCCGACGACGGGTCCCGGCCAGCCCAGGGCCGCCGCGGCCCAGGTGGCCAGGCCGGCGGCCACGGCGAGCGGCAGCACAGCCAGCGGGGCCACCAGCATCGCCCCACGAGCGGTGCGGCGGTCGACGGTGAGGGCTCCGGTGGGCAGCACGGTCAACGTGCCGACCGCCAGCCGCCACGCGGCGACGGAACCCGTCCGGCTGGCCACAGCGGTCAGGGGGCCAGGTCGGACAGCAGCGCCATGTCGCCCAGCAGCAGGGCGGCGGAGCGGAGCAGGGGCAGCGCGGTGAGCGCGCCGGTGCCTTCCCCGAGGCGGAGACCGAGATCCAGCAGCGGCTCCAGGCCGAGCTTGTCCAGCGCCAGCCGCTGGGCTGGTTCGGTGGAGCGGTGGCCGGCGGCGCACCAGGCCAGCACACCGGGCTCCAGATCCTCCGCCACCCCGAGCTCGGCCACCGGCACGATGCCGTCCAGCAGCACCGGCACGCCCGACCGGGCCGCGGCGCACAGGAAGCCCACGCCGGCGGCGAGGTCGGCCGAGCCCAGGGCGGCCAGGCGCTGGACGGGATCGGCGGCGCGGTCGCCGGTACGCCGGAGCGCCGCGGCGATCACCGCGGTCTTGTGGGCCAGGCGCTCGTCGGCCACCCCCGTGCCCCGGCCGACCACCTCCTCGGCACCGGCCCCGAAGGTCGCGGCCACCAGAGCCGCGGCCGGCGTGGTGTTGCCGATGCCCATGTCACCGAGGATGAGCAGGTCCGCCCCGGCCTCGACCTCGGCCCGGGCGATGGCCTCGCCGGCGGCCAGCGAGGTCCGCGTCTCGGCGAGGGTCAGGGCGTCCTCCCGGTCGATCGCCCCCGATGACCGGCGCACCTTGTGCGCCACGACGGCAGGACCGAGGTCGGCCAGGTCGGCGTCCACGGCCAGGTCGAGCACCCGCAGGGCGACCTGGTGCTGACGGGCCAGCACGCTGGCGCCCGCCAGCCCGCCGACGAAGGCCCGGACCATTGCCGCGGTCACCTCGCGCGGGTAGGCCGAGACGCCGTCGGCACTCACCCCGTGGTCGCCGGCCAGGATGACGGCCCGGACGGCGGAGGGTGGCTGCGGCGGGCAGACGCCCTGGCAGGCCGCGAGCCAGGCCGCCAGGTCCTCGAGCCGGCCGAGGGCGCCGACCGGCTTGGCCAGGGCCGCGAGCCGCTCGGCCGCGACCTGCCGGACCGGTTCGGACGGGAGTCGTAGCACGGTCACGTTCCTACCGGTAGGAGCGAACCGGTCGCGCTGGCCGGGTGCGCGACCAGTCGCCCGGTGAGCTCGGCCAGCGCCAGGCCGAGCACGCCCCAGAGGGTCAGCTGGGTCAGCAGCCCGGCGGCCCGGAACCGGTACAGCAGGGTGGCCGGGTAGTCGGCCGGCACCTCGTCGAAGCCGGGGAGCAGGGCGATCACGATGCAGACCACCAGCAGGTAGCCGACCGCGGTGGCCACTCCGGCGTACCAGGACCCCCAGCGGGGCCGCAGGCCGCGGCCGCCGAGCAGGGCGGCACTGGCGGCGATCACCGAGATGGCCAGCAGCACGGCGTAGGAGGCGGTCCGCAGCCCGATGGTCGCCGGGTCGCCGACACCCGGCGGGTTGGGGGGGTAGGCCGCGAACGGCACCAGCTGGACGCTGACGAAGCCCCCGGCCGCGAGACCGAGCGCGGTGGCTCGCGGGCCCGTGCGGCCCAGCCGGCCGAGGGCGAGGGCGGTGAGCAGCCCGAGGAACCCGCCGAGGGTCACCCCGGCCACGACGGTCCCGGTGGCCAGGCCGACCGTCGACTGCAGGGAGCGTGGCACCACCGTGCCGTCGGCTGCGTGCTCGTGGCCAGACCCGGCTGTGCCCGGGTGCTCGTGCTCGGACCCGTCGGCCTGTCCTGGGTCGGTGCCGTCCTCGACGGCGATGGCGGCGGTGAGCGCCGGCTCTCCGACGACGTAGGCCACGCCGAAGGAGGCCAGGCCGGCGACGAGGCCGGCCAGCAGGCCACGGGTCAGGAAGGCTCCGAGGGTCGCCCGGCTGCCCTGCGGCCGGCCCGGCGTCGACCGGGCTGGCGACGAGCGGGCCGGCTGCGGACGAGTGAGGTCAGACCGTGGGCCACCAGGGCCGGAGGGGGACACCGTGCGCGTCAGTGGCAGGGGAACCCGAGCAGGTGCCGGCTGTCGTGCACCCACTCGTGCACCGCGTTGCCGGCCAGCAGCGACGTGGCCCCCTGCTCGGCGGAGACGACGTACATCACGAGGACCAGCACCAGGGCGGCGAACAGCAGCCAGGGCAGGACCTGCCGGACCGAGAACGGCGGCAGGGCCGGCATGGCCCCGGCCAGCGGGACGGCCGCGACGGCCGCGACGGCCGGGATGGGGGGCGTGGTGTCAGGCATTGGTTCCTCCTGGGGTTGCGACGACCCGTGCATGGCGAACCTGGAGGCAGGGTCTGGCTCGGGCAGCCACCGGTCAGCAGATCCCTGCTGCCTGGTGCCGCTCCTACAGTGGCGCGACCGCGTCGGGTTTGGACCGACTTCCTGTGATCCTCAGGTGCTCGAACTGTATCCGCCGCCCTCGGTGCCAGCAAGACGGTCGGGAGCGACGGGCGCCGTTCGTGACCGGGCCTCCCGACGGGGTGCAGCGCCCGACCGCGGGGCCCTGGTCCCGACGGCCGTGACCAAAGCCCCCCGAACTCCCTGCTTTGGCCTCTGAGCACGGACCTCGGAACGGCGAAGGATCAGTCCTGCGAGGTCTTCGGGGCCCGGCGACACCGCACCCAGCACCCGCAGAGGTGTCGGGTGCCCGCCGGCGCCCGGGGCGACCTCGTGATGCTCCGGCCCAGCGACTGTCCGATGCGCCGGAGGACGGCCGGCAACCCACTTCCCGGCCGTCGGGTCCACAGGCCCTGCCGTTCGCGGTAGAGGGGGAACGTCGGGCCCGGGACGCCGCTGCTGCGGCTCCCGGGTCCGGCGCCCGAACTCGGGTCCGGCCGGTCCCGCCGTCGCTGACCGGACGACAGGCTCCGTCGACTTCGGGCGTGTTCCCGATTTTGTATTCTTCTCGGTTTGACCTTCGACAGTGCAGGACCAGGGTCACCGCACATTCGGGACCAAAGTCCTTGGCCGACGGGACTTTCAGTCCTAGAGGCTCACGGTGCAGCAGTAGTTCAATTCGGGTATGAGCCAGAATCTCCTGCTGGACTCTCAGGGCGACTTCACCCCCGAGTCAACCAGCGACACCCTTCCCCGATCGACTCGCGACCAGACTAACCCCGTCCAGGTCCTGACCCGTGCGCTCTACCGCTCGCCCGTCCTCACCGAACCCGTCGGTCAGAGCCGCACTCGGCGGGCTTTCGATGCTCAGTACTGGGCCTGCTGGCTGGTGGCCATCGTCTGGCCCCTGCTGATGGCCTACCTGGTGATCACCCGCTGACCACGCCGATCCGGTAGCGGGCGGGCTGGGCGGACGGCCTGGTGACGCCGGGCGTCAGCTGCGTCGGCGCTGACCCGCTTGGTTTTCTTCCTCGGTCTGGAGATGAGCTGGTATCGAGCAGGAAGCGACGGTGGACGTGATTGATCCATTATCGTTTCGTCCACTTTCTTTACCCGTGGAGGGCATTTCTCAGGATTGCCCCAAAGCTCGGTGGAGCCGCCGCAAAAAGCCTAACCTTGTCGGGATGTCACCGAACAACAGCTGGGCCGCGGAGCCGCACGAGCGGCATGATTCCGCCCAGCTGAGCGACCCGGGACACCCAGACGGTTCCTCCGCGGCTGTCGAGGACCTGACGGTCCCGCCGGCGCAGCGGAGCGACGGCGCGCTCGCCACCCAGCAGCGGTTGCGTGGTCTCCTGGTGGCCAGCTGCTCCATCGCGGGCGAGCTGTCCTTGCTCGAGGTCCCGCAGCGCCTCGTCGACGCCGCGCGGCACATCGCCGGGGCCCGCCACGCCTGGTTGGGCGTGCTCGCCCCGGACGGCAGCGTGCAGTCCCTGGTGCACGCCGGCCTGGACGACCAGCTGCTCGCGCGGGTCCGCGCGCTGCCCCCCGCTCCGGAGCCGCTGGAGGCCTCGGCCGTTCCCACGCAGGCCGGGATCAGCTCCGGACCCCGGCCGCCGGGTCCGACCGCAGGGTCAGCCGAGCCGGCGACCTCCCTCGGCGTGCCGGTCAGGGCTGACGGCTCGCTCTTCGGGCACCTGCATGTGGCCGAGCCGGTGGGTGGCAGCTTCACCGCCGAGGACCGGGACCTCGTCGGGTCGCTTGCGGCGACTGCGGGGATCGCGGTCCAGAACGCGCGCCGTCATGAGGAGTCCCGCCGACGCCAGGAGTGGCTGCTGGCCTCCAGCGAGGTCAGCCAACGGCTGCTCGCCGCGGACGACGACCAGCTCGAGGTCTGGCGGCTGATCGTGGCCAACGTCCGGGACCTCGCCGATGCCGATCTGGCCGCACTGGCCGTTCCGCTGGGGGAGGACGAGACCTACCTCAGGGTGGTGGTGGCCTCCGGCGCCGGCGAGCAGGAGCTGGCGGGGCGCGTCTACCCGATCGAGAACGGCGGCGTCGCCTGCGTGGCCCTGCGGCAGGGCCGCAGCGCGGTGGCGAGCAGCGGCCAGGACCGCGCCCCGGGCCTGCTGGGTGGGCCTGGCGAGGCCGTCGGACCGATGATGGCGCTGCCGCTGACGGGGGAGCGCGGTTTGCGCCGCGCCATCCTGGTCTGCCGCCGGCCCGCAGCGGCCTCCTTCACCCCGGCCGAGGTCACCATGGCCGGCGACTTCGTCGGTCAGGCTGTGATCGCCCTCGAACTCGCCGACGCCCGCCTGGCGCAGCAGCGGGTGGGCGCGCTGGAGGACCGGGAGCGGATCGCCCGCGACCTGCACGACCACGTCATCCAGCGGCTCTTCGCCACCGGGCTGAGCCTGCGGAGCACCGCCAGGACGGTCGACGGCACGGCGGTGCAGCAGCGGCTCGGTCGCTCGGTGCAGGAGCTGGACGAGACGGTCCGGCAGATCCGCACGTCGATCTTCGCCCTCAAGTACTCCAGGCCGACCGCGAGCTCACTCCGGGCGACCGTGCTCGCCGTGGTGGAGGAAGCGGTGCCGACACTCGGCTTCCGTCCGTCGACCCGCTTCGCCGGACCACTCGACAGCTTCGCCGACGCGGACCTCGTGTCCGACGTGGGCGCGGTGCTGCAGGAGTGGCTGACCGACGTCGCGCGGCACTCCGGGGCGCATCGCGCCTCGGTGGCCGTGCAGGCCGACGGGAGAAACCTGTCCGTCGTCGTGTCCGACGACGGCCGGAGCAAGCAGGACATCAGACGCCGCAGTGCCTTGGCCGACCTTCGGGGACGGGCCCAGCGCTACGGGGGTGCACTCACAGTTGAACCATCGGGGGAAGGACTTCGGCTGACATGGTCGATACCAATGACAGGACCACGCAGGACCGCGGCACCGACGAGGATCTGAGCCGCCGGGATCTGGGCCAGCAGGATCTGGGCCGGCGGGCTCTGGGCCAGCAGGATCTGGGCCGGCAAGATCCGGGTCGGCGGGATCGGGGCTGGCGGGATCCGGGCCGGCCCGATCGAAGCCGGCAGGACCCGGGCTGGCAGGAGCTGGGCGCGGGGCACGGTCTGGGCAGCCGGCAGCAGCGCAGCACCAGGGCGACCAGGGTCGTCCTCGTCGTCGAGGACGTGCGGGTGCGGCGCGGGCTCAGCGACCTGTTGAGTGCGTCCGACGACCTCGCCGTCGTGGGCAGCGCCAGGTCGACGCGGGAGGCTCTCCCGCTGGTCACGGGCTCGACGCCGGATCTGGTGCTGCTCGACGCCCAGCCCGGCGGCGCCGTCATCACGGCCTGCCGCGAGCTGCGGGCGGCGCGCCCGTCGCTGCGCTGCGTGCTGCTGACCTCCTTCGACGACGACGAGGCCCTGCTCACCACCGCTCTGGCGGGCGCGGCGGGGTACCTGGTCCGCGAGATCGGCGGCACCACCATCGTGGACGGCCTACGGCGGGTGGCCCTTCAGCAGAGCGAGGTGGATCCGGCCGCCCAGGCGGCGCTGCTGCAGCGACGGCGACCGGACGGGACCGCCCGGGTCCGTCTCCCGGTGCTCAGCGAGGTGGAGCGGACCGTGCTCGAGCTCGTCAGCGCGGGGCGCACGGACGGCCAGGTCGCGGCGCAGCTGGGGATCGCGGACTCCGCGGTGCGCAGTCACGTGCTGGCGCTGGTGGGCAAGCTCGGTCGGCGGCGCCGGCCGTAGGAGTGCCGGCCGTAGGGGGCCGGCAGGGGCAGGGGGCCCACCGTCAGGACGGGCGGCGGGGCGGTGGTGACCGCGAGAGGCAGCCTGGGCACCGGTACCGGGGTGAGCCGTCGTCGGCCGCGGCAGCGCCGGCGTCGGTAGGGTCGCGGCATGAGTCCCACCCGTGGCCAGCCCTGGCGCGTGCTGGTCCGCCATCCTTCGGCGGTGCTGCTGGTGGTGCAGCTGTGCGGGGTGCTGCTCTACCCCTACACCGACGACACGACCTGGGGACGCTACGTGTTCGAGGTCTTCGGTGCGCTGGTCCTGGGTCTGGCGGTGTGGTCGGTGCGGGACACCCCGACGCCGACCTGGGTCGCGCTGATCCTCGGGGTGGCCGCGTCGGCCCTCTCGGTGGCGGACGCGACGAGCCCCAACCCGACGCTGGCGCTGGTGTCGGCCGGGCTGCACGCGGTCTTCTACTTCTGGGCGGCCGGCAACCTGATGTCCTACATGCTGGCGGACAGCGACGTGACGCGCGACGAGCTCTTCGCCGTCGGCGCCACCTTCACCCTGCTGGCCTGGGCGTTCGCCTACGTGTACACGGTGGTGCAGACGCTGCAGCCGGGATCCTTCATCGCCGCGGTGCACCCGGAGGCGCAGCGGACCTGGATGGAGCTGCTGTTCCTGAGTTTCACCAACCTCTCCAGCACCGGTCTCTCCGACATCGTCCCCATCACGCCGGTGTCGCGCTCGGTGGTGATGATCCAACAGCTCGCCGGCCTGGGCTACGTGGCGCTGTTCGTCTCCCGGCTGGTGGGTCTCACCCTGGCCCGGCAGCAGGCGGCTGCACCGGCTGCCGCCCCGAGCCCGGTGCCCCCGGGTGACTGACGCCGCGTGAGCGAGGCCGCGACCCGCTCGCCGGACGGGTCGCACCGCCTGACGCTGGTGGCGCACGCGCCGACCTCGGCCGCCTCCCGGCTGGTCTTCGGTGATCTCGGTCCGGTGCTCCGCCCCGGGCGGCTGCCTGCGGTGCCGGCTGGACCGTTGCCGGTGCGGTGCGGTCCTGAGGTGGCCTGCCGGCAGACCGCCGAGGCGCTCGGCCTGGTGGCCGAGCCGGTGGACGCGCTGGCCGGCCCCGACTTCGGCCGCTGGGCGGGACAGAGCCTGGACGAGGTGGCGCTCGCGGAGGGCGCGGGACTGGCTGACTGGCTCGCCGACCCCGAGGCGCGGCCGCACGGCGGGGAGTCGCTGGTCGGGCTCGTCGGCCGGCTGGACGCCGAGCTGAGGGCCGGGGAGTGGCCGGGCGCCCGCAGCCTCTGGGTGGTCACGCCGTTGGTCGCCCGCGCCCTGGTGGTGGCCGCGCTGGCCGCCCCCGCTGCGCTGGTGCTCGCCCTGGACGTCTCCTTCGCCGGCGAGGTGCGGCTGAGCCGGAACGCCGGTCGCTGGCGGCTCCAGGGACTGCGGCGCTCGGCGGAGCCGGAGTGGTGACGACGTGACGCCGACCGCGGCGGCTGGCAGCATCGCGCCTGTGACCTCCTGCGCGCATCCCGCCGCCGTCCGGCTCCGACAAAGCGTGGCGACGTCGTGAGGCTCCTCGTCGCGCCCGACAAGTTCCGCGGCACCGCCACCGCCCCCGAGGTCTGCGCCGCGGTGGCCGGCGGGGCCGGGCCGGGCGTCGAGGTGGTGGCCCAGCCGCTGTCGGACGGTGGCGAGGGGGTGCTGGAGGCCTTCGGTGGGGCCAACCGCACCGGGACGGTGACCGGACCGCTCGGCCGGCCGGTCCAGGTGAGCTGGCGGCTCACCGGGAGCCTGGCGGTGGTCGAGTCCGCGCAGGCCTGCGGCCTGCTGGTGGCCGGCGGCGCGGCGGGCAACGACCCGGTGGGCGCCACCACCCGCGGGGTGGGTGAGCTGCTGGTGGCGGCGCACCGGGCCGGGGCCGCCCGGGCGCTGCTCGGCGTCGGCGGCTCCGCCACCACCGACGGCGGGGCCGGTGCGCTGGCGGTCCTGGAGGAGGCCGGGCTGGACGCGTCCTGGGTCGAGATCTGCTGCGACGTGGACACCGGCTTCCTCGATGCCGCCCGGGTGTTCGGGCCGCAGAAGGGCGCTGGCCCGGCCGCCGTCGACCAGCTCAGCCACCGGCTGGCCGGCTTGCGGACGGCTTACGCGGAGCGCTTCGGCGTCGACGTGGCCACCATCCCGGGTTCAGGTGCGGCCGGTGGGTTGGCCGGTGGCCTGGCTGCGGCGGGCGCCCGGCTGGTGCCCGGCTTCGAGCGGGTGGCGGACGAGGTGGGCCTGGCTGACGCGGTGTCGGCGGCCGACCTCGTGGTCACCGGCGAGGGCAAGCTGGACGCCACCTCACTGGCCGGCAAGGTCGTGGGCGGAGTGGTCGAGCTGGCCCGGACGGCGGACCGGCCCGTCCTGGTCGTGGTCGGCGTCGCCGACCCGGCGGCGCGCGAGGTGCTGGTCGCCGGCGGCGGGGTCCGCGTGCTGTCCCTGGTCGAGGAAGTCGGCCCGGACCGGGCCCTGCTCGACACCGCCGCCGCTATCACCGACGTGCTCCGGGGTCGCCTCGTCCCGTGACGGGCCGCGGACGACGGGCGGTACGGCGACGGACCGGTGTCGGCTCCCAGTCGGCGGGAGGTTCGGCGAGCCGCGTCAGGGCCGGAAGCCCGCGACGGCGCCGATCACGGTGATCGCTGGTGGCCGCACCCCGGCCTGCTGGGTGAGGCCGGCGATGTCGGCCACGGTGCCCCGGACGGACCGCTGGCTGGGCAGCCCGGCGTCGGCGACGGTCACGGCCGGGGTGTCGGCGGGCAGACCGGAGGCCACCAGCTCGTCGGCGATGGCGGCCAGCGTGGCCACCCCCATCAGGATGACCAGGGTGGTGTTGGCCCGGGCGAGCGCGGGCCAGTCGAGCGTCGAGCCGGGGTCGCCGGGCGGCAGGTGGCCGGAGACCACGGTGAAGCCCTGGGTCAGCTGCCGGTGGGTCAGCGGCACCCCGGCCAGCGCCGGCCCGGCGATCGCGGAGGAGACCCCGGGGATGACGCGGACGGGCACGCCGGCCGCCGCACAGGCCTGCCACTCCTCGCCGCCCCGGCCGAAGACGAAGTTGTCGCCCCCCTTGAGCCGGACCACCCGGCGGCCGGCGCGACCGTGCTCCACCAGCAGCTCGTTGATCCGCTCCTGGGAGGTGAACGCGCCGCGAGGGATCTTGGCCACGTCGATCACCTGCGCCCCCGGCCGCACCTGCTGCAGCACGGCCAGCGGGGCCAGCCGGTCGCAGACCAGGACGTCCGCCGTCCGTACCGCCTCCAGCCCGGCCACGGTGAGCAGGCCCGGGTCACCGGGTCCGCCGCCCACCAGCACCACCTCGCCACCCTCGGCGTGGCCGGCGAAGGAGTCGGCCGCCGGCCGGACCGCGAGCACCCCGTGGGCCGCGGCCAGCGCCCGGGTGGCCCGGTCCTGCTCGGCGTCCCCGCTGGCCGGGACGACCAGGGCAGCGCCGACGAGGTCGCTCGCTCCGAGAGTCGGCTGCACGGTCAGCAGCCCGCGGTCGGCGAGGTCGGCCACGGTCGTGCCCGGGTCGGTGGCCACCACGGTCACCGCGGCGTGCGCCTGCAGCAGCGCGGTCACCGGGGCCAGCGCGGCCGGTCCGGCACCGACCACGACCACGCGACGGCCGGCCAGCTCGAGGTCGGCCAGGAAGCCGGCACCGGCGCTCACCGCGCGCTCCCGGCGACCGTGCTGAGCGCCGTCAGCAGGCGGCCGGTCGTGACCTCGTCCCGGACGGCGATCCGGATCCAGTCGGCGCCCAGGCCGGGGAAGGTGTCACCCCGGCGGACGGCGATCCCGAGACCGCGCAGGGCCGTCCGCACGCCACCGGGCGGCCGGTCGCCGCCCCAGCCGCCGGTGTCGACGAGCACGTACGGGGCCGCCGGCTGCCCCACCGCGGTCAGCCCCAGCTCGGCCAGCCCGCGGACCAGCTGGTCGCGGCGCTCGGCGATGACCTGCGCCTGGACACGGCTCTGCTCGAGCGCCCCGTCGCTCAGGCAGGCGACCATCGCGGCCAGCGCCGGGGTGGAGACCGACCACGGCGGCTGCTGGGCCCGCAGGGCGGCCACCAGCGCCGGGTCGCCGACCACGTAGCCGGCCCGCAGCCCCGCCAGCCCCCAGGTCTTGGTCAGCGAGCGCAGCACCAGCAGGCCGGTCAGCGTCGCGCCGGCGCCTGGCTTCAGCAGGGACTCGGTCTCGCCGGGGACGGCGTCCATGAAGGCCTCGTCGACCACCAGCACCCGGCCGGGTACGCGCAGCCGCTCGAGGACCTCGGCGGGGTGCAGCACCGACGTGGGGTTCGTCGGGTTGCCCACCACGACCAGGTCGGCGCTGGCCGGCACCCGGGACGGGTCGAGGCGGAAGCCGTCCGTTGCGTCGAGCAGGACGCGGGTCGGTCGGTGACCGGCGGCCAGCAACGCCGCCTCCGGCTCGGTGAACTGCGGGTGCACCACGACCGGGTGCTCGGCCCGCAGCGCCCGGGCCAGCAGGGTGAAGGCCTCGGCGGCGCCCGCCGTGGGCAGCACCGACGCGACGTCGACGCCGTGGGCGACCGCCAGGGCGGCGGTGGTCGCGGCGGCGTCCGGGTAGGCGCCGAGCTGGTCGATGGTGCCCGCGATGGTCTCGGCCAGCCAGGGCGGTGGCTCGGTCAGCTGCACGTTGACGGCCAGGTCGACCAGGCCGTCGCCGACCTCGGTGTCGCCGTGGTGGTGCAGGTCGTGCTCGGTCTCCTCGACTGGACCCGGCGGCTGCGTCCGCGGCGCCGGCGGTGCCGGGTCCACCGGTTCCCGCGTCCGGGGCGGGTGCGGCGAGCCGGCGAAGGCGTGGACGGCGTCGGCGAAGCGCTGGGCCAGCTCGGGGTGGCCCGCCCAGTGCAGGTGCAGGTAGCTGGCGTGCACCGTCGGGCGCCCGGATCCGGACGGGTCGGCGGAGTAGCCCACCCGGTGGCCGTCGACCAGCCAGGCTGCGGCCTGCCCGCCCGTGCGGGTGCCAGCGGGAGGCTCGACCTGGGTGCGGTGGAACTCGTGGCCGGTGACCCGGCGGCCCGCCGGGGCGAGCAGGCTGTCCTGCTCGGCGACCAGGGTCCGGTAGCCCAGGGTCAGCTTCGGTGTCATCTCCGCCTTGGCGTCCAGCGCGCCGACCATGGGTGACCCGTCGACGCTGCGGCAGAGGTAGAGCAGTCCGGCGCACTCGGCCACGGTGGGCAGGCCGGCCTCGATGGCTCCGCTGAGCTCGCCCCGCAGGGCGGCGTTGGCCCCGAGCTCGGCGGCGTGCACCTCGGGGAAGCCACCGCCGAGGTAGAGCCCGGCGGTCCCCGCCGGCAGGGCGGCGTCGGTCAGCGGGTCGAAGGGCACCGGGTCGCAGCCCGCGGCGCGCAGCAGCTCGTCGGTCTCGGCGTAGCGGAAGGTGAAGGCGCGTCCCGCGGCCACGGCGACCACGGGTCGCTGCGCCGAGGGCGGCCGCACCTCCGCGGCTGGGGACCAGGGCTCGCCGGCCAGCGGTGGGGCGGCGTGGGCCAGGGCGAGGATGCGGGTCAGGTCGAGGTGCTCCCGGACCTGCTCGGCCAGCGAGGCGATGCTCTGGGCGGCGTCCTGCCGCTCTGCGGCCGGCACCAGCCCGAGGTGGCGGGAGGGTGCCTCGATGCCCGCGTTGCGCGGCAGCACCCCGAGCACCTCGAGCCCGGTCGCGGCCATCGCGCGGACCACCTCGTCGGAGTGCCGGACGGAGCCGGCCTTGTTCAGGATCACCCCGCTGAGCCGCACCGCCGGGTCGAAGGTGTTCAGCCCGTGCACCAGGGCGGCGGCGGTCCGCGACATCGAGCTGATGTCGAGCACCAGCACCACCGGAGCCCGCAGCAGCCCGGCGACGTGCGCGGTCGAGGCGTACCCGTCGCTGCCGACCTGCCCGTCGAACAGCCCCATCACCCCTTCGACCACGGCGACGTCGGCCGGCTCCGGGGTCGCGTACCCGTGCAGGAACAGGGGCGCGATCTGGTCCTCGCGGCACAGGTGGGGGTCGAGGTTGCGGCCCGGCCGCCCGGTGGCCAGGGCGTGGTATCCGGGGTCGATGTAGTCGGGCCCCACCTTGAACGGCGCCACCTGCAGTCCCTCGGCCCGCAGCGCCCCCATCAGCCCGGTGGCCACCGTGGTCTTGCCGTGCGACGAACCGGGAGCCGCGACGACCAGCCTCGGAACCAGGGTCCCTGAGCCCGTCAAAGGGCCGTTCCCTGAGCCCGTCGCAAGGCCGTTCCCTGAACTCGTCGAAGGGCTGTTCCCCGGGCCCGTCGAAGGGCCGTTCCCTGAGCTCGTCGAAGGGCGGTTGGCTGAGCTCACCACTCGATCCCCCGCTGGCCCTTGTGGCCGGTCTGGAACGGGTGCTTGACCATGGTCATCTCGGTGACCAGCGAGGCGGCCTCCAGCAGCCGCGGGTCGGCCCGGCGGCCGGTGATGATCACGTGCTGGGTGCCCGGCCGCGAGGCCAGCGTCTCCAGCACGTCGTCGAGCTCCACCCAGCCCCAGTTGATCGGGTAGGTGAACTCGTCCAGCACGTACAGCTGGTGGGTCTGGAGGGCGAGCCGTCGCTTGATCTCCTGCCAGCCCTCGGCCGCGTCGGCGGCGTGGTCGTCCTCGCTGCCGGGCTTGCGCGACCACGACCAGCCCGAGCCCATCTTGTGCCACTCGATCGGGCCGCCGCGGCCGGTCTGCTCGTGCAGCTCGGCGAGGGTCTCCAGCGCCGTCTGCTCACCGATCCGCCACTTCGCGGACTTCACGAACTGGAAGACCCCGACCGACCAGCCCTGGTTCCAGCCCCGCAGGGCCAGCCCGAAGGCGGCCGTGGACTTCCCCTTGCCGTCGCCGGTGTGCACGATCAGCTGTGGGCGGTTCCGCCGCTGGCGGGTGGTCAGGCCGTCCTCGGGCACCTGCTCGACGCGTCCCTCGGGCATCAGGCGGCCCTCCCTGTCGTCCCCCGGGCCGCGCCCGCGCCCCGAGCCGTCCCCGTGCCCTGAGCCTGTCGAAGGGCCGTTCCCTGAGCCGTCCCCGTGCCCTGAGCCTGGCGAAGTGCCGCGCCCTGAGCCGCACCCGCGCCTCGGGTCGCACCTGCGCCCTGAGCCCCACCCGCGCCCTGAGCCTGTCGAAGGGCGTGCCCCTGGACCACGGCGAGCACCGAGTCGGCGGCGACGTCGCCGACCCGGACGTGCTCGGCGCCGAGATGCCGGCTGAGCACGCCGGCGAGGCCGAGGCCGAAGCCGGTCTCGCAGTCGATGACCACCGAAGCCACCCCTGCGGCACGCAGCAACCCGGCGGCCTGGCGCGACCGCTGGACGGCGTCTGGGCCGGCCGTCGCGCGCCCGTCGGTGATCAGCACCAGCAGGGGACGGCGGCGTGGGTCCCGGATCCGCTCGATCCGCAGCGTCTCGGCGGCACAGAGCAGCCCCTCCGCCAGCGGTGTGCGGCCGCCGCTGGGCAGGGCGTCGAGCCGGCGGGCGGCCACGTCGACGCTGGAGGTGGGCGGCAGGGCCAGGCTGGCCGTGCTGCCGCGGAACGTGACCAGGCCGACCTTGTCGCGACGCTGGTAGGCGTCGAGCAGCAGGGACAGGGCGGCGGTCTTCACCGCCTCCATCCGCCGCCGGGCGGCCATCGAGCCGGACGCGTCCACCACCAGCAGCACCAGGTTGGACTCCCGGCCCTCGATGGTCGCCGAGCGCAGGTCGGAGCCGACGAGCCGCAACCGGTCGCCCGTCCGACCGCGGCCGGCCTGGTGCGGGGCGGCCGCCCGGATGGTGGCGGGCAGGTGCAGCCGGGCCGTGGCCCGGTCCGGCGAGACGCCGACGCTCCGGCCCGTGCTGGTGACGGCACGGCTGCGGCGGCCTGCCTCGCCCGTGCCGATCCCGCCGGCGGTGAACAGCCGGGTCCGGTAGGCCTGGTCCGCGTGGCTGAGCGTGGTCGGCACGCCGGCGGCGTTGGCCGCCGGGGACTCGGTGGCGGCGTCGGTGGCGGCGGACCGGTCGTCGCGGCTGTGCGCGGGTTCGGGCGTGGGCTGCGTGGCGGGCTCGCCCGCCCCTGACGGCTGCTGCTCGGCGTCCGTCTCGCCGGAGCCCACCTCCCCGGGGTCGCCGTCTGGCGACTCTCCGTCTGGGTCGGAGTCGGGGCTGGTGCCGGGCGGCTCCGGCTCCGGCTCGTCCTCGCCGAGCAGCCGGTCGAGCAGCTCCTCGTCCAGGCCGGGGGCGTCGAAGGGGTTGCGCCGGCGTCGGTGCGGGAGGGCCAGGCGGGCGGCCGCCCGGATGTCGGCCCGGGTGACCGTCGTCCGGCCGTGCCAGCCGGCGTGGGCCACCGCGGCCCGGGCGGTGACCAGGTCGGCGCGCATGCCGTCCACCTCGAAGGCCGCGCAGACCTCCGCGATCAGCAGCAGCTGCTCGTCGGTCAGCTCGATCACCTCGACCAGAGCGCGGGCCGTCTGGAGGCGGGCGGAGAGCGCAGCCTCGGCCTCGGCGTAGCGGGCGGCGAACGCCGCAGGGTCGCGGTCGAAGGCCATCCGTCGCCGGACCACCTCGGCCCGCAGCGCCGGCTCGCGAGGGGCGGCGACCTCGGCGGTCAGCCCGAAGCGGTCCAGCAGCTGCGGCCGCAGCTCGCCCTCCTCGGGGTTCATGGTACCGATCAGCACCATCCGCGAGGCGTGGGCGACCGAGACGCCCTCCCGCTCGACCGTGGAGCGGCCGGTGGCGGCGGCGTCGAGGAGCAGGTCGACCAGGTGGTCGTGCAGCAGGTTGACCTCGTCGACGTAGAGCAGGCCGCGGTGGGCGGCGGCGAGCAGACCTGGCTCGTAGCTGACCCGGCCGGCGCCGAGGGCCTGCTGGAGGTCCAGGGAGCCGATCACCCGGTCCTCGGTGGCCCCCACCGGCAGCTCGACCAGCCGGGCGGCGCGGCTCACGGTGGGCCGGTCGTCGTCGGGACCGGGAAGGTGCGGGCCGTCCGGGCAGCCGGGGTCGGGGTCGGCGGGGTCGCAGCTGAACCGGCAGCCGGGGACGACGGCCAGCGGCGGCAGCACCGAGGCCAGGGCCCGCACGGTCGTGGTCTTGGCCGTGCCCTTCTCGCCGCGCACCAGGACGCCGCCGACCTCGGGGGAGACGGTGGTCAGCACCAGGGCGAGGGCCATGTCGTCGGAGCCGACGACGGCCGAGAACGGGTAGCTGCGCTGGTCACTCACGCGAGTCGCTCATGGGGGGATCCTGACCCTTCTGCACGGATGTCCACGTCCGCACCTGGCCCGACCCGTGGGCACGGCCGCGACCACGGGGGCGGAGCAGACGGCCTGACTTCCCGGGCCCGGTACCCCGGGGCTGGGTCACAGTGGCGGGACCGTTCCGGAGTTGCACCGGATTCCTCTGCTGCGCCGCTGTCGATGATGGCACAGCGACGACGGGGCGCCGTCCCGCGCACGTGGTGCGGACTCAGCCGAAGACGTCCTCGGCGGCGAACCAGTCCGAGCGGTCGCTGAGGTCGGCCGGGAAGCGCAGAGCCCCGGCGATGGCCAGCAGGGTCGGCACCTGGTCCGAGCGGTCCGGGTAGGGGCCGGTGTCGCTCGACTCCGCGCCCACGCAGACCTGGTGACCCTGCTCGACCAGACAGAGCCGGGGCGACTGCGGGTCCTCGCTCAGCGTCCCCGTGCGTCCGCCCACCGCCACCGGGCGCCCTCCGGTGACGCCGTAGGGCGGGTCGAAGGAGAGCACGAGGTCGGCGGCCGCGGAACCGGGGCCGAGTGGCAGACCGATGTGCACGCCGGTGCTGCCGGTCTGCAGGTCGGTGTCGATGCTGGCGACGTCGTACCCGGCGGGCAGGGTCTGCAGGTCGAACGGCAGGGCGATCGACGAGGGCTTCCACACCACGGCCTCGGCGGCGCGGAGCAGCTGCCGCGGGTCCTCATCGGGGTAGCAGCTGGACGACGCCCAGGACTGGTCCGGCTGCTGCCACATGAGGTAGGCCCCCTCCGCCCCGGCCCCGTCGCGCACCCCGGGCCGACCCGCCACCTCGACGGGGATCTTCTCCCCGACCATGTTCTCCGGCCCGTAGGTGCCGGATGGGTTGTGGGAGATGTAGCACTTGGCCCCACCGCGCACCACTGTGGTCGACTCCTCGTACGCCGAGACGGACCGGGCCACCACCCGGAACCCGGACGACGCGGGAATCCGGTGGCCGAGCCGCCAGGTGCTGCGTACGGGAGCCGGCGGACCGGACGTCACCGGTGGTTGCGCAGCCGCGTCGCAGCCGGTCAGGACGGCGAGCGCCGTCACGGCCAGGACGGTGCGCCATCGCGTGCCCATGCTGCGACGTTACGCGCCGAGCCGCTCCGGCGCAGTGGCTAGAGTGCAGCGGTGATCGAGGTGGTCGGGATCGGCGCCGCGGGCTGGGACTCCCTCGGTCCGCGTGAGCGTGACCTGGTGCTCGCCGCCGGGCGGGTGCTGGGCGGTCCCCGGCACCTCGATCTGCTACCCGACGTGACCGGCCAGCTGCGGCTGGCCTGGCCGCCTGACCTCCGGAGTGCGCTGCCCGGGCTGGTCGCCGGGCACGAGGGGCGGTCGGTGGTCGTGCTGGCCAGCGGGGACCCGCTGCTCGCCGGCGTCGGTTCCACCCTGGTCGAGATCCTGGGCGCGGACGCCGTCCGGATCCATCCGCACCTCTCCTCGGTGACGCTCGCCGCCGCCCGGCTGGGCTGGGCGGCCGGCACCTACGCGCTGGTGCGGCTGCGCGGCCGGGACGTCGACCTGGTGCGGCGCGAGCTCTTCGACGGGCGGCGCGTGCTGGTGCTGTCCCGGGACGCCGGGACGCCGGCCGAGGTCGCGGCGTTGCTGGTCGAGGAGGGGTACGGCCAGAGCACCGTGACGGTCCTGGGCGACCTCGGTGGCGTCGGCGAGAGCCGTCGCGACCTGGTGGCGCAGGAGTTTGCCGGTTCCGCGCCGGACCTCAACCTCTTCGCGGTGCACTGCCTCGCCGGTCCGGACGCGGCGGCCGGCTCGCTGGGCGCCGGGCTGCCGGACGCCGCCTTCGACCACGACGGCCAGCTGACCAAGCGCGACCTGCGGGCCTCGGCGCTGGCGCACCTGCAGCCGCGCCCCGGGGAGCTGCTCTGGGACGTCGGGGCGGGGTCGGGCTCGGTGGGGATCGAGTGGATGCGCAGCCACCCGGCCTGCCGGGCGGTCGCGGTCGAGCAGCACGAGGCCCGGGCCAAGCGGATCCGCGGCAACGCCGGCCGGCTCGGGGTCCCCGGGCTGCAGGTCGTGCTCGGGAGCGCACCCGAGGCGCTGACCGGTCTCGCGGCGCCCGACGCGGTGTTCGTGGGCGGCGGGGCGGGGCCGGAGACCCTGGACCGGGCCTGGGCGGCGTTGCGGTCCGGTGGCCGGCTGGTGGTGCACGCGGTGACCCAGGAGACCGAGATGGTGCTGGCCGGCTGCTGGCGGGAGCACGGCGGTGAGCTGACCCGGATCTCGGTCGAGCACCTGGAGCCGATCGGCCGGAGCCACGGCTGGAAGCCGGCCCGGGCGGTCGTGCAGTGGAGCGTCACGAAGCCCCGCGACGTCGGGCGATGAGCCGGGTCGCACGGTGACCGTCCACTTCATCGGCGCCGGGCCGGGGGCGGCGGACCTGCTGACCGTACGGGCGGTCCGGCTGCTGCAGAGCTCGCCGGTCTGCGTCTACGCCGGCACCTACCTGGACGCGGCGGTGCTCGGGCACTGCCCGCCGGGCGCCACCCTGGTGGACAGCCAGTCCCTCGACCTCGACGAGATCACCGAGCACCTGCGGACGGCGCACCAGGCCGGGCAGGACGTGGCCCGGCTCTGCTCCGGCGACCCGTCGATCTACTCCGCCCTGGCCGAGCAGACGCGGCGGCTGGACCGGCTGGGCGTCCCCTGGGACGTGACGCCGGGAGTGCCGGCCTACGCCGCTGCGGCCGCGCTCGTCGGCCGCGAGCTGACCGTCCCGGAGGTGGCTCAGTCGGTGGTGCTCACCCGCGTCTCCGGGGCCTCCACGGCGATGCCGGAGACCGAGGCCCTGGCGCGCTTCGCCGCCACCCGGGCCACCCTGGTGCTGCACCTGGCCATTCGCCGGACGCGCGTGCTGTGTGCTGAGCTGGCCGAGGAGTACGGCGCGGACTGCCCGGTGGTGGTGGTCTCGCGCGCCAGCCAGCCCGAGCAGCTCGTCCTGCGCGGCACGCTGGCCGACATGGCGGACCAGGTCGAGGCCGCCGGCCTGCGACAGGCGGCCGTGATCCTGGTCGGCGAGGCGTTGCGTGCCGAGGAGTTCGTCGAGTCGCACCTGTACGGCCCGCGCGCCCGTCCCTGACCGCTGTTCCTCGACGACGAACCGCTGATGAGCGGCGCCCTGACAGCACGCGACGCTCCGTCGACGAACTGCTGACGAACGGCCTCCGCAGGCGTTGCCCGGCTGGCAGCTCTCAGCAGTTCCTCGGGCAACCAGCAGTTCTCGTCAGGGGTGGCTGCGCGAGGTCCAGACCCCGGACGGCGTGGCCACCGTCTGGCTGGAGCCGACGATCAGCAGGCAGCTCATGTCGATGCTGTCGGGATCGAGGTCGCCCAGCGTGGTGGTGACCAGCTGCTCCCCGTCCCGGCCGACGTGGCGGCCCACCACCACCGGCGTCGTCGGGCAGCGGTGCTCCAGCAGCACGGCCCGCAGCCGCTCGACCTGCTCGCGCCGGGAGCGGGAGGCGGGGTTGTAGACGGCGAGCACCAGGTCGGCCTCGCCGATGGCGTGCAGGCGCCGCTCGACCACCGCCCAGGGCTTGAGCCGGTCGGAGAGCGAGACGACGGCGTAGTCCCCGCCCAGCGGGGCGCCGGCCCGGGCGGCCACGGCCTGCGCGGCGGTCACCCCCGGCAGCACCTCGACGGGCACGTCGGCGAACCGCTCGTCCGCCGCAACGGCCTCGAAGACCGCGGACGCCATGCCGAAGACGCCTGCGTCACCGCCGGAGACCACGGCCACCCGCTCGCCGCGACGGGCCAGCTCCAGAGCCGCCGCAGCCCGGTCGACCTCCACGGTGTTGCCGGACGCGTGCCGCTGCAGACCTGGCCGCTGCGGCACCCGGTCGACGTAGGGGCCGTAGCCGACGACGTGGTCCACCTCGGCCAGGGCGGCCGCGACCTCCGGCGTCAGCCAGCGGTCCGGCCCGGGGCCGAGCCCCACGACGAGCAGCCGGGCCGCCCCGGTCACCGCCGGCTCGGCGGCCGGGGCGCTCGACCGGGCCCGCTGCGCCGCGTCCGCCCGCAGGTCCGGCCCCGGCACGAGGACCATCGAGAAGTAGGGGACGGCAGCCGGGTCGACCTCGGTCACCGGCAACCGGCGCTCGCGACCGGTGCTCGCCCGCTCCACGTACCAGGCGCCGTCCAGCCGGCCCGCCTGCCGCAGGGCCTCCCGGACGCCCTCGAAGGTGCGGCCGAGCTTCATGATCGCCGCCCCACCGCCGTCGGCCAGCCGCCGGGCGAGCTCGGGGACGGCCATGGTGCCGGGCAGGACGGTGAAGGTGTCCTCGTGGCGGGAGATCGGCCGGGCCACCGCCGCCGAGGCGGCGCTGACCGAGGTCACCCCGGGCACGATCTCGCTGGGATAGCGCGCGGCCAGCCGGTCGTGCAGGTAGGAGTACGAGCTGTAGAACAGCGGGTCGCCCTCGGCCAGCACGACCACGGTGCGGCCGGCGTCCAGGTGCTTGCCCAGCCGTTCGGCGGACTCGTCGTAGAAGTCCTCCATCGCCCCGTAGTAACCCAGCGGGTGCCCCGTGGCGCCGGTGGTCACCGGGTAGATCAGCAGCTCCTCCGTGGCGTCCTCGCTGATCAGGTCGGCCACGATGGTCCGGGCGATGGACCGGCCGGCGGTGCCCGAGTGGTAGGCCACCACGTCGGCGTCGCGGATCAGCCGGGCCGCCTTGAGGGTGACCAGCTCCGGGTCGCCCGGTCCCACGCCCACGCCGTAGAGGTGGCCGGTCACGCGATCTCGTCCTCCTGCGCGAGGGCGTTGATCGCCGAGGCGCACAGGGCTGAGCCACCCTGGCGGCCGTGCACGACCAGGTACGGGATGTCCCAAGGGTTGTCGACCAGCGCCTGCTTGGACTCTGCCGAGCCGACGAAGCCCACCGGGATGCCCAGGATCGCCGCCGGCCGCGGTCCGCCGGCCGCCACCTGCTCCAGCAGGTGGAACAGCGCGGTCGGGGCGTTGCCGATGGCCACCACGGCACCCTCGAGCTCGGGTCCCCAGAAGGAGACCGCCGCGGCGGACCGGGTGGTGCCCCACTGTCGGGCACGTTCTGGCACCCGAGGGTCGGCGAGCAGGCAGTGCACCGCGTTGTCCGCGGGCAGCCGTCTCCGGGTGACCCCGGAGGCGATCATGAAGGCGTCGGTGAAGATGGCCGCACCCCGGTCCAGGGCGCCGCGTGCCGCGCCGACCAGCCGGGGGTGGATCTGCAGGGCGGAGGTCAGGTCGAGGTCACCGCTGGCGTGGATCATCCGGACCGCCACGGTCGCGGCGTCCGGGCCGAGACCGCTGAGGTCGGCTTCGGCCCGGATGGTGGCGAAGGACCGGCGGTAGATCTCGACCGGGTCGGTGACGTAGTCGTAGCGGCGTGCGGGTGGGGCTTCGGTCGCGGTGGTCACGTCAACCATGAGCCACCAGCTCGGGGCGGGCGACGGCGAGCAGCGTCGTGCGTGACGGAGCCACGAGGTCGAGGTGGTCGCCGGTCGGAGCACCGCACCGACGCTCGCAGCCGCTGACGTGGGTCCGGGGCCAGTCCGTGTGCAAGCCGGCGACGGAGCGGATCAGGGCCTGGGTGTCGACCCGCCCCGAGGCGCACCAGGGCGCACCGACGCAGCCGCTGACCGTGGCCCACGCCGAGGACGGATCGGCCACCAGCCCCGCCGAGAGAAGGAGGGCGAGCTGCTCGGCCGCCCCGGCCACGACCAGGCCTCGCCACGGGGTCAGGACCACCGCCTCGTCCCCGCCCACCTCGGCCACCACCCGGACCTGGTCGGGCGTGAGCAGGCCGAGCGGCACGGCGACGCTCGCGTGCCTGCCGACCCGTCCCAGCGGCAGCGGCGTGGGCTCGGGCGGGTGCACCGGACGCAGCCCGGGGAGCGCAGCGACCCAGCCGGGCAGGTCGCGCACCCGCCAGGCTCCGCTCGCCGCCGCGGCCGCCGCGAAGGACCGGGCGTATCCCGTCAGCGCCGCCACGGCGCCGCTCAGCGACACCGGCGCCGCGTGCTGACCACCCACCAGGAGGAGCCCGTGCTCCTTGGTGGTGGCGAGGTAGGTGAGGTCGGGCTGCAGGCCGCAGACGTCGCCACGTCCGTCGTCCAGGCCGAAGAGGAAGCGTCCGGAGAGACCGGCCAGGGCGGGGTCGGCGATGACCGCGCGGTCGAGCGCCCCGACCAGCGGGCGCAGGTCGGCGAGCCCGCCGTCCAGGCCGGTGAGCGGGGAGCAGACGACGTTGCGGACCCGTTCGTGCTCGACGGACGGCAGGAAGCCGGCGGCTGCGACCGCGTCCTCGAAGTCCGTCGGCGGCACTCCGGGCAGGCCGCGGACCTGGAGGCTCGCCCGTGAGGTGAGCTGCAGCAGCCCGCTGCCGTGCCGCGCGGCGACCTCGCCGAGCGCGGCCAGGGCGGTTCCGGTGGTGCGACCACCCGGCACCCGGATGCGCACCATCGCGCCATCGGCCGCCTGGTGCGGCCGCAGCACCCCGGGGCAGCGGTCGGAAGTCACGCCCGCCATCGTAAGTCGGCTCCAGCGGGTCGCCCGCCGCTCGATGGCCCCACCCCGCGGCCGGCTCGCTAGATTCCTGCCATGGGCAGCTACCGGTTCTCCCAGCTCGACGTCTTTGCCTCCGGCCCGCTCACCGGCAATCCGCTGGCTGTGGTGCACGACGCCGACGGGCTGACCGGTGAGCAGATGCAGACCTTCGCCCGCTGGACCGGTCTGTCGGAGACGACCTTCCTGCTCGAGCCGTCCCAGGCTGGTGCCGACTACCGCGTGCGGATCTTCACCCCGACCCGCGAGCTGCCGTTCGCCGGCCACCCGACGCTCGGCTCGGCCTCGGCGTGGCTGTCCACGGGTCGGCAGCCTCACCAGGCGGACCGGGTGGTGCAGCAGTGCGGTCGTGGGCTGGTCCCCGTACGGGTGGACGGGGACCGCCTCGCGTTCGCCGCGCCACCGTTGAACCGCTACGAGCCGGTCGAGGAGGAGTTGCTGGGTCGCATCGCCCGTGGCTTCGGACTGGCCCGCGCCGACGTGCTGGACGCCCGGTGGTTGGTGAACGGGCCGAAGTGGATCGGCCTGCGGCTGGCCAGCGCGGAGCAGGTGCTGGGCGTCCAGCTGGACCCGGCCGGGCTCGAGGGCCTCGACCTCGGGCTGGTCGGCCCGTACCCCGCGGGGGGCGAGGTGCAGTTCGAGGTGCGGGCGCTGCTGCCGGGCGACATGAGCGAGGATCCGGTCACGGGCAGCCTCAACGCGGGTCTGGCCTACTGGTTGATGGAGTCGGGTCAGGCGCCTGTGCGTTACGTCGCGGCTCAGGGAGCGCGGGTCGGGGCGGCCGGCCGGGTGCACGTCGAGAAGCAGGGTGACGACCTGTGGATCGGTGGCTGGGTCCGCTCCGTGGTCGGCGGCACCGTCGCCCTCTGACGGTCGGGGAATGCGGCCACCCGCACAGGCGCTGTTTCGGACATGAAGATCTTCCTGACCGGCGGGACCGGTTACATCGGCAGTGCAGTCCTCCGCGAGCTCGCCGGCGGTGGTCACGAGGTGGTTGCGATGGTCCGCAGCCAGGTGGCCGCGGACAAGGTGGCCGGCCCCGGCGTCACGCCGCTGATCGGCGACCTGATGGACACCGCCTGGGTCACCGAGCAGCTGGCGAACGTGGACGGTGCCATCCACACGGCCACGCCGGGTGACGAGAGCAACGCGGCCTTCGACAGCTCGATCGCCACGGCGGCGGTCACCGCCTTCGCGGGCACCGCCAAGCCCTACCTCCACACCGGTGGCCTCTGGGTCTACGGCAACGGCAGCGGGCTGAGCGAGCAGTCGCCGCTGCACCCGCCGGCGTTGACGGCCTGGCGCCCGCAGGTCGAGGACATCGTGCTGGGCTCGGACATCGCCGGGTCGGTCGTGGTGCCCGCCGTGGTCTACGGCCGCGGCGGAGGGCTGCCGAACCTGCTCAGCCAGGCGCCGCGCACCGCGTCCGGCGCGCGGACCCTCATCGGCGACGGCAGCCAGCACTGGGCCGTCGTGCACGTCGACGACCTCGCCGACCTCTACCTGCTGGTGCTTCTCGCCGGCCGCAGCGTGGGTCGGGTGGTCGGGGTCAACGCCGCGGCCCCCACGGTCCGCGAGCTCGCGGAGGCCGTCGGTGACGAGCTGGCTGCGGAACCGGTCGCGGTCACTCGGGCCCGGCTGGGGAAGGACTTCGCCGACGCCCTGCTGCTTGACCAGCAGTTCGACAACGGCTACGCCCTTGGCCTGGGGTGGACGCCGTCGCGACCGTCGCTGGTCGAGGAGCTCCGCAGCGGCTCCTACGCAGGCTGAGCTCGGCGGCACCCGATACCTGGCTGTCCGCGGATGGTCCGGCCGAGGCTTCGCTAGCTCCATGACCGAACGCTAAATCGAGCTCCTGTTCGAGTCGAGGCCTCGCGCCGGAGCTGTGGATAGCCCTGGGCGGGCTCCGATGCTGTGGATCGTTCTTCTCGGTGAGTCCGAACGGGCGCCCCGAGCAGAACGATCGACATGACCGACACGACAGAGGACGCCCACGGCGTCAAGAAGATCGCCGAGCTCGCCAAGGGCATGAACTTCGCCATGCTGACCACCGTCGACGAAGCCGGAGCCTTCGTCACCCGACCGATGGCGCTCCAGGACACTGACTTCTCGGGTGACCTGTGGTTCCTCTCCGCCCGCGACTCCCGCAAGGTCGCCCACCTGAAGGCCAATCCGCACGTCGGGGTGTCACTGAGCTCCCGGGACGTGTGGATCTCCATCAACGGCACGGGTGAGGTGGTGGAGGACCGTCAGAAGGCGGCCGAGCTCTGGACACCGCAGATGGACGGCTGGTTCCCTCAGGGCGCCGACGACCCGTCCGTGGTCGTGATCCGGGTCGACGGCGAGACGGCGGAGTACTGGGACACCCCGGGCGGCCTGGTCGCCTCCGCGCTCAGCCTGGTCAAGGTGAAGACGACCGGGAAGCGCTACGCCGGCAACGACCACGACGAGGTGGAGCTGTAGGACCAGCGGAACGAATGGCGCCCGGCGGCGCCACCCGGCCGGCGAGGAGCTCAGCCGTCAGGCCTGGTGAAGCACCTCGAACCGCTCCAGCACGACGGGCATGTCGAGGCGGAAGCCCCGGCCCCGCGGGTCCTGCGCCCGGAAGAACGCCTCGTGGTCGGTCCGCCAGGAGGCCAGGGTGCGGTCACCTTCGCCCTCGGCCCGGGCGTGCTCCTCGTCCACCTCGTCGAACGGCACCACGGTCACCTCGGTGACGCTGACCAGGGCCCGGGGCCGGCCCTGGCTGTCCAGCAGGATCCCCATCGCCCCCGCCTCGGGCAGCGGCTCCTCGTCGAGGTCGTAGTCCTCGCGGGCGCTGGCCGTGGCGGTCTTGGTGCCGTCCAGCACCAGGGCCAGCAGCCGGTCGGCCTGCGCGGGGTCGGACCCGAACGACCAGGCAGGCGGGGTGACGACCTCCAGGGTGCCGGGGCCGAAGTAGCCGGGCAGGCTGCCGATCCTGGCCCGCCGGCTGGCCACCGTCCAGAAGCGGTCGATGGCCGCGTCGTCGATACCAGTGTCAGCAACCCCGGCGTCGTCCATACCCGCGAGCGTAGGCGCCAGCGCGGCCCCTGTCCGCTGCCGCTGCCCGTCCCTCCTGCGGCGGCCTCGCCCGCCTGGTCCAGGCTCCTCGTACCAGCGGGGTCGTGTCAGTCCCAGCACCTAGGCTTCGGCACATGACGCGCATCGCCCTGGTCTCCACCTCGGACACCGACCTGCTGTCGGCGCGCGCGTCTGGGGCCGACTACGTCTACGTCAACCCGACGAAGCTGGCCCACACCGAGATGGCCGACGTCTTCGCGGCCGCCGACCTGATCGTGGCGCGGATCCTCGGCTCGGCGCAGTCGTTGTGCACCGGGTTCGCCCGGATCCGTGGGGAGGGCCAGCCGATGGTCGTCCTCGGTGGCGAGCAGGCGCCGGACGCCTCCCTGATGGAGCTCTCGACGGTGCCCATCGGCATCGCGGCCGACGCCCACGTCTACCTGGCCCAGGGCGGCCCGGAGAACCTGGCCTCCCTGCACGCCTTCCTCTCCGACACCGTGCTGCTGACCGGCGAGGGCTTCGACCCGCCCGTCGCCCAGCCGGTGTGGGGCGAGCTCGCGCGCCCCGAGCCCGCCCCGATCGCTGAACCTGCCCCGCGCCCTGAGCCTGTCGAAGGGCCTTTGTCAGGCTCAGGCAACGGACGCTCGACTCCCGTCCGACCGCGCGTCGGCATCCTCTTCTACCGGGCCCAGCAGACGGCCGGGAACACCGACTACGTGCACGCCCTGGCCGATGCGGTGGATGCTGCTGGCGGCGTAGGGGTGCCGATCTTCACCTCCTCGCTGCGGGACGCCCCCGCCGACCTGCTGGCCCACCTCGGCACCCTCGACGCCCTGGTCACCACGGTGCTGGCCGCCGGCGGGACCCGCCCGGCGTCGGCGTCCGCCGGCGAGGACGACGGGGCCTGGGACGTGCAGGCGCTGGCTGCGCTGGACATCCCGATCCTGCAGGGCCTCTGCCTGACCACACCGCGCGCGGTGTGGGCAGAGTCGGACGAGGGGATGAGCCCGCTCGACGTGGCCACCCAGGTGGCGGTGCCCGAGTTCGACGGCCGGATCATCACCGTCCCGTTCTCCTTCAAGGAGACCGACGCCGACGGCCTGCCCAGCTACGTCCCGGACCTCGAGCGCTGCCGCCGGGTGGCCGAGATCGCGGTCAACCACGGCCGGCTCCGGCACCTCGCCCCTCGTGAGCGGCGGATCGCCCTGGTGCTGTCGGCTTACCCGACCAAGCACTCCCGGATCGGCAACGCCGTCGGCCTGGACACCCCGGTCTCGGTGATCCGGTTGCTCCGCGCGCTCCGCGAGGAGGGCTACGACGTCGGCGCCCCCGGTGAGATCCCCGGCACCGGCCCGCTGGACCCGGTGGAAGGGGAGTCCGCCGACACCACCGCCGGCAACGCCCTCATCCACGCCCTGATCGCGGCCGGCGGCCAGGACCCGGAGTGGCTGACGTCGGGCCAGCTGTCCGGCCAGCCGGCCCGGGTGCCGGCGGCCACCTACCGGAGCTGGTTCGCCGGCCTTCCCGCTGAGCTGACCGAGGCTGTCACCGCGGCCTGGGGCGAGGCGCCCGGCGAGCTGTTCGTGGACCGGACGCACGATGCCGAGGGCGAGATCGTGGCCGCCACCCTGCAGGCCGGGAACGTGGTCATCCTGGTCCAGCCGCCGCGGGGCTTCGGGGAGAACCCGATCGCGATCTACCACGACCCCGACCTCGCGCCCACCCACCACTACCTCGCCGTCTACGGCTGGCTGCAGCACGAGTTCGGCGCCCACGCCGTCGTGCACGTGGGCAAGCACGGCAACCTGGAGTGGCTGCCCGGCAAGAACCTGGGCATGTCGGCTGCATGCGGCACCGACGCAGCGCTGGGTTCGCTGCCGCTGGTCTACCCCTTCCTGGTCAACGACCCGGGCGAGGGCACCCAGGCCAAGCGCCGGGCGCACGCCACCGTCGTCGACCACCTGATCCCCCCGATGGCCCGCGCGGAGTCCTACGGCGACATCGCCCGGCTGGAGCAGCTGCTGGACGAGTACGGGAACGTCGTGGCCATGGACCCCGCCAAGGTGCCGGCGCTGCGCGGAGAGATCTGGACGCTGATCCAGGCCGCCCAGATGGACGCCGAGCTCGGGCTGAGCGACCGGCCCGACGACGAGGCCTTCGACGACTTCGTGATGCACGTCGACGGCTGGCTGTGCGAGATCAAGGACGTGCAGATCCGTGACGGGCTGCACGTGCTGGGCCAGGTGCCGCAGGGCGACGAGCAGGTCAACCTGGTGCTGGCCGTGCTGCGGGCCAACCAGGTGTTCGGCGGCCAGGTGAACGGGGTGCCCGGGCTGCGCACCGCACTGGGGCTGGTCGAGGGTGACGCCCCGCTGGCGCAGGTCGACGCCGTCGAGGAGCAGGCCCGCGCCCTGGTCGTCGCCCTGGCCGAGGCCGGGTGGGACGCGGACGCGGTCCCCGCCGTGGTCGAGGGGGTCCTCGGAAGTGGTGACGGAATGAGGAATGACGGCGTGGCCGCCGCCCTGACCTTCGCCTGCGTCGAGGTCGTGCCGCGGCTGGCGGGCACCACGAACGAGATCACCAACACCCTGCACGCGCTGGCCGGCGGCTACGTGCCGGCCGGGCCGTCCGGCTCCCCGCTGCGCGGGCTGGTCAACGTGCTGCCCACCGGGCGCAACTTCTACTCCGTCGACCCCAAGGCCATCCCGTCCCGGCTGGCCTACCAGACCGGTCAGGCGATGGCCGAGTCGCTGCTCCAGCGGCACCTCGACGACACCGGGAAGTACCCGCAGTCCGTCGGCCTGTCGGTCTGGGGCACCTCGGCGATGCGCACCTCCGGCGACGACGTGGCCGAGGTGCTGGCGCTGCTCGGCGTCGTCCCGGTCTGGGACGAGGGCTCGCGCCGGGTGACCGGGCTGGAGGTGCTGCCGCTGGCCGAGCTCGGTCGGCCGCGCGTCGACGTCACCGTCCGGATCTCCGGCTTCTTCCGCGACGCCTTCCCGCACGTGCTGGCCATGCTGGACGACGCCGTCCGGCTGGTCGCCGAGCGAGAGGAGCCGGTGGACCAGAACTACGTCCGGGCGCACGCGCAGGCCGACCTGGCGGCGCACGGCGACGAGCGGCGGGCCACCACCCGGATCTTCGGCTCCAAGCCGGGCTCGTACGGCGCGGGGATCCTGCCGCTGATCGAGGCCGGCAACTGGCGCGACGACGCCGACCTGGCCGAGGTCTACACGGCCTGGGGCGGCTTCGCGTACGGCCGCGACCTGGACGGCGCCCCCGCCCGCGAGGACATGGAGGCCAACTACCGGCGGATCAGCGTCGCGGCCAAGAACATCGACACCCGTGAGCACGACATCGCTGACTCCGACGACTACTTCCAGTACCACGGCGGCATGGTCGCCACGGTGCGCGCGCTGACCGGGACGGCCCCGAAGGCCTACGTCGGCGACTCGACGGTGCCCGACGCGGTCCGCACCCGGACGCTGGGGGAGGAGACGGCCCGGGTCTTCCGGGCCCGGGTGGTGAACCCGCGCTGGATCTCCGCCATGCAGCGGCACGGCTACAAGGGCGCGTTCGAGCTGGCCGCCACCGTCGACTACCTGTTCGGCTTCGACGCCACCGCCGGCGTGGTCCCTGACTGGATGTACGCCTCGCTCGCCGAGAGCTACGTGCTGGACAAGACCAACCAGGACTTCATGAAGCACGCCAACCCGTGGGCATTGCGCGGGATCATCGAGAAGCTGGGCGAGGCGGCCGAGCGGGGACTTTGGGCCGAGCCCGATCCGGAGATCGTCGAGCAGATGCAGCAGGTCTACCTGGACGTCGAGGGGGACCTCGAGGACGCACAGCCATGACGCCAACCTCGGCCCACCTGTCCGCCGCCCCCGTCAGCGCGCGAGGCATTCGGTGCCTGAGCTTGTCGAAGGCCCTTCGACAGGCTCAGGGCGCGGCCCTTCGACAGGCTCAGGGCGCGGGGCGTCAACAGGCTCAGGGCGCGGGGCGTCAACAGGCTGAGGGCGTGCGATGAGTCTGGATCTGACCGACCTCTGCCCCGAGGTGATCGCCTTCCTCACCGAGCGGCACCTGGCCACCCTCACCAACGTCCGGACCAACGGGACGCCGCACGTCGTCCCGGTCGGGTTCACCTACGAGTCGCAGACCCGGCTGGCCCGGGTGATCACCAGTGGGACGTCGGTCAAGGCGAGGCTTGCGGGTCGGGAGGGTGCCGTCGGTGCGCTCTGCCAGGTCGACAGGGCTCGCTGGCTCACCTTGAGCGGACGGCTGCACGTCGAGCGTGACCCCGCGTGGGTGGCCGACGCCGAGCACCGCTACGCCGAGCGCTACCGCACGCCGCGGGTGAACCCCTTGCGCGTCGTCCTGGTGATGGAGGTCGACCGGATCATGGGGCGCGGCTGAGACTCGGCCCGGCGCGGCGCGAACAGCCGGCGGGCAGGGGCGGGTGCCCGGCACGCGCTCAGGGCCGTGTCCCGGCCCGGAAGGCATGGCGATCATGCGGATCCACCGCGCAGGGGTAGTCGGAACACCCGGAGCCGGAAGGTCAGTGCCCGAACGACTCCGGGTCGGCGACGCCGACCTCGCCGCGGTCGAGCGCGTCGATCCGGTCCAGCTGCTCCGGCGTCAGCTCGAAGCCGAAGACGTCGAGGTTCTCCGCGATCCGGCCCGGGTTGCCGGACTTGGGCACCGCGACCAGCCCGGTCTGCACGTGCCAGCGCAGCACCACCTGGGTCGGCGTCCGACCGAGCTCCTCGGCGATCGCGGCGACCACCGCGTCCGACCGGAGCCCGTCGCCGGACCCGCCGATCGGGCTCCACGACTCGGTGACGATGCCGTGCTCACGGTGGTAGGTCCGGTGCTCACGCCGGCTGGCGTACGGGCTGAGCTGGATCTGGTTGAGGTCGGGCACCAACCCGGTCTCCTCCTCGATCCGGAGCAGGTGCGCGGGGCTGAAGTTGGAGACCCCGATCGCGCGGATGGAACCGTCCTCGAGCAGGGCGGCCAGGCCGCGGACCGCCTCGACGTAACGGTCCTGCCCCGGGTTGGGCCAGTGCACCATGAGCACGTCGAGGTGCTCGACGCCCAGCCGCTCGATGCTGGCCCGCCAGGCCTGCCGGACGCCGTCGACGCTGTGCCACTCCCGGTTGAACTTGGTGGTGATCACCACCTCCTCGCGCGGCACCCCGGAGTCGCGCAGGCCCTGGCCGACGCCGTCCTCGTTGCGGTAGTTCTCGGCGGTGTCGACCAGCCGGTAGCCGGTCTCCAGTGCGGTGCGGACGGCGGCCGCCGCCTCGGCACCGCGGAGCGGCCAGGTGCCCAGGCCGATCACGGGCATCGCGAGGCCGTTCCGCAGCGGGACGGTGGGGGCGAGGGGCATGGCTCTCCTGGGTGGGACGGCGGGACGGTGCTCGCTAACAAACGGTGCACGCTAACAAGCGGAGCCGGCCGGTCGGCGCCGCCCCGGGCAGGCGACAGGGAACCGCTGAGATATGGCTCGCCTGAGCCGCGATCTGGGGCGCTTTCTCAGCAGTTCGTGCCCGGCGGGGCCGGGCTGGCTGGCGGTGGCTGGGCGGCGGTCGCCGTCACCGCTCACGACCCGCGCAGCAGGTAGGTGTCCATCACCCAGCCCCGGCTGGCCCGCAGCCGCAGCCGGACGGCCCGGATCTCGTCCAGCACGTCGGCCAGCCGCCCGGCCACCAGGGACTCGTCGGCCAGCCCCAGCTGGGCACCCCAGTAGATCTGCAGGTCGGGGTGCCGGTCGAGCAGCCGGGCGCAGGTCAGGGTGCCGTCCAGCATCACCACCACGTCACCGAGGGCGGGCGTGTACTCCTCGACCAGACGACGGCCGGTGGTCAGGTGGATCGAACCGCCCACCCCGTTCAGCACCAACCGGTGCCGGGCGGCGAGCAGCTGGACGCTGCTGATCCCGGGCAGCACGGTCATGGTCAGCGGCACACCGGTCTCGGCCACCGACTCCACGATCCGGATGGTGCTGTCGTAGAAGGCGGGGTCGCCCCAGACCAGGAAGCCGACCGTCCCGCTGTCCCCGAGCTCGGACCGGATCACCTCGGCGTAGCGTTCGGCGCGGGCCCGGTGCCAGTTCTGGACGCCCTCGACGTACGCGGCCGAGCCGCGCTCGGCGTCCGGACCGCGCTCCGGGTCGACGACCTCGACCACCCGGTAGCGGTCGTGCCGGATGACCGCGCGGCACAGGTCAGCGCGCAGGGCCGTCAGGTCGGCCTTGGTCACTCCCTTGTCGGCGACCAGGAAGACGTCCACCCGGTTGAGGGCGGCGACCGCCTCCCCGGTCAGCTGCGCGGGGTCGCCGCTGCCGATGCCGACCACCAGCACCTCGATGCTCACCGGACCACCGCCGCCACCCGGGTGCCGCGAAGCAGCCGGTCGAGGTCGACGTGCTCGTCGACCGCGTCTGCCAGCACCTCGATCATCGCCTCGCGGCGGGCGCCGTAGGCCTCGGCTCCGGCCTCCGGCCGCCAGCCCCTGCCGCCGACCTCGGCGACCTCGGCCAGCCAGGCCCGCCGGAAGTCGTCGTTCTCCAGCGTGCCGTGCCACATGGTGCCCCAGACCGACCCCACCCGAGCGCCGTCCAGGTACGGCTCGGCCGGACCGGTGACCGTGGCCACGCCGTGGTGGATCTCGTACGCCTCCACCCGGTGCTGCCGCCAGTGACCGACGGGCCGGCCGAGCACCTTGGCGGCGGAGAAGTCGACCCGGGTGGGCAGCAGGCCGAGTCCAGAGACCACGCCCGCCCCCGACTCCACCGGGTCGTCCACGGTCTCGGCCAGCATCTGGAAGCCGCCGCAGATGCCCAGCACCGGGGCCGAGCGGGCGGCCCGCGCCTGCAGCGTCGAGGCCAGGCCGGTGCGGCGGAGCCAGGCCAGGTCCGACACCGTGGACCGCGATCCCGGCAGCACGGCCAGGTCGGCGCCGGCCACGACGTCCGGCTCGGTGGTGACCAGCACGTCGACCCCGGGCTCGGCGGCCAGCGCCTCCACGTCGGTCAGGTTGGAGACCCGCGGCAGCCGGACCACCGCCACCCGCAGCGCTCCCGGCCGCGGCTCGGAGCGGCGCCAGGCTCCGACCTCCAGGGTGTCCTCGGCGTCCAGCCACACCCCGGCCAGCCAGGGCAGCACCCCGACGAACGGCACCCCGGTGCGGCGCGTCAGCTCGTCCAGCCCGGGCTGCAGGACGGCCGGGTCGCCGCGGAACTTGTTGATCAGGAAGGCCCGGACCAGAGCCCGGTCCTCGGGGGCGAGCAGCTCGACCGTCCCGTACAGCGAGGCGAACACCCCACCGCGGTCGATGTCGCCGACCACCACGGTCGGCAGGCCGAAGTGGCGGGCCAGGCCGAGGTTGACGTAGTCGCCGGCCCGCAGGTTGATCTCGGCCGGGGAGCCGGCACCCTCGCAGACCACCAGCTCGAAGTGGCCGGCCAGCTCCTGGTACGCGGTGAACGCGGCCTCGGCCAGGTGGCGGCGGCCGGTGGCGTACTCACCGGCCTCCAGCGTGCCGGCCGGCCGGCCCCGCAGCACCACGTGCGCCCGCCGGTCGGAGCCGGGCTTGAGCAGCACCGGGTTCATCGCCGACTCGGCGGGGACGCGGGCCGCCTGGGCCTGCAGGTACTGCGCCCTGCCGATCTCGGCGCCGTCGGCACAGACCATCGAGTTGTTGCTCATGTTCTGCGCCTTGAACGGGGCCACCGCGACGCCTCGCCGGGCCAGCGCCCGGCACAGGCCGGTCACCACCAGCGACTTGCCCGCGTCCGAGGAGGTCCCGGCCACCAGCAGGCCGGAGGCGGGCGGCGGATTCGGCACTTCGGGAGTTTAGGCCGACGTCGCGGCCCGACGTCTGCGCGGGACGCCGGTTCTGGGCCGGCTCAGGACCGCGAGCGGGCTACCACGAGGGTGCCCACCAGGTCGCCCGCCGCGAGCAGGCGGCCGATCACCGCCGACTGCTGCTCTGCGGTCTGCCAGGCCGGGTCGGCACCGTGACGGCGCTCGAGCTCGGCGTCGACTGCGTCCGCGTGCTCCTGCCAGTGGGCGGGCAGGCCGGCGAAGTCGGCCGCGGAGGAGCTGTTCTCCACCACGAGCCCGCTGGCCGTGAGCAGGTTCCGCAAGCGTCCCTCGGTGGGGAAGTCGTTGCCGACCGGCTGCTCGGTGAGCGTCGTCCGGGCCACGAAGACCAGCAGCCCCAGCCGGCCCTCGGGCCGGAGCACCCGGCGCAGCTCGCGGACCAGCAGCGGCTGGTCGGGCACGGTGCACAGCACCCCGAGGCACCAGGCCACGTCGAAGGAGCCTGAGGCGAACGGGAGCGCGCTGTCCGCCTGCACGACCGGGAGGTCGAACAGCCGGCGGGCCGCGAGGCAGGCTCCGGGCTCGGGCTCGGAGAGCACGGGACGCACCCCGACCTCGGCCTGGGCGAAGGCGGCGGGACCGCCGACGCCGGCGCCGACGTCCACCATCGTGTCGGCGGCCGTGAGGTCGAGGCGGTCGATCAGCCAGCGCAGGGCCCCGGGACTGCCGCTGCCCCGGCAGCCGGCCGGCAGGTGGGTCTCGGGGCCCAGGTCGGCGGCGACGTCGGCCGTCCAGGCGGCCACCGTGTCGAACTCGGCCTTCATCTCCGCGGTCACGGGAGCCTGTCTACCCGTTGGTGGCCGTGCTTGGCAGCAGACCGGTGCCCGGCCAGGACCTGGCGGCCGATCTCGGCCTGCACGTCGGCGGCGAAGGCGACGCTGCGTGCGGAGGCCATGCCCGACAGGTTCACCCCGGCCACGCCGTCGACCGCCAGCAACGACCGGGCCTCGGCCACCGCCTGGGCGATGCCCGCCGCCACCGGGTCCTCGGCCTGCAGCACGGCGTCGACGCTGGCCGGTTCGATCTCCAGTCCGGGCAGGGCGGTAAGCACCGCAGCCGAGCGCGGGTCAGTGTAGACCGCGACCGCGGCCACCACCGGGATGGTCAGCCCGAGGGCGCGGGCGGCGGTCAGGAACGCGTCCACCTCGGCGGCCGAGCGCACGTGGTTCAGCACGGCCACCCCGGCGCCGGCCTGCTGCTTGCGCACCAGCCGCTCGGGCCGCAGCCGGACCGGCGGCGCGGTCGGGGTCTCCGGCACGGCGACCGGCAGACCGAGCGAGGCGGCCAGCTGGGTCAGCCGGACGCCCTCGAGGTCGAAGACCTGCGGGATCTCGGGCCGGACGTCGAAGGCGCGTCCGTCCCCGGTCACGCAGAGCACGGTGGCCCGGCCGTCCTCCTGGAGGCCGCGCAGCTCCGCCTCCAGCCCGGCCCGGTCCCGGTCGCGGCAGGCCAGGGTCACCCACGGCTGCGCCCCGGCGTCGGCGACCAGCCGGGCCAGCTCGGTGGGCGGAAAGTCCTGCCGGTCCTGGTGGTCACCGAGCAGCACCGCCGTACAGCTCCCGACCAGCCGCCGGGCGGTCGCGGTCAGGGTGGCGGCGTCCCGCGGCGGCACGCTCAGGTCGGTCAGCACCAACGGCACGTCGACCCGGCGGGGCGGGCCTGTCGGCGCTGGCACGGGCGGCAGGTGGGCCAGCTCGCCGAACTCACACGGCGACGCGGCCATCTCGCAGCCCCCGTCGGGCCGGACGCCCCCGCACGGGCCGTAGGTCATCCGCTTCGGGCACCGGAACCCGGTCTGCGGGACGCTCGTCGAGGGCCACATCAGGCCAGCCTTCCACGCTCCGCCTGCCCGACGACCTGCCGGACCGCTGAGCTCAGGCCTCGCGGCGCTGGACCACGGCGATCCCGGCGAGCACCAGGGCGCCGCCGACCAGCTGGCTCACCGAAGGCTGCTGGCTGAGCAGGACCAGGGCGAAGACCACGGCGAAGATCACCTCGGTGAGCGAGACGAACGAGGCGATGGAGCTGCCGAGCCGGCGGACGGCCACGATCCCGGTGAGGTAGGCCAGCACTGCGCTGATCCCGATCAGCAGCAGCACGGGCAGCCACCAGCCGACCTGTGCTCCGGCCAGCACGGTGGTCCCGGTGCGGGTGACCAGCGGCAACACCCCGGTCACCCCCACTGCGAGGATGACCAGAGCGCCGACGCCGGCCCCGACCGTGGTCATCAGCAGTGGCCCGACGGCCGTACCCGAGGAGTTGCCCTCGGCGAGCACGAAGTACGCGCAGAGACAGACCGCCGCTCCGAGGCCCCAGAGGACGCCGACCGGGTTCAGGGTCACGCCGCTGCGTAGGTCGAGCACGAAGACCAGGCCGAGCACCGCGAGCGCAGCCCCGAGGAAGACCGAGGCCCGCGGCCGCTGCCCGCTGCTGATCCAGTGCCAGAAGATCAGCAGCACCGGAGCCAGGTACTCCAGCAGCAGGGCCACGCCCACCGAGAGGTACTGCACCGCGCTGAAGTAGCAGAGCTGGGCCAGAGCCACCGCGACCACCCCGTAGGCGACCAGCCGGCCCCACTGACGTCCGGTCGGCGGGGTCATCCGACGCAGCGCCAGCAGGCACGGCACGAGCAGCACGGCGAAGGCGCCCAGGATGCGCACCGCCACCACGCCGGCCGGGCTCCAGCCCAGGTCCAGCAGCGAGCGGGCCAGCGAGCCGGAGAGCCCGAAGGAGGCGGCCGAGAGCACCGCGACGGCCAGGCCGGCCCCGTGGCGACCGGGGGTCGTGTGCCGGCCGGGCAGGATGGCCTGGTCGGGACCGGTGGCGGTCGGTGTGGTCATGCGGGAGCCTTCCGTCGTGGGTGCTGATCAGTCGGAGAGCAGGTGGTCGGCCTCGGCGACGCAAACAGCGTCACGACCAATACCGGCTTACACTCGTGACCGTAGACCATTCATTGTCAGGAGTCAACGTGCTATTTGCTCATGACACCGAGCTCGCGCTCGCCGACGCGGCGGCCCTGGTGAACACCCTCAGCGACGACGGCGACGCCCTGACCACGACCGAGCAGCTGGCGGACTGGCTGCAGCGCCACCGGTTCTCGGGCACCCGGCTGGGCACCGCGGAGGAGCTCGAGTCGATGCGCCGGCTGCGCGAGCAGCTGCGCACGCTGTGGTCCGCGGGTGACCGGGACGAGGCGGCGGAGATCGTCAACACCCTGCTCGCGGCCTCGGCCGCGCAGCCGTACCTCGTCAAGCACGACGAGTGGGACTGGCACCTGCACGTGACCCGCTTCGACGCCCCGCTCGCCTCCCGGGTGGGGGCCGAGGCGGCGATGGGCTTCCTGGACCTGGTCCGCTCCGACGACCTCGGCCGGCTGCGGGTCTGCGCCGCCGACGACTGCTCCGACGTGCTCGTCGACCTCTCCCGCAACAAGTCCAAGCGCTACTGCGACAGCGGCAACTGCGGCAACCGGGTCAACGTGGCCGCCTACCGCGCCCGCAAGCGGACTACGGCATGAGCAGGACGCCGGCGGCCCGCGCCGCGGTCCCGCCGTTCGCGGTGATGAGCATCCTCGGCCGGGTGGCCGAGCTCCGGGCGTCGGGGCGCGACGTCATCTCGCTCTGCGCCGGGGAGCCGTCGTCCGGTGCCCCGTCCGACGTCCGGCGGGCGATGGCCGACCTGATGACCGGTGTGGTACCGCTCGGCTACACCGAGACCTTCGGTATCCGGCCGCTGCGGGAGGCGATCGCGGGGCACTACGCCCGCTGGTACGGCTTCGAGCTCGACCCGGCCTCGGTCGCGGTGACCACCGGCTCGTCCGGAGCGTTCACGCTGGCCTTCCTGGCCGCCTTCGACGCCGGGGACCGGGTGGCGCTGGCCCGGCCGGGCTACCCCGCGTACCGCAACATCCTCACCGCGCTCGGCTGCCGGGTCGTCGAGCTGGACTGCGGACCCGCGCAGCGGTTCCAGCCTGACGTGGCCATGCTCGCCCGGGCGCACGCCGAGGCCCCGCTCGCCGGGCTGGTGCTCGCCTCGCCGGCCAACCCCACCGGCACGATGGTCGCTCCCGAGCAGCTGGCCGCCGTCGCCGCCTGGTGCCGCGACGCCGGCGTCCGGCTGGTCAGCGACGAGATCTACCACGGGATCACCAGCGCGGGTGGCATCGGTGACTGCGCGTGGTCACACGACCGCGGCGCCCTCGTCGTCTCCTCGTTCTCCAAGTACTGGGGGATGACGGGCTGGCGGCTGGGCTGGTGCCTGGTGCCGGAGGACCTGTTGGCCGCCTTCGACGCGCTGGCCGGCAACTTCGCGCTCTGCGCCCCGGTGCCCGCGCAGCACGCCGCCGTCGCCGCCTTCACCGACCGCTCGTACGTCGAGGCCGCCACCGCTGTGGAGACCTTCGCCGACGCCCGGCGGGTGTTGTTGGAGAGCCTGCCCGAGCTCGGTTGGGGCGCCGTCGCTCCCGCCGACGGCGCCTTCTACGTCTACGCCGAGCTGGGCGAGGCGCTCGGCGGCTACGCCGACTCGGTGGCCTGGTGCGCCGCCCTGCTCGAGTCCGAGGGCGTAGCGGTCACCCCCGGGACCGACTTCGACGAGGTGTCCGGGGCGACGGCCATCCGGATCTCCCTCGCCGCCGGGCCCGAGGCGGTGGGAGCGGCGCTGGTGCGCATCCGCCGCTTCCAGCAGCGCTGACGCCGGGAGGAACCACTTAGCCGCGTTTGGTATCGGCATCTACTCGTGCGAGAGTAGTCCTGTGTCCTCCATCCGGCTCTTCATCCTCGACGCCCTCGCGCGGCACGGGGAGATGCACGGTCACCAGCTCCGGCTGCTGGCCGAGCAGGAGCACGTGCACCTGTGGACCGACATCTCGGTCGGTGCGCTGTACGGGGCGATCAAGCGGCTGGCGGCCGAGGGCCTGCTCGCCGAGGTCCGCACCGAGCGCGAGGGCAGCTACCCCGAGCGGCAGGTCTACGGCATCACCGGGGCCGGTCGCACGTCGCTCGTCGAGCTGCAGCAGGGTGCGCTGGAGCAGGTGGTCCTCAAGCCGGACCCCTTCGACCTGGCGCTCTGCCGGCCGGACCCGGACCGGCTCGACGGGTTGGCCGACGCCGTCGCCCACCGGCTGCAGACCCTGCAGGCCCTGCTCCTGGACGTCGAACGGGCCAACGAGCGGGCCCGCCCCTACCTCTCGCTGAGCGAGACGCACGCCCTGCTGCACCGCGAGCACCGGCTCCGCGCCGAGATCGAGTGGCACCAGGGACTGATCACCGCACTGCCCGACGTCGTCGCCGACGAGCGGGCCCGGGCGCTGACGCCCGACCCCCTCCCGACTGCTGCTCACCCGAAGGACCTCACTCATGACTGACCAGAAGACCGAGCCGGCTCCGGCCCGTGCCGCCGGCGGGCCGCCGTCGGTCGAGGTGCCCCGCCGCTCCTGGTACGCGCTGATCGTGCTGCTCGCCGGCATGTGCATCGCGCTGCTGGACACCACGATCGTCAACGTCGCCCTGCCGACCATCCGGACGAGCCTGGGAGCCTCCGAGGCGACCCTGTCCTGGATCATCTCGGGCTACGCGCTGGCCTTCGGGCTCGCGTTGATCCCGGCGGGGCGGGTGGGCGACCGGATCGGCCACAAGTGGGTGTTCTTCACCGGGATCGCCCTGTTCACCCTGGCCAGCGCGGCCTGCGGGCTGGCCCGGTCCGACACCCAGCTGGTCATCTTCCGGGTGGTCCAGGGACTGGCCGGGGGCATCTTCGTGCCCGCGGTCACCGCCTTCATCCAGCTGCTGTTCCCCGGACGGGTGCGGGGCAAGGCCTTCGCGATCATGGGCGCCGTCATCGGCGTCTCCACCGCCCTCGGGCCGATCGCCGGCGGGCTGCTCATCCAGGCCTTCGGCGAGCAGCAGGGGTGGCGGCTGGTCTTCGGGGTCAACCTGCCGATCGGCGTGCTCACCCTGGTCGCCGCGGCCCTGCTGCTGCCCTCGGGGCACGAGACCGGCACCTCCGCGAAAGCCGGCATCGACTGGCTGGGTCTGGTCCTGCTCAGCGCCGGCCTGGTCGCCGTGCTGGTCCCACTGATCGAGGGCCAGGACCGCGGCTGGCCGCTGTGGACCTACCTGACCCTGGCCGGCGGCGTGCTGCTGATCGCCGTCTTCGCGGCCTGGGAGGTCGCCTACGCCCGACGCGGCAACAGCCCCCTCGTCCCGCCGCACCTGTTCAGCCATCCGTCCTTCACCGGCGGCGTGCTGCTGGCCATGGTGTACTTCGCCGCCTTCACCAGCATCTTTTTCACCATCTCGCTGCTCTGGCAGTCCGGCCTGGGCCACACCGCTCTGGAGTCCGGGCTGGTCTCCATCCCGTTCGCCATCGGCAGCATCATCGCCTCCGCGCAGAGCAATCAGCTGAGCCAGCGGCTCGGCCGCACCGTGCTGGTCATCGGCACCGCACTGGTCACCGTCGGGCTGGTGTGGGTGTGGCTGGTGCTGCGCTCCACCACCCCGGCCGACCTGACGCACTGGGACCTGCTGGTGCCGCTGTTCATCGCGGGCCTGGGCAACGGCGCCTTCATCGCCCCCAACGCCCAGTTCATCATCGCCACGGTCGACCGGGCCGAGGCCGGCGCCGCCAGTGGCGTGGTCTCGACCGTCCAGCGGGTGGGCAGCGCCGTCGGCATCGCCATCATCGGCAGCGTGCTCTTCGGCTCACTGTCGATCACCGGTCCGGACACCGTGGCCTCGGGCTTCCTCAGCGCCGCGGCCAACGCCATGGCCGTCAGCGCCGCCTTCAGCGTGGCTGCGCTGCTGCTGGTCTTCGTGCTGCCCAAGCGCACCTCGTCCGGTGCGCCGCAGGCGGCCCCGAGCGAATGAGCCCGTACCGAGCCCAGCGCAACCCCCACGACGAGGACGTCCGATGACCGACCAGCCTGCCTCCTTCCGCGCCCTCGGCGACGAGCGCTTCGTCTCCCTGACCACCTTCCGTCGCAACGGCGCGCCGGTGCCCACCGCCGTCTGGGTCGCCCGGGACGGGGACGACCTGGTGGTCATCACCCCCGACGGCAGCGGCAAGGTCAAGCGGGTCCGCAACAGCGGACGGGTCGAGCTGCGCCCCTGCAGCCGCAGCGGGGCCGTGGCCGACGGCGCCCCGACCTTCGCCGGCCACGCCACAGTCACCGACGAGACCGGCACGGCGCAGGTGCGTGAGCTGATCCGTCGCGCGTACGGCTTCGAGTACCGCGTCGTGATGCTGATCGAGCGCATCGCCGCCCGGGGTCAGAAGCCCCGGGTCGGGCTGCGGATCACCGCGGTCTGACTGGCCGTCAAAAGGCGTACGCGAGCACGTCAGCGAGCAGCTCGTCGCCGTTGACGTCCAGCCCGCGGGCGGCGAACCAGCGGGCGACGTTGCGGCAGTCGCGGGACAGGAAGTCCATGCCCTGGGGGTTGCCGACGATGTCGACCGCCTGGGGGAGGTCGATCAGCACCAGCCGCCCCTCGGTGGCCAGCAGGTTGAACGGCGAGAGGTCGCCGTGTGCCAGCCCGAGGCCGGCCATCACCCGCATGGCCTCGGTCAGCTGCTCCCAGTAGCTCGACAGCAGGTCACGGTCCGGCCGGGCCTGGGCCAACCGCGGAGCCCCGGAGCCGTCGGCCAGGGTGATCAGCTCCATCAAGATCTCCGTCCCGTCCAGCTGGACGGGGTAGGGGACCGGCAGCCCCACCGACCAGAACCGGGATAGGTGGTCGAACTCCGCCGCCGCCCACTGCCCGGCTTCGACCGTCCGACCCCAGGCGGTGCCCTTGGCGGCGGCCCGGCGGTCGCGGCTGTTGCGCATCCGCCGGCCCTCGGTGTAGCCGGAGTCGCGGTGGAACAGCTTGTGGTCGTGTCCGCGGTAGCGCTTCGCGGCCAGCACCACGCCGGTGGAGGTGCCTGCAGGGGAGTCGGGCCCAGAAGAATCGGGCCCAGAAGAATCGGGCCCAGAAGAATCGGGCCCAGAAGAATCGGGCCCAGAAGAGCCGGGAACCGCGCGCTCGAGCAGGAAGACGTCGGCCTCCTTGCCGGTCTTGAGGATGCCGAGCTCGGTGTCGACGGCGGCGTCGGAGGTGATCAGCCAGTCCGGCCAGGGCTGCGGCCCGGCGAGGACGCCCATGTCGTCCCAGGTGGACCAGCGCTGGCCGGGGCCGAGCTCGTCGGGTTCGACGTAGTCGACCGGGGCGAGCTCGGTCGGGGTGGGGTGGAGGTCAGGTGCGGCGGTGGCCGGTGGGTCGAAAGATGCGGACATGAGAGTGGAGAGCTCCTGGAGAGAGGGGGTGGGTTGTGGGCAACCCGGAGACCGTGATGGACACGTCGCCACCTCCTCCGATCGAGCTCAGCCGCACGCCGCGGACCGAGATCCCCACTCAACGCCGAAACAACTAGGAGGTGCAACCGGTTTTCTCCTGGTCAGCGCCTCGGCGGTACGTTGAACAGCGCTTCACACCGGAGGAGGGGATGCTCGTGGACGGTGACCTGAGCCACCTGGGGACGACCGAGCCGAACGCCAGCGGCGGCAGCCCCGTCGGGACGGCGACCGGGGGCACCGAGCTCGTCCAGCTGCTGACTCCCGAGGGGGAGCGGCGTGAGCACCCCGACTACGCCTTCGCCGGGACCGACGAGGACGTCCGCGGCTTCTACCGCGACATGCTGCTGAGCCGCCGCGTCGACGCCGAGGCGACCGCCCTGCAGCGTCAGGGCGAGCTCGGCATCTGGGCGTCCTGCCTGGGCCAGGAGGCCGCGCAGATCGGCTCCGGCCGGGCGATGCTCGCCCAGGACTTCGCCTTCCCCACCTACCGTGAGCACGCTGTCGCCTGGGTCCGCGGGGTCGACCCGCTGCGTCTGCTGGCCATGTTCCGCGGCGTCGACCACGGCACCTGGGACGCGCTGGAGACCCGCTTCGGGCCGTACGCGATCATCATCGGCGCGCAGGCGCTGCACGCCACGGGCTACGCCATGGGCATCGA
>Ga0210040_10001045_pt1 | contig 43626 bp, 45 predicted proteins | sample CryGeyCG12114_NA_FD_185462 | JGI IMG/M metagenome (GOLD analysis project Ga0210040, IMG submission 185462) | Groundwater microbial communities from aquifer - Crystal Geyser CG19_WC_8/21/14_NA (SPAdes) (version 2) | ecosystem: Environmental > Aquatic > Deep subsurface > Groundwater | place: USA...
CCAGCCCACTGTCCGAACTGAAAGCCGCCATAACATTGTGCCCATGGATATATCCCCTCTCCTTGCTTGTCGTCACCATTCTCTTTCCAGTAGAACTTATTTCCTGCCACCACCTGCTTGAACTCGTCTGAGTCTGCCTGATCTTCCGAGAGACCTATACTTCGTAGTGCTGCCTTGCTCACACCGAGCAGTTCTGGTTCCTCGGCTGGCATAGGTGGGACATATGTGAATAGTGCATTTCGCACCATTCGAGGGCCCAGCTTGTTTCGAGGAGCATTCTGAGCGTCTACAGGTGTAGGGAACGCTTGGTCTGTAGGCAAATGTGAGGTGAAATTGTTTGTCTTCTTGATTTCGGATAGAGTTGTGTATGAAGCACCACTCGTGGCAGCGCCGTCGGCATGGTTCGCCATCTGAGCAAATCGTATTCGAGGTATGTGAACTCGTCTGAGTAGTCTTGACGAAAGCATACAGAATAAGGAAGTCTGAAGAAGGAGATTGACCAGTAACATTTATTGACTTCTCAGGCAAGAGTTGTTCTCGAATCTCCTCCCCACTGGCAGTTCGTGGTTTCGCCGCTTATGCGTCTCCAACAGCGCATGCTGGAACTTCCTCGCGCTCTCACATTCGAGCCTCCGTCATCCCCAGATGTGACATCACTTTTTGCGGATTGCGGCTTCCGATTTCCCAATTTGGACTAGCCTCGGCAGGTGATATCTGTATGATGGCTCAGCTTTGACCCGTCCACTGAGCACCATGATAAAGTTGCGTCGTTTACAGCAACACGTTGGTGAAGGAAGCATTGACCGTGTTCGGACTGATGGAGCGAAGCCAGAAATCGCTCCGAACAAACATGATTATTGCCCCGTATTCCGTGACGCATTGCTCTAACCGTGATGCTAGAGCAGCCTTCAATTCTCCTGGTACTGGAGTGTTTCAACTAGTAGCAGGCTCTCCAGAGATGACCCTTCGTAAGTCATCCCTGTCGCTGCGAACAGGCTTATCGCCATCTTCATCTGGCGCGACCCACCCAACGCCAGCCTGTACGACCAGCATAACGATGGCCAAGCCCACACCTGCTAGGAATGTGGTCTTGATTGCCCCAGTATATGCATCGATTGCAACCAGACGCTCGTCTCCTTCAAGCTTCTGCACAAGAAGCGGGCTACCAAGCAGTTTCCGAACAAGCTCCTCGTTGTGCGGCATCCCAATTGACTTAAAACCTTGATCCAGGTTGCGGTACAGCGTCCGTAGGAAGTAGCCTCCTGCAATAGCAGAACCAAAAGAGCCAGAAAAGCTGCGAAAAGTGGCGTTGAATGGTATGACAATCACATGCTGAGATGTCGGTGTCATGTGTAGCAGGTGAGCCAATGAATAGTTAAGTAGTGCCCCAACTACGAATCCATTGCAGAAGAGGGCCCCAATATACAATCCGATCGCAGAAGTTGGCGTGCAAAGTTGAGAGACCACGAACTGGACAACCGCAAACAATGCGAAGCAGATTAGTGACGGGGTGTAGAATGAACCTGTACGCCGAATATGAAAGAACCCTGCTATCAGACCACCAATTGCAAAGCCTGCATTGGTGGGCACCAGCAACGCGCCAGCCGCTGACGGCTTCCAGCCCCGAACGGCAATAGCGTATACCGGTGTGTAGAACAATATGGCCCATCTGGCAGTCATGACCCCGACTACTGAGGTGCCGGAGAAGATGTTGGCCCGCGATGTCATGATGGAAGGCGGAACGATGGGTTCCGCCGCCCATCTAAACTCGACGAGGACGAACAGAAAGAGCATCGCAACCGACAACGTGACTGCTCTGAAATCGATCTTCGGGGATGCCAGGGTGTAGAGCAGAAGCACCAGCGTAATGAGCAAGGTCAAAACCCCGAAATAGTCTATACGTGCGAGCTTCCTCGCCATTGAGTCGTTTTCACCACTGTCCACTTTCTCTTCTCTTGGTATCATAGCAAAGGCGACGAGCGCTGCAGTGACAGTGACTGGAATTTGTACCAAGAATACAGTCCTCCATCCCAGGACCGGCTCGAGCGCACCAGCAATGATCGCCCCGCAAGCTAGACCAGTAGTGTAACCTGTATTAACGAGCCCGAAAAAGATGCCACGCCTCTTGGTAGGTGATAGTTTCGTCACTAAGATGAACGCGACCGGAGTGACGGCTGCACTGCCCATCCCGGTCACCGCACGACCAGCTAGAAACACATGAATGCTTCGTGCTTGAGACGTTATCAATATGCCGATTGCCTGAATAATGATTGACCCTAACAGATATACTGGCGCTGTAAAGATCTGGCAGAGCTTGCCAGAAATCGGTGTCAAACTGGTTACGGCAATCAAGTAGGCTGAATTGAACCAAGTCACTTCGCTAGACGCGCCGAGCTCTTCAGCGATTGGTGATTGAATGGTGGTCATCAGGGAGATATTGCTAGTCAGGATGAAGATGAGCACGAAGACTGAGAGACCGAGAGCAGTGCTCTTAAGGGCTGAGGTCCGCTTCTGCTCATCTTGCTTGACCGATCGGGCCTCGCTATCGTACGCTGTTGATGTCCGTGAAAGTAGCGGTCGTCGCTCTGAGTCAGGCATGTTTGGATCCAGTGTTGCCATGCTCAAGAGATGGGAACGATCGTTGCGCTTGGTCTAGCTGAGCGTGAGGTGTATCATGGCTACGAAGGATAAGATCATAAACGGTAATGGACTTGGAAAAATGATTGGTAATATGCCATGCGCGCCTCAAGCTAAGGGATACCCGCTCCGACAGGTGGCGCACGCCCGAAGATCCGATCCAGCTAACCCAAATCGGAATGACCGAAAGCCTGTGGTGCCCGCGGCTCATCTAGCCCCTGCTCACTGCCAGTGACACCAGTGCGGCTTTACGGCTTTGATACTGAGAGGCTAGTAAGTATCGAAGCAAAGAGCTAATTTGCAGAAACCAATATGAGCAAATAGCAGTCGCAGAAAGCAGATGGAAACGTCTGATAACCCGAGCAATTGCTTCTGAGTCGCTTGCTTCGGGAGTGGCAGGGCACGTCGAGGGAGTCCATTGATAGAATGCAAGTGCTAAGATGCTAGAGAAGCTTTGTACGGGATCAGGAGACACTTTTTGAGTTTACCCCGGCCGTCTGGGTTCTATGATGTCTCAGAGAGGTCGCCTGAGCCGGCGAAAGCATGGGCCCACCATGTCGTTCAGTCATTCAGTCGTTACGGCGTCGAATCGTGTTGGAAGCGTGTGCCAGAGAGATGTTCATATACTGTATGTCGTCCCTTGCCGAGGAGGTGGTGAGAAAGTCGATGGGGCCGGAGGCACCGACAGATCGAATTGTGGAAGCGCCAGTCCTTCTATCTTATGCCAGTTCAAGCCAAAGCTCATAGCTAGTTCCTCCATACATGTCTCGATGTTCATCCTAACGTCTCTGAGGCCGTTATCAGGGTGTATATCTATCAGTCTCTGATCAGGCCAGTATGCTGGCACATCGTAGTACTCCATTATGTACCGTATCTTCTCCGCTACACGCCATGTTAGTATTCCATTGCCCAAGCGGCAAAGCCTGTCGTTACCTACGACTGAACTGCAACTCCTTGAACTCCAACAGCGTCCTCGGAAACCACTGAGAGACATGCCAGACCTCTTCCTCCCGGATAAGTTTCGTAGGGTCTTTGGGATCTTGGTGCTGATCAGCCCCCTGCCGATTGAGCAGCTTCTTCTCTCGTGCCTTCAGCGCTCTCCTTGAATCTGGAGTCAAGTATCGAATTGGGCTGATCGAATGATGCAACTTCCATATTCGCCCATTTCGTGCTATGTTTTCGGCGTTGTGTATCTTTGTTTCTATGATCGCAAGCCTGAATCCGACGCCCAGCGTCGACCTGTTCCCTTCACGAGTAATAAGCTCATTCTGGACAATCTGATATATATTCAAGCCCAATTCCGCCATGTTGCCGTGGCCGACAAAATAGTTCGTTAGTTCAAACAAACTAATCAGGACGTTGTGCCGCATCTTGCCAGTTCATATTGGAAAGACATGTTGCTGTACGATTGTTGAGGCCTTGTTTATTCACTCTCGATGTCGTACAGAAAGTAAGCAAACACTGAAGAAAGTACTCTATCTTAATATCAACCAAAGGGGTGAGGCTAGCCTGCCGGGCGCGCTGTGAAACGGTTGGCAGACGTCAGATTTTTCGGAGGAGCATGGGTGGGATATGCAGCTATGCTCGTGCATTGCCCGCCTTTACCGTACAAGGAAGACAGACGTCAAATTAGCACGAGCGCGCTATCTGAGTGTATGCAAGATAAGCAACGATAGAAAAGCGTACATAGGTCCTGCAGAACAGAGCTTGAGTAAACTAGCTCGAGTGTGTCTAATAATGGGAGATGTCGTACAGGGGAACGCTGAAAGCAAAGAGGCTATCAGGGTTTTCTATCAAAAGGGAAGTTGTTACCGACTTCTCGAACTTCGGCCCATCCCGAAGTGCCACAAGCGAGGCAGTAGGACAATTGGCAGGCTTTCTATCCTGCCAACAATAACGATCCAAGTTGCTGCGAATGCAAGGCTGTACAAAATGCTATCAAAAGTCGTCGCTCATCGCTAATCAAGGTTATATGTCGTCAAGGTCGTCGTCTTCTTTCGAGCTGCTGGTAGGCTTTGAGCCGTTCGTCCTTCTCATTTCGTAGCTCTCTCCTGGTTTTGCAGTCATGCCAATTGCCTGTCGCCCAGTCTCCGAAGATTCCAAAAACTCTCTCAGACGCTTCTTGCCCTCTTCAAGAGCCTGTCCGCCTGCTGCGTTAGTCATGTTCAGTATGGGACCCCATAGATTTAGCGTCCAGGTGACGTAGGCTCCTGCGCCAAGGAGGGCCAGAAAGATGAAGTAAACTGGGTTGCGGAGGACTAGTAGATATTAGTACACTGCTCTCTAGAATTCGGGATGAGATGATCTTACCAGCAACAATTTCATTCCATCCCAGGGCCAGCAGAATGACGTAAAAGTAGAGTGGCACGGACTGTATCCCGGAGACTGTCGAGCGCTTGGCCTCCATGAAGACACCCTCAGCAGCCTTCTTGAATCTTACGGTCAGGTCTTGTCGCTTCGGCTCCGAGAGCAGTGTTGTCTCCTCTTCCAAGCTCGTGCCTTCTTCTTCGTCGACACCTCCTATGGGTACAAGGTCTTCCTCGTCCGCAGCGGTCGCTGATGCAGGAGCGCTGCCGACCCAATCGACCAGGGGTGGCGGATTCCCTGTTTGCGAGTTCCGCATTTTCGAGAGCAATGGTATCAGGGTAAGCGTGCTCGATCGTGCTTGCTGGAAGAGACCGTCCATGTCGTCTGTAGGCTTCCATATTCGCGGCACGCCAGCTTCATCGTACCGGAATTTGTCTTCGAAATTTTCTCTAAGCTTCAACAAAAGGTTGCCTTCCATCATCTCTTCATCAATCTTAGCTCTCAAAGCAGCCCACGACTTTCGTCTCAGCCGCCATTGTCCAACCTCGATCTCTTCCTGGCTAGCGTCGAATGACAACGCGCGATCAGAAAACCGCTTCTCGGCGTCCTTGACAGTCTCAGTAAAGAGTTTCCATATCCGATCCCAGATCTGTTTCTCTGAAGGCCGATCGCCCTCTTCTGGAGCGCCGGAGCCACTTCGACCAGACCCAATAGCATTGAATTCGAGCCCCACACTATCGTTGAGCTTGCTTCGTACCCATCTCTCGACCCTTGTTGCTAGCCTCCGCATCTCGTCCCGTCTTAGTTGTCCTGAAACGTGATCTAGCTCTTTCTGGTACAATGCCAACTCCTGCTTGTAATTCGACCATGATATTCCTTCCAGCACGACTGCCTTGGCTTGCGCTTCGTAGTCTCCAAGCGCAAGCTTTTTCTGCTCAGACACGATCTCTGCAAAGTCATATGCACCTTTCTTCTGGCCAGCCTTGACAGCGCCAGACACCGCTTCCGAGAACTTTGTGATGCCGCTTTTGTGTGCCGCTGTCAGCTGCCCGGCGAAGAGAGCTTTTAGTCTGGTATCGGTTTTGCTTTCCAGCTCTGTCCGTTTACGTTGATAAACGGCCTTGTGATATCTGCTAGCCTCAGTTTCGAAGTCCTTCACCGCTTTTGAGCGAGCAGCCAGCATAGCAGCACCTAGACCTTCAATGACTTCTGGTCTACCAAGGGCCTTGGCATTCGATTGCTTTGTCTCGAAGGGTGCAACCGTCTCGTCGAAGGCAACCATGGCCTCGCGCATGATCTCGTCGCACCTGAACTGAGCAAGGAGTTCTTGCTGCGTGGGTAGATCGAGATCCTTGTTGTTCACAATCTGATCCCACACCCCTTCAGCATAATGTGGCAAGCCGTCAGCAGGTATGCGTCTGTGGTACTCGGGCAAGAAAACACCACTTTCGAACTCGGAGCGTAGCGCGTCTCTTCTGGGGTCACGATGTCCTTCCCTGAATCTCGTCGACATTTCTTTCACAGCTTGCTCAAATTTGTCCGGGGCGTAGATCTTGTGGGGTAGACCGGTGAAGGCAAAATCGAAGTAGTCGTCGATGCTACTGTTCTCGAGGCCTGGCGGCTTTGACAAGCTCGTCCATATCTTTGACAAGTCCTGCATCAAAGTGTTCCTCAGGTTCTGCAGCGGGGTGGTTCCCAGGAAGTCTCTTATCACAAAATAGATTAAGCTCCTCGAGGTGGTCTTCCGGTCCTTCAGGAAGAGTTGCAAGTTAACTTCGAAGACGGTCTTGAGCAGACCCATATTTGCTCCCTGGTACAGTCCAACCTGATGTTCCCAGATATTGACCATCAGAACCTCGCTCGTGGCCAAAGCAAACAAGGAGCTCTTTCGTTCAAAGTCCTGGTCTTCGCCCCGTTCTCGACCATCAGTACCCTCGACGTCCATTACCAGTATATTGTCGGCCATACCGCTGGCTTGACTCTTGTTCTTCGACATCCATATGCCCTTGGTAGTTTGTCGGCGTTCGACTTCCGACATAACATTGAAACTCGTTCCGAACAGCGCATTGAGGAGTGTCGACTTTCCTGTAGACTGCGAACCAAAAACGGAAACCAAGTGGTAGTTGAACCCAGTATGGGCAACATCTTCGTAGCTAAGGTACTTTCCTAAATCAGTGCTAAGACGGTCAGCCTTCGTTGTGGAACAGGAGGTCGTAATGGCATACTTGAATTCTTTGTCCTCGTCGATAACTTGGACGCCATGTTCGAAGTTCGCATGGCCATTTTGGCCGAGCGAAGCAAAGTGGCCGTTCACCGCCATATGTTCTGGTGCGGTTGCCGAGCGTGATGCCAGCGAGGGTCGGTTCGAGGACAACTTGGTAGGGTCTATGGGTGATCCTGGAGGGGCCTTGGATGGGAGCGCCATAGTGACGAGCTCAGGTGACGGCACATATAGTATCCTAGAAATATGTTGGATTAATGACCACTCACGACAAAGTGTCAGGTGTGCATGGGACTCGCTTCGGATAGTCAGTCCTAATATTTGGAGTGTTGGTGATTATGGCCCACGCTACGACACGTGCAACTTCCCCAGACCCTCTGCGAGTACATCTGCCAAGCATCAATGCACGAGCTACGTTGACGGCACCATAAAATGTGTAACCTCTGTCTACGGGTGTGAGTAACGAACTTACAGTCACAAAGTATGCATGAGCGACTTGAGCTACGTGAATCAGCAGAGTGAGGGGTGAAGATCTCTTGCGTGTATCCGAAAGCGCTGTTGCAATGGAATAAACGATTGCAATGCTCAAACTACCCAACTCTAACCTACCAAACAGCAGTCCAAGGGTCGAGACAGCACAGCTAGTACGACTACGGTATGATGGTGTCACCCTTGCCAACAACGCCAAACAGACGTGGTATATCTGTACAGTATCACTTCCTCGTTCTAAGCAGCCCTCTAGGGAACATTGCAAGACCCCGCGAGCAGCAAAGATAGGGATAAGAAATGGTCTTCGCATTTGGTGCCTTCGTTCGTGCTTCCAGTAGGCATGCTTTGTGCCAGTGCTGGATATATACATGTCGACAAACCTCCCTGAAACGCCGCCTGACAGATGAGCAGCATGACCGCTAGCTATGCCTTAGCCTTATCCTTTGGAATGCCCACGTCAGCTTCGCCTGATCTTAGCACATATCTGTCGTGTGCAAATATCTGGAAATCCCTCAGGTGCACGGGGGTAACGTTCGAAGGTGCATCAGGAATGGTTTTCTCGAGACCCTGCCATGTGTCAAAGAAATGTCATGGTGATAAGCCAGCCAACATACGGTCTTCTGGAAAACACATCTGTTGAGTACTCGCTCGGGCCGTCTGCATTGCCACTGCTGTTGGTTATGCTGCTCTAGACAGTTGTAGTGTGTTCGGAATTCCTCTAGGCAGTGGGTGTTTATGTCTTGTAGCCTGGACTTGCTCAGCCGTCGCTCTCCGTGCTATACTTCACGCAGTCTTACACGCTAGCAGCGCATCTTGTGACCTTTCTGCCCTCCCTTAAGCAGTCGACTTCACCTTTGCCATATGCCTCGGTCTTGCATTTCATGAAATCGTCGTTGTAGGGTTTACACCTGGCGCCAATGAAGAAGGAAGCGCTCATGAGAGGGGCAGAAGTAGCACCGATCTCTTTGACGGCGGGGATGTCCTCTGGCATGGGGGTGGTGTCCAGCAGGACTGTCTGCGAGAACCTGCACGTCCTGTTTAGTGCTCATCCTGCCTCAGAATGAGCTTCGTACCTTGCTTCTCGTCGCGACATGATGGCGGTATTATATGTGAGTGCTGAGTAGGGAAGAGAGTGCGAGTGTGGAAGGAACAGCTGCTGCTCGTAGCCAGGTGTGAGGACTGGTCCTGCTACTGCTACCCGTCACAGCTGTCGTCCGGAGGTTCAACTCGGAGCTAGGCCGCATTTGCCAAGACCTTACTGGAGGCCGCCGATCATGAACTGCGTCGCGCGAAAGGGAAAGTGCAAGGCGCGTTCGCAACTTCCCCAAACAAATAATAAAGGTTGTATTTGCTATCACTGCCATAGTCGCTTGAGTAGTACTTTGGTGTCCTCTAGTCTGTATAATACTCGCGACACCTCCACCAAGGTTGCGCAGGCTACGAGGTCGGTTTCTTGAGCTTCGGTCGCATATTCGTTGCCCTCAGAAAATGTCGCTCTTCGGTGGTGGGAATACAGGCACGACTACAGCTCAGCAGCAATCGGGAGGCCTATTCGGCACATCGCAAAACAAGCCCACGTTCAGCTTTGGCCAGTCAAGCTCACAACCATCCCAGTCTGGAGGACTATTTGGCACGTCTACCCAACAACCCGCTCAGTCTGGCGGCCTCTTTGGCACGTCAACCCAGCAGCAGCAGCAGCAACCTGCTCAATCCGGGGGCCTTTTCGGCACGTCAACGCAACAGCCCCAGCAGTCTGGAGGGCTGTTTGGCGCAACTCAGAATCAGCAAGCGGGTACCAGTTTATTCGGCCAGAGCAATGCCGCCAACCAGAGCCAGCAACAACAAACACAACGGCCACTGGACCAGACACTGAGATTCGGTTTCGGCGAGTCGCAGCAAACCCTCGCACAGGCGCACGAGAGCAAAGACCCCTGGTGGCAGGAAGGGAGGGGCATGGGCGTCTACAGATCGATACCAGAACAGATGACCCTGATAAAGGACAAATGGGACCCGGCGCAACTGGCGTCTCCTCTGCGAACGTATCTCTACCAGCATGTACAAAGTGAAGCCGAGGCCCTCAAATACGTGCCGGGCCCCAACGACGACGGCAATAAATGGGAAGAGGCAGTACAGAGACGACCTGGCCCAGAGTGGGTACCCGTCCTGGCAAGAGGTTTCAGTGAGCTGGGTGTTAGAGCTAATATGCAGCTGGCGACGATCAAGCGCTGCAACATGATGCTCAACGAGATCAATACGTCCCTCGACATACAGCTGGATGTGCACCGACAAAAGGTTGCGGCGAGGTTAGCAGAGAGCAGACGACGACATAAAGCTATAAGTCAGAGGACGCTCGCACTGGCAGTCAAGGTACAAACGCTGAAGAACCGAGGATATGTGATGGACAACGCAGAAGAAGAGCTCAAATCGAAGTTGGCCAAGCTGGAGTCAGAAGTTCTGGATCCGTCGCTGAATGCTCGAGAACAAGAAATCTGGGCACGAATGCTGGGCATCAGAGAGCGAGCCAGACATCTGAAAGCTGAGATGGAGAAGCTAGAGCCCGTTGCGCAGAATGAGGAGCCGTTGTTGGATGATGATACAGTCAAGGCGGCACGAAAGGTATGTTCCCCTCCATGTCTTCCCTTTACCTTAGCAGTGCTAACCACTTGACAGACATTAAGTCACTATGATACCCAGCTTCAGCACCTCCAGAAGGAGCTCCGGCTTGTGCAGGAGGAATATGCAGGTTGGGAGGCAGCGGGCAACGGCTCGAGGTCAGATCGTTTACGCATGAGGTGACCCTTCTGAAAAAGATTTTGGATCTCTTCTTTGGTTGCTAGAGTAGCATAGCGGGCGGCGCAAATGGGCAAGAGCTCAGGAATGTGTAACAAGGTTGTCCTTCTCGTAATGTACACTATTGTACAAGTTGATATGATGGAGCAGAGGTTCTGACGAGCAAGATGTCGACGACCTGTCAACAAATCAGGTCTTCTGTGTGTGCCCACATCGGCGACCAGTCTAGGGCATTTCCGCCTCAATCTCGTCCTGCTTGTTCCTACCGACACTCAAGAGCTCGCGAGAGGATGCCAAACAGATGTTACCCTGTAGGCAGGCCAATTGCTCGAGATAGGCATGCAACCTCCTGCGCATCATTCGTAGATCTCCACCAGACTAACATCATCAGAACAGCCTGTAAGCCCATTCAACTACATGCGGACCTGCAAATAGAGTCAGCGAGAACCCTACTAGAGATATCAGCCTTCTCGACATACTGAACCACAATGCTAGACACGTAGCACCGAAGATCTGCACTTGCATGGTTGCTTGCGCTTCTCCCTGCTCGATCTCCTCCTTCGAGGCTTGCTCCGCTGGATATCGCGTTAGCATATCATACGCTGTTTCTTAGTGCGCGTCTTACGTGGCTGAAACATGGTGAAGAGTAGTAGATGGGTGTCGTGGTTTGATGCGAAAGTGAAGGAGATTCAAGATGTTGCTGGATTTGGATCTTTCCGCAGTTGCCAGTGAGTGACGATAAAGAATCTTGAAGTTGCACAAATGGCACATCGGCTCAGCCCTACAACAACCTTACCCTAGTACTACGCTACAAGTTGCTTCTGACTGCACTTACCAACCACTACTATCCTTTGTCCCAAGAGATATTCTCTGATCTTGCTCAAACAGAAAGAGTCACCTAAATGTCTGACTACGACGACATAGCCCATGGCTCCGATATGCCAGCCGGACCCGACATGCCACCGCCAGACGCCGAAGGGCTAGACAGGCCAGACGAGGTGGAAGACGCTCTAGACGACACAGCCAACGACTTCAACAACGACGTTGCAGACGACGCCGACAAACTTGACAAACTCGACGATGATGACGATGAATCGCTTCTTTCAGACGTTGACGAAGCAGTCCTCGACAACTTCGACGAGAACAAACTAGAGATCGCGCCAGACTTCGAACAGCTACGGAGTACGAAAATCAAGAAGAGGAAGCGTGATGAGGGCGACGAAGGCCGCCCGAAGAAGAAGGAGCGTACGCGGGAGAAGACGCGAAGAAGACGTGGTGGGAGTGAAGGCGCCGATGCACCAGAGGGGGACCCTGGTCGACGGAGAAGAGGCGGTGGTGGCGGTGGTGGAGAGCGCAAGCCTAGGGAGCGGGTCGAGATTGATGAGGATACCCTGCCACCGGACGAACGACGAAGACGTGCTCTGGATAGGGCTATGGATGCTGCGGTGAAGAAGTCTAGTGGCATTCGAAAGAGAAAGGGAGAAATTGTAAGCCTTACTTCATCCCTGCATAAACAAGCAAATACTAACCAAGCTAGGACCTCGAACAAGCTGCCGACGAGGAACTCAACGACCTGCGCAATAAAATGGTCAGCGCTGCCATCGCCGACGGTGAACTGGTGAAAGAAGGCAGGCCAGCCTACCAGAAACTCAAGCTCCTTCCCGAAGTCGTCAGCGTCCTCAACAGAAACACATACCAGCAGTCCATCCTCGACCCAGAGACCAACTTCCTCGAACCCGTCCGCTTCTTCCTCGAGCCCCTCTCAGACGGCAGTCTGCCCGCTTACAACATCCAGCGCGAACTCTTCCAAGCCCTCGAGCGCCTCCCCATGACAAAAGAAGCACTCATTTCCTCTGGCATTGGCAAAGTCGTCTTCTTCTACAGGAAGTCGAAGCGCGTAGACGACAAGATCAAGCGCCAGGCCACGAAGCTGATGGAGGAGTGGTCGCGACCCATCCTGCAGAGAAGCGACGACTTCACGAAGAAGAATTGGGAAACTGTCGCGTTTGATCCCACTAGGAGACCTCAAGCTGCAGCTGCTAGACCCGCGGTCAATGTTGCGAGGAAGCAAGGTGCCGCTCTGGCGCCGGGACAAAAGGTCACGAATCGTGCGCGGATGTTGCCTGGTGTCACGAGTTATAGTATTGTGCCGCAAGTCAACTCGTTGCCTAGAAGGTAGAACTAGTATGAGCAGCCAGCGTCATCAGCAGAGAACCATTTCATTCCATCCTGTCATGCTGCTTGTTGCAGGTAATGCCCTACCTACATTTATTCAAGCGTTCACAATACAAGCGTTGATCGGAACAGGCCCAGATAAATGATCTTACCCTCCATAAAGTACGAAAGACACTTGCAATGAGGTAAAGACAATTACTGCATTCACACCTACCTGCTCCTATATCGTCGGCCTACTAGTAACAATTGCAGTGACGCACCCCACGCCAGATGCGCAACAGCATAGGCCCCTACTAGTAGTCCCAGTAGGTGTCGAAGAAACGCAAAAGATCTCTCATCTCCACGAACGACCTTCGGTTCTTGGTATCAATCAATTATTCAATGAATGTTACCCACCCGGCCTAAAAACCGCTCTGCTTTGCTCTGCTCTGCTCTACTCTACTCGACTCTATCAGCTCGCGCGTCGATTCGATTCGATTCGATTCGATTCGATTCGATTCGATTCATTCGACTCCCGTCTCTCCTCTAAGTTCAGTATCGATCGACGGACGGAGTCGTATATCGCTCGCTATCGCCATCGCCATCGTTACCATTACCGTTCGAAGGCGTGACGAGACGAGACGTATCGTATCGTATCACGGGTCTTCCATACCACGGTCGGTCGGTGATGGCAGGCTACGGTTAGAGTGGAGTATAGTCAGCGGGGCGCGGCTCACTTTGGTTCGAGGGGGGCGGAGGGTGGGAGGGCATTGTTTGTTTCGTTTCGTTTTGAGATGTCAGTGGCAGCAACGGCTTGATTGAGGTTGTTATAGTAGGCACATACTTACTCACTCGTTTACTCACTGCATGTTGAGTGCGCTGCAGTGCGAGACTGTAAGGATCTAGCCACTGCAGCTGAGGTTGGAAGCGCGTGTGCGTGTTGCGCTACTAGTAGAGGAGAGTGGTTCAACGGTGAGGTGAGGTGGTTGGGAGTAGAAGACATGGATGGTATGGTGCTTGACGAGCGAGCGTGGGAAGGTCAGGACAGGACAGGACACTCTAGAGGCGTGGCAACGGAAGCCCAGGGTTACGTGTGGCTGGATGGATATGTATGATCTGATTCTGGGGTACGATGTGGTATGATCGATCGTCTGCCCCTGTGGGCGGACCTCGCTCGTCTCTCCGTCCGTCCATCCGATCGAAGACACGGAGCAGACGTTTAGCTGTGCGCTCCAACATAAGCCCAATAGGCCGTGGCATGAAGTTTTTACCCACGTATCTCCCACGATAAGCCTGCAGCACCTCATCACAGTCACACATCAATATCGAGGCTGCACCGCGCAACGCGGAGGGAGATCAGATTACACCACGAGCTGAGGGTATTGTGTCGTGGTGTGGCGCGAGAGAAGGAAAGTTAATTGATTGCTCAGCTTATTTACGCAGGAGTTGCTACGGCCTGGTACGATGAGCACGAGTACCATACAGCCATGTTTCAGCAGCTGAGCAGTCAATACCGTACATCATCGATCAGTCCGCATCGCAAGGAGCAATCTGAGCACGTATCGCAACATGGACACAGCAAAAGTGCTGCACTGGGTCGGGTTGGGTCGTGGTTGCGCAGTGCCGGAACTAACGATTGTTCGTTCATGCTTGTTCTTGGGTACCGGATGTTGCGAGAGTCTGATGAGGACCTGCCATTGCTAGACTCTATAAAGCCTCGATATGCCGCTGTTTCTGCAGCATGGTAAAATGACCATTAAATCGAGCTCGCCAGGACGTAATGAGGAAGGACATTCACAGCATACTGTAAATTCGCGGCTCTTTCTGAACCAAGTCACCAGCAGTAGGACCGATCCAAGCGCAGCGGTACCCGGGAACTACTTCGCGATCCCAGAACGTCCAGGCTCTTCTAATACTGTTTTCACCATTAAGGAGAGATCATGGCCCCTTGTACCCTTGTCAGAGTAACCTCACTACCGACCAGCCGCACCGAATTAGCCGCTCAGGACAGATTGTGGTCGGTAGACGACATGCAGCTAGACCGGCGTCGGTACTTGCGTCGGAAGATCGAAAGGGGCAGACTGAGTCAGGAGGAGGCCGAGCTGCTGGAGCTGCTGCCGCGGTGGACGGCGCCGCCCTGGAATGTGCAAGAACACGCAGACGACCTGGACCGGGAATCTATGTATGCGGATGTCCCTGATGTCAGCAGTGACGTAGAAATGGACCACTTGTGCCGGTATCTGGCACAAAACTCAGACGAATGTGAGCGGTATGCGAAAGGAAGGGTGATGAAACGCTGGTCGAAAGTGAAGAGGTTTTGTTCGAAGTTGCTGTCGCTTCGGTTCCGGAGGAGGAGACCGGCAGACTTACAATCGCAGTACAATTCTTGAAGGGAAAAGAATGTGAACCAGAGTGAACTTAGCGAGCCTCTTGCACATTCCATGCGAGCAGCAGAGTCGCCTCGCGGGCCAGTGGTATAAGGTATTCAATTCGAAGTGCACAACAGCACAAGGCAAGAACTATCAACACATCAATAATCTCAACATGGTGTCATGCACCTGCCAGGGTCTTTTTCCGCCTCCAGCAACCTGATCGCTCAGCGCATAGTAATATCAACAGAGTCATCAGTCGTGAACAAATCGTAATATGTGTGCATGCTAGGTTTACATATCCATCTTGATGTCGGTATCTCTTCCAACGGTCGCACTTCTCTCTCGGTCTTCGGCTTTTTCGTCAAATTGAGGGACCGCCTGTTGTTCCGGCTGTCTTCGCCGTCGGCCGAGTTTCTCGCACCAGTTTTCAGCGCTAACAAGAGTGTCATTCACCACTCGGCTGACCTGGTTCATCATGTCAAGGCCTTCTTGTGCCAAGACTAGCGCTCTGTTGGCGTTGTTAGTAGCTGCATCGTGGCTCTCCTCGTCGCTAGCGCGTCTAGAGGCGATTGTGAATCTCTGCGGCAGAGTGACAAGATGCTGGTGTACCAGTCTTCGAGCATTCTCAGGCAATGCACCACCAGCGTAGGTCGAAACGATATTCACCACCTGCTTCAATGTGGTTAGCACTTCTTGTTTGACCGCAGCTATTCTGGCACTGATGGCTCTATCATCTTCGGTGATGGCAGACATGGCAGACGAGTCCTGCGTGGCCCTCCCCTCCCATTGCTGTAAAAGGTCTTTCAAGCTGCGGACGGCACCACCGAGGCTTTCATTGGCCCATCGTAGAAATGATAAGCAGTACTTCAGGCTCCTTATGCTGTCTTCGCTCATAGCGACACCAAGGCCGCTGGTAGTGATGACCAACTGCTGACGCCATCCCAGACCAGGTTGTTGCTCTCTCAAGAGCACGACTTGTTGCTGTTCCGAGTATGGTGGGGAGCGATCACCATCGTTGTAAGGTGGGAGGGTCTCCACAGTAGCAGGATCAGCCTGACGCAAAGTTCCGTCTGGCGTGATTTCGAGGTAGGCCTTTTCAATGTCTGGTGTTGAAGGCTGGCCATTTCTACCGTCTTTCTTCTGCTGTAGTGCCCATCGTATACCACTTTCGACGCCAGATATTCTTGCGGTTGTCCTTGCTAGTGGGAGGCCGACATTCCTCTCTGTCCACTCACCGCCGGGGGTAAATTGCTGAGCAGTCTTATATACTGATATAGAGCCGTTAATGACGGAAGCAGCTAGTGGATACTGCGAAGTGATGAGGGACAGAAGAGGCTCGGTCTGACCAGTATTGAAGGAGCTCGTGGTCTGAATGTGGCTCGGTGGAGCATGCTGCAGTCTCGGAGAGTGGATGTCTAAGCTTTAGGTTAGATGTGTGCTGGCTTGACCGTGCCCGTCACAAGTACCTCTTTGTAGACTCTTGAGCGTTTCAGCAGCTTCAAGATCGTCGGCAGACAAGCCCGACAGCACACTAGCTGCCCTCTGCGACCCGTCACTTGTATTTTCCACCTCCATGGCATCCAGCTTGATTACATCTGTAGACCTCGGCTGGCCCTGTGAGGGTGAGATTTGCGGAGGTCTGGCATACGGCGGTGAGTGGTACTGGGCGTCCATGGCCTAGACAGCTAGAGCGCTAGGTTCTGCAAGAAAGCCTCGTTGTAGTAGAAATAGGGAGTGGTTGTTTGTAGCAGTGTCAGCTCGTTACATGGTGTTTCGTTAGCGCCTCGAGCATGTGGAAGACGCTTCCGTGGCCGTCTGCGCAATGCGGTACTTGCTGGGTACTTGCTGAGGTGAAAGAGAGCGTTGAGTGTAGTGAGATCAAATCTGGTCGAACAGGATCAAGCAAAGACGTTGTCAGGGATATCGAAAAAGTCCCGAATACCAAGCGACGATTGCGCTGACGATGCATGTGCCAGTGGGTGACAGAGACAGAGGCAGAGACAGAGCCTGAGGAACACAGCATGACATCGTCTTCGAGCAGTCACATGCATATGAAAGGTATTGCTCTTCGCATCAGCAACTTAGCGCTTGTGGCGAAGAGCCAAGCTCCCCGATTCGTCGCTGCACCCGTTAAGTGGATAGCTCCTGCGACCGGCAAATTGAAGCCAGTGAAGGGGTCCATCTCACTAATCCCGAATCCCGAGTTCCTGGCTTCCGCTGCTCGAAACATGTGCCTCGCATGACATGTGGTTTCGTGCCTTCTCCTGCTCTAAACATGCCTACAGACGTGATCACAACACGCCTAGGCTTGACGTTAAGAAAATTGGTACACTTCAGAACACCACCAGCTTTTAGGTCGTCGCGTACGAAATACTGGGGGACAATACTATCTCAAACTTGATACACTTATAGTGACCATCTGTTGGAGTGTATATACGAAGTTTAAGATATATGAGCCGTGTATATACTATGATATCGCGATTTAGAGTCTAGTAGTATCCTAAAGTGTACCAAGTATCATGACTTCAAGCCTCAGCGCCCATCGAGTCGCTCGGAGCCACCACCTTACTCGAATCTTCCTCTTGGTTTACCTGTCATTCTACCTCAGCGTCGTCCAGGGTCGAGGGGCAGAGGCTTCGTCTGAGCGTATGCGCCGGTTCTCAACTGTCACAACATCGACTAGAACACGTTTCTCACGTTCGTCGAGAGCCTACATTCAGCTCTGGCAGTGTCGCCCCTCCTCAGCGTTGCCTACCTGGGCGCAAGCGCTGCTTCAGTTGCGCCACATGGCGGCGCAGTGCTTGCTGGCACAGTGGCCCAAGTCATCGTTGGTGCAGCCATGGAATATCAGAGGCGAAAGCGAAGCCACAGCTACTTAGACCAAATAAACGAGCAACTGTTCAAGCCTCGTGGTCTGTATGCTGTTGTGATGACTTATGTGCCAAATGCTCCGCGACCTGTCACGAGTGAACAGGTCAACATGAACGATCTTCTGACCGGTAAGCAACGGTACAACACAAGCATCCCTGGTCTAAAGCTAGTCAAAGAAGAGTCTTACGGTGAGCCTGAGCTGCTAGACTCAACATCTCTTGTCCTCCCTGGTATCGATGAAGTCGCTAAAGCCCAGCTGCTCCAGGAAAATGCTATGAAGCGAGCAGCTCGATGGACCGGTGGCTATATGACAGGTGAGCAAGCTTGTAGGGTCAGTTCGTATGGTACCTCTTGACCACAGCTAACGGTAGTAGATCAAACAAAACCCAGACTCGCGCCTGAACCCCCCTGAAGGGGCGAAGCCGACTTTCAAGAGCACAGTTGCCGATTCCAATCATGTAGCTTTTCAAGGCTCTTGGCCAACCTTATTCTCGGCTGGTCGCATCCCGCCCAAGCAGAAGCTGTCGAAAGAGGAGAAGCGTGCTAGGAAGGAAGCTCGTAGAGCACCTGGGTACCAAGACCTAGGTCTCGTCGTAATGATAGACTCCAGATCCCTCCTCAGCTTTCGAGCGGTAGTACAAAGAATCTTAGGAGACAATACTACCTTGAACTAGATATACTAATAGTGATTGATAGCTAAGGCTTATACGCAGAGTCTTAGATATTACAGCTGCATGAGTATTATAGCGTTAGGTGGTAAAGTCGAGCAGTCTATCATCTTCTATGACGCCAAGCCTAAGGCCCGCAATGCCAAGTACCCTGTGCAAACATACACAACGTCTACCCCTCGCATTATGTCGGGCAGCACAGAGCGCAAAATCACAACACATTCATAGCCGCAACCATCAACAGCGCCGCAAGCGCAAGTCCAACACTTGTGGTGCGCCCACGAATCGCAGCACCCTCGAATTCCGCCACTGTACTATTGCCGTCGCCTCCGGAAGTAGAGCCATTCTTTGTTGCCTGCACGCTCGCCCGCCATACCTGCAACAGGCTTGAATCCGGCTCGCAATGTGCATCCTCGCCAGGCAGTGTAGCATCCTTGAAGTATGCCTGGACATACCTGGCCACACATTGCGAGGGTGCCGCGAAGATGCCATGGCCGTACCCGCTATGTGGCAGGACCACGCTTCCCTCAAAGCCCGCGCTCGCTTTGTACGCATTTACGAGCGGCGTCACCGGGTCGAACTCGCCGTTGACATACAGGATCGGAGTCTTGGTGGTGACGTTGAAGTCACCCCAGTAGCGCTCCTGCGCATGCATCCTCCATTGTGCGGAGGACCATAGGGAGAAGTAAGCAACGTCGCTGAAGCCCGGGCTAACGGTGGCTTGGTATTTGACTTGGGCGAGATATTCCTCGCTGGAGTTGGCGATGAAGGTGGCATCACTTCCGCGGATACCGATCACGGCGTTCTGGGCTGTGCCGTAGACTTCTGGTGTAGAATTGCTCTTAGGTGTACTGCTGGTCGTCCCGTTGAGCAAGCTGGCGAGCGTCTGTGCAGTCCTGGGCCAAGTATGGGGGAAATAGAGCGGTTGTATGAAGATACCTTTGATGCTCGAGTAGCTGGTGTAGGCTTCGATGCTTGAGGCTCCATTCTGGGCGAAAGGCGTAAGTACGAGGTTGATGGCATCAAGAAGATCCTGCGTAGTGTTCGGTTGTAGTAGTGTGTAGAGTGCGCAGTCGTCCATTGCATCGAAACACGCTTGGAGGAAGCCGCCAAAGGCCTCGTCTATGTCATCCGCGATTTCTCCGTAATGGCCGGCTTGATAATCATACGGATTCATATTCCCGTCAAGAACCATCCGCTCAACGCGTTCTGGAAACATGGCGGCAGCGTACGAGCCAAGAGCTGTGCCGTACGACCAGCCATAATAGCGAAGGAGGCCATCCTCACCCAAGGCATCAACAATTTCGATCATGTCCCGGGCCACGAAAGCCGTGCCGATGAGGGTTGCCGTCTCGTTCGCTTCTGAGGCGCAGTAGTCGGCGAGCTGACCGGCAGCTTCCCAACCACCGTTGAGGAAAACCTCTGTGAGGTTGGTGCTGACCAAGGTGCCAATGTCGCGCTTTTGAGGAGTCGTAGTCGTGCCCAATTGGGCTGCGAGATTACATTGAAAAGGAATGGTGTTGCCGGTCCCACGGGGGTCCCAGGATAACAGGTTCCATTGTGCGCCGATGTTGTCTCGTGCCTTTTCAGCCAAGGTAGGCAAATTCTCCGCTCCCGTGCCTCCAGGACCGCCGAAATTGATCAGCACTGTGCCTAGCACTGGCTCTTCTGTAGCGTTGACTCTGAACAAGTCAAGCTCCAGTGGTACTGAGTCGATTTTAGTGTAATCCATGGGCACTGAGAGCTTTGCGCAATCGAACGGTGTTCCTTCCACTCCGTTGATTGCTGTGATTCGCGCATTGAATTCCGGACAAGGCTGGAACTGGATGGACTTCTCGTCGCGAGTGTGAGATAGAGCACTGGCGACAGTGGAGAGAGTCAACGCTGTCAGCGCGAAAGTGAGCGACATCTTCTGCGTCTGCTTGATCGGTGCGAGAATAAGGATGTTCGAGGCGTCTGTCGTGTTGTGTTATGTTACGTGTGGACGGCTTATATACAATGTCGCGGTGGCCTGTGGCCAAATTTAGCCAGCTAACAAAACCGCGCTAGGGTGAAGGAGGTAAAATGCAGCGCTGCAAACCGTAGTCGTACTTGAGGTACAAAAGGTGCCCTGTTGTGGGCCAACAGGGTACGCCATGAGTTAGAGCAGTCCAACGTCCTGCTTTCCTGCGACGGTACCACGGCACGCCACAGCCACATTCACGTCCACATTCAAGTCAATCCCACCTAAACGAGCTGACAGACAGCCGCACAAGCAAACAAACATACAAAGCCAAGAGATCTGGTGGCACATGTAAGGCCCCCCTCGAATCATGGTATCAACTTGGCGAGGTACCTCGTAGGTACCACGACAGGAAGGCTGGCAGGGTTAATTCGTTTCGTTTATGGCCGCAGCAATATTTCTTGGCGGCCAACATACACTAACCCGTTTTAGGAGCTATGTGCCGCTGGCTACTCGTGAAGCTTGCTGTAGTCGGAAATTGCGTGGATTGAAGGGACACCATGTTGTTAGGCGTTTGGAAATAGTGGATTCGAGTTTCCGTAAGCTGAAGAGAGATCTGACCAGCTGAATAGGTATTGAGAATGCGTCAATACAGGGCAAGCTTCACTAGTGTATCCACATCAATGTCCTTCCACATCTCACTATCCATCATTCCCTCAACATTCACCCCTCCGATGAATCGAAAGCCGCTGTTGTATTGCCTTAGGACCACAGGCATGGCCACACCCCAGATCAAGTAAATCTCATCGCCGGTCAGCATAGATGCTGGACCGTTACCCAGACGATTTTCGCCGGTAATGAAGAGCACTCTCTGCTTCTTTGCAAGATAATTCACAGTATGCATTCCTAGCCGATCTGTGCCATCGAAGGAGATTTCGAGGTTCTTGGACGGTGACTTCCGAGTGCTAAATAGTACAGTTCTCCATGCCTGTTGCGGTGATTTGTGGTAGTTGGACAGTAGCCTTCCCGTCCACTTTTGGAAGAGACGCCCGAGCCATTGTCGGCGGTAGTAGTTGTCTGATGAAAAGCCTCTCGGCACATTCACGAAGACAGGGAGGTGCGAGTCATCCAGCAGGGCTCGCTTTTTGCCATCAGTCGACCTCGTGTTGCTCCCTTCTAGCAGGCTAGACAAAAAAGTTGACGAGTTCTGTGGCATTTCTGCATGATGGAGAGCTCGAATAGACTTTGTACGTTAGCCCAGTGTTCAGGCTGTTCCACAAAGGTTTCGATATTAAAGAGACTGCGCAGAAAACCGAGAATGCCATGATCGTCATGCTGTAACGGATCGCTGCAAACTCGGAAAGCTGGAGTCTTCCACTTTATGGCTCCAATTCTGACACCACGAACCTGCAGCATTTGTCCGCCGTCATGGGACCACTGTTTGCAACCACGCGCGTTAAGAACATGGTTGCTTGTGGAGTGCTGTAACGTACGCGAGAAGATATAATCATCTAGGATCCAGGTAGCCCCTGGTTTGGTATTCCAATTCGGAACCCAAGAGGTATTGTGGCTGTCCGTGCGAGCTTCGTTCAACAGCAGGAGATTCAGAGATTGCCCGGCAGACAGTAGTCGTACCAACAAATCTTTGTGCACTTCGTTCTGCGATAACGAATAGTCTGGCGAAGAGACAGGGAACCCGAGCCTTTGCAAGATCGAGAATGTGCCGAATGATTTGTCCAACGGGTTGCTGCAATTCCGAGAGCGAATCTCTTGTATAATGGTTTCGGCAAGGGCAGTCTTTTGGTGGAGTGGGTCAGTTCTCTTCTTCAAGCCAGTGGTGTTTCCAAAGTCTGCATGGGGAATGCACATATCGATCAGTACACATGTGCAGAGGCACAAGAACGCTCCAAGAATTAGTGCGATTATGGCACCTGGTAACTTAGGGATCATAACCATTCCAATGATGAAAGCAGCGGCAAGAGAAATAAGGGTTATGCTCAGCAGCCACGAATGGAGTAGGTACCATCGTTGCCATGAACGCCAGATAGTGTCAATGAATGCCCTGTACCTAGCGAGGGCATCCTCTGGTACAGATGGGGAGCTGTCCCAAGTATTTGCCTGATCATGATTGCCAATCGCCTCGCGCTCACACAAAGCGGAAAGAGAAATGAGGTCTTGCCAGGCCGACCAAGCTCTACTTGATATTCGCAATCCGTTGGCCTTGACAGAATGCTCAATAAAAGTGATTGCGTAGACCAGATTACGCCATCTCAAATGGTTGTTACCGCATATGATGATCGGATTCGATGACAGTGCCGCCTCCTGCAACGTCCAAATACGATCGATCCAAGGATTCTCCAGTATGGTATAAAGTGCAGTGGCGGGAAGATCGCTGTCCCGTGGCACGTCTGACTCAATAGGCACAGCAACGGCATTCAGCTCTTTGCCATTGATACGACCTACTGCCCAATTGCGCCACGCGCGCGGAACGACTATCGCGGTCAGTAGCTTCTTGTCAAGCAGTCAAAGCCACAGAACACAGAACACACGAACCTCGAATTCGATTTTGCAGCTGCTGAAAATAGGTCTCTCGAGCAAGCCTGTAGCACAACTTGTGGTCCCGAGGCACAGAATATCTGTGGGGACCATCGTGTATCAAGACATTCTGGAAACCGGCTCTTTGGAGGTAAGACATTGCATTGTCTTCGACCTCGGTGGCCTGACCAAGCCATAGGTAGGCACGATCGGCCATTGAATATATTTCTCCCATCAAAGGGATTTGGCTGGCCTTCTCCAGATTGTCATTCTGGTTGATACAGACAGCATCGATCCAGATAGTGAACGGTCCGAGTCTCTTTCGGAGGGCTTGCAATGCGGCCTGGCAATTCTGCGTGACCGGAACACCTTGCGAGTTGCAGGTTATCGTGATAGGTGGTTTTGTGAACGCGCCCCAAACATACAACAAAGCGGCAAACTCAGGTGTCATCAACAAACTTACACACCCAAGCTTACCAACAACTGGCGATTCGTCGCCGTCAGGTGTTGGCTGGACGTCAAGGACGCGGATCTGTTTGAGCTTAGGGTCCAATGGTAGAGTTGCATATAACTTTTGAGAGGTATCAGGATCGAAATCTATAGTCTGGAACTCTGTCATCATATGTGAAGCTCGAGTATGAAATACAGCCTAATAGCGAAGTTCGTCTTGCGGCTCTGGCCGTACTGGAATGCGCAACAAGCAGGTTCGCTAAGTTATAGTGATGAAGAGAACCTTGGCAAGCACTTGAGAATTGTTATGACACAGGACAAGGTGTGGATAGGTATATTGATCAGAAAGCTCTACGAAGGTCAAGTAAGAGAGGTTGCAAAAGTGGTGGCCGAGACAAGGCCCGGACAAAAGTACAACATCGCTGGTCGCTTCACCTGCTCAATTTGTGCTGAAAGCGGTCATCTTGAGTGCAGGATCCCTTTAGAATAGATCGACACAAGGATATCGTCGGACACCCATGTGTGAAAACAGTGCCTTTCATTCTATAGTTAGCCACTTGCTACCTATATACATCCCACACTGCTCATGTTGGGAGCCGTCAAGCCTTCACACAAGTCTTTGTACCACAACCATAAAGAGAACGCCGCCATATAAATACCGCTCACAGAATGCAAGTACAACCGAAGAGGTATAGGCCGTCTAGCCGTACGCCACCCGTGGCCCTGAATGAGTATCGCCTCCAGGAGCCAAGTAGTTTGTTTCTGGGTGTGCAAATGGCCCCTGTTTCTTCACTGCCGAGCATCTGGCCATTGTTGGTGAACTGGAAGGGATGAGTCAGTCTCAGTCTCAATCGGAACAGGCAGGGGCAAAAGCGAAGCAGGTGGGACATACCTTCTTGAGATGACATCAGTCAAGTAGAAATCCTTAATGGGGTTCTCCAGTAGCGATCCTGTGATCTTCGAGCCCTTGTTCTGATCCACCAGCTGTACCTTGCCAAGTGCACTCAGGGATTGAGGCTCAAGGCCATCGTATCTTCGCAATGCGGGCGCGATCTCCTCGCATCGATCTCTGAGTGCTTCAATGTCGTCGTAAGGAAGTGGTACACCGAGATATTCTGATGCAGCTCGAAGGATCTTCCAGTCTTGTCGTGCAGCACCTGGCAAGGATACTGCTTGTCGCGTAAGTTGTACTCTTCCTTCTGTGTTGACATATGTTCCGCTCTTCTCTGTGTACGTGCATCCAGGCAGCACGAGGTCAGCTAGCTGGGCACCTTTCTCACCGTGATGACCTTGGTATATCACATATGCATCCTTGGGAATATCCTTTTCATCTATTTCGTCAGCGCCCAGCAGCCAAACGATCTTTGGCTTGGTATCTGCGACCTTCTGTGACGGTGTCGTAAAGCCAATTTCGTAGGCGCCTGTCCTCGAGGCAGCTCTCTGCAGGACGTTGTAGCCTTTCCATTCTTCTGTGTTGAAGTTGGCGTTCTTGTCCACAAAGGCACCGACAGCCTCATAGATGGCCTTGGCATCTGCGTGTTCGGTAACACCACTGCCGACCAATATCATTGGCTTCTCGGCGGCCGCAAGCTTTTTGCCGAACTCTCCAGAGAGAGCCTTCTTGACATCATTGGCATTCTCTCCCAGCTTCTGGTACTGCCACGTGCTTTCGAAGTCCTCGCCGATGAAACCAATATCAACGGGAGCTCTCATCCACTGCTTTCGAATTCGGGAATTGAGAACTGCTGCTTCCCATCGCGGGTTGCTACCAATAACGAGTATAGAATCTGCTTCCTCGATACCCCAGATACTACTGTTGAAGGCGTAGTTATTTCGCACATCGACACCGTGAGCAATGGGCTTGTCACCACCTGGTTGATCGAGTGCGAAGTTCTCGGAGTTGAGGGCATTTGCAAGATCCTTTGCAGCCATCAAAGCCTCGGTGTCCATCAGATGGCCAGCGACAAATTTGATCTCGTTCTCGCCAACGTTTAACCGCTTGTATGTCTCACCAAGTTCTACCATGGCCTGTTCCCAGGTAGCTGGCTGGAACTGGTCGTTCTTCCGTATCAGAGGTGTGGTCAATCGCTGAGTCTTGAGACCATCGAGTGCAAACCTTGTCTTGTCATCGATCCATTCCTCGTTCACATCGTCATTCAGTCGGGGTAGAATTCTCTTTACTTCTAGGCCTCTTGCGTCGACTCGAATGGCGGAGCCCATACCGTTGAGGACATCGATCGACTCAAAGTTGGTCAGTTCCCAGGGTCTGTAGGTGAAAGCGCCAGGCTTCGTCAACAAAGCACCGACAGGACAGAGGTCGGCCACGTTGCCTGACAATTCGGTATCGAGATTCCGCTCAAGATAGGTTCCAATTTCCATGTTGTTGCCTCGTCCTGCAGACCCCAATTCGGGGGCACCAGCAATGTCATTGGCGAAGCGAATACATCTTGTGCAGTGGATACATCTGTTCATGGAAGTCTTGATCAAAGGTCCAATGTTCTTATCTTCAACGGCTCGCTTGCCTGCAACCTCGTGGAATCGGCCGCGGTCGGCGCCGTATCTCATCGACTGATCTTGCAAGTCGCACTGGCCGCCTTGATCGCAGATCGGGCAGTCGAGAGGGTGGTTGGCCAGCAGGAATTCCATCACACCTTCTCTTGCTTTGTGCGTGAGTGGCGAGTTTGTCTTGACCACCATACCGGGCTGTACTGGCCAAGCGCAAGATGCAACCGGCTTCGGGGCTCGTTCGACTTCGACAAGGCACATACGGCAGTTACCAGCGATGAGAAGTTTCCTGCCGAGGGTTAGCCCGCGTTGTCTGCGTAGTACTTTGGAGCTACGTACTCATGGTAGCAGTATCTCGGTATCGTAACTCCTGCTTTTTCGCACGCCTGGATAAGGGCTGAGCCGGCTTCAATTGAGATCTTCTTGCCGTCGATGGTGAGCTCGACCATATTTGCCCTCCTTCGAGGCGTGGAGGCGAAACCTCGATGAAAGGTCACCCGCGAGGCCCCTTTGGCGCGCACAGCGGCGCTGAGTAGCTGAGACCTCATCGCCATTGTCGAAAGATCTCAGCTCGTGGTTGTCGACAAGGGAAAAGAAGGTGATGTGGCGTAGTGAGCTGGAGGTGGCAGCTTTCTCGACGATGATGATCTCAATCTCCGCGCTTGCTATTGGCCCGCACGTGGCTCGCTAGTATTTTGCCAAGCGGACACCCAGTCAAATGTGCAAATCATCTGTGAGTATCATCCATGGAAATTAGTATAGAGCGAGACAGACAATCGTATCCAGTGAAAGTTATGCGTCGCCGAAGTACAGAAGCCCCTGATGCTGTACGCATACTACGAAACATTGCTGGTGTGGACCAGAGTCTTAGGGTTTATGCATGGCCGCTACCTGACCTATATCTGGTCTACCTACTGCTTGCTCCACGGAATTGTTGCTAAAGATGCGCTCAAAGACTACCGCTTATCTCATACAGAAACCCTTTGCTGTTGTCCTCAGAAGAAGTCAATGACACGCCGCCTCACTACACCGAAGGTGCCAATAGCCCAGACGAAAGCATACGCGGTCTTCGTGAGTGGAAGCCATGACATCCATCCCTTCTTCACATCATACCCATTCGCCCTCGCAAAAACGCCAATCATCGCCGCGAAGAATGAGTACGGTGCGTCTTGGGCAAACATGCCCATCTTGTTGACCATGGTGTCCGCCATGAAAACTGCCGACCTCTCAAACATTGATTCTTCCCAGCCTTGGACTGTCAGGTCCAAGTCGGTCTTCTCGGTCACTGACTTCTCTATCGCCCCAACGAGGTCCAATGCATCCCTCATCCCCGCATTGACCCCTTCTCCGGCAAAGGGCGTCATTAAATGAGCTATTCGAAAGTCAGCGCCAGGTACTGTGATGGCAAAAGTGGTTCTTACCCGCATCACCAATAAGGGTGATTCCTCTCTTGTGGTCAAACGCTGCCCGACGGGTAGCTCGAAAAGTGCTGCACTCCACAACCCTTTAGCAGCAACTATCCATTGCTTGAAGTCCTTGTCCCAGCCTTGGTAATTTTCGAGCAAGATTCGCTTCAGCGCATCATCGTCTCCTGTGTGGTTGGCTTTGAGGTCATCTACCCATCCGCGCTCTCGTCGGCCATAGAAAGAGCATTTCAGATTGCCATCGCCTAACCTCTGGGCCATCATGCTCTGCCCATAAGAAAAGCAGAAGTTGCTGCCTTTGCCGACCATGCCTGAGATGAGGTCCCATTTGTCGCCAGCGCTCTCCTTGTCGATGGAGCCTGCGACGCCACAGATTCCTGCATAGCTAGGCTCGACATCGGTCAACGCTTTCCTGACTTTACTCCATGCCCCATCCGCACCAACAATGAGATCGAAGGGGCCTGCAACACTGCCATCGTCGAATTTCAGCTTCCATTGGTCGTCTTCTCGGACGACTTCCTTCAGTGCTTTTCCCCATCTAATCAATTCGTTAGGCACACTCTCCAGCAAGACCTGCATGAGTCTAACTCGATCGATCTCCGGTCGCGCCTGAAATCCCTTGAGCTGTGGCGCCTCAGTCTGATGTACATAGACAGTCCCATTCAGGTCGCATATCCGCAATTCCTCACCTTCGAATCGTGCGTACTTGAGGAACTCGTCCCAGACATTCATCTGTTTGATGGCTGCAAGTCCTGTTTCAGGATGCAGGTCAAGTGTGCCGCCGAAGGAAGTCCTGGATGTTCGGGATGCATCCTTCTCGTAGATTGTGATGTTGACTGAAGATGATGTTGATGATTGAAGTAAAAGGCGTGCTAAAGTGAGTCCGACGGGCCCGGCGCCCGTTATTGCTATATTGAGCATTGCGACGAGCAATATGTGCTGGTAGCTGGGATTGACGGAGGGGACGGGTGGTGCTCTTCTCCGCTGTTGTCGCGATACGGTTGTTATAGTCGTCTCATCGCTATGATGAGCTTCTACAATGTTGGATTTCCCGTGTCGGTGGCGGTGCTGACGGCAGAACGTCTATTCGATTCGTTGTTCCAGATGTGGTGCTGACAATGCAGGACTTGTAGGGATTGTGATCATTGCGCGGATGCAAGATACTTATCTAGCATCAAAGCGCGATACCAGGTTACAGCAAGAGCACGCGTGGCATCGTGGACTTTCATGTGCCTCATAGTGACCTTGACTCGGTGTATTGTTCTCATCGTATGAGATTCGACTCGGGCGTAGTGGTCGAAGTGCTTGATTGGAAGGTAATTACGGGCAAGCCTTCGGCTCCGTCTGGACTTTGGTAGGCACCGACGTTGTGGGTTCCGCGCTTGTCCTTACGTAGGCGTTCCTCGCGAGATCAAGCTTTGGAGCGCATGCTGCTGCTCCAGAGATGCTCTGGCCTAGCCAATGGTAAGGACATCTTCGATACAACAACGGATACCGTATAGTACAAGTACGTAGTAGCAGGTATTAATTCTCACCCTCACAAAAGGACCAGGCTCGACTAAGCAGGTCTACCTACCATAGTCTAAAATTAGAGGGGTAAGTGCCGTACTATGCTGTACTTGGTAAGGTAGCGCCGCCTTAGCCTCGGTGACATTCTACACCTCATGTTGTAAGAACTTACTCAGTGACATGTACGGTACATAGGAAGAGCGGGGAATTCACAACTAGATCTTACTACCTGCAACGCTGCTTGTAGCCGCAAGGACACGACCAAAACCAAGTTCCACTACGCGCTCAACATATTTTCCAAAGTCGATGACGGCTGCGAGGAAAATCCCGCAGCGATGCTCCGAGTTATCTCTTACCAAGTCGAGCTCATACGCAATGCGGCTGAGGCTCTTCTGGTCGTGCATTATAGCTTATTCTACCTGCGGGCAAGAAGAACAAGGCCACCAGAGCTCCTTTCCGGACCTATTCCTGTCAGCGACGCCTTTTCAATGGCCACGACGAACATCACCTGAGGATAATGATGAGTGCCTGCTCCGGGGGAAGTCCACCCAGCACTCTGCCACCCTTGCATACCCTTCAGCTCAGCAGTCTTGTCTATCTGGACGACACAATTGATCTCGCCATATGGATGTTTGTGGTACTGCCCGGAGTACTCCTTTTGGGACTCCATGTAGACAGTGGTAAGGGAGAAGTATCGCGTTTCCGCTGAAGGTAACTTGATTTTCGATCTTCGATACTTTGGCCCATCCATCTCGATGTTCGCGCACCATCCTTCTTCAAGACCTATCTTGCAATACTTGCATAAGTCCTCGTAGATCGGATTACCTGGACCATAGTTCTCGTTGAGGTAAGCTTCGAGATCGCGACCAGGTGTTCTTGCTCGTCAGCGCTTCCGACGAATACACCTTACTCCAGGCGAAACCTACAAGTCGTCGGTTTCCGCAAAGAAGTCTTTGCATCGTTCAACCAGTGCCTTGGCATTCGGGTATTTCTCTAGGTCGACCTCTTCACTTCTGCCCTCATAGGACATCTTCATGTAGTCAAGAAAGACGGAACCCAAGTAACAATTAAGGAAGCAATCAATGAAGCGCATGTATCTGCTCCGTGGTCGTCTGAGCGGCCTCTAACTTACTCCTCACGTCAGATGCCACATGCGGTAGCCGAACTTGCATACAGCGCCCGTCAGGCCTGCCGTGGCTTGGAAATGCCACAACTCAGCTAAGGCTTTGCTCTACTGAACCGTCACGAACATGCACATGGCTTACTGAGGGAAGTCGATGGTCCATTTTGTCTAACACCGATCGCTGATCACCCGGTCCCGCGAATAGCTATGAAGTGAAGCACAAAACGTGGTGTTGAATCCTGGTAATGATGTCGAGAGGGGCGAGGTGGCAAAAAGATACCATCTACCTCTAAAAGCAATCAGCTCCAAGGGTGTTTGGATACAACTTCGGCCACGATAGATAGAAAATGGTCATACCTAATTATGATACTGAGCTCGGTTTGTGCGTGAATCATTGGCAGTTATAAATAGGTGTACCTATGTGCAAGCGTAAAGACCATTTCCGAAGCTTGTTTGGCAGTCGAGGCAGTGAGGACCACGCAATGAGCGCGTAGATCAATTACCCCTGACCATGATGCTTGAAACCATTTATCTGCTTCAAGTATAGTATCTCATGCCACGTTGCGAGCAGGATGTATTCTGTTGTCTCAGGTAAGCAAGGTGACCCTTCGAGGCGTCGTATGACTGCATAGGACGACTGCCTACAGTGGGCCTGAATTGCTCGACACGCCTGTTTTTCTAGCCTCACAAACCAATTCATCTAACCACTGATCTGTGCTTTGCGACTCGATCAGGCGCTGGACGCCTGTCTCGAAATCAACATTCCTTGAAATCAGCGATCCAGCACCTCGATACATCACTATTTCTCCGCTACAGTATGGCTTCCCAGCTTGACCCAGCGCAACGCAAGAGCATACTACGAGTTTTGTTTACTTCTCTGCTTCTAGACTTGGTGAGACTTCCGTAGAGGTGGCAGATAGCAGGCTAATACTAGCAGATATCGTTTACATTCATACTGCCTTTGTTTCCGTCTCTCCTCGCCTTTTACCGAGCCCTCGATGACCGACCGAACTCGCTACTAAACAGCATCCTGCATTACCTGAATGCATACAAAGAGTCGTTTGCGATCCCAATCAATTCGAAATATGACATCGTACTGCTGGGAGGTGCTCTGGGCTCGCTCTTCTCCCTCTTGCAAGCGATAGCCAGCCCCTTGATTGGTCGCGCCTCGGACAAGTATGGAAGGCGGACAGCACTTCTCTGGAGCATGTGCGGCAATATTGCGAGCGTGGCACTCTGGTGTGCAGCTGTGGACTTCAGGACATTCTTGTGGAGCAGAGTCGTCGGCGGTCTAAGCGAGGGCAATGTGCAGCTAGCCACTGCCATTGCAGCCGATGTTTCAGATGAGTCGCAAAGAGGTTCGACAATGGCAATGGTCGGTGCATGCTTCAGCATAGCTTTCACCTTTGGTCCTGCTCTGGGAGCATGGCTTGCCAGCATCACTACATTCTCAGCCAATCCCTTCGCCACTGCCGCTGGTTTCTCGCTCTTCCTGATCTTGGTGGAAACCGTCTTCCTCTACTTCCGGCTGCCGGAGACCAGGCCTGCAAGTGAAGCTGGGGACAAGAAGGGGAAGGCAAGCGCCGTGGAAGCAAAGCGACACACGAATGCCCCCTACCTGTTGAATGCCATCCACTTCCTCTTTCTTCTGCCATTCTCTGGCATGGAGTTCTCTTTACCGTTTCTGATCACCTCGGTCCTCTACCCAGACCATCCATCTCCCTCCAAGCTGAATGGCCGTCTGCTCGGCTTCGTCGGGTTGATTGCGTCGATCCTACAAGGTGCCGTTGTTCGACGCATGGCAGCTCTCACAGTCGTCAAGACTGGTGTAGTCAGCTGTACAATTGCGTTCTTCATCCTCTCGAAAGTCCAGTCAACAGGACAACTCTATGCGGCGGGGACGTTGTTAGCGATTACATCAGCCACAGTTGTCACCGGGCTGAACAGCTTGGGAAGCCTCGAAGCGAAAGAATCAAATCGAGGAGAAGTGCTTGGAGCGTTGAGAAGCTGGGGTCAATTTGGAAGAGCACTAGGGCCAATCGTGTTTTGCTCCATGTTCTGGTGGTTAGGACGCGAGACTGCATACCAGATCGGTGGCGCTTGCATGCTTGGTGTAGTTGCAATTGTGTTTGGCGGTCTGAGGGCACCGGTCATTGCGAAGCATGTTACGTGAGACCAAAAGGCTATATTTGGAAAAGAGCATGAAAGGTTAAGACATACCTATGTTTTATCATCAGGCTGTGCTGAAAACATCAATGCAGGAACCATGCCTTGCCCTGTGCTGTTCCAGCCAGCTAAAGCGAATAACGCAACAACTGCCAAATTGTCGACGTGATTATCAGGACCATTGTGGCCTTCGGCCAGTCCTCCAACAGTAGGCGAACAACCAATACCCAGTACAACACTGCCGCCCAAAAAAATATGATAGCGATGGGTTCTAGAATGGCAAAAGCCAAATTTGCTGCCTCCTCGGTTGTCAGCGTCATCGTGGTCTGTCTGTTAAGAGCAAGAGCTGATCTAAGGAAAGAGAGGACCACATTCCATTCGAATCGAGCATGTCACCCCGTGGACGCAACGGATCTTGTTGGTCACTAACAACCGGCGAGAACAAAGCGACGAGGCATGTTGAGCAGTCAAAGAAAGGAATCTCTCAAGCAAACAGGCAAGGGGCATCGGTCCAGACAATCGATCTAAACAATCACGACGCTGGGTGTGTTGGTGCAAGGCCTAACCAGCGGTTGCTCGACCCTGCGCGGTGGAACAAACGGCGCATTCAAGCACGACAGGACAAACTTCAGTTTGTGTGCCTTGAAGAGCACATTCGCAAGGAATTTGATTTCTTGGGCGCATCGGCACCACTGCAATACTCCATCAGTTCTAGGAATGGCCGTTCCGCAAGTGAACCAAGCTATAAGGCCGCAAAACCGAGTTCTTTGATACCTAATGCATAATGCTGAAGAGCTCATGAGGTGACAGGCGGGGTTTTGTCAACAGCAATTTTCCGCAACCAAGATTGAGGTCTTGGCTATGCATGATTCATGTCCATAAACTTGGTTCATCAAATGGTGGAAGTCTTGGAAATAGTTAGTGTCCGTATGTGGCGGGTGCTCGTGACTCTAGGCTTCACCTAGACCCAACCTAGGCCATTGCATCTCTTTTGTGGTCTGTCCCTACGTATCAAAAATACATCGAGGTGTTCGTTGTAATTCTTTTAGCATCATCTTATCACCCTCACTGGCACCAGAGAAGGCACTAAGTTGGTGACTGAGACTGCTCAAGGGCCTGGATCGCCATAATATACCAAGGCGGCGGGAAAGATACCCGTTTATCTCCCGCTCCTCTTCGGTTAACCTTTTAGCGGCCGCCAAGCTTAAGATTTGCATGGGCAACCCGAACAAGTGGTTTGCACCACGTTGTTCAATCGTTGGTCAGTGATCTACTGATAGTCATGTTGTATCACTTTTCACTTACCCATACTCTCTTTACGTTTGCGCACTGCGAGTTCGAGAGCAGATTGCGGCCACCTGAACTGTGTTCCTCATTAACTGCGTAGAGATGTCAGCGTCAGCATAAGGTACACTGCATCAGCAGACCAAACTTTAAACCATGAAGTTTGCTAAAGAACTAGAAGACGATCTGGTGCCAGAATGGCGGGCCAAATACATCAATTACAAGCAGGGCAAGAAGAAGATCAAGGCTATATCGAAAGCACTCCGTAATGCGAATCGTACCCCTCGAATCACTGGTCGACCTCAACTATCCCATACTAGCTCAGTTGCGAGCATACCTTATACACATTATGACTTCATGTCGCGAGCCGACCGGAAAGCCCTGTATGGAGCAGGTGCTAATGGCCAGCAGGATGGTGCTGCGAATGGCCATGCGCTCAGAAATCTACAAGTCGCGCGCAAGATGAGCACTACCATGTTCACTACCTCTCCGCCAATACACGATCTCATGGAAAATCGCCCAGGTTCAAGTAGTGACGGATCGGACGACTCAGAAGAGGAACGGACACCGCTTAAGAGGATGACGTCCGGCTCGTCAAACGCGCGTACGCCTGTCAGTTATGGCAGCTTCAGTCCTACGGATAAAGGAGATCCAACCTCCATACCTACCACGCCTAAGACGCCTGGCCGCATGCCGAAGCTGTCTCTCCCAGATCCTGCCCTCGACCCTGGCCGAGAGCGAACCCAGTCTGCAGACCCCGCGCCAGAGCGATCCATCTCCGAAAGACCTGGGCAAGTGCCGCAGCTGAAAGATATGGAGCGACCGGAGAACATCAAGCACAATTCCGTACCTATGATGAAGCGGATCGTCCAGAAGACAATGGACCAGCGGACCCAGCTATTGCAACATCCACCAAAGAGCCCGCGGACTAAGCCTAGTGCTCGGGATCGCCTTCGCAAGGTATTCCGTCCCCGTCAGATTGATTCGCCCAACGTCAGCCAGATACAGCGGCAAGCGTATAATGACTTGGATGCTCGTCAGGACGATTTCTTCAACTTCCTAGATAAAGAGCTCGACAAGGTCGAAAGGTTCTACCAGATGAAGGAGGACGAAGCACAAGCTAGGCTCGATGTACTTCGCGCCCAACTCCATGAACATCGTGATCAGAGAGCGCGCGACATGAAGTTAGATAGGGAGGGGCGTAATCACCTCATCAGACAGGATGACGATCTAAGTCAAGTTCTGGCGGAGACGCCGCTACCCAGCATGCCAAAAAGGGAGCTCAATTCAGCGACAGAGAATGGTGGTTTGATAAGGGATGTCTTCAAGCACGGCTTCAAGCACGAGCCCAAGATTGGAAAGACGAGCAAGGCGATGGAGAACCTTGCTTCGCCGCCAATAAACCCTCAGACCCACGCGGATGACAGCAAGAGAGACTATGTGAAGAAAAAGAAGCCTTCGAAGGGCAATGAGACAGTCCCTCACAGGTTCGCCAAACGTCGCTTGAAACTTGCCCTGCAGGAGTTCTACAGAGGCATGGAACTCCTGAAGTCGTACGCTTTGCTCAATCGCACTGGCTTTCGAAAAATCAACAAGAAGTACGACAAAGCAGTAAACGCTCGGCCACCCCTACGTTATCTCAATGAAAAAGTTAGCGAGGCGCATTTCGTCAAAAGCACCGTGATTGACGAGTTTCTCGTGGCAGTGGAAGACTTGTACGCAAGATACTTCGAGAGAGGAAATCGTAAGGTCGCTGTCAGTAGACTTCGGTCAAAAGCACGATCCGGTGATCATTCTGGATCGACCTTCAGAAATGGGTTATGGCTTGCAGCTGGCACTTGTTTCGGTATTGCTGGTGTCTACAACGGGTTCCGAATTCTCTTCAACAGTACATCTGAGATGAACACGGCCACCTCTTACCTTCTACAGATGTACGCTGGGTATTTTCTCGCATTATTATTGTTCTTGATCTTTGTTTTAGATTGCAAGATCTGGACTATGTCTCGCATCAACTATGTCTTCGTCTTCGAGTACGATACGCGACACACCCTGGATTGGCGGCAGCTCGCAGAGATACCCTCCTTCTTCCTTTTCCTCGAGGGTTTCATCGTCTGGATCAATTTCGAACTAGGAGAAGGCCACATAATGTATCGCTATTGGCCGGTCGTTCTCATCAGCCTCACCTTGATTACCATGGCACTACCATACAAATGGCTGTACCATCATGCACGAAAATGGTGGGCTTTTAGCAACTTTCGACTCCTGTTCGCCGGGCTCTATCCCGTCGAATGGAGAGACTTCTTCCTTGGAGATATGTACACGAGCGAAACCTACGCCATGTCACAGATCGAGGTCTTCTTCTGTGTATATCGACACAACTGGGATAATCCTCCTCAATGCAACTCGAATTCCAGCATGCTACTTGGTTTCTTCACATGCCTGCCAGCCATCTGGCGCTTCCTGCAATGCGTCCGACGTTACAAAGACTCAGGCAACTGGTTTCCCCATCTTGCTAACTGCGCCAAGTACACCGGCAACATTCTCTATTATATGACGCTTTCGCTATACCGCCTCCACGTCCGTACTGACAGCGCACGCACTTACAGAACCATTTTCATAGTCTTCGCCGCACTAAACGCCATCTACTGCTCTCTATGGGATGTCTTCATGGATTGGTCCTTAGGCAATCTCTATGCCAAACATAGAGGCTTACGGACCCACCTCGCTTACCGCCGCAAATGGGTCTACTACGCTGCCATCGTCTTCGACGTCGTCCTCCGCCACCAATGGATCTTGTACGCCATCTTCACCGAGGACCTGCAGCATAGCTCTGCTGTCAGTTTCTTCGTCGGCCTCGCTGAGGTTCTTCGCAGGGGTGTCTGGGCGCTTTTCCGGGTCGAAAACGAGCATACTAACAATGTACTGAAGTTTCGTGCATCGCGGGATATCCCTCTTCCCTATCAGTTGCCGGAGAATGCGGAAACGGGTGCGCCGGAGCAAGAAAGCGAGACGGTCCGGCGACGGAAGCAAGCTGGTCCGAAGAGAACGCGGGATGAAACAGTGGGTACAGCAACGGGGACGGATCACGACCTTGAGCGGCAGTCGACGACGGATTCTGGCTCCACAACGCGTAGACATACGTCTAACACGCCTGCAATCCGCGCGCTGCAGCGAGTGGGCACGGTCATCGCCGCTGCGCACAGTCAGGACTTCACGAAGAAGAAGCGGCCCGAGGTCGTTGGAGATTCACCGGGTGACGAAGCGATGCTTAAGGGCGATGATAGTAGTGATGAGGATGATGATGATGATCCTAGGCAGGAGATTGAGGGGTCCGTGGTCGATGAAGAAGAGGATCGACATGAAGAAGAGGGACATGGAGAAGAGGGTGTCAAGGATGACGCTAATGGCGGCGAGGGAAGTTCGAGTGATGGCCAGGCACATGAACGTCCCGGTGTTACTGAGGTGCAAGATGAGGGGGATATAGATGAAGTGAGGAGTATTGCCGATTCGTTCACTCCTAAAGCTGGGCTTAGAGGGGGTGCGAGCTCCTCGAAGAAGAAGGACATATGAATGTTCCGTACATATGGCACGTCCTATAGTGTTGGAGTGGCCTGTGTCAAGACTCAAGCAGCGGTCATTGATATACCGTGCATTTTATGGTATCTTAATCATGACTCAATACCCTCACCACTACACATCATTGAACGTTTACAAAAACGCAATGCTCCTTACCCTTTATACTCCCCGGCATTGGACCACGTTGATGAAGGATTGTATGTCCTGAAGTATCGTTTTAGTGCTGCAGAGCAGGTCAGTATCGGTATTACACAACACCGGATCCGATCAGCCTTTGATCGTTCGAGCGCATCGTAAAGCATTTGATGCATCATGAGAAACATGTAACACAAGAACGACATGCAAAGCGTATGGCGTTTGCTACTAGTACAGGGTCTCCACCATTTTCTTTAGTCCATCAACCATCCGCTGTTCCTGCTCGCTCTTCCCTTCCTTATCAGACAACCCGCCCGTCGCCCTCTGCAGAATAGTAGGCAACTGATCCTTACCTACACCCTTCTCCGTCAAGGTAGTCGTGAATCCCAGCTCATCAACAAGCTTCAGTATTCTATCACCCACAATGTCCGCGTCCTTGACATCATCACCACTCCTCTTCTCGCCAGGAAGCACGTCCAAAATCCTGGCAATAGCAGCCGCATCCTTCGCATCTCCCTTTGCCTTCAACTTCACCACGTGCCCCAACGTCATACAACTCGTGATACCATGCGGGATCCCATACGGACTCCCCAGCGCGTACCCCATCGTATGACTCAGCCCTAACCCCCCCTTCATATTTCCGCCCAAGAACCCCAAACTCGCATACGCAGCCAGATACAGCCGCGTGATGACATCTTCGTCCTTCGGATTAGCTTGGTACTTCGGCAGATACTCGAACAACTCCCGGATCGCGACGAGCCCCATCCACTGCGCCGGCATCAGCGTGGCCGTAGGATGATACTGCATCTCGACCGCATGGTCCAGCGCCCGCACCCCCGTGCTCGCGAACAGATGCGGCGGCGTCTGCAGCCCGAACGTCGCGTCGTAGAGCACGTAGCTGGGGTACACGCTCGGATGGCCGATGCCCGTCTTCACGCCGTCCTCGCGCGTGTACCCCGCGATGGCGGTGCATTCGGCCGCGCTCAGCGTGGTCGGGATCGCGATGTGCGTGAGGAAGTGGCCTGACTTCTCGTTCACGCGGTACGAGATGGCCTTTGCGGAGTCGATGGGAGACCCGCCGCCCACGGAGATGATGGTGTCGATTGTGGGGTCGGATGCGACTTTGTCGGTTGCTTCGTCGAGTTGCGCGACGGGCGCGTGCTGCTTGATGTTGGCGAAGGTGCCGGCGTGGCGGGTGGGGGTGAGGAGGTCCTCGAGCTGCGCGATCAGGGGGGTTTTGGTGGCGAGGGAGTTGCCGGTGATTATGAAGGCTTTGGAGTCAGGGCGGGGGAGGCAGGAGAGGAGGTGCGCCTGGACTGTGCCGGAGCCGTAGTAGAGGCCTTTTAGCGCGTTGGGTTTGTAGAGGCCTTGGAGGGGCGAGAGGGAGGATTCCATGGCTGTTGGTTTTGATTTTGATGACTTGGGCCGGGTTTGTGTTGCGATGGGCGTGGGTAGGGACGGGATGGAATTTGACAGGGATGATAGGCGACGAATAGCTTTGGAAAAGAATTGCATTTTACTGATTGTCTACATGATATGGAGGTGGGCTTTACTTATACTACTACTTGGACTTACATCTGGCTGTGATCGGGGCATGACGACGAGGTACCGGCTGCGGTTCGGCTGTGTGGAGATGATGTGCTTGCTTGCTTGCTTGTAGTGTCACGACCTGGAATTTTATCATGGTGGAAGTTTGTATTTTGGGCGTCACCTCATGAGAAAATAAACTCCCACCAGAGTAAAATTCCAGGTCGTATTAGTAATTACCGGAAGATGTGATTTCGAGCTTTCGTACAAATTGGATGCTTCCTGCTGCAGGAGCGGGTTTGGCTTGAATGCATTGCGGTATCCGCACTAGGCCGGATGCGTCGCGCAACTCATCAGGTATCGCATGACACACTGCCATTGGGATTCTTAATCTTACCTACGAATACTCATCAGCAATTTGACCCAAGCTATGTTATCACACACGATCACGTTAGGCATTCGTATAAGTTGACGCCAGATAATGCTAACTAGAGAGAGCTATCAAGCACGATAGCTTGTCTTCCTGAACGACTCAAGTTCTAAATTCGTCCAAAAAAGGGCTATTGCCTTCTTCCCATTTCATTCATAGCACCAGCTGTGCTCCGTCCGCCCTCGTTGTCTTTCGTCTTTCCATAATGTTGATCTGAGCCTGGTCTGTTTCCGCTCATCTCTCCATGGCTAGCAGTGTCTTCACTGGGCTTTTCAGGATTGATGGTTACACCCTGTCGGCCACCTTCTCGAGTCGCATCCGGTGGTGCCCTGAATTCTTTCAACATCTTGTAATCGACGGTATCCAATGCCTTCTTGTCTGTCGCGTGCAGAGCTACCTGTGGCACTCCCTCCTTCTCCAGCTTACCATCTTTGAAAGCATCATATGCCTCCTTCCACCGCGAAGCACAGAGACACCATTTCATGTCTGGTTTCACACCAGTAGACTCGAGGTTGTTTCCTCTATTGTTGGTGAATTTGAGGAAGGCGGGGGTCATGGTCGATGCGATCGAGTGATTGCCTTTGTCTTCGTCTGTGACACGACAGTATCCATCCCGGTAGAAGCCCGTGGGTGGGTCCATAGAGAATTGAGCGAGACGACCTCCAGCAACTACGAACAACATCGGTTAGCCGTGCTCAGCAAGATGCAGCTTGATTCGAATGGGCCGGAACGAGTTACGATAGAATAGCCACGGCGCAAAGAGCTCATCGTCGCCCACCGGAGGCCACAATGTAACGGGGCGAGGGCAGAAACATACCATTGTCGTGTTTCAGCATTTGTTTGCTGGACTCTTGTGGCTTCACGTGTCCTGCCATCTTGTTGACCTTCGCGGGGATTCTTTCGAGCTTTCGTATGTGATTTGTTCTTACAGTCTTGTCACTTTTTACGAGGACAAGCTCAAACAAACAGCAGAGTCGTGAATAGATTCGGCGTGTTATTTGTCAATGGTAAGCAGAATCGACGCATGAACGACAGAAAGAAACATTTCCAAGCATGAGCTCCAAGCTCAATCCTCGTCTGTGGACAAAGGTTCCGTCGACTGCGGTAACTATGCCCTCTTTGCGAGGACATGACGCTTATTTACATCACCATTTTTCGAGAATGAGCTCCGTGCATCGAGTCCTGGAGCTTGTCCAGCTTTGCGCTAATGCAAGGTACCGATCCTGGGGTTGGTGGAACGTTATAGAAATGCAGCCTGTGCTTACTATTTGGGCCTAATCGTCCGACGCGCTTCTTCGCTGTGAGAGCGCGTCGTAGCAGAAGTATCTTGAGTTGAAAGCCAATAGATGTTATGAAGTAAGCGAAGCGGGCTGATCATCGAAGTAGCTTCAATAACGAATGACCTGATGTCATGGCCTGTTGGAGGCAGAACTAGTGCCACGTTAGCTCTCTGGCACGCCGTACGTAGACCACGCTTTAATCCCCTTAACTCCCTGATCATTCATCCTCGAGCCTTGCAGGACACCGCCATGTACAGTCAACTTATGACATTTACTATGGTATGTAACCCACTGGAGTAGTTCTGACTGAACCAATGTCGAAGATCCTGCAACTGCCACTCTGACACCTACGTGGAGAGCGAGCACTTCCTCGGCGTTGTGGCTCATGGAGGAAAAGGGAAATGAACGCCACGATGACGCACAGTCTGTGGCTGAACCAGTCATTTGTGATCATATCGTCGCTGCCTTGCTCACTGCGCAGCTCATATTTCTGCAATAGTGATTAATTTTACATGTCTGTACCTCCTTATAGCGCAATCAAGCCCGGGACACTTGTCTCTATAGTCCTTAAGCAGGATCAAAGAACAGGCCGTCAAGTCCAAGGCTCCGTCTCACAAATCCTCACTCGAGGAAACCACCCGCGCGGGGTCAAAGTACGATTATCTGACGGACGAGTCGGCAGAGTCCAGCAATTAGCTGGCCAGAGCACTCCTACACAGCCTCGAACAAGCTTCTTACCCACGAAGAAAGTTCACAACATGGCCGACCAAAACCCATGGGCGACGGAGGAGGATCAGCGCACAGGATATCCCCAGAATCAGCAGTCACAGCAACAGCCGTATCAGCTAGGAGGTCACCAGCAGGGAAGGTACTACGGCGGACAGCAGTCAGAAGAGGACTCTTACCGACCTCCACAAGGGGCCCCTCCACACCAGCAACAGAGTTTCGGCCAGCAACAGCAACAAAGCTTCGGATCTGGACAACAGTACTACAACCAGCCATCGGTGAACCAGCAGCCAGACTATAACGCATGGTCTGACTCGACAGGCAACCCGCCTCTTCCAGCCCGTCACCCAGCACGGACCGCCGAAGTCGCCCCAGACCAGGGCGTACGACGAACCGGCACAGACGATGTATTCGCACAGCAGGAAGACCGAGGCGAACAATACGAGCACATGCAAGCCTACGAGGCTACGGCTGCTCAGTCAGAAGACGACAAGAATAGAGCGCAACTGGAGAAGGAGTTTCCGGATGTCGATGGCAGCTTGATTGCGGCTTTGTACTCAGACACGAAAGATCTTAGCGCGACGAGGGAGATGTTACAGGAGCTTGGGAGACAGTAGAGTGGTCGAGGAGCAAAGCTTCGGGCGCACGACGTTGAAAGAAGCGGGTCGGGACAGGACCGGGGACGCAACGTGTTTCAGAAGATGGACTGTGCTGCTGCTTCGACGTTGAAGTACGCCAGAGCCAGATACACCAACTTTCGCGAGAGAAGACGACGATGGGCGGAGCAAATATGAGCATAGCGTTGTGGCGGGCGGTATCCATGATAGATCTTCAATTTATCTACACTTGATCGCTTCTCACAAATTGTCGCGCAACCTTAGACTTCAATCTGATCCTGGGCCCAAACCAAATCAACAATATCGGCCCAAGCGACAGCACAATCCCCACAGCTCCAAGCAGACTACTAGCCGCCTGAAACCCCATCCCCCGAAACATCTGCACGGTCACAAGCGGGAAGCTCCCCCCCAGGAAATTCCGACACACACCACTCGCCGCCAGCGCCGAGCTCGCATACGTCTGGTACACATCAGCCGTATAGTTGAACGTGGCCAGAAAGATAGAGAAGATGCCCATCGTGACGACCACCAGCGCGATCGTAGGCACGACCCAGTGAATATCGCTATAACATGTCCAGCCGAACCAGAACATGCCGATCGGCATGAGCAGGGCCTCCGCACACGTGAACCACAGGCGTCCCTCGGGGTTCGCGGTGAAGCGGGCGCCGAATCTGCGCACGGCCCATTTGTCCTGGTGGATGAAGAGGATGGTGCTGAGGATGGCGCCGATGCAGGGCGCGGTGAAGACCGCGCCGGTCTGTTCGAGGGTGAAGGCGTGGTTTGTGGCGTAGACGAGCGGGATGGCGCCGAATTGCAGGTAGAGGACGGCCCAGGAGAAGGAGATCCAGAGGCTGAAGCAGATGACGACGGGTTCGGTGAAGAGGAGGTGGGCGGGGCGGGTGAGGGACAGTTTGATCATTTCGAGGATGGAGGCGCGTTGTTCTTCGGCGAGAACTTTGTAGCGGATGCGCTGGGGGTGGGGTGGGGGGTGGGAGGTTTGCAGTTTCTCGTTGTGCGAGGAGGTTGGGGATGCGGATGCGCTGGCGGATGTGGATGTTGGTTCTGGAGGTTCCATGCCGACTGCGCCTAATGATTCGAGCTTGTCGTACCAGGTGTTTAGGGCTTTGGCTTTGCGCGATAGTAAGATTGGACCACGTGTCTCTTTGAAGAAGATCGTGATGAGGCCGACGAACATGCCGGAAGTTATGACTTGGATGTAGAATACCCATCGCCAGAGGAGGCGTTGTGCGACGAAGCCCGAGACGAGCGGGCCAAGCCCGGTTCCGAAAAGGGTTGCTCCGGTAAAGAGCACCATGGGGGTGTTACGCTCGGATGACACCCAGATGTCAGCCAGGATGCCGCCAACCATGGTGGAGAAAGTCGATCCTCCAAGACCACCGAAGAAGCGCGCTACTAGCATGCCGGTGTATGAGTTGGTCAGGGAGCATGCCAACTGCATGGCGACAAAGAGGATCCCAGTAGCAATGAAGACTGGTCGTCGACCGTTGATCTCTGAAAATGGGGCAAGGAACATGGGGCCTATTCCGAAGCCAGCGGTGAATACGGTAATACCGACATTATATGCAACACGGGAGACTCCCCATAGCTCCGTTAGTTGTGCTTCAGGCGCAGCATACGCTCCGGCCGAGTAAGCAGCGGTCATGTTAGTGGCACATGAAACCCATGTCATCAAATTCTTCCGAGTCTTTGACCAAGTATAAGGGTTGTCGTACTTCTTCAGATTTGGACATGGTGGATAGTTTTTGACTGTATTATCTGGAAAGACAGGCCTCACGGCAATGTCGGTGTCAAAATTGAGGTAGACATACTCGATGTCGCCTGTGTTAGTACTAGACGTCGTGGAGGCTGGGGATGCTGGTCCTGGAGA
>Ga0210040_10001046_pt1 | contig 43622 bp, 42 predicted proteins | sample CryGeyCG12114_NA_FD_185462 | JGI IMG/M metagenome (GOLD analysis project Ga0210040, IMG submission 185462) | Groundwater microbial communities from aquifer - Crystal Geyser CG19_WC_8/21/14_NA (SPAdes) (version 2) | ecosystem: Environmental > Aquatic > Deep subsurface > Groundwater | place: USA...
CGGCCCGCCGCGCGGCGGGCCGTGGCCCCTCGCCCGACGCCACCTCGGCGTCCCTGCCCGGGGCCCGGGGCGCCGAGGTGGACGGCGTGGCCGTGCACAGCGTGCGCCTGCGGGGGCTCACGGCGTCGGAGGAGGTGCTGCTCGGCAACACCGGCGAGGTGCTCAGCCTCCGCCACGACGTGGCCGACCGGGCGGCCTTCATGCCCGGCCTGCTGCTGGGGGTGCGCCGGGTCGCCTCGCGCCCGGGCCTGACCGTCGGGCTCGAGCACCACCTCGACCTCGGCTGAGGCGGGAGCTGCGGGTGCGGGCCAAGGTCGTCGTCGCGGTCCTGCTGGCCGCGCTGCTGCTGTACCTGGTGCTCCTGGGCCAGCGCGGCTGGGCGCTGGTGACCTCCGGGTCGGGCCCGGTGGCGGTCGTCCTCGGGACCGGGGTGCTGGTGCTGCCGCTGGTGGTGGCCTGGGCCGTGGGGCGCGAGCTGGTGTTCGGCGCCCGCACCGAGGCCATGGCCCGCGTGCTGGAGGCCGCCGACCGCCTGCCGCCGGACGACCTGCCGCGCACCCCCTCCGGGCGCGTCGAGCGAGGTGCGGCCGACGCGGCGTTCGCGCGCTACCGGGCGGAGGTCGACGAGGCCCCCGAGGACTGGGGCGCCTGGTTCCGCCTCTCCTGCGCCTACGACGCCGCGGGCGACCGGCGTCGGGCGCGGGCGGCCATGCGGCACGCCGCCGGACTGCGCAGGAGCGCCGGAGCCTCCTGACGGCCCGCGCCGGTCGAACGGCCCGTGCTGGCGGCGGCTACAGGAGGGAGCCCGGGCAGCCGACAACCGGGGGAGGCAGGTCCAGCAGAGGGCCCGCCGTGCTCAGCACCGAGGTGGGACGACGTGGACGGAGCTCCGGGCCAGCAGCCGCCCGCAGCGGGCAGCGAGCTGCGGCTGCCGCGGATCGCGGTGCTGCGCGCCGTGCGCCGCGCGGGCGAGGTCGTCGACCTGCGCGTCGAGGCGCTCAGCGACGGCGACTGGTCCGACGTGGTCGGCGCGACCTCGGGCGGTGCGCCGCTCGAGGGCGCGCTGGTCAGCGACCTGGTGCCCGCAGCGCGCGCGGACGGGCGGCTCGCGGCGCTGTGCGCCGTCGCCACGACGGGCGAGGCCGTGGCGATGACCCGTCCGGGCGTCGCGGGCGCGCCGACGTCCGGGCGCCGGATCTTCGTCCAGCGCGCCGGCGACGACCGCGTCCTCGTGGCCGTCCGGGCCCTGGACGCCAGCGACGCCCGCCGCGAGGCGGAGCAGCAGGCGGGCCCGCGCTGGGTGCGGGCCTTCGCCGAGGCCCCCCTCGGCATCGCCGTGTCCTCGTGGGAGGGCGTCGTCCTGGAGGCCAACCCCGCCCTGTGCGCGCTGCTCGGCCGCAACCGCGAGCAGCTGGTGGGCCACGGCTTCACCGAGTTCAGCCACCCCGAGGACGCCGACCGCCGGGTGGACCGGGACCTGCTGGCCCGCACCGGTCGCGCCGAGCTGCGCAAGCGCTACCTCACCGGCGACGGGCGCACGGTCTGGGTGCGCGCGGTCATCGCGGTGCTCCACGAGGACGGCGAGCGGCGAGTCCTGAACATCGTCGAGGACATCGGGGAGGCGCAGCGCGCCCAGCGCGAGCTGGCCCGGATGGCCAGCTCGGACCCGCTGACCGGCCTGCCCAACCGGGTGGAGCTGCGCCGGCAGCTGCGCCGCGCGCTGCGCCGCTGGGCGGGCGGCGAGGCCCCGGCCCCGGCCCTGCTCTACCTCGACCTGGACCACTTCAAGATCGTCAACGACTCCCTGGGCCACGACGCCGGTGACCGGCTCCTGCGCCGGCTCGCGGACTGCTTCGTCGACGTCATCGGCGGCGCCGGCGTGGTCGCCCGCCTGGGGGGCGACGAGTTCGTCGTCCTCGTGCACGACTCCCGCGGCGCCGAGGCCCTGTCCCAGGCGCTGCTCGACGCGCTCGGCACCAGCGTCCGCCTCGCCGGGCGCGACGTCGCCGTCGGGATGAGCATCGGCCTGGCGGTCGCGGAGGGGACCAGCGACGACGAGGCGCTGCTGCGTGACGCCGACACCGCCCTGTACGCCGCCAAGCGCGCCGGGCGGCGCCGGTGGGTGCGCCTGGACGAGGCGCTGCGCACCCGGGCCCTGACCCGCCTGGACGACGAGGCGGCGCTGCGCGCGGGCCTGCAGGCCGGGCAGCTGGTGCCCCACTACCAGCCGATCACCGCCCTGGACGGCACCTGGGAGTCCTGCGAGGCCCTGGTGCGCTGGGACCACCCGCAGCGCGGTGTCCTGTCGCCGGCGGCCTTCCTGGACGTCGCTGAGGAGAGCGGGCTGGTCGTCGAGCTGGGCCAGCAGGTGCTGCGCCGCGCCCTCGCGGACCTGGCCCGCTGGCGCCGGCTGCGCCCCCACCTGACCGTCGCGGTCAACGTCGCCGCCCAGCACCTGCTGAGCGGGCACCTCGTCGACGACGTCGTGGCGGCCCTGGACGCTGCGGCCCTGCCGGCCTCGGCGCTGACGGTGGAGGTGACGGAGACCGCGCTGCTGGTCAGCGACGAGGTCGTCAGCGCCGCGCTGCGCTCGCTGCGCGCCATGGGCTGCCGCGTGGCCCTGGACGACTTCGGCACCGGCTACTCCTCGCTGACCCACCTGCGCGACTTCGAGGTCGACGTGATGAAGGTGGACCGCTCGTTCGTCGCGGCCGCCCCCACCAGCGCCGAGGCGACCCGCCTGCTGCGCGCGGTGTGCCTGCTCGGGCGGAGCCTGGAGCTGACCGTGGTGGCCGAGGGCGTGGAGACCCCGGTGGTGCGCAGCGCCGCGGTGGCCGCCGGCGCCCACCTGCTGCAGGGGTACCTGCTGGGCCGCCCCGCACCGGCCGAGGAGGTCGCCCGGGCGCTGGCCGCCGGGTCAGCCGGAGCGCCCTCGCTCGTCGACTGAGCCGGTGCGCGCGGGGGCGCCGGTCGAGGCAGCCGCGCGGCTGGCGGAGGCGGCGAGCTCCTCCAGCGGGCCGCGGACGCCGAGCCGGCGCACCAGCAGGCCCACCGCCACGGCCCCGGCGGCGGTGACCGCCCAGACCGCCACCGGCGCCAGCACCGCCTCCAGCCCGGGCGCGGAGACGACGTGCAGGGAGTACAGGCTCAGCGTCATCGCGCCGGGCGCCGCCAGCGGGACCAGGGCCACCGCCCCCAGGCGGGTGCGCGCCAGCAGCAGGCACGCGCCCAGCACCAGCAGGGCCGTGCCGGTGGTGTGCACCAGGTCGAACGGCGTCCCCGAGTGCGGCGCGCGCACGGCCAGCCACAGCCAGGACGCCGTCGGCGTCGTCCCGTACAGCCCGTGCTGCAGCGCCTCCTCGACCTGCCACGGGGGGACCGCCGAGGAGCGCGGCGTGGCCGCCACGAGCGCCGGGACCCCGCCCCCGGCCCGCACCAGCGCGTCCGAGGCGAGCGCGCTCGCGAGGGCGAGCACCGCGCCGACGGCGACCAGACCCGCGGCGACGCGCGCGCGGCCCAGCCCCAGGCGCCCGACGGCCATCCCGGCCAGGAGGTACCCGGTCCACGGCAGCACCGGGTAGTAGCCGGTGAGCACCAGCTCCCCGGCGCTCCGGAGGGGGAAGAGGAGCGACAGCCACGAGGGCACCGGCCCCGGCCCGGGCGGCAGCAGCGGCCGCAGCAGGTGCGCGAGCACCGGTGAGGCGAGCAGCCACAGCGCCGCCAGCGGCACCAGGGCGCGGGCGCGCAGGCCGAGGAAGAGCGCTGCCACGGCGAACAGCAGGCCGTAGTTGACGAGGATCACCGCGATGGTGCCGGGCACCAGGCCGAGGGTGAGGCCGACGGCCGCCACCACGCCCGCCCGGGCGAGCACGCCCCGGCGCGCCGCCGACAGGGCGGCACCGCGGCGCGGCTGCTCGCGGCCGGTGGACAGCGCCAGCCCGACGCCGGCCAGGACGGCGAACAGGGCCGACGCGCGACCGCTGAGCAGCAGGAACGGCCAGGTGACCTCCCCGTCGGGCCCGGTGGGAGGCAGCACGTGCGTGGCGACCATGCCCAGCAGGGCGAGGCCGCGGGCGGCGTCCACCCCGGTCAGCCGGCCGCGCCCGGTGCTGCTCACGGCCACCCCAGCGCGCGCAGCCCGGCGGCCACCGCGGCGGCCAGCACCACCACGAGCAGGAACGGCGCCCGCAGGGCGAGGGCGAGCGCCGCGGCGGCCAGGGCGGGGACCCGGGAGTCCACGACCACGGCCCGGCCGTCGGCCAGGGACTGGACCGCCACCAGCGCGGCCAGCAGGGCCACCGTGACCAGCGCGGCCGTGCGGGCCGTGGTGGGCCGCTGCAGCCAGCCGGCGGGCGCCAGGTGGCCGGCGAGCTTCAGGCCGTAGCAGGCCGCCGACGCGCCCAGCACGAGCGCCCAGCCGGTCACGAGGGCGCTCCGGGCGGGGTGTCGCGGCGCCCCACCCGCAGCGCCAGGACCAGCGGGACGGCGAGCACCGCGGCCAGCACCGGCAGGCCCGGGGGCAGCACGGGCACGGCGGCGGTGGCCAGGACGGCGGCCGCGACGGCCACCGCCGCCGGGGCTCGCTCGCGCAGGCGCGGCCACAGCAGGGCGAGGAAGGCCGCCGCCGCGGCGGCGTCCAGGCCGAAGCGCCGAGGGTCGCCCAGCGCGTCGCCCAGGACCGTGCCCAGCGCCGTCGCCGCGCACCACAGCACCAGGACGCCCGCCCCGGTGAGCCAGAAGCCCAGGCGGCGCAGCACGGGCGTCGGCTGCGCCGTCCCGACCGCGGTCGACTCGTCGATGGTGAGGTGGGCGGCCAGCAGCCGCCGCGCGCCGCGCACCCCCAGCAGCGGCGCCACCTGCAGCCCGTACAGGCCGTTGCGCACGCCCAGCAGCGCCGCGGTGGCCGCCGCCGCTGCGCCGGACCCGCCGGCCCCCACCACGCCGACCAGCGCGAACTGCGACCCGCCGGTGAACATCAGCGCGCTCAGGGCCAGCGCCTGCGCCGGCGTCAGGCCCGCGGCCACGGCGAGCGCACCGAAGGAGACCCCGTAGGCGCCGGTGGCCACCGACACCGACAGCGCCTGGGCGGCGGTGGCCCGGGCGCCGGGGTCCAGGGCGGGGGAGCGCACCGGCGCATCCTCTCAGGGCGCTCCGACGACGCGCCTAGGCTCGCGGCCGTGGACCAGACGCCGCTGCCCCCGCCCGCCGGACTGCCCCTCGGGCTCGACGACCTCGCGGCGCGCTCGTTCGCCGCGGTGCTGTTCGACATGGACGGCACGCTCATCGACTCCACGCCGGTGGTGAACCGGTCGTGGCTGCGCTGGGCGACCGAGGAGGGCGTCGACCCGGCCCGCCTGGCCGGCATGCACGGCGTCCCGGCCGCGGGGATCGTCGAGCGGCTCCTGCCGCCGGAGCGCCGCGCGGCCGCCGTGCGCCGCATCGACGCCATCGAGCTGGCCGACACCGAGGGGATCACCGTGCTGCCCGGCGCGGCCGAGGCGCTGGTGGCGCTGCCCCGGGGTCGCGCGGCCATCGCGACCTCCTGCACCCGGCCGCTGGCCCGGGCCCGGATCGCCGCCACGTCCCTGGCCGCCCCCGAGGTCGTGGTGACCGCCGACGACGTCGAGCGCGGCAAGCCCGACCCGGCGCCCTACCTGCTGGCGGCCGCGCGCCTGGGCGTCCAGGCCGCGCGGTGCCTGGTGGTCGAGGACGCCCCCAGCGGGCTGGCGTCCGCGCGCGCCGCCGGCTGCGCGACGCTGGCGGTGGCCACCACGCACTCCGTGGCCGACCTGCGGGCCGCCGCGCCCGACGCCGTCGTCGCCTCCCTCGCCGCTGTGGCCCTCGTGGCCGGCGGCGAGGGCGTGCGCGTGGTCGCCCGCTGACTCCGGCCGTCGCGGTCGGGGGGCGGCGCTAGGGTGCGGCACGTGGTCGAGCCTGGCGCCGTGGAGTTCCGCAGTGACGTGACCGTCGAGCTGGTGCGCTCCAGCGCGCAGGACGCCGACGTCCTCTTCGCCGCCCGCGTCTCCACGCGGGGCGAGGCGAGCCTGGAGGAGCTGGACGCCGACCCCGAGCGCTCGGCGGGCCTCATCCGCTACCTCATGCGGGACCGGCACGGGAGCCCCTTCGAGCACACGTCCATGACGTTCTTCGTGCAGGCGCCGATCTTCGTGTTCCGCGAGTTCCAGCGCCACAGGATCGCCTCGTACAACGAGGAGTCCGGCCGCTACCGCCAGCTGCGGCCGGTCTTCTACGTGCCCGGGCCCGAGCGCGCCCTGCGCCAGGTCGGCAAGGCCGGGCACTACACCTTCGAGCCGGGCACGCCCGAGCAGCACGCCCTGGTCGAGGAGGAGGTGCGGCGCTCGTGCACCGCGGCCTACGAGGCCTACCAGCGGATGCTCGACGCCGGGGTCGCCCGCGAGGTGGCCCGCTCGGTCCTGCCCGTGGCGATCTACTCCTCGATGTACGTCACGCTCAACGCCCGCGCGCTGATGAACTTCCTCTCGCTGCGCACCGCCCGCGCCGACGCGACCTTCCCCTCCAGCCCGCAGCGCGAGATCGAGATGTGCGCGGACCTCATGGAGGCGGCCTGGCGCGAGCTGATGCCGCTGACCGCGGCCGCCTTCGACGCCGCCGGCCGCGTCGCCCCCTGAGCCACCGGACCACCGGACCACCCGACTGCTGCAAACGGGGCGTTCCGGGCACTTGACAGCAGCCCCGCCATCACAGACGGTTAGGGCGCCAGCACGTGGAAGCGCTCTCACCCAGGGTCGGGCGAGGGTCCACGACGCGGCGCGAACGCGCTCACTGCAGAGCGCCCCACCCCGGAGGAAGACTTGACGCTCCGTTCCCGGCGGTCCCACCGCGCCCTCGCGGTCACCGCAGCCACCGCCCTCATCGCCCCGCTCGGGATGGTCCTCGCGGCCGCGCCCGCGCTGGCCGCCGACCAGATCGTCAACGGCGACTTCAGCCAGGGCCAGACCGGCTGGACGATCTTCCCCGCTGCGTCCGTCCAGGACGGAGCGGGCTGCATGTCCGTGCCGGCTGGCACGGACCCGTACGGCGCCGCCATCCAGCAGGAGGTTCCGCTCGTCGCGGGCGAGGACTACAAGCTGACCTTCCGCGCCCGCTCCGCGCCCGCCACCGAGGGACCGGTGCGCGTGATCATCCAGGGCGGCCCGGACGTCAACTACAAGCAGTTCCTCCCGGGCGCCAAGCCGGCCTTCGGCTCCGACTTCGGCACCTACGAGTACTTCTTCACCCCGGACCAGGACTACCCCAACGCGGCCCTGGCCTTCCAGCAGGACATCACCAACCCCGACGGCTACACCTTCTGCGTCGACGACGTCGTCCTCGAGGGCGGCGTCGAGGCGCCCGCCTACGCGCCGGAGACGGGCCCGCGGGTGCGGGTGAACCAGGAGACCTACCTCCCCGGCGGCCCCAAGAACGCCACCGTCGTCACGGAGGCCACCACGGCGCTGCCGTGGGAGCTGAAGGACGCCGCGCAGAAGGTGGTGGCCAGCGGCAGCACGGAGCCCGAGGGCGTCGACCCCAGCGCGGGCCTGAACGTCCACACCGTGGACTTCAGCTCCTTCACCACGAAGGGCAGCGGCTACACCCTCACCGTGGACGGGGAGACGAGCTACGCCTTCGAGGTCGACGACGCCGCCTACGAGCGCCTGCGCGACGACTCCAAGACGCTCTTCTACACCAACCGCAGCGGCATCGAGATCTCCGACGAGCTGGCCCCCGGCTACGGCCGCGCGGCCGGGCACGTCGGGGTGGCCCCGAACAAGGGCGACACCGCGGTCGGCTGCCAGCCCGAGGGCGACGACTCCCAGGAGCTCTTCGTCAAGCAGGGCGAGGACCCCTTCACCTGCGACTACACGGTCGACGTGACCGGTGGCTGGTACGACGCGGGCGACCACGGCAAGTACGTCGTCAACGGCGGCATCGCCGTCGCGCAGCTGCTCCAGGAGTACGAGCGGTCCCTCCACGCCGGCACCGCTGACGCCGGCGCGCTCGCCGACGGCACGCTGCGCATCCCCGAGGCCGGCAACGGCGTCCCGGACCTGCTCGACGAGGCCCGCTGGGAGCTCGAGTTCTTCCTCAAGATGCAGGTGGCCGAGGGTCGCCAGTACGAGGGCATGGCGTACCACAAGGTCGCCGACGTCGACTGGACCGGCCTCCCGCTGGACCCGGCCGCTGACCCCCAGGAGCGGGCGCTCTACCGCCCCTCCACCGCTGCGACCTTGAACGTCGCCGCTACCGCCGCGCAGGGCGCCCGACTCTGGGCCCCCTACGACAAGGCGTTCTCCGACCGCCTGCTCGAGGCTGCGAAGACCGCGTACGCCGCGGCGAAGGCGACCCCGGACCTCTACGCCCCGGCGCCCGACGCGACGCTGGACCCCAACCCGGGCAGCGGGCCGTACGACGACACCAACGTCTCGGACGAGTTCCTCTGGGCCGCGGCCGAGCTGTTCATCACCACCGGTGACAAGCAGTACCGCACCGACGCCCTCGCGCTGCCGCTGGACCCGGAGGCGCTGTTCGCCGAGGCCGGCTTCTCGTGGGGCAGCGTGGCGCCGCTCGCGGTGATGGACCTGGCCACCGTGCCGAGCAAGCTCAGCGCCGGCGAGCTGAAGGCGGTCCGCAAGGCGCTGCTCGACGGCGCCGACGGCTACCTGGAGGACCAGCAGGCCCAGCCCTTCGGGCAGGCCTACGGCCCCGAGGACGGCGAGTACGTCTGGGGCTCGAACAGCTCGATCCTCAACAACATGCAGGTGCTCGGCACCGCCTACGACGTCAGCGGGAAGGTCGCCTACCGCGACGCCGTGCTGGAGAGCATGGACTACCTGCTGGGCCGCAACGCCCTGAACAACAGCTACATCACCGGCTACGGCGACGTGTTCTCCAAGAACCAGCACTCGCGGATGTACGCCAACCAGCTCGACCCGTCGCTGCCGAACCCGCCCGCGGGCACGGTGTCCGGTGGCCCGAACTCCACCCCGTCGGCCTCCGACCCGGTGTTCGCGCCCCTGTACCCGAACGGCTGCGCCCCGCAGTTCTGCTACATCGACGACATCGGCTCCTGGTCGACGAACGAGCTCACGATCAACTGGAACGCCCCGCTCTCCTGGGTGTCCTCCTTCGTCGCCGACCAGGACTCCGCCGCGGCGGTCGCCCAGGCCGCTGACGTGAAGGCGTCGGTCTCCGGCCCGAGCAGCGCCAAGGCCGGCAGCACGGTCACCTACACGCTGACGGTCACCAACACCGGTCCGGGCACCGCCCAGGGCGTGCAGGCGGCGCTCGGCACCACCGGCCTGACCGGGACCCGCGGCAGCGCCGGCTCCACGCCGGGGACCGCCGCGATCGCCGGCACCAGCGTCAAGGGCTTCACCTGGAAGGCGCCGAGCCTGGCGCCCGGTCAGAAGGTCACCTACACGGTGACCGGCAAGGTGTCGGCCGCGGTCGGCACCAAGGTCCGGAGCGGCGGTGGCGCCCAGGCGACCACGACCGACCCGTCGCTGGGCAACAACGGCTCCCTGAAGGAGACCGCAGTCACGCGCTGACCTCGGCGCAGGCAGGATGGTGGGCACCGCGGGCGATCGCCCGCGGTGCCCACCACGCACGAGCGGAGGCGACCGATGACCGATCGCTCCAGCAGTCCCGAGGGCCAGCGCCCCGGCCCCACCGAGGAGGACCGGCGCAAGCTGCGCGAGGCCCTCGAGCGCAAGAAGGGGGCCCAGCACCCCGACGACGCCGCCCGCGGCGGCGGCGCCGGCCGAGGCACGACCCCCGCCACCACCCGCCGGGAGTTCCGCCGCAAGTCCGGCTGATCCCGGCACCCGGGCGAACCCGTAGGGTCGCCTCCGCGCGCTGCGGCACCCGCCGCGGAGGCGACCACCCAGCACGGCACAGGAGGGCTCATCCACATGCGGATCGGCGTGCTCACCGGAGGCGGGGACTGCCCCGGCCTCAACGCGGTCATCCGGGCAGCGGTGCTGAAGGGGACCGAGACCCACGGGTTCGAGTTCATCGGCTTCCGCGACGGCTGGAAGGGCCCGGTCGAGGGGCTGACCACGCCGCTGGACCCCGACGTGGTGCGGCACATCCTGCCGCTGGGCGGGACCATCCTGGGCTCTTCGCGCACCAACCCGGTCAAGATGGAGGGCGGGGTCGAGAAGATCCGCGCCACCATGGCCGACCTGGGCGTCGACGCGCTGCTGGCGATCGGCGGCGAGGACACCCTCGGGGTCGCCACCCGCCTCACCGAGGAGGGCATCAAGGTCGTCGGCGCCCCCAAGACGATCGACAACGACCTCAACGCCACCGACTACACCTTCGGCTTCGACACCGCGGTGCAGATCGCCGTCGACGCCTGCGACCGGCTGGCCACCACGGGCGCCTCCCACCACCGCGCGATGATCGTGGAGGTCATGGGCCGCCACGCCGGCTGGATCGCGCTGCACACCGGCATGGCCGCCTCCGCCCACGTCACCCTGGTGCCCGAGCAGGAGTACGACGTCGACGCCGTCGCCGCCACGGTCGCCGCGGTGCTCGAGCGCGGCGAGGCCCCGCTGATCGTCATCGCCGAGGGCGCGCTGCCCGCCGGCGGCGACCTCACCCACACCGGCGCCGACCTGGACGCCTTCGGCCACGTGCAGCTCAAGGGCGCCGGTGAGCAGCTCGAGCGCTCGCTGCTCGAGCGCCTGCCCGACCTGCAGACCCGTGTCACGGTGCTCGGGCACCTGCTGCGCGGAGGCACGCCGACCGCCTACGACCGCATCCTCGGCACCCGCTCGGGGCTCTCGGCGATCACCGCCATCGCCGAGGGGAACTTCGGCACCATGGCCGCCCTGCGCGGCACCGAGGTCGTGCAGGTGCCCCTGGGCGACGCCACGGGCGAGCTCAAGACCGTCCAGGCCCACCGCCTGGCGGAGATCGCGCACGTCTCCGGCTGACCCGCGCCGCACCTGCCGCCCCGGGCCCCCTCTCACCAGGTGAGACGGGGGTCCGGGGCGGTGAGGGCCGGGGCGCCGACCCCGTACGCTCGACCAGCGTGAGCGCTCCCACCGCCCCGACCTCCGGCGCCCAGGCCCCCGCGGGGACGCTGGACACCCACCTCGACCTGCCCGCCGCGCAGCAGCCCAGCTGGGACCCGGCCGCCCTCGCCGAGGTCAGCGCCCAGCTGCGCGCCCTGCCGCCGCTCGTCTTCGCCGGCGAGGTCGACCTCCTGCGCGGCCGCCTCGCCGAGGCCGCCGCGGGCCGCGCGTTCGTCATGCAGGGCGGTGACTGCGCCGAGACCTTCGCCGATGCGACCGCCGACGGGATCCGCGCCCGCGTGCGCACGATCCTGCAGATGGCCGTCGTCCTCACCTACGCGGCGAGCACCCCGGTCATCAAGATGGGGCGGATGGCGGGGCAGTTCGCCAAGCCGCGCAGCAGCGACGACGAGACCCGCGACGGCGTCACGCTGCCCGCCTACCGCGGCGACGCCGTCAACGACTTCGCCTTCACTCCGCAGGCGCGCGCCCACGACCCCCGCCGCCTGGTGCAGGCCTACAACACCTCCGCGGCGACGCTGAACCTCATCCGCGCCTTCACCACCGGTGGCGAGGCCGACCTGCGCCAGGTGCACACCTGGAACCGCGGCTTCGCGGGCAGCACCGCGAACGCCCGCTACGAGGCGCTCGCGACCGACATCGAGCGCGCGATCGGGTTCATGGCCGCCTGCGGCTCGGACTTCGAGGCGATCCGCTCGGTGGAGTTCTTCTCCAGCCACGAGGCGCTGCTGCTGCCCTACGAGCGCGCTCTGACCCGGACCGACTCCCGCACCGGACTGCCCTACGACGTCTCCGCGCACTTCCTGTGGATCGGGGAGCGCACCCGCCAGCTGGACGGCGCGCACGTCGACCTGCTCTCGCGGGTGCAGAACCCGATCGGGGTGAAGCTGGGGCCGAGCACCAGCCCCGACGACGCCCTGGCGCTGATCGACAAGCTGGACCCGCACCGCACCCCGGGGCGGCTCACCTTCATCACGCGGATGGGGGCCGGGAAGATCCGCGACGCGATGCCCGCGCTGGTGGAGAAGGTCACCGCGTCGGGGGCCCAGGTGGTGTGGACGTGCGACCCCATGCACGGCAACACCATCACCTCGCCCAGCGGCTACAAGACGCGCCGCTTCGACGACGTCATCGACGAGGTGCGCGGCTTCTTCGAGGTGCACCAGGCCCTGGGGACCGTGCCCGGAGGCCTGCACATCGAGCTCACCGGCGGCGACGTCACCGAGATCCTCGGCGGCGCGGGCCGGATCGAGGACGCCGACCTGTCCACGCGCTACGAGTCGCTGTGCGACCCGCGCCTGAACCACCAGCAGTCCCTGGAGCTGGCGTTCCTCGTCGCCGAGATGCTGCAGGACCGGTGACCGCGGCCACCGGCAGCGCCCCGGTGCCCGTCGTCGACCTCCGCTCGGACACCCTCACCCGCCCCACCCCGGCGATGCGCGAGGCGATGGCCTCCGCCGTCGTCGGCGACGACGTCTACGGCGAGGACCCCACGGTCGTCGAGCTGGAGCAGCGGGTGGCGGCCCTGCTGGGCCACGAGGCGGGGCTGTTCGCCCCGACGGGCTCGATGGCGAACATCCTCGGCGTCGGCCTGCTGGTCGAGCCCGGCGCGGAGCTGCTGTGCGACTCCCTGGCGCACGTGGTGCGCGCCGAGCTCGGCGCGCACGCCGCCCTCAGCGGGGTCACCACCCGCACCTGGACGTCGCCGCGCGGGCTGCTGGACGCCGCCGCGCTGGAGCAGGTGGCGGGGCTCATGGCGCCCGACGCCGGGCCGTACCAGGTCTCCACCGCCGCCGTGGCCGTGGAGGACACCCACAACTTCGGCGGCGGGACCGTGCAGCCGCTGGAGCAGCTGCGGGCCCTGCGGGCGCTGACCGCGGACGCCGGCGTCGCCGTCCACCTCGACGGCGCCCGGCTGTGGAACGCGGCCGTCGCCACGGGAGTGCCCCTGTCCGACCTCGGCGCCTGCGCCGACACGGTGTCCGTCGCCCTGTCCAAGGGCCTGGGCGCGCCGGCGGGCTCGGTGCTGGTCTCCTCCGCCGAGCGCGTCGCCCGCGCCCGGGTGCGGCGCAAGCGCCTGGGCGGCGGGATGCGCCAGGTCGGCATCCTCGCCGCCGGCGGGCTGCACGCGCTGGACCACCACGTCGAGCGGCTCGCCGACGACCACGCCCGCGCCCGCCAGCTCGCGCTGGCGTGCGCGCAGGCGCTGCCCGGCAGCGTCGACCCCGACGCGGTCGAGACGAACATCGTCGTGCTGAGCGTCGACGGGGCGGCCGCGGTGGCCGCCGCCGCGGCCGAGCGCGGTGTCGCCGTCTCGGTGCTCGGGCCGCGGACGGTGCGCCTGGTCACCCACCTGGACGTCGACGCCGCCGGCGCCGACCGGGCCGCCCAGGTGCTCGCCGAGGTGCTGCGGACCGCCTGAGGTCAGGGCACGGGGACGCCGTCCGCGGCGGCGCGCATCGCCGCCAGGTCGAGCTTCCTCATCCCCAGCACGGCCTGCATCGCCCGGGAGGCCCGCTGCGGGTCGGGGTCGGCGAGGAGGTCGTCGACGCCCTGCGGCACGACCTGCCAGGACAGGCCGGAGCGGTCCCCCAGCCAGCCGCACCGACCCTCCTCACCGCCGTCGCAGAGCACCTCCCAGGAGGCGTCCGCCTCCTCCTGCGTCGCGCAGGGGACGGGCCGTGCCCCGGGGGCAGGTGGTTCAGGGCAGACCGGGGCCGGCGTCCGGACTCGCCGGTGCGCCGGGGGACACTGGCGGGGTGGACGTCGAGATCGAGCTCAGCCGCGAGGACGCCGAGGCGGCCGCGGCCCGCCGCTCCACCCTGAGGGCCGACTGCGCGAGCTGCGTCGGCCTGTGCTGCGTCGGGCTCGCCTTCGGCCGCTCGGCGGAGTTCGCCTACGACAAGGCCGCCGGCGACCCCTGCGTCAACCTGCAGCAGGACTACCGCTGCGGCATCCACCCGCAGCTGCGCGAGCGCGGGTTCTCCGGCTGCACGACCTTCGACTGCCTCGGCGCCGGGCAGCGCGTCACCCGCACGACGTTCGACGGCGCCACCTGGCGCGGCGCTCCCGCCGAGGACCGCGAGCACCTCTTCGCCACCTTCCAGGTCGTGCGCCCGCTGCACGAGCTGCTCTGGTACCTCGACGACGCCCTGTCCCGGCCGCAGGCGGCGGCGCTGGCCGGCGACCTGCGCGCCGCGTGGGAGGCCACCGAGGCCCTCGCCCTGCAGAGCAGCGACGACGTGATGAGGACCGACGTGGGCGCCCAGCGCGAGGGCGTGCGGGTCCTGCTGCGGCAGGTCAGCGAGCTCGTGCGCTCGGACGCCCGCCCGGCCCGCACCTCGCCCGCGGCGCGCCGGGCGCGCCCGGGCGCCGACCTGGCCGGGGCCCGGCTGGCCGGCGCGGACCTGCGGGGAGCCGACCTGCGCGGCGCCCAGCTCATGGGGGCCGACCTCCAGCGCGCGGACCTGCGGGGCGCCGACCTCATCGGCGCGGACCTGCGCGGGGCGGACCTGTCCGGCGCCGACCTGTCCACGGCGCTGTACCTGGCGCCGTTCCAGGCCGCCGCCGCGCGCGGGAGCGCCTCCACCCTCCTGCCGGCGGCGCTCAGCCGCCCGGGGCACTGGCACCGCCCCTGATCACGCCGCGGCGAGGGTGAACCACACCACCTTGCCGCCGCCGGGCACGTCCTGCACGCCCCACCCGGTCGCCAGCCGGTCGACGAACCCGACGCCGCGCCCGGACGCCGCCCGCGGCCCGGGGTGCAGCAGCTGCGGGTGCACGGGGCTGTCGTCGCCGACCTCGACGCGCAGCGCCGAGCCGTCAGCGGAGGAGTCGTCGGTGATCGTCAGCCGCGCCTCGCTGCGGGCGTGGACGACGGCGTTGGTGACCAGCTCGCTCACCAGGAGCACCAGCAGCTCGCACCCCTCGGGGCCCAGGACCGACGCGGCGCAGCGCTCGCGGGCGAAGGCGCGGGCCGCGCGCACCGACGTGGTCACCGGTGGCAGCACGAGCGAGGACGGCGGCACGCTCGCGAGGGTAGGGGGATCGACCCGGCCCCACCCGTCGGTGGGTCCAGACGCCTCAGACGATGACGAGCGTGACCGTGGAGCCCTTGCGCGCCTGGCCGCCGGCGGGGTCCTGGGAGCGCACGGTGCCGAAGAAGCCGCCGAGCACCCGCTCCACCCGCACCACCAGGCCGGCCGCCTCCAGCGCCTGCTGCGCCGGGGCGAGCTGCTGGCCCACCACCCTCGGCACGTCGACCACCGGTGGCCCGGAGGAGACGACCAGGGCCACGGCCTCGCCGCGGAAGAGGGGACCGGCCGGGCTGGAGCGGACGACGCTGCCCTCGGGCACGCTCTCGCTGGCCTCGGCGGTGACGCCCCCCACGACGAGGCCGGCGTCCCGCACCGCGCGCTCGGCCCGCTCGCGCGGCTGCCCCGCCACGGCGGGCACGGGGATCGGCTGGCGGCCCAGGGAGACGACCAGGTCGACCGGGGTGCCGCCGCGCACCTGCTCCTGGGCGGCGGTGCCCTGGCTGACCACCCGGCCGGCCTCGACGTCCTCCGAGTGGGCCTCGGTGACCGCCCCGACGGCCAGGGACGCCGCGGCGAGCGCCGCCTCGGCCTCGGCGCGGGTGGCACCGGTCACCGCGGGCACGGCGAACAGCTGCGGCCCGAGGGAGACGGTGAGGGTGACCGCGCTGTCCTCGCGCACGCTCGCGCCGACCCGCGGGCTGGCCGCGACCACGCGCCCGGCCTCGACGTCGTCGCTGTAGGCCTCGCGCACCGTCGGGTCCAGCTCGCGGGCAGCCAGGGCCGCCTCGGCCTCGGCCTGCGGGACGCCGAGGACCTGGGGGACCTCCACGCGGGCCAGCGGGCCGTCCAGCACCGCCCAGGTGCCGGCCGCGGCGAGCGCCAGCACGAGCGCCGCCACCAGCGCGGCGACCGCGGCGCGCCGTCGTCGGGCGGGGGAGGCGGGCGCGGAGACGGCGCGGCCGGGCGCCGACGGGGCGGCCGGGGTGGCCCCGGCGGGGACCCGCTGCAGCGCGCGGGTGCGGGTGAGCTCCTCGACCTCGGCCTCCAGCTCGTCGCCGACGGCCAGCGCCAGGACGTGCTCGCGGCTGACCCGGCGGGTCTGGCCGTCGCTGGCGCCGTCGACCAGCACCGCGGGGTGGTCCAGCTCGGCGTCGGAGAGGGAGCCGCGCACCTCGCGCAGCCCGGTGAGGAGCTCGGCGGCGTCGGCGGGACGGCGCTCGGGGTCGCGGGCGGTGGCCCAGCGCACGAGGTCGTCGACGTCCTCGGGCACGTCCTGGCGCAGCGAGGACGGCGCGGGCACGTCCTCCTGGACGTGGCGGAAGGCGATCTGCGCGGGCACGCCGCCGGTGAAGGGGGCGCGGCCGGTCAGGAGCTCGAAGAGCACGACCCCCGCGGCGTAGACGTCGGCGCGGGCGTCGGCGGTGCCGTGGAGCACGAGCTCGGGGGCCAGGTAGCCGACGGTGCCGATGAGCGTGGACGCCGCGGTGCCGGTGGTCGTGCTCGCGGCGCGGGCCAGGCCGAAGTCGGCGACCCGCAGGCGGCCGTCGTCGCCGACCAGCACGTTCTCGGGCTTGACGTCGCGGTGCACCAGCCCTGCGGCGTGGGCCACGGCCAGCGCGTCGAGCACCGCTTCGGCCATGCCCAGCGCCTCGCGCAGCGGCAGCGCCCCTCGGGCGGCCACCACGTCGCGCAGCGTGCGCCCGGGCACGTGCTCCATGGCCAGGTAGACGGCGCCGCCCTCGGCGCCCTGGTCGAAGACGGCGACCACGCCGGGGTGGGACAGACGGGCAGCCGAGCGCGCCTCGCGGGTGAAGCGCTCGACGAAGGTGGCGTCGTCGGCCAGGTGCGGGTGCATCACCTTCAGCGCCACCGGGCGCTCCAGGCGGGTGTCGGTGGCCAGGTACACCGTGGCCATCCCGCCGCGGGCGATGCGGGAGCGCACCTGGTAGCGGCCGTCCACGAGCCGCCCCACGAGCGGGTCCTGCACAGCGGTGGCCACCGGCCGAGTCTACGGTCGCGGGGCCCCGCGCAGGCGGGTTCCGCCGGTCGGGGGCGGCCTCAGCGGAAGCGGCCCATGAGCGTCTGGACGTTGGCGACGTAGCGCCGGGTGTCGGGGTAGAGGCCGTTCCTGCGGACGCCGGCCAGCCCCTGGTAGTAGCCCGCGATGGCGGTGGGCAGGTCGCCGGCGCTGCGCTGCAGCGAGCCGAGGATGGCCACGCCCGCCACGACGTTGTCGCGCGGGTCCAGCAGGTCCAGCGGTCGGCCGACGAGCTGGGAGGCCCACTGCCCCGAGGAGGGGATGACCTGCATGACGCCGACGGCGTTGGCGGGGGAGACGGCCCGGGCGTCGAAGCCGGACTCCTGGTGGGCCACGGCCAGGGCCAGCGCCGGGTCGACGCCCATGGCGCGGGCGGTGTCGGCGACGATCTCGCGCATCTCCTCCTGGCTCGGGACCTCCCGGGCGCGCAGGGTGTCGCGGTTGGTGGTCGCGGCCGAGGTGACGCCGGAGGCGTAGGTGCGCCCGGCGAAGCTGCTCGCCACCGGCTCCGCCGCCGGGGCGGGTGCGGCGGTCGGCGCGGCGCTCGGCGCGGCGGCGGGAGCAGGAGCAGGAGCAGGCGCGTCGGCTGCGCCGGGCACGGCCAGGACCTGGCCGGGGCGGATGACGGACGTGGCGGCCAGACCGTTGGCGGTGAGCACCGCGGCGACCGGGACGCCGGCGCGCGCGGCGATGGCGCTGACGGTGTCGCCCGCGGCGACCACGACGCGACCGGCCGTCGCGGCCGTGGTCGGGGCGACCGTCGGGGCAGCGGTGGGGGCCGGGGCGGGGACGGCGGCGGCCGTCGCGGGGAGCACCAGGCGCTGGCCGACCCGCAGGCGGCCGGGGTCGGCCAGCCCGTTGGCGCGGGCGAGCGCGGCGACCGTGCTGCCGCAGCGCTGGGCGATGTGGCTCAGGGTGTCACCGGAGCGCACCACGTACGTGGTGGACGCCGGGTCGGCCGCAGCGGCGGCCGGCGGCCCCGGGACGGTCAGGCGCTGCCCGACGCGGATGCGGTCGGGCGAGGGCAGGGAGTTCGCGGCGACGAGCGCCCTCACCGTGGTGCCGTGGCGGGAGGCCAGGGCGCCCAGGGTGTCCCCGGAGCGGACGGTCAGGGTGTCGGCGGCCGCCGGGGGCGCCACCAGCACCGGTGCCAGGCCGGCGCCCAGGACCGCCGCGACGCCCAGCGGCAGCCCTGCGCGGCGGGAGCGGCCCGTCGGGGCAGCGGTGGTCGGGGCGGTGCGGGGCGAAGCGGGCATGCGGAGGGCTCCTGCGGTCGTCGAACGGGTCGTCTCGCAGGTTCCTCGACCCGTTCGGCCCAGTCCTTGAGCGCAGGCCTCGAGCGACGTCCCCGCGCGAGCGGGCTCAGCGGTGCTGGGCGCGCAGCGCCTGGACGCTCGCCACGTACGCCTCGGTGTCGGGGTGCGGCCCGTCGCGCAGCACCCCGGCCAGGCCCTGGTAGTAGCCGGCGATGGCGGTGGGCTCGTCCGGTGCGGTGGCGAGCAGCTGGCGCAGGATCGCCACCCCCGCCGTGACGTTGTCCTGCGGGTCGAGGAGGTCGAGGTCGCGCCCGACCAGGCCGGACGCCCACCGCCCCGAGGACGGGATCACCTGCATCGTGCCGACGGCGTCGGCGGGGGAGACCGCGCGCATGTCGAACCCGGACTCCTGGTGGGCCACCGCCAGCGCCAGCGAGGGGTCGACGCCGAGTGAGGCCGCGGTCGCGGCCACCGACTCCCGCACGGCCTGCCGGCTGGGCACGTCGCGGGCCAGGAGCGCGTCGCGGTGGGCGGTCGCGGACGCCGTCACCTGCTGCGGGTACGTGCGCCCGGCGAAGGTGCTGGCCACGGGCGCCGGGCCTGCGGCGGGCGCGGGCGCCGGTGCTGCCTCGGGGCCCGGCGCGGTGGCGCCGGGCAGGACCAGCTGCTGGCCGGGGACGAGCCGGCGGGGGTCGGCCAGGCCGTTCGCCGCGGCGAGCTCGGCGACGGTGGTGCCGGTGCGCGCGGCGAGGTCGTAGAGGGTGTCGCCGGCCACGACGGTGTGGGTGGTCGGCTCCTCGGCCGCCGACGCCGTCGCCGGGGCCGGGGCGGACGCCGGTGCGGTGGCGCCGGGCAGGACCAGCTGCTGGCCGGGGACGAGCCGGCGACGGTGGTGCCGGTGCGCGCGGCGAGGTCGTAGAGGGTGTCGCCGGCCACGACGGTGTGGGTGGCCTGCTCCTCGGCGGCTGCTGGGGCGGCGGCTCCCGCCGCCAGTGCTGCGCCGGCGGCGAGGGCGATGAGGCCGTCGCGGACCGGGCCGCGGGCGCTGGACGTGCGAGGCATGGGTGCTCCTGTGCTCGTGGTCGTGCGGGTGGGCCGGGAGGAGCTGCTCCCAGGGTGGGGGCCCTGAGCAGGAGGGGCGAGCGGGGAGCCGCACGGACGTGGCAGGCTCCTCCCGTGGCGGACGTGCAGGAGGACCTGGAAGCGCTGGAGCAGCTCGTCGGGGGCGCGGACCAGTGGCTGACCGTGCCGGACGTCGTGGAGCTGCTCGGCAGCGACGTGCTGTCCGTGCGCCGCATGCTCGACGACCGGCTGCTGCTCGGCGTCCGCCGGGGCACCCCGAAGGTGCTGCAGGTGCCGCGCGCCCTGGTGGAGCCGGAGCCGATGGTGAGCCTGCCGGGCACCCTCACGGTGCTGGCCGACGCCCGCTTCTCCGACGTCGAGGCGCTGCGCTGGCTGTTCACGCCGGAGGAGGCGCTGGGCACCACGCCCGTCGCCGCCCTGCGCGACAACCGGATCGCCCCGGTCCGCCGCGCCGCGCAGGTCCTCGGCTACTAGCGCTGCCGAGCCGGCCGAGGACGCGTCAGGCCGGGGCGCGCCAGCGGCGCTGCTCGCGCCGGGCCGCCCGCGCGCGGGCCAGCGCCGGCCCGGCCACCGCCAGGCGCCGGGTCAGCGGCACCGACACGCGCCGGTGCAGCACGTGGAAGCCGGCCCCCTCGACCGCGCCGAGGATCCCGCCGTACAGCTCGAAGGCGCACCGGATGGAGTCGCGGCTGGTGGGGTCGAGCAGGTCGATGCCCGGCTCGGCGCGGCGGTACAGCTCGCGGGTGCGGGCGACCTCGAAGCGCAGCAGGCCCTCCACGCCGGGCAGCAGCTCACCGGTGCGGCGTCCGTGCTGCAGGTCGGCGCGGGTGACGCCGTGGGCGTCCAGGTCCTCCTGGGGCAGGTAGACGCGCCCGCGGTCGAGGTCCTCGCCGACGTCGCGGATGAAGTTCGACATCTGGAACGCCTCGCCGAGCAGCCTGGCCCGCACCGCGGCCTCGGCCTCCAGGCCCGGCAGGGGCTCGAGCACGGGCAGCATCTGCAGCCCGATCACCGACGCCGAGCCGTACATGTACTGCTCGAGGTCGGCGTAGGTGGCGTAGCCGGTCTCGGTGATGTCCTGGCGCATCGACGCCAGGAACGCCTCGACGGTGTCCACCGGCACGTCCCAGCGCCGCACGGTCGCCAGCATGGCCCGCCCGACCGGCCCGGCGTCGTCAGGCGCCCGGTCGCCCGCCAGCGCCGCGAGGAACGCGTCGCCCCACGCCACCAGCGCCGCGGGGTCGGGGGTGGTGAGGGAGTCGACGAACTCGTCGGCGTAGCGGGCGAAGCCGTACAGCGCCCACACCCACGGGCGCTTGGCCGGTGGCAGCAGCGCCGTGGCCAGGAAGTACGTGCGCCCGTGCTCGGCGTGCAGGGCGCGGCAGGCGAGCAGGTCGGAGCGCAGCTGCGGGTCGGTGACGCCCGCGGCGTCCAGGCTGGAGCTGCCGGGCGGGCGCCGTCGGGCCGGCGCGCTCACCGCCAGGCCCGCGAGCGGTAGGCGCGGTCGCGCCCGGTGATGCGCTCCGCGGCCAGGCGCCCGGAGACGAGCACCATCGGCACGCCCACGCCCGGCTGCGTGCCCGAGCCGGTGAAGACGACGTTCTCCCCCCACAGGTTGCCGGGCCGGAACGGGCCGGTCTGGCCGAAGGTGTGGGAGGAGGCGAAGGGGGCGCCGTCGGCCATGCCGCGATCCAGCCAGTCCTGCGGGGTCGTCACGTGCTCGACCTCGATGCCGTCGGCGAAGCCGGGGTAGCCGCGATCGGCCATCGTCCGCATCACGTGCTCGCGGTACTGCGGGCCGATCTTCGACCAGTCCACGCCGTGCTTCGCCCCCGCCGACAGGCTCGGGGTCGGGAACAGCACGTAGTAGACGTGCTTGCCGGGCGGGGCCAGGGAGGGGTCGGAGACGGTGGGCGCCGAGACGAGCACGCTCGGGTCGCTCATCAGGCGGCCGCCGGTGAGCTCGGAGAACACCTCCTTCCACGCCTTCCCGAACAGGATGGTGTGGTGGGCCTGGTCGGCGTAGTCGGTGCTGGAGCCGGCCAGGAGCAGGTAGCAGCTGGGGGAGAAGGTCAGCGGCACCGGCCTGCGGTGGGGCTTCCCGAGCAGCTCCGCGTACGCGACCGGCAGGTCGGGGTTGAGGACGACGGCGTCGCACGCCACCCGCTCGCCGTCGGCGGTGAGGACCGCGGTCGCGCGCCCGCCGGAGTGCTCCACCGACGTCACGGTCGTGCCGTAGCGGAACTGCACGCCGTGCTTCTCCGCCGCTGCGGCCATCGCGTCCGGGACCGCCTGGATGCCGCCCTTGGGGAAGAAGACGCCGGCCACGGAGTCCATGTAGGCGATGACGGCGTAGATGGCCAGGGCGTCGTAGGGGGAGACCCCGGCGTACAGGGCCTGGAAGGAGAACACCCGCTGCGTGCGCTCGTCCTTGAGGTAGCGGCCCACGGCGGGAGCCAGCTTGCCGAAGCCGCCGGCCGCCACGAGCTTGACCAGGTCGGGGCTGAGCAGGTCCAGCGGGGTGTCGATGTTGCGGTCGATGAAGGTCTTCATCTCGTAGCGGTAGAGCCTGGAGACGAAGTCGACGAAGCGCCGGTAGCCGTCGGCCTCGGCGGGCCCCACGACGCGCGCGATCTCCTCGGCCATCGCGTCGGGGTCGGCGTGGACGTCGAGGGAGGAGCCGTCGGCGTACTTGGCCCGGTACAGCGGGTCGACCGGCTCCAGGGTGATCCAGTCGGCCATGTCCTCCCCGAGGGCGTCGAAGCAGTCCGCCACGAGGTCGGGCATGGTCAGCACCGTCGGGCCGGTGTCGAAGCGGTACTCCCCGCCGGGCACGGGCGTGGTGATCCGGCCGGCGCGCCCGCCCGGGTGGGCCTCGCGCTCCAGCACGGTGACCTGTCGGCCCGCCCCCGCCAGGCGCATCGCCGCGGAGAGCCCGGCCAGGCCGGCGCCGACGACGACCACGTGGTCGGTGGGCCCGGAGACGGTCCGCACGCGGCCCGGCACGAGGCTGTCGACGGTGCGGCGCAGCGCCAGGCCCGGCCCGCCGCCCAGGAGCGCGCTCATGCGGCCCTCGCCGTCGCGGCCTCGACGAGGCCCTCCAGCACGGCTCGCGCCGCGTCCTCCACCGGCGCTGCCGCCAGCGCCTCCAGGCTGCGCCGCACGCCGTCGTCGATCATCGCTTCCACGCGCTCCAGGGCTCCGGTGTCCACCACGACCTCGCGCAGGCGCGCGATGCCGTCCTCGCTCAGCCCGGGATCCCCGAGCAGGCGCCGCACGGCGTCCGCCTGCGCGGGCGTCGCCCGCTGCAGGGCCAGGGCCACGAGCACGGTCCGCTTGCCCTCCCGCAGGTCGTCACCCGCCGGCTTGCCGGTCTGCGCCGGGTCGCCGAAGACGCCCAGGACGTCGTCGCGCAGCTGGAACGCCTCGCCGAGCGGCAGCCCGTAGGCGCTGTAGGCCGCGACCAGTTCCGGGCCCGCACCGGCCAGCGCCGCGCCCAGCAGCAGGGGGTGCTCGACGGTGTACTTGGCGCTCTTGAAGCAGATGACGCGCCGGGCGCGGGCCAGGGCCTCGTCGTCCTCGCCGCCGCCGTCCGCCCCGGCGACCACGGGCATCGCCTGCGCGAGCATGTCCAGGTACTGCCCGCCCATCAGCTGCGTGCGCATCCGGTCGAAGACCGCCTTGGCGCGCTGCAGCGCGTCCTCGGGCAGCCCCGCGCCGTTGAGCGCCTCGTCGCTCCAGGACAGGCAGAGGTCGCCGGACAGGATCGCTCCGGCGGCCCCGAAGTGCTCGGCGTCCCCGACCCAGCCGCTGCCGCGGTGCAGCGCGGCGAACTGCCGGTGCACCGCCGGCATGCCGCGGCGGGTGTCGGAGGCGTCCATGACGTCGTCGTGGATCAGCGCGGCGGCCTGGAACAGCTCCAGGGCCGCGGCCGCGCGCACCACGGCCTCGCTGCCGGCGCCTCCGCCGTCCCCGCCGGCGCCGCGCCAGCCCCAGTAGCAGAACGCCGGGCGCAGCCGCTTGCCCCCGGCCACCAGGCGGGAGACGGACTCCACCAGCGGAGCGCACTCGGGGCCGACCGCGCTCAGCACGGCGGTCTGGTGGGCCAGGACGTCGTCCAGCGCCTGCTGGACGCGCGCGCGCAGCCGGTCGTCGTCCAGCACGGAGGAGGGGCTCACGGGGGCGAGCCTATGCAGGACCGCGCGCGCACGGCCTTCTCAGCAGCGGCGGGTGTGGGGGAGGGCACACCGAGTGGACAGGGCCGCCCCCGCCTGGTCTCGCACCGTGATCACCCAGCACGCTGTGCACCGTGGACGGGACGGGCGGGGACGCCGAGGAGCACCGGCGCCGGTGGTCCGCGGCCCACGGCGGCGTGACGGCGACCTCGCCGCTGGTGCGCGGCTGGCTGGAGGGGGTGCGCCGCACCGCGACGCCGCTGGCGCGCGCGGGCGTCCCCCCGGCGGCGCTGACCCTGCTCGGGCTCGCCCTCGCGCTCGCGGCGCTGGTGCCCGCGGCGGCCGGGGGGCGCTGGGCGCTCGCGGTGCCGCTGCTGCTGGCGGCCTCGGCCGTCGCCGACGGCCTGGACGGCGCGGTGGCCGTCATCGCCGGGCGCACCAGCCGGGACGGGGCGGTGCTGGACGCCGGCGCCGACCGGGTCTCCGACGCGGCGGGTCTGGCCGTCCTGTGGCTCCTGGGCGCCCCGGCCGCGCCCGTGCTGGCCGCTGCGGGCGCCGGCGCGCTGCACGAGTACCTGCGGGCGCGGGCGCAGGCGGAGGGCGTGAGGGGCCCCGGCGCGGTCACGGTCTCCGAGCGCCCGACCCGGGTGGCGATCACGGCGATGTTCGCCCTCGGCTGCGGCCTGTACCTGCCCGCGGCCGCGCAGTGGGCCTCGGTGGGGGCCTGGGCAGCCGTCGTGACGTCCTGGGTCGGCCTCGTGCAGCTCGCGCTGGCCCTGCGCCGGCGCCTGGGCGCTCAGCCCGCCGCGAGGTAGGCCCGCCAGCCGCCGTGCGCGGTGATCTCCCGAGCCCCCGCCAGGGCGGCGGGCTCGCACAGGAACCCCGGCGCGCGGGTGCCGTCGGCGAGCTCCACCGAGCCGATCGCCATCGGCTGCGGCAGGGCCGCGACGAAGTCGGCGAACGCCGCGGCCGGCAGGCGCCACACCTCCACCTCCAGCGAGGCGCCCCCCTCGGCCACCCGCTCCAGACCGGGCTTGGGCGGGGTGGTGGCCAGGGCGTGCAGCCGGTAGACCGGCGCCGTGCGGGTGGACCGCTCCAGGACGCCGCCCCGCTCGGTGAGCTGGCCGTTCAGCGGCTGGCCGGACAGGTGCGCGCCGACCACGACGAGCGGCACGGTCGCCGGCGCCCCCGGCCAGCGGGTCGGGGCCGAGGGCAGGTCGGCCACCAGGACCCGGCCCAGGAGGGCCAGCGCGGCGTCGCTGCCGGCGGGCCCGACGAGCTGGACGCCGAACGGCAGGCCGTCGACGTCCCCCGCCGGCACCGCGAGGGCCGCCAGGTCGAAGAGGTTCGCGAAGTTCGTGAACCGCCCCAGCTGGGCGTTGACGCCGAGGGGGTCGGCCGCCACCTCGGCGAGGGTCGGGTGCCGCACGGTGGTCGGCAGCAGGACGGCGTCCACCCCGGCCCACGCCCGCGCGGTGCGCGCGCGCAGCTCGTCGAGCACCTGCGCGTCGCGGTAGACCTGCCAGGCGGGCACGTCGCGGGCGCCGGTGATGATCGCGGCCACGGTCGGGTCGGCGTCGGCGGGGGAGGTGTCGAGGAAGGCGCCGACCGCGGCGTACCGCTCGGCGACGAACGCGCCCCCGTAGAGCATCGCGGCGGCCTGCAGGGCCGGGGCGACGTCGACCTCGACCACCTCGATCCCGCGGGCGGCCAGCTGCTCGGCCGCCGCGGCGAAGGCCTCCGCCCATCCCGGCGCCAGCTCGCCGAGCTGCCCGGGCGCCGGGACGCCGACCGCCCAGGTCGCGGCCGTGCGGGGCGCCGGCAGGGGCCGCGGCTGCGAGAGGGGGTCACCGTCGTCGGGGCCCGCGAGCACCCCGAGCACCTGCTCGGCGAGGTCGACGGTCGTCGCGAACACCGAGACGCAGTCCAGGCTGCGGCAGGCCGGGACCACGCCGGTGGTGGGCACGAGCCCCCGCGTCGGCTTGAGCCCGACCAGGCCGTGGAAGGCCGCGGGGACCCGGCCCGAGCCGGCCGTGTCGGTGCCGAGGGCGACGTCCGCGATCCCGAGCGCGACGGCCACGGCCGAGCCGCTGCTGGAGCCGCCGGAGATCCGGTCCGGGTGGGTGGCGTGGCGCACCGCCCCGTACGGGCTGCGGGTGCCGACCAGCCCGGTGGCGAACTGGTCGAGGTTGGTGGCGCCCAGCACCACCGCCCCCGCGGCGCGCAGCCGGGCCACGGCCGCGGCGTCCGAGGTCGCCGGTCCGGCGGCGAAGGACGGGCAGGCCGCCGTGGTCGGCAGCCCCACGACGTCGGTGTTGTTCTTCACCGCCGCCACGAGCCCGGCCAGCGGGAGGTGGTCGCCCGCGGCGACGCGCGCGTCGACCGCCGCGGCCTCGGCGAGCAGGTCGGCCTCCGGGCGCAGCGCGACCCACACCTCGGGCCGGTCGACCTCCGCGAGGCGCGCCAGCGCCTCCTGCACCCGCTGGAGGGCGCTCACGCCGCCACCCGCTCGGCGATGACCACGAGCACCTCGCCCGGCGCCACGGTCGACCCGGGGGTGACCACCACGGCCACGACCTCGCCGGAGCTGGGAGCCGTCACGGGTGCCTCCATCTTCATCGCCTCCAGGGCCAGCAGGACCTGCCCGGCCACCACCTCGTCGCCGGGCGCGACGTCCACGCGCACGACGTTCGCCACGAACGGCGCCTCGACGCCGGTGCACCCGGCGGGCACCTCCACCGCGGCGGCCACCGGAGCGGGGCCCGGGTCGTCGACGCGGTCGAACTCCCCGGCGGCCTCCCACGCGGCGCGCTCGGCCGCGAACGCCGCGGCCTGCTGCTCGCGGAACGCCGCGATCGGCCCGGCCTGCTCGGCCAGGAACGCCTCGTGGTCGGCGAGGGCGAAGGTGCCCTCCTCCACGCGCAGCGGCAGCGTCCCGGCGGCCATCTGCAGGCGCATGTCCGCGAGCTCCTCGGTGCTCATCGGGTACCAGCGGATCCGGTCGAAGAAGCGCAGCAGCCACGGAGTCCCCGGCTCGAACGGCCCGCGCTGGGCGTGGGTGGACCACACCTGCACGGTGCGCCCGACGAACTGGTAGCCGCCCGGGCCCTCCATGCCGTAGACGCACAGGTAGGCGCCGCCGATGCCGACCGCGTTCTGCGGGGTCCAGGTGCGGGCCGGGTTGTACTTGGTCGTCACCAGGCGGTGGCGGGGGTCCAGCGGCGTCGCGACGGGCGCGCCGAGGTAGACGTCGCCCAGGCCGAGCACCAGGTACTCCGCGTCGAAGACCGTGCGGTGCACGTCCTCGCGCGAGCCGAGGCCGTTGATCCGGCGGATGAACTCGATGTTGTCCGGGCACCACGGGGCGTCGTCCCGGACGCCGTTCACGTAGCGGGCGATCGCCTCGCGGGTGGAGGGGTCGTCCCAGCTCAGCGGCAGGTGCACCGTGCGGCTGGGCACGACGAGGTCGGCCGTGGCCGGCAGGGCGGCCTCGACCTCCTGCGCGAGCTCCAGCAGGCGCGGCAGCGGCAGGACGTCGGGGTCGACGTGCACCTGCAGCGAGCGGATGCCCGGGGTCAGGTCGACGACCCCGGGCAGTCCCAGCGCCGCGACGGCCTCGGCGAGGGCGTGCACCCGCATCCGGGACGCGAGGTCGAGCACCATCGCGCCGTACTCCACGAGCAGGTTGTCGTCACCGCTGCGCCGGTAGGTGACCTCCGGGCGGGCGCCGTCGGCCGAGGCCGGCGTGCGGGCCAGGACGCCGCCGTCGGCGTGCGCGGCGCGGCTGGCCACCGGGGCGGCGAGGGGGTCGGCGCGCAGCGCGGCCGCCTGCGCCTCGTCGACCGGCACGAACTGCACGGTGTCGCCGGGGCGCAGCTGCCCCAGCTTCCACATCTGGCCGACCGCGACCGTGGCCGGGCAGGTGAAGCCGCCCAGGCTCGGGCCGTCGGGGCCGAGGAGGATCGGCAGGTCGCCGGTGTAGTCCACGGCCCCGACCGCGTACGGGGTGTCGTGGATGTTGGAGGGGTGCAGCCCGGCCTCCCCGCCGTCCGGGCGCGCCCAGGCCGGCTTCGGGCCGACCAGGCGCACGCCGGTGCGCGCGGAGTTGTGGTGCACCGCCCAGGTCGCGGCGTAGAACTCCGCCACGTCGGCCTCGGTGAAGAACTCCGGCGCGGCGTGCGGGCCCTCCAGCGCCCCGATCCGCCACGCGGAGCCGATGGCCGGGCGCTGGTCGGGCGGGACGGCGACCGGCCCGGGCGCGCCGGGTGCCGGCGACCCGAGCTGGACGGCGTCCCCGGTGCGCAGCGGCGAGCCGGTGGTGCCGCCGATCCGGCCCAGGTCGAACGTGGCGGCCGACCCGAGCACCTCGGGCACGTCCAGGCCCCCGCGCACGAGCAGGTACGTGCGCAGGCCCGCGGTGGTGGTGCCGACGTCGAGCACCCCTCCGGCGGGGACGGCGACCGGCTCCCACTGCGGCACGGCCGCGCCGTCCAGGGTCACCGGGGCCGGGGCGCCGGTGACCATGACGACGGCCTCGGTGGCGAAGCGCAGGGCCGGGCCGAGCAGGGTGCACTCCAGGCCCGGCGCGCCCTCGGGGTTGCCCAGGGCGAGGTTGCCGCGGCGGAATGACAGGTCGTCCATCGGGCCCGACGGCGGGATGCCCACGTGCCAGTAGCCGGTGCGCCCGGGCCAGTCCTGCACCGTCGTCAGGGTGCCGGCGCGCTGGACGACGACGCGCGGGGTGGCGTCCACGACGTGCGCCAGCGTCGCGGTGGAGTGCTCGGCGGCCAGCACCGCGGGCTCGGTCGCGGCCGCGCGCAGCAGGCCGAGGTTGGTCGCGACGCCGCCGACCCGGGTGCCCGCCAGCGCCGTCGACAGCCCCGCCCACGCGGCGTCGCGGTCCTCGGCGTGCGTGATGACCTTGGCCAGCAGGGGGTCGTAGGAGGTGCTGACCTCCGCGCCGGGCTCCAGCCAGGTGTCGACGCGGACGCCGTCCGGCGCGGTCGGGAGCTCCAGCGCGGTGATGGTGCCGGCGCTGGGCAGGTGGTCGCGGTCGGCGTCCTCGGCGTAGACGCGGGCCTCCACGGCGTGGCCGCGGGCGACCAGCGGGGTCTGCACCACGGAGGTCTCGCCCTGGGCCAGGCGCAGCATCCAGCCCACGAGGTCGACGCCGTAGACGGCCTCGGTCACGGGGTGCTCGACCTGCAGGCGGGTGTTGACCTCCAGGAACGCCGCCTCCTCCCGCTCGGCGTCGTAGACGTACTCCACGGTGCCGGCGGAGCGGTAGCCGACCGAGGCGCACAGGTCGCGCGCCGCGTCGGCGATGCGGGTGCGGACGGCGTCGGGCAGGTGCGGGGCGGGCGCCTCCTCGCAGACCTTCTGGTGGCGCCGCTGCAGGGAGCAGTCGCGGTCGCCGAGGGTCACCACGGTGCCCAGGCCGTCGCCGAAGACCTGCACCTCCACGTGCCGCGGGGCGGTCACGGCGCGCTCGAGGAAGACCCCGGCGGAGCCGAAGCTCGCCCCGGCGAGGCGGCGGACGTCGTCCCAGGCGGTGCGCAGCTCTCCCTCGCCGCGGCAGACGCGCATGCCGATCCCGCCGCCGCCGGCGGTGGCCTTGAGCATCACCGGGTAGCCGATCGCGGCGGCCTGCGCGGCGGCCTGCTCGACGTCGTCCAGCAGGCCGGTGCCGGCCAGCAGCGGGACGCCGGCCGCGGCGGCGGCGTCGCGGGCGGTGTGCTTGGCGCCGAACAGCTCCAGGTGCTCCGGGCGGGGCCCGACGAAGGCCATCCCGGCGCCCTCGACGGCGCGGGCGAAGCCGGCGTCCTCGGACAGGAAGCCGTAGCCGGGGTGGACGGCGCCCGCGCCGGTGGCCGCTGCGGCCTCCAGGATCCGCTCGGGCAGCAGGTAGCTCTCGCGCGCCGGGGCCAGGCCGATCCGCACCGCGGTGTCGGCCAGGCGCGTGTGCAGGGCGCCGGTGTCGGCGTCGGAGTGGACCGCGACCGTGCGCAGGCCCATCGCCGCGGCGGTGCGGATGATCCGGACGGCGATCTCGCCGCGGTTGGCGACCAGGAGGGTGTCGAAGCCGCTCACGCGCGGCCTCCCTCGGTGATGACCATGCGCACCGGCGTCGGGTCGAAGCCGTTGCACGGGTTGTTGACCTGCGGGCAGTTGGAGACCAGCACCAGGACGTCGCGCTCGGCCCGCAGGGTGAGCGACTTCCCCGGTGCCGACAGGCCGTCGACGATGCCGAGGGAGCCGTCGGGGTCGACCGGGACGTTCATGAACCAGTTGATGTTGGAGACGAGGTCGCGCTTGCCCAGGCCGTGCAGGGAGCCCTCGGCGAGGAAGTTCTCCACGCACGCGTGCTGGCCGGCGGTGTGGTGGCCGTAGCGCAGGGTGTTGGACTCCTGCGAGCACGCGCCGCCGAGGGTGTCGTGCCGGCCGACCTCGTCGGCGACCACGGTCATCAGCGCGCCGTGCTCGCAGTCGCGCAGCACGCTGCCGGTGGACAGGAAGATCGTGTCCTGGGCCTGCAGGGTGTCCTGCGCGCTGTAGCGCAGGGTGGGGTCGGCGGCGTCGTAGAGCAGGAAGTCGACCGCCTGGTTGCCTTCCAGGTCGACCACCCGCAGCTCCTGGCCGGCGCTCAGGACCGCCGACCACGGGGCGCGGGCGGGGACCACGACGTCCAGCACGGCGGTCTTCGTGGCGGTCTTCGTGGCGGTCTTCGTGGCGGTGCTGGTGGCGGTGCTGGTGGCGGTCATGCGATCCCCTGGGCGGTGAGGTGCTCGGCGGTGTTCTCGAAGGCGCGGCGGCCCTCGGGGGCGGCGGTCCACAGCGGGTCGCCGGGCCCGGTGGGCTCCCCGCGCCAGGCGAGGACCTCCAGCGGCGAGCAGGTGAACGCCTCGCGCGGGTCCAGCGGGTGGGCGGTGTTGGCCACGAGCAGCAGCAGCGGCACCTCCGCGCGCAGGGTGACGTGCGCGCCGGGGCCGGCCGAGCCGGTCCAGCGCGGGGCGCCGTCGGGTCCGACGGTGACGCCGGAGAAGAAGGAGACGGTGGGGCCGACGTCGCGGCGTCCCAGGCCGTGCTTGGCGGCGGCCAGGGCCAGCAGCTCGCGGCCGGCGGGGGAGGGGCCCTGCGCGCTGCCGTCGCCGTAGCGGGCCTCGTTGCGCGCGCGGGTGGTGGTGCCGAAGAGCGCGTCGTGGTGGCCGGAGGTGTCCTCGACCACGGTGGCGAGCACCCGGCCGGCGTCGGAGAGCAGCAGCTGGCCGGGCGCGGTGTAGACCTGCCAGGCGACCTTGGTCGTGTCGGCGGGGTTCAGGCGCTCCCACGGCTCGTCGGCGCGCAGCAGCAGCACGTGGGCGCAGGCGTCGCCGGTCAGGTCCCGCAGGCGCACGTGGGTGCCGCGGGCGAGGCTGCGGTGGGCGTAGCCGCCGCCGGCGACGACGGTCGCCCAGGTGAGGTCGGCGGCGGCGACGCCGTCCGGCGGGTCGGGCCAGCGGCTCGCCGGGACCGTGGGCATCGCGTCGACGACGGTGCCCTCCTGCGCCCGGGCGTGCTGCCGGGCGCCCAGGGTGGTGGCGGTGGGCGAGGCGTTCATCGGACCTCCGGAGCAGGGTTCCTGTCGGCTGACAGGAAGACCGTCCCCGCCCGGTGTTCCGGGTCCGTTCCCGGCCGGTGACGACCGCGTTACGCCCAGTGCGGGCGCGGGCGCGGGCGCAGTTGCCGGGGCGGGTGTGGATGCGGGTCGGGCGTGGGCCCCAGGCGTGTCCGACGGACCCTCCGGCGCCGTCGTCACATGCGGATGGTCAGCGGCACGCTGCCCGCGAGGGGATCGCTCTGCGGGATGCCTTCGGCAGGGGATCCCGTGGTGGCCATGGAGCGCGCCTTCCACGGATGGCACCACGATGAGCTCGTGACCGAGTCCTGGACGTCCCGCCACTTCAGCTTGGCCAACCCCGTCACCGGTGACGTCACCGACCTACCCCTGCTGCTGCGCTGCGTCGCCGACCAGATCGAGGCCTGCGGCATCACGCCGATGGAACTCCTCGACGTCGTGGTGCACCAGGAGATCACCGCTGACGGGCCGTCGTGGTCGGTGAACGTCTACTGGTCGCCGGACGGCTCAGAGGCAGGCTGGGCTCCGCGTCACCTCGGCCGACCCCCGCAACCGCCCAGGGGAGCGGCGCAGCCGTAGGGGACCGGCCATAGGCGACGACCAGCGCGCCGGGGGAGCGGCTGCTGCAGCGCCGGCTCCCGTCCCCGCAAGAGATCGGCCAGTGGGACGCATGGCCCTCTCGGACCCGGCCGAGATCATGGGTTCATGGATGTCGATGGGACCGTCATCGTGCGTGAGGCTGTGGCGGAGGACCTGCCGCGGCTGCGGTGGCTGCACCACCAGCTCTACCCGGAGCACGAGGCCACCGACGAGCGCGTCGCAGCGGCGGCATGGGCGAACATCGCTGAGACGCCCGGCCGGTCCGTCTACGTGGCCGAGGTCGCAGGCGCCGTGGTCGGCGGTGCCGACGTGACGATGATGGCGAACCTGGCTCACCGCGGCGAGCCATACCTGCTCGTGGAGAACGTCGTCGTGGACTCCGCTCACCGCCGACGGGGCGTAGGTGCTGCGCTGCTCGACGCGGCGGCCGAGCGTGGTCGCGCTGCTGGCTGCTACAAGCTCCAGCTGTCAACCGAGGACCGCGATGCCTTCGCCTTCTAAGAGGCGGCCGGGTGGGAGCACACCGCCCGCACGTACAAGCGCCATCTCGGTGGGTGAAGAGGACGAGCCCGTGGCCTGAGCAGGGACGGCCTCTTCATGGCGGCGGTGGGCGGTGTTCAGGTGAGCGATTGGGTGATCGTCTGCTCGGATCCGTCGGGTCGGACGCTGACGTCGGCGAGGGCTCCGTTGACCAGTGCCAAGTGCGGGGGCACGTGGCCGCAGTCGACGTCGAGGACGACGGGGAGGTCCAGGTCGCCGAGGGCGCTGCGGACGGCGTCGAGCTGGGTGAACCCGGGGACGTCGGGGGCGCGGGTGCGTCCGACGAGGACGGCGTCGGCGCGCTCGAACCACCCGGCCAGGCGCATCCGCCACAGGTCCCGGGCGATGTCGGTCGCCCCGTCGCCGGAGGCCTCGACGTAGACGATGAATCCCTCGGGGGCGTGCTCGTCGGCGAAGGCGCTCAGGTCCCCGTAGGGGGTGCCGGCGAGGATGGAGACCGTCTCGATGCACCCGCCGACCAGCCGCCCTGATGCGCGCACCGGCCCCGCCCCAGGGTCCAGCAGGCGCCAGCTGCCCGGAGTGTCGAAGGTGGGCTCGGTGGTCGTGGGATCGGCTTCCCAGTCGTCGAAGCCGGTCGCCCGGTGGGCGGTGGAAGCGCCCTGCGTGACCTGCGCGCCAACGGGCGAGGTGGCAACGTCCAACCAGGATGCCAGCGGGGCCGGCACCCGGTAGGGGGTGTCCATGAGGTTCTGCCCGTGCAGCGTCGCGACGCCCGTGAGCGTCGTCAGGGGCAGTAGCAGGGTGGAGATGTCGGAGTAGCCCACCAGCCATGTGGGGTCAGCGTCAGCGATGGCACGGAAGTCCAGGTGAGCCAAGACCTCGACGGCGAGCTCCCCGCCCCACGGCGGGATAACCGCGCGGATGCTCGGGTCGACCAGCATCGCGGTCAGCTCCGCGGCTCGGTCGGCTGCAGGCGCACTGACCACGCCCTGGCCGTCCATGCACTCCCCGACGACGACGTCGAAGCCCCGCTGACGTAACACCTCGACGGCCACGTCGAGGCGAGGCAGGAGGGCCGCGTCGACGCCGCTGGAGGGGGAGGTCACCCCGATGCGGTCACCGGCCCGGAGGGGAGACGGGTAGCGGATCGTCACGCGGAGCATCTTTCCCCACCGCATGAGCAGCACCGGACTGAAGTGCGCCGACCGTCCCGATAGCCGGCCGCCTACTGGCTCTGCTCGAGCGGCTGGCTGGATCCGTAGCGGGTGACGGGTGGCCGTCCCGCAGGGGCGCTTGTTGTGAGACGGCTGCGGCCTGGTCAGCGCCTGCTGTTCGCCGTCATGCCACTGGCCTTGGCGGTAGCCCCGGCCTGGGCTTGGGCGCGGTGGATGGCGCGGTAGACCGTCGAGCGGGCGACGCCGAAGAGTTCGGCGACCTCCAGCGTGGAGTACTCGCCGGTGGCGACCAGCACGGCCAGGTGCGCCTCCTGCTTGGTGGTCAGCTTGGGCTTGCGGCCGCGCAAGCGGCCCTTGGCGCGGGCGACCTTCATGCCTTCCTCGGTGCGCATGCGGATCAGGTCGGCTTCGAACTCGGCGACCATCCCCAGGACGTTAAACAGCAGCCGCCCGACCGGGTCGAGGGGTCGTGCAGCGAGCCGCCGAGGCTGAGGCGCACGCCGCGGACGGTGAGCTCTTCGAGGATGGCGCGGGCGTCGGGTAGCGAGCGGGCGAGGCGGTCGAGCTTGGTGACGACGAGGGTGTCGCCTTCGCGGCAGGCGGCCATCGCCTCGCGCAGGCCGGGACGGTCCCGGTTGGTGCCGGTCAGGCCGTGGTCGACGTAGACCCGTGACGGGTCCACACCGAGGGCGGTCAGTCCCTCGCGCTGGGCGGTGAGGTCCTGGGCGTCGGTGGACACCCGTGCGTAGCCGATGAGTAGTGCCGCCATGGGGCACCTCCGCGAGGTTGACGTGACCCGGTGCGGCGCTGCCCCGGGTCCAGGCGTCCACGGTGACAGCGGCGAGCTGGTGCCGGCCAGCAGGCCGCCGCGAACTCCACGGACGGCCACCGCTTCGGCGGCATGAAGCCGCAGCGATGTAGTCGGTTGTAGCCGTCCGTATTACTCTTTCTGATCGTGGAGCGCTTCGACGTCGACGACCTCGACGAGAACGCGCCCTTCGAAGTCGACGCCCAGGGTGCGCACCTTTTCAAGCACTCTGGTCTGGGCGTCGAGGACATCGAGGAGGTGTGGGCCAGCGAGCCGCTGTTCTACCCGGCGACCCCGCCAGCGCACTGGCTGATGGTCGCTGAGGTCGCCGGCCGGGTTCTGACCGTGCCGCTGGCCCCGTCCCGCTCCGGCGACCTGCGCCGGTGCCGCCCGATCGGCTGCTACGTCGCGGCCGAGCACCTCGCCCGCCGCTACCGGGAGGACCGATGAGCACCCCCGACCACGAGCCCGCCCCTGCCGCCATGACGCCGGAGCAAGAGAACGCCTTCTACGCAGACCCCCACAACCAGGTCCCTCAGGGACCGCCGGTGCGCCGCAGCGGCAGCAGCAAGACGAAGCTCAGCGACCCCGTGCCGGTGCGCTTCCCCGAAGAACTGCTGCGCCAGGTGCGCGACCGGGCAGCCGCAGATGACCGGTCCGTGTCGAACTGGATCCGACGAGCGGTCGAGCACGAACTCGCGCGCAACAGCGGCTGACCGTTCCTGGCAGAGGATCCCCCCTGCGGGCTGCTTCCGGGGACCCGCTTCTTCTATGCGCGTGATCGGCTGCTTGCGATGCCGTCGATCGCAGCATCGGCGATGCGGTTCAGCGTCGTCGCGTCGGTTTTTGCCTTGGTGAGTGCTTCGAGCCCGCGATGGGTGATGACGACCAGTGCGCCGAGCACCTGCGGACCGGCGGTCGGGTCGACGTGTCCAGCGTGCTGTGCCTGCTCGATCAGCTGGCGGCAGTTGTCGAATCAGCGGTGGTGAACGCCGAGGACCCGTACGAGGACGTCCTGCGCCGGCCGCACCTTTGATTCAGCCACAGGAGCAACCCACGGACTGGTGCGCCCGGTGGCTCACCCATCGTTGGCCGCCTGCGCGGAGCGCCCCTGGACAAGGGCTGTCCTCGACGAGCAAGTCAGGGAAGCGGTGCCGCAGTCAGCCCTCGGCGCCGCAGAGGGCAGCTGCGGCCTCGAGCTGGGCGTGCACCGGCACCACGCGGGCGAGGCCCATGACGTCGAACATCGAGAGCATCCACCTCTGCGTGCACACCAGCTGGAGGGAGCCTCCGGCCGCGCGCGTGCGCTTGATGCCGTCGACGAGGGCGCCCAGGCCGGCGGAATCGATGAACTCAACCTGGTGCAGGTCCACCACCAGGTGCAGCTCGCCGGCGGCGACGAGGTCAGCCAGGCGCGCCCGTAGCTGGGGCGCGGTGAAGAGGTCGACCTCCCCGGTGACGGAGACGACAGCGCAGCCGTGCAGGCCATGGGGGATGACGTCGATGTCCATGGAGTCCTTCACTTGGCGAGACGGAAGCGCGGGAAACCGCGCTGTGCGGCCAGCGCCTTCACGACCTTTGGGGTGGTGCTAGCAGGGCTGGTCGATGACGGTGGGCGGGACGGGCACGTTCGGCGGGATGCGGTTGAGCCCGGCCTCCGCAGGTCGCGGCTCGTTCTGGGGGTGCAGGCGCACCGCGATGAGCGCGACGTCGTCCTCCGGGCGTGGCGGCAGCAGCCGGGACAGGACAGCGTCCACCAGGTCGTCGAGCCTCAAGTCGTCCGGCGCCAGCTCAGTGAGCAGCTCCTGCAGGCGCATGAGGCCCTCCTCCAGGGACTGGCCCCGGCGCTCCACGAGCCCGTCGGTGTAGAGGAGCACCGTGGCTCCGCGGTCGAGGGTCACCGTGGACTCGTGTCGGCTGGTGGTCGGCATGACGCCGAGCAGCAGGTCAGAGGAGACCGGTGACAGCGCGAGGACGCTGCCGTCGGGGTTGATGACCATCGGCGGGGGGTGGCCGGCGTTGGACCAGCGCATCAGGGTGGTGCCACGCCGCTCGCCGGAGGCGTCCTGCTCGAAGCGAGCGAGCACCGCCGTGGCGGTGGTGACGATGCGCAGCGTCTCCATCACCTGGTCGACCTTGCGCAGCACCTGCGCCGGGCCCATCCCATCGGAGGCGCCGATCCCGCGCAGCAGCGTGCGGACCTGGCTCATGGCCGCCGCCGCCTGGGTGTCGTGACCCACCACGTCGCCGATGACGACCATGGTGGCTCCCGCGGGCTGCAGGAAGGCGTCGTACCAGTCGCCGCCGACCTGGGCGGCCTCGGCGGCGGGGGTGTAGCGGACCACGATCTGGGAGTGGTTCGGCTCCGGGGGCTCGGTGAGCAGGGAGCGCTGCAGACCCTCGGCCAGGTCGCGCTGCTGCCGGTAGAGGCGCGCGTTGTCGAGCACGACGCCGGCGCGGGCAGCGACGTGGGCCGCGGTCATCAGGTCCTGCTCGGTGAACGGCCCTCGGGCGGCGCCGTTGCACAGGCTGAGGATGCCGACCGCACCGCTGCGCCCGGTCAGCGGGTACAGGGCGACATGGGCGGGCGCGAGGACCTGCACCAGGTCCGTCACCGGCCCCGGCTGCAGCATGGGCAGCATGGTGTTGGTGGCGCCGGTGGTGAGGAACTGAGGTGTCCCCGTCTCCATGACGCGCACGATGATGGCGTCGTCAGTGAGCGCGTTCATGCGCGTGCGGGCGTAGGTCTCCACGACCGCCTGCAGGTCGGGGTCGGTGTGCTTTGCTCCCGCGGCGCGCAAGCCGCGACGTCGTCCGGGTGCGTGCTGGTCCTCAACGAGGGTCACCACCGCCCAGTCGGCCAGGGCCGGCACCACCATGGAGGCCAGCGACTGCGCCGCCTCCTCTACGTCGAGGTCGGCCGCGAGGTCCTCGGTGATCCGGCCGAGGAGGCGGGCCCGTCGTGCGGCGGCCTCGGCGTCGTCCTGCAGGCGCCGGCGGGCGGTGATGTCCAGGAAGTAGACGGCCATCCCCGTTGGAATGCGCTCGACACGCACCTCGACCCACACGTCTATCGGCTGGGGGTAGTAGGCGTCGAAGGTCCGGCTCTCACCGGTGGACATGGTGTGGCGGTACGTCGTCTCGAAGGCCGTCCCCACCGCCGCAGGGAAGACCTCCCAGTAGCTGCGGCCGAGGACGTCGGCGCGGTCCATGCCCGCGATGCGCTCGAAGGCGGCGTTGACGTGGGTGATGCGCCAGTCGGTGTCGACCGCGAAGTAGCCCACGGCGAGGTTCTCGACGATGCCGGCGATGCGGTCGGACTCCTCGCGGGTCGCCGTCACGTCCCACGCTGCCCCCAGGAGCCGGGTGGTCTCACCGGTCTCGTCCCGCAGCGCGCGCCCGCGGGCGCTGACCCAGCGTGTGGCGGCGTCGGGCACGACGACGCGGTAGGTGGCCTCGAAGTCTCCGCAGGTGTCGATGGCCGTCTGAAGGCGCCGGCTCACGTCGGTCAGGTCGTCGGGGTGGATGCGGGCGTTGAAGTCCTCGATCGACTCCTCGAACTCGCCGCGGTGGTAGTCGAACAGCTCGACCAGGCGGTCGTCCCAGGCCAGGCGCCCGGTGGTGAGGTCCCAGTCGAAGGCACCTACGCCGGCGGCGGAGGTCGCCAGCTCGCCCAGGAGGCGACGGGCGTCGTCCTCCTCGGCTTGGACGCTGGCCTGAAGGTCTGCGACCGCCAGCTCGGCCAGGCGGCTCAGCAGGGCGACGTCGGTGTCCGTCCACGCCCGGGGCATCGGCTCGAAGACGCACAGGGCGCCGATGATGTGCCCGCTCCTGGCCGACAGCGGCACTCCGAGGTAGGAGCCCACCACGCCGGCGGTGACCGGGTCGCGGTCGCGGACCCGCTCGTCAGTCGTCGCGTCGTGGACGACCATCGGGCCGTCGACGATCGCGGTCAGCGTGCACAGCGCCTCCGCCAGCGACGCCTGCTCACCCACCGAGGAGTCGGCCAGACCAGCGCCGGCGGTCACCGTCTGGACCTCCGTCAGCACCGAGACCTGAGCGGCCGTCGTGCGCAGCAGCGCCATCGCCAGGTCCGCCAGGCCGTTCAGCACCGGGTCGCTGCCAGGAGCCGGTGCGAGCCGGCGAGCGACCTCACGGCGGGTCTGCTCCCCTGGGGTGGCGCCGGCCACGCCACCTTCGACATGGTCGTCAGTCTCCCGGTCCTGGGGCATGGCTGCCTCTCTTCGACGGCCAGACCCCATGGCCCACGCCGTCCGCCATCTTGCGCGATGCCCACCCTGCCTAGGAGGCAGGTGGTGCAGCGGTCCCTGATCGACATGAGGTCCTCAAGCAACCGTGAGATCATCAGATCTCCTGCCATGACAGCCGTCGCGTCCGGACACCCACCGCGGTGCACATGACGACGTTCAGACCAGAGCCGTCACCCGCACTAAGGAACCCCCTTGCCCAACTTCCCGGGGTGCGCCGTCTGCGGTGCGCCCGCCGAGGCGATGACGCACCCCCTGTTTCGCTACATCTGCCTGTGGGTCTGCCCCGACGGGCACGGCGTCATCAGCCGCGACGGCTACTGAGGCTGAGCCGGCGGGCCGCCGGACAGGACGCCGGTGCTGCCGCAACTGGCGCAGGCGAGGAGGAGCGCCAGGACGGCCACGCCGGCGGCTGGTCTGCGCATGACGTCACTTTTGTGCTGGCCAAGTGTTCCACCGAGCATGAGGCCGATAGCGCGGTGCTGCTGCAGCCGGGCGCTGGGCGAGCGGGCAACTCAGAGCGCGTTGACGTGCTCGGTGGGGCGAGCTCCGGACGGACATGAAGGTTGCGCAGCGGTGACCTGCGGGAGCCGTCCCGCATGATGATCGTCATACGGCAGTTGGCTCGTTGGTCGGCGTCTGCTAGTTGGGGCGCAGCTCGCCGGTCTGGGTCAGGGCCTCGGCGACCTCACTGAGTCTGCGGTTGGTCTGCTGGCTGGCTGCGGCCAGGAGCCGGAATGCCTGGTCGGGGGTGATCTTGAACCGCTCCATGAGGATGCCCTTGGCCTGCCCGATCACGTCCCGGGTGCCCAGGGCCGAGCGCAGCTGCGCCTGCTCCTGCGCACCGACCATCGCTACGGCCGCGTGGGCGGCGAACAGCAGCGCGACGTGCTCGGACTCGGCGTCGAAGGCATCGGGCGCCTCGTTGAGCAGGTTCAGGGCGCCGAGGTCGCCGTCGTCGCCGTTGACGTAGAGCTGGACGGCCAGCATGCTCCCGGCCCCCAGGCCGCGGGCTCGGGCGGTGAACTGCGGCCAGCGCGTCTCGGTGGCCATGTCGGGGATGCGGGCGGTCTGCTGCTCGAAGAGGGAGTCCAAGCAGGGCCCCTGACCGGTCTCGTACTGGGCGCGGTCGGTCTCGCGCGGCAGGTCGTCGGTCGAGGCGCGGGTGACGACCTCCCGGCGGCGGCGGATCGCGGAGATGCTGACGTGCTGGGCGCCGGGGATGGTGCCCGCGGCGGCGGCGACCAGCGTGTCCAGGGTGGTCTGGACGTCCTCCTGCTCCTCCAGTCCACGAGCCAGGTCGGCGAGCCGGTCCGCGAGGTCCTCCGCGCTGGCCGCGGGGAAGAGCGGTCCAGCTCCAGGCAGGTCTTGGCGGTCGCCTTGCTGCTCGTCCTGTCCCATGGGTGCATCCTGGTCCGTCCCGCGTCCCCGGTGGTCACCGAGGGAGGGCGGCCCCGCATGCAGGGTCATCGACATGCAGGGCCTGACCCGCCGCGGCGTCCGGACACCGGCACCGGGCTCGTCCCAGGGGAGCACCCGGCGGCTCGGTCGGCACCTCCAGACCAGGAGGTGAGGTGCGTGAGGGCCCGCCCGACGGTGATCGCTACGGCTCCGGCAGCGGCGGTCCAGATCCATGGACGACGGCCGTGGTCCAGGGTCGCGCGAGCCGTGCTCCGGCCTGGCACGAGAGGGGGCCGGCCTTGAGTGCGCGGGTCTCAGTCCTTCTGGGCTTCAGCGACCAGTTCGGCGGCGACCACGTGCAGCTTCCGGTTGGCGTTCTGGGACCGGCGGGACAGGTGGGCGAAGGCCTCCTCGGGGCTGCAGCCCAGCCGGCCCATGAGGACGCCCTTGGCCTGCTCGATGACCGCGCGGGTGGCCATCGCCTGCTCCAGCTGGCGGGCCAGGCCGTCCTTGGAGTCGATGAGGGCCGCGTTGAGCAGCGCCACGGCGGCGTACTCGGCGAAGGCCTGGCCCAGCGCCACGGCTTCGGTGTCGAAGGCGTCGAGGGACGTGCTGTAGATGTTCAGGCCCCCGACGGTGCGCTGGGGGGTGGGCATGCCGACCGAGAGGGAGGAGCGCACCCCGGCGCGGTGGGCGACGGCGGCGAAGTCCGGGTATCCGGCCTCGGTGGACGTGTCGGGGATGGTGATGGTCTGCCCGCCCTGGGCGGCGTCCATGCACGGGCCGAAGCCCTTGGCGTACTGGCGCTCGTCGAGGTGGACGGCCAGGCCGCCGGTGAAGGCGACGGTGCGCGCCTTGTCCTTGTCCATGAGGGTGACGGAGACCTCGTCGGCGCCGGGGATGGTGGCCTTGGCGAGCTCGGCCACGCGCGAGAGCACCTGGCCCAGCGGCAGCTCGCCCAGCGGCAGGCGTCCCAGCTCCCGGAACGCCTCCTGGGGCTCCATCAGAGGTTCACGGCCGCCCTGGGGGGGATGTGGTCCTGGCTGGCGTCAGGCATGGGGGTGGTCCTTCGCGTCTGCCCGCGCAGACATCGACGAGGGCGTGATCGCCTGCTCGTCGGTGCCGACCTGCCCCTGAGCGGGGTGGGCCATGGGCCACCGCGGCTGTGTCCTCAACCTCAGCAGCCCTGTCGGGCTCCGGAGGTGATCAACCATCCGCACCAGCGAGACTACGCCCGTGCGGCGGCACCGCTGGGCCGGGACCGGAGTGCGCTGGCGCTGCGGGGGTAGGCGAGACGACGACCCGGGCCGCCGCCGCGGCCAGGGCGCCGGATGTCAGGAGAGACCGTGTCCGTGAAGCTGTGCCCCCTCGAGGAGCAGGTCATCGTGATCACCGGTGCCTCCAGCGGGATCGGCCTGGTGACCGCCCGGATGGCTGCCCAGCGCGGCGCGGCGGTCGTCCTGGCCGCTCGCAACGAGCAGGCGCTGGCCCAGCTGGCGCAGGAGATCCGGAACGCGGGAGGCCGCGCCGTCCACGTGGTCGCCGACGTCGGGCGGGAGGAGGACGTCGCCCGCATCGCGGCCACCGCGGTGGCCGAGTTCGGCCGCTTCGACACCTGGGTCAACAACGCCGGGGTGTCCATCTTCGGGCAGGTCGACCAGGTCTCCACCCAGGACATGCACCGCATGTTCGACACCGTCTACTGGGGAGTGGTCTACGGCTCGCGCGCGGCGCTTCAGCACTACCGCGGCCGCACCGGGCCCGCTGGCGCGATCGTCAACGTCGGCAGCTTCTTCGGCGACCGCGCCCCGTCGCTGCAGTCCACCTACTCCAGCGCGAAGTTCGCCGTGCACGGCTTCACCGAGGCGATGCGGGTGGAGATGGCCGCCGAGGGCGTGCCGGTGTCAGTGACCCTGCTGCACCCCGGCCGCATCGACACCCCCTACAACGAGCACGCGCAGGCCTACACCGGCAGGCAGCCCGCGCACCGGGGGATGATCTACCCTCCGCAGGCGGTGGCCGAGGCGATCCTGCACGCAGCCGCCCACCCGGTGCGGGACCTGTTCATCGGCGGCCAGTCCAAGGCGCTCGTCGTCCTCTCCCAAGTGGCGCCGCGGCTGGTCGACCGGGTGATGCGCACGTACGGCTACAGCTCCCAGGTCGCCGACCGGCCCTCCCAGGACAACGACGCCAGCGCTCTGCACCACGCCGGGTACGGCTTGCACGAGCGCGGCACCCACCAGGGCCGCTGGTACCGCCGGCGCAGCTACTACCTCGAGCTCGAGAAGCACCCCGCAGCCGCAGCGGCCGCCGCGCTCGGTACCGGCGCGGTCCTGGTCGGATGGTCATCGGCGCGCCGGGCGCTGCAGGCCACCCGCCCCTGAGAGCACCAGCAGCCACAGACCCGGTCCCAGGAGGCCCCGGCGCGGGAGCGAGCCGTCCCGGATGACGACCGCCTGCCGGCGACGGTCTGCGCTGGGGGCGTGGCCGCCAAGGACGCCGGTGCCTGTGTCACTGAGGATCCCTTTGCGATACCGGACTGACAGGGCTCCCCGTCCTCCGTAACGTCACACCCGTGGACGCCGACCAGCTGCAGGACGCCGTGCGCCAGGTGTTCACCGCAGCCGGCGGCGACCGCATGGGCTGGCCTGACCCTCACCCGGGTCACACCGTCGCCGACGAGGAGTACTCCCGGGTCAGCGACCCCGACAAGTTCCGCATCATCACCGTGCGCGCCGCTGCGTGGATCACCGCCCTGGTCGAAGGCGGCTTGGCCACCGCCACACCGCTCACGGACGCCGACGACGTCCGCGGTGCCTGGAGCGGCGAGCCGCCGCACCTGGGCGCCTCGGTGGAAGCCACCTGGCTGCATCCGGTGGCGGGGGGCGCAGTGCCGCTGCTGCTGTGCCTCGACCGGGTGCAGGAGGCCGAGCACGCCTACCTGGTCGTGGGCATCGGTGAGCCTGCGGTCCAAGTCGACACGCTGCCTGACTGCGGCTGCGACGCCTGCGACTCTGGGTCGACTGACCTGCTGCAGGCACTCGACCGGCGGCTCATTGACGTCGTCTCAGGCGAGCTGACCTACATCAGGCTTCCCGACGGCGTCGTCTGCGGTGGCGGTGACGGTTGGTCGGCCGGGTGGACATCCGGTGCTGGTCGTGACCGGGAGCAGGTCGAGGCGTTGATCGTCGAGGCCCGTGCTGGTCGATCGTCGTACCAGGTGGTGCACGGGCGGCCGTGGTGGTGACCCATGTGCCCGTCACGTGCTGCAGCCCATGTCATCAGGCAGTCGAGTGCCGGCCGAGGATGCCTCACTGCGGTCGATCTGGGGCAAGGTGAACTGATGGCTGATCTCGTCAAGTACAAGCTGGTCACCGAAGGACTGTCACTGCACGAGCGGGCGCAGACCCTGCGCGAGGTCGTGGGCCTGGTCGCCCGCGCAGGCGCACACCTACGAGACGGACCTGCCGTGGAATGGTGTGTCCCGGGTTCGGTGGACACGGATAACTGGAGTTGAGGGCCTTCTCGACCGAGGAGGTACTCGTGGGACGTCGTGGCTACCCGCCGGAGTTCCGGCGCAAGACTCTGGATCTGGTGGCATC
>Ga0210040_10001047_pt1 | contig 43609 bp, 35 predicted proteins | sample CryGeyCG12114_NA_FD_185462 | JGI IMG/M metagenome (GOLD analysis project Ga0210040, IMG submission 185462) | Groundwater microbial communities from aquifer - Crystal Geyser CG19_WC_8/21/14_NA (SPAdes) (version 2) | ecosystem: Environmental > Aquatic > Deep subsurface > Groundwater | place: USA...
GACTTCCACTCAATGCGGACGACTTCCACTCAATGCGGACGAAGCTCAGGATAAGCAAAGTCCTTGATGCGCGGTTTATCGGTAGGAGGACCAACGGCAACGCAAACGACTGTGCTACGCTCTAAATCCAGCATCTGGAGCTTGACCGGCAGAAATTGGCGAAACTTTGCAAGTTTTTCCCAGCCTTGCTCGGAGGGCACCAAGCTCGCCCGCAGTCCGAACGCAGCCAGTGTGACTATGATGTTGTTCGTTTCCTTACCAATCTTCGCGGGGTTCCCTACCTGGACATCAAGCGTTTCGGGTAGTTGAGCTTCTCTATAATGAAATGCTCTAAACAGTGCAACCGTTACCCAATACTTTTCTTCATTTCTACTTGTCAAACTGACCCCTTTGTAGCCAGTATCTCCGTGCAAATAGCGCAGCAACGCTTCTCGTGAGCGTGGGTAGTCGACATGAAGGTCCGCGAGGCTATCAGACGTTGGAGCTGCTGCCTCAGCTTTGAGATAAGCATCCGTTTGATAAAGATTAACCAGATCGTGCATAGATCTAAGTGGGCTGGTAATAGGAAGCATTTGCGCCATGTTTAGCATCAGATGTGGTGAGGGAACAAGTGATTCGCCAGACGTCACACCCAAGTAACCTTCGTGCTGTCCCAGGTTGTTGAGTTTGTGAAGGTCATATCCAAATCTGAAGGACTGATGTCGATAGACAGCAGGGATTTGTCGACGCCGGGCCCATGCTCCTATGGATTCAGCCGTCATGAGCATGCATCCGGCAATAGGATGGTATTTCCTCTTCTGGTCGTCGTATCTCTCGTCGAAATTGATCTTGCGAGATGCGACACGTATCCGTGGATCGCCGTAGCAATGCTCGCTCCGGAATATTCGCTGGTAATTGAGATCGGGATTAGAGCGGCGCACATAGACATCCGGGGTCCCAGTCCTGAGTGCTTGCATCGTGAGGTAATCTGGGTTCTCCCTCTTCCGAGCTTCCCAACGTGCAATCAGAAGACCTTGAATTAACTCGAATGTCTTCAGATGTGTCGAGATTAACGACATCTGTCGTGTGTTGTAGCCGTCTGTATCAATCCCTCTGCTTGACTGGGCCTCGTAGGAACTCTCGGTACTGGGATTCTGTCCAACTATAAGCTCCTGGATGATAGGCTCATTGAGACCCATTGTCTGTTCAAGCATCTTCGAATTGATGTGTATAACGTTACGGACTATACCCGGGACCACCCGAATGTCTTTAACAGCACCATCGCGCGCAAGCAGAGTACTTACTGTTAGGACGGGTCCATCTGGTCGGACGCTGAGGGTATCTGTAAGCTCGTATGGGTAAGCCGGGTCTGATGCGTGCGACATATAAGCGGAGCCGCCCATCAAGAACGGCTTCTCGTGCAAAGGGTGGTCGAACGGAATGAAAGCCGAAGGGTGAGCGAGATGAGTGTGTATCCAGTAATGATTGGGAAACTCCTTCGATGGTTCAATAGAGATGCCGTCGTCAACAACGCGCGTTGTCTCGCTGTCCACACAGAATACTTCCAACGAACCCCAATCTTTGCGCATATGTGCCATAGTATCAGGAAATGGCGGCTGCTTGCTTCCAGATGGTATGTTTAACTGTGCCATCGCTGCATGTTGTTTCTCGTTGGCGAGCCTCGCGGGTTCGTTAAGGCCAAGCCAGTTCAGTGGTAGCCCTGCGTCGTAGTCTTGATTCACGGCCCACGGATCGACGCATCCGAGCTCTTGCAGGAATAGTTTGCCAATAGAACTATTCAAGTTGTACTTTGGATAAGCACCGATAGCTCGGAGGATCATGGAGCCAATGGATGTATTGCGTTTGTTGGCAGGAGCAGCCGCGAACGGTGCTAGAAGGTACGTCGAGAAGAGGAATTGAACAATTTTCTTCTCGTTTTCATCAAAGGACTCTCCTGTAGACCTCCGTACGATGCCGCCACCCACAGGCAACACGCTTTCCAATGTCGGACCAAGCTGACCGTCTGCCGTTGGCGCTCGAATCTTGCGACTTTTTGTGATAATGCGTCGGGCCTTGCTGATGAACCTTGTCAAAGGGTTGCTCTGCAAGTCTTGTGAGACATCCTTGCCAGTGGCTGCACGAGCAGCAGCATCCTGGTACGCTCTTGCCCATGCTGTAACTTCTTCACCATCTCGTACCATACGCTTTGGCATGGTCACGAGGTAAAAGCGCTGTCTCGCGAAGGTGAAACTAAGTCTCGGGTCGTCATAGAGTTTGTCTAAAAGGACTATTTTGGCTCCATCGTTCAGCACGTCATAGCCAATGCCCAGCTGTTGGCGCACAACCTGGTGAAGAGGAAGCTGCCTGACCTCGGTTTCTGAGGCTACATTCTGGTAGATCTGCTCTACAGCACGAGCATGGTCCCGTTTGAAGTCTTCTCCTTCCTCCTTCAGAAAAGCAAACCTAGCGAGGAGGGCGGAGGAAACGTCGAAGGGAACCTCGCCGAAAGCGGTTGCAAACCCACCTCCCTCACCTTGGGCTACCTCAACTGGCTTGGTAGGTAGATGGAGGCGAATCGTGGCCATTTCCTCCTCAGATGCGAAATTGTGTACGATGTGAGCAGTGTAGAGGGATCGTAGAGCCACATACCAGCGTCCATCTGCCAGAAGGAATTGCGCCTGAGGCCCGACGTGTCCAAGATATAGTGCAAACTGTCTTCGCAGCCCCCTAACGTTCATGGTAAAAGCGTCGCCGGGAACCAGTAGGACTGTGGTAAGTGAGACATCGTCGTGGTCAAGTTCGGTGTCCTCTTGCAAGTTCTCTTCATCTTCGTCAATGGCTGAAGCATCGTCGGCAGTGTCTCTTACAAACAAGGAGTTTGGTAGCAGTGTCTTCCGCCCTAATGTGACCTCTGAAGGCGCGTTCTCTTGTTGGTCGTTGTGGTATTTGATAGTCCATTGACGTAAATAGTCCCGGACACCACCGCTACTTGCGAGTTGAGGAGCAACCTGAGAGATGTGGATGCCAGCTGTGGTGTCTTCAACAGACGTGTCCAAATGACTGGTGCCGCGCGGCCGGTCAGCCAGCGCAGTGTTGGGGGTGAATTGTCGAACTTGTGGTCGCAAGGACGGAACATGACGCTCTAACAAGCTGCATGGCAATGTCCAGACACCATGGTGTGATGTAGACGGGATGGCTGGGTATCGAGTAGCTTGGGGGCGGAGAGGTCTGTTAAGCCATCGCATTATTAGCTTGTACAGCTCAGTGGCCTACAGGATGTCCTACCCTGAACTCTGCTAGGCACAGCAAAGCCAGAAATGCCGAACCTCGTGGACTGGGCTAGATGATGCAGACGTCGATATCGATGTATGGGAGACTCACTGCTGAATATGCGGCGATTGTCTCCAATCTTTGCCAGGCACTTGCACTATGGTGCCGCAAATACAACCGTAGAAGCGCGTCATAGTGTACAGTCATCTCATGGAGCGTGAGTTAGGCATCCTTGGAGAACAAGTGCACTTGCCAGGAAGAAACTGCAAGCCCAGTATTTCACACTCGGGATACAGGAGAGCATGCTTGACTGATCAACAATGGCGCCGATCAATCAGCCTGCGAACCAGATCAAGTTAACCAACGTGTCGCTGGTGCGGTACAAGAAAGGCAAGAAGAGGTTTGAACTCGCATGCTACAAGAATAAACTCCTCGAGTACAGGTCAGGCAACGAGACAGATCTTGACAATGTCCTGCAAGTGCCTACCATCTTCCTGAATGCTTCGAAAGGCGAGACCGCCCCAAATGCGGAATTGCTAAAGGCCTGGCCACACATGGCTGCCGAGCAGGAGACTCCGAGTCAAGCGGGTGCGAAGAGCAAAGGTGGAAAGAAGGCGAAGGCGAAAGCGCACGAGGAGCTTGACTCGGAAAAGACGTGGAAGGATGCCATCATTGAAGAGATCTTGAAGAAGGGAGAGATTCAAGTCAATGCCAACGAAAGGAAGGAGCTGCTGGACAGGATGGAGCGCGAGATCATTGAAGAAGTCGCTCAGAGATTGGTGGATCCGCAGACCAAGCGTGTTTACACCACTGGTATGATCAAGAAAGGGCTGGACCTGCTGTCGAAACAAGGCGGCCATGCTCCTCACTCGGATTCTTTGCCCCACAAGTTGGGGAAGTTGAATCTAGGAGAGTCTCAGAAGAAGGGCGGTTCGGCACCCAAGGGCTCGAGCGAAACGAGCGGGATCGGTACCCCAATGACAGAGGAGGACGATCAAGCCAACGGCAGTGGCCAGAAAGGAAAGGACAAGAAGAGCGACATGCCCATGTGGACAGGCGTCGTAACAACCAAATCAGTCAAACAGCAAGCGCTGGATGCCATACATGCCTTGATCGCGTGGCAACCAATTCCCGTCATGCGAGCTCGCATGAGGCTGAGGGTCACATGCCCAACCGGTCTTTCCAAGCAGGCTCCAAGGTCAAAAGCAAGCTCCGAGGACAACGACGAGGACGAGGGCAAAGGCACCATCAAGGACCGCATCCTTTCGTACGTCGAGCAAATTGAAAGTCAAGACGTCGTGGGCGAGGAATGGGAGGTGATCGGATTCGTGGAGCCAGGTGCCTTCAAGGACCTGGGCGAGTTCTGCTCTGCTGAAACCAAAGGCCGGGGCAAAGTGGAAATATTGGACATGGCTGTCGTCCATACGGATGATTGAGCAACAACTCTTTTACCTGATCATTCCTCGCCTCGTTCTCACATGCCTGCACGCCAAGACCCCTTAAGCCGAGTTGAGGCTGATCATGCTCCGGACTAAGTCGTGCAAGAATGCAGGCAGTACAGGCTTACACAAGATCTGCGAGGAGCAAGCAAAATGTTGAGGCATTTCTATGACTATTGAAGCAACATCAGCCCTGTCGTCAAGCGGTAAATGTTGAAAGCCTATTGCCATCTGAAGTCCTATCAGGACAGAGATTCGACTCTATCCGACTGTCGCAACCCAAGCGATCATCAGCTTGACTGCGATCGACTACATCAGTCTTGCCTGTGCAAGAATGTACACGTCTACTGTCATCCAAAGTTGATTAACAACTGCTCCGATGCTTCATTGCTCTTCGACATCCTTTGACTTTGTCGCAAGCTCGGCCTGAGATTGCCGAGCAATGGAGAATGATGGTCAACGCTGGCAGTAGCGCAGGAGTGTACGCAGGAGAATTGCACCGACTTCCACACTTATAGTTGAACCGGTGGCACTCCTGACATTGGTGGCGACATCTGCGAATTACGCTGTCAGGACAGCTTCCCACTGCCTGTTGGATCCGAAAGACCAACATGCATGACATAAAGTTCACGTCTCAACGGAGAGGGTGTTCCTGGAGCGAAAGACTAGACGTCCAGTGCCGCCTTAGATAGGGTGCAGCACTTTCACGCGGCCTGCTACACTCGGGGCAAAATGGACTTTGACATTCTTCATACCACCATGTTCCTTCACAACCTCAGCATGACGACATAGTGGCAGAAAGAGAGAACGGTCAGAGAGCTGTCCCACTCGACATGGTTTGAGAACACTAAAAGTCCTCCACCTCATAACTTCTGGATCGAGGGCGGAGCGTCTTGAAGCAAACAAGAAGGCCGGCCAAAGCTTTCTTTTGCTGCTAGAAAGCTCGAAGGGCAACGTGTGACCTGGCGGCCTCGACAGCGCCTAGACCGGGCGTTGGATGGCCTACGTTTCATTCCTTCCGCTCCCATTGGGCGGCCGTCTCTGTGTCGGTGGACCAGGCCTCTCAGGTCCCTCAATGCCCATAGCATCATGCCATGTATCTATCAATGAATTCATCTTAAGCTTTCTTTCCCTTCGTGGCCTCTCCTTTGGTTTGCGCTGGTCACGTTCAGCTGCAGCCTGGGCTTCGAGAGCGACCTCTTCTTCACTGAGGACCTGGCCTAGACCCTGCTTAATCCCAGGTGGTGCTCCTGTCTCGCCATACACTTCCTGCAGCCAATCTGTGTATGCGACCTTGAAAGAGCCATGGTACTGATTGTCTTGCTTGATTTGCTCTCCATACGTATCATTCTCACCAACATTCTCTAACCGGCAGCTGAAGGTCTTTGGCGGCGGATACGGCTTCCGATCCTGTAGGCCGCGGATATTGAATGGGTCTTGATCTCGTGGACTAGGGAGATTGTGGTAGACAGGCACTTCGAAGGTCGTAGTCATGCGCTGGATAGAAGGTGGACGGGAGAAGACAGTGTAGTAAGCTGCCGTGTCCTCCAAATGGTCGTTGTCCTTGTCACCATCGCGCTGACCGGCCTTCTCTTTTGGTTTGGCTCTTATGAAGGTGGTAATTCGACCTTGACCTTGGGTTTTGAGGTGCTTGAAAATGGCGCTTGATTCGGCTAAGGTGGTTGGCGGCGGTGTCACACGGAGCCATGCTGCGAACTTGCTACTGGACATGGCATCGCCATCGCAATGATGCACTTGAGTTGACGGTGGTGGTAAATCGTGCTTCAGGCCAAACCCGGTTCGTTGAAGTTAAGGTGGAGATGGCAAGGCGTTCGCCGAGCTTTAAGCTTTCCCCTTCTGGGGTTCGAATTGGAGATAGGTGGTCAGAAATAGTTTCATGCAGGGATGACTTGAGCTTCGATTGGCTCATCTCGTTCCGACCGTCAACCCATGCATACGGTAGAAAGCAGACGAAGCACGCGATCCCTTTCAAGTTCATCTCGAACATTTGTGTGATCAATGGCTTCTTCGTAAAAGCAGGCAGTACTACACAGAAAGGCATGACAGCTCAAGATTGGAGTATGCTTCTCAGCCTGCCTTGGACACCGTTGTTAACCTCGGCACTCTATACGACTTAGAGTCTGTGCGCTTGTGTGCAGCACACTGGCCGTGAACCAGCTTGCTGTAGCAAACAGCCTGAGGAGCATGCCAGAAAGCCTTGCGAGGTGATTTTGGCCTGACCTTTTGCAGCCAAGCCGGGTTGGCAAGTGCTGACTGGCTCTCTAGAAATGGCGCTCGGTTAGCGTGCTACAGCGCGGTTCAGGACCCAAATCGTTCCTTCCCAAAGAGCTATGTTAGAGGACTCGGTCTCAACACAGCCTGGACTCTTTCATCTCTTAACCTTTCAGCGCAGTTTCCCTTCGTTTACTTTTCTTCACCTTCTTCCGCACTATCACGGCCCCAAAGCCATAGCACGACTCACGATCGTTGACGCACTGTGCCGCACTCGCCCCCTGCAGCAATCCACCTGTGCCGCCCCGCCCACTAAACAACCCGACCGTTTCAGCCGCATTTCTCCCCAGTTTGATCGTCCTGTAATCAGACTAGATTGGTGCAGGAGACAAATTCGAATATCCCCTTGAGCACACTGAGATATTCGGGACCACATCATCTATCAACCTTAGAACTCTAGCAACAGCTGGCGGACAACAGACGACGCAGGCGCATGTGGTGACTGACAGTCACTGCCCACCGAATTTGAACACCAACAGGTCGCCCGCCGAGCAAACGCGCTCCAAGAGGAGCAACAAACCGCCAAAATTCCTTTCAAGACGAAGAGGACGTCCCTCCTCGGAGGCTCTGGTGGTAGCGCATATCAGCCCCTCGAAGGTGGTTTTCACGAGCGACAAGGTTACGCTGCGAATACATCTACCACCTCTACTAAAAAGATGACCTTCTGGCCGAGTTCGAAATGGGTGTGGGCCTTTATTCTTGTTTCGGTGGCGCAAGCCGCAGCCGTGCTGGCTCTTGAGATGTAAGACTATTCCCGAATTACCGCTCGTTGCGACACTGACCCCTCTGCTAGCTATATCTTTGTCGGTTTCACGACCGATATTATCGACGAGAATGCCGGCAAGAAGAAGACCGACCCCGCGACCACGATCCCGACATTCCTTACTCTGTATATTTTCGCTTTTGTATACCAGCTTGTCTTGGTCTGGGATGCTCTGCGCATGAAGAACACAATTCAGATTCTTGGTCTGGTGGGCTTGAACATAGGCCTTCTGATATATGGAGCTGTCCAAGTAGAGCAGCTCCACGAAGCCGTTGATCAACTGCAAAGGAACCATGCGATCGAACTAGACACATGGAGCACCACACATCCATTACTGATTGCCATCCCGTGTATCCTGGCCTTTTTCACCATTATTATGGCATTCTGCGCTTACAAGCTCTACAACGAATTTGCCTGGACCATCTACAAACACATTTCCGCCGACCTGCGTATGAAGCGCCGCTACCTTACCTACCAGATCTACATCGCCCTCCTGAAATTCGACTTCTTTTTCTGCCTTGGTTTCACCATCCAGTTTGTCGTCATAGTCGGTGGCAAGAACAACATTGAGCGATATGCCACAGCCGCAGCCATTCCTGCAACCATCATCATCATGTTCGCAGCTTTCTGGTTCACCAGGCGCGAAAACCTGATCGGCACTATTGTTGTCATTGCCCTTTACTTTGGCGGCCTTGGATATTTCTGCTTCAAGCTCGTTCGCATGTACCAACCCGGGAAAAAGGAGGCATACATAGCTGCACGGAAAGAGTTGACAACATTCGCCGTATTGACGATCGGTTTGCTCATCAGCACCATTATAGTGGCATGTATGTGTGCGCGTAGCTATGGCAAAGGACTCAAACCCTATGTTACTAGCAGTGCGCAAAAGAAGGCGGCCGACCCAAACAGCAGACCAGATTTTGGCGAGTACCACGGCCGAGCAAGCTCCTATCCATCCGCCTCATCATATCCAATGCACCACGAGCCGTATAACACGAAACAAGGAGGTGGGAGGTTAGCAGCAACGAGAATGGAGATTGACTGAGGCGTTGAGCTCAGCGTTCAAAGAGATGTAGATATTCAGTGGTTGGAAAGCCTGGCTCTTATAGGAATACACGGGCAGGTCACGCGAGACATATCGACGAAAGTTGTCCACATTGAAAGCTCAACGAATCTACATACTGTTGCCACAACCAGGATATACTGCTTTACACTTTTAGCGTCAAGCAAGCGGGAGTTGGCTGATTGATCATCAATCTTTAGGCATTGGTCTGATCACGAATGGAATGATTGTTCAAACACCACACCACACCACATCACCTGCTCTTGGTCCCCTGATTCCTTTCGCGACGACTCCACAAGCCAAAGCCACCCGCGTCCACAGTGACTCTCACTACTACTAACATGCCGTGCGGGCTAATTCCAAATGCTTGACACATCTTTAGATCCTTTCGAGCCAACCCCACGTGTCCCGGAGCATTAAGTACTAAACCACAGGTCTTGGACATGGTACCGGACCTGGACGGTCTGCGACGAGACACTCTCGGTCATCGTGTCATGGCTGCAGCACGCCTGTGCATCTAACGACTAAGTGACTGACTGATACCCGATTGGTTCGCTAGGCAGCTTAAGCACCACACCACACCACCACGCCACTATCACGGCGCCGCACCGTACCGCACCGTACCGTCGCTCCTGAGGTCGATGCCCTCCACGACGCACGGAGCCGGAAGCACGACGCAAGAAGTATCTTCTCGGCAAGCCCTCGGCCCGCAGCTTTCCTTTCCTGCTCTAACGGACGGTCCACCTCCGCGCCGCAGGCGGAGAACACCCTGCCCTACTCTGCCCCAAACACACTCGACCTCCGAGTCCGTCTAGGGCGAGCGCGACCCAGTCAGTGCCCTGCCACCTCTTCCCAGTGCCCGAGACAGGACAGGACAAGCCAGGAAGAAGCACGGTCTTGCGTCGCTGTCTGTCCGTCTGTCTGTCTGTCTAGTAAGCAAAGCTCGCTTTGAGCTGGTACTAGAGCATAGTACAGTACGCCTTGCAGTGTGTGGCATGGAAGGTGGATCGGAAGATGTGGTTAGACTCACACACGTTGAAGACATGTCTTGCTCACTGCACGGTGGACGTGAAGGTGCAATGACAAGAGAAGCCGAGTGAGGGAGGGAAGATCCCACCTCGAAGATGAACGTACGACGCTTAGGTAATTATTCGTAAGGACGGCGCGCTTAGAAGCAATGCAAAGGCACTAACTAGTAGGTAGGTTAGGGTAGGTGCGCTCGGTCGGATAGCGAACGTCACATCACGTACGAAGCTAGTGAAGTTACGACTGACTCTGCTCTGCTGCAGTGCGCGCAAGCAAGTGGAAGCGGGATTCTGAGACTCACGGCAAAGCACGACCTACTATACCTTAAATGAGTGCCTTGTACAGTACGAGTACACGGAAGGCACGATCTTGCTGATGTGCTGGTTGCAGTGTGAAACAGGGCAAAGCAGGGTAGTGAGATCACTGAGGGGGGAGAGGGGACAGGAAGGGACAGAAGAAGGCGGGTAGGGAGCTCCGTCATGAGATGAGGAAGGTGCTGCTGGTTCAGTATGCAGTGTGTGGACTACAAGAAAGCTGCGGCATCCTCCAAGCACTCTGCATTTTGCGAGTCATTGGCGGGCTGGTAGCGAAGCATACGAAGAAAACGCACGGATAAATTCGTTGTGGATTTGAATAAAAGAAGCCTTGTGCGTTATGATTTAACACACCAGAATGTGTGAAGCACCCGCTTGCTATACGCTTGAATACCAACGACTGGCGCCACGCGATATCCCAATGCTTTGCTCTAAAACATACACAATAAAGAGCGAACAGCAACAGGCCTTCATGACCGACCCCTCAACGACCGGCCGAGCCTCCTAAGACCCTCAGCGGTAGAGCTGAGGCCAGTCGCTGGTCTTTCGCTTTGCTCCTCTTCCTTGTCATCATCGTTCGTAATCAAAGCAGCAACACTGCTCGTGCTGACAACTCTTCCACCGGATCTCCGCTTCACGCTCGCGGAGCTCTTCGCAGACTTGTTAGATCTATGTGAGAGCATCCTTCTTAACTTCGAGGGCTGTCGGCTCAGCCCACCGTCCTCACTGGCGCTTTGTTTCGCTTCCTTTGCCTTTGGCTCTTTTTTGGCTTTCGGCTCAGATTCAACATACGCCCATCCTTTAGGCAGTTTCGGCGGCTCATTGACCTTCCTCTTCTTGTTCAGCAGGTTCGTGCTTTCTTCGAGCACCTCAGCGATCTTCCTCTTCGCACCAGCGAGCTTGCCTTCTTTCTCATCTCGCTTGGGGAGATCCTTGGGCTTCGGTCCAAGAACTCCTCTGCAGTTGTCCGCTCCACACCTACAGACTTGGACGTTCTTCTGCGAGTAAGGGTCGAAATTGTAGTCGTAGGTTAGCTCTTCGCCGGTCATAATGCCACGGTCACCAGCGAAGAGTGCCATGCGTGGTTTTCCACCCACGGTCCACTTCTCCATGCGGCAGTTAGGGTCACAACAGTGGTTGACGAACCGTGCCATGCTGCCTCTCGTTGCGTCGATGATCATATTTTGATCGAACGCCATCAGATAGTAGCACTGCACATACGTTAGCTTCGTCCTTGAGTAAATGTCGCAGGGAGAGGCACTACTTACCTCGTTATCTTTATACATGGTGTGCATCCTCGTCTCGCACTCTTCCTGGTTGATGATCTCCCCAGTGTACTCGACAATGATCTGGTTCGGCTCGAATGTCCTATTGGACCTGACTCCGTACCCTCTGTCTTCAGTTTTGATCACTTCCACGCCGATGTTGTACTTCCCCCCTTTCTTGATCCTTTGTCTTAATCCCTCGAACGCCCTATTCCCACACTGCTCCTCGGATAAGTTACAGTTGCGGTCATCGCACTCATAGTACATATATCTATTCAGGCAATCGGCGTCGCAGCCCGTCACGGCCTTACACATGCAAGTGCTGTGTTCGAGCAGTTTAGAGGTGCGCCATTCAGCTGCTGCATCACCGACGAAGACGTTCTTGTTGACCTTCTTCCACTCGTCCGGTTTAGGCTGGCCGGTGGGAAGGGGCGAGAAGACGTCGAAGGGGAGCTTGAAGTCGCGGCCTGTTTCGAGGAGGCGGTCGCCAGCGAACATGGGGAGGGGAAGGACGAAGTTTTCCTTGGGTGGGAGACTGGCTGTAGAAGGCTCCTGGTTTGCTATGGAAGCGGGTTTCCGTTTGTTCTTGCCTTCCGTGAGGGTCGAGTCGATTGTACGCGACTGGCCTGCGTAAAGGCCCGAGGAGAGCCATTTCTTGTCTTTAGGCGCTCGCGAGCGCAGAGCTCGACCGGCGGCAGCAAGTGATACTGGGTCCCCTGCTGTTCCAATTCGTGCTTTCTTAGTGTCTGGTTGGAGTTCTTGTATGGCGGTGCTTGTCCGTCTGTCTGGTTCTGGTTGCGTGACTTCCGGGATCTTGAGGGCAGTGCCTCGGCCTCGCTTGCCCAGTACGCTGGATGTGATGCCAGAGACAACTTCCGAAGCCTTGCTCACAAGTATGGAGGCTCTAGAAGATCTCCGAGTAGCATTCTTGTCAGCAGCCTCCCTTCTTTGTTCCCACTGCTTCTCGCTATCTGCCATCCTGACGCGTTTTGCCTGTCTGTGTTGCTTCTTTTCCTCAGGCTCTTCCTCGACTGTAACGTTGATGGTTGACCCGTCGTCCGTGTGCACCTCAGTCTCTTCCACGACGGGCTGCTTGTCGAAAACATCACTCATATTCCAAGTCATGTTGAGAGCGTCTATGCCGTCCTTGAGAAGCGACGTCTGGCTCATGGTAGCAGACTCGACCAATGTCTCTCCGCTGATGTTCCGTTGTTTGTCCGCCTGTACTGCTTTCGCTGGCGAGGGTTTGAGAGTCTCCTTGCTAGCACTCTTCCGGAGGGTAGAGACGCGTTTCGACCGACTACGGGGCGGGCTCTTGACGGCATGCGTGCTGGACGTCTGGCTTGACACGTCTGTCGCGGTATCCGAGGGTGTGGGCAGAGGGACGCGTACGTGAGTCTCGATTGCCGTGGTGTTGACGACAATAGTATCGCCGTCATCTTCTTCGGCAGGCGGCGTCTGAGCCTGTGCAGCCTGTTTGGAAGGTGCGCCACCCATGGAGTGCCTCTTCGGAGTCATGGCAGGGCTTGAGCCGAAGCTGAGGGTACTCTGCCGCAGAGGCATGCTGTACCTCTTTACGCGTACGCGTTGAGTATCTGAGGCGGGGACCTCTTGCTGTGTTATGTTCTCGAACTTGCTGATGAGACTGTTGACAGCAGGCATGGTCGCGTCACAAGGCAAAGCAAGCCAGCTGCTCAGGGGAATGCATGTTGGAGGAGGTGGAAGGATGTAAGTGGTTAAGTATGTTGCTCGATTAACCGCGTCTACTACAACCGGTCTCCACCCAATGGTCGCTCAGACCCGGCCACCTCGCAACAACATTGCTGCACGGCCTCCCTGGTGTCCCACGAGAAGTGAACAACATCCGCTTTGAGTTAATCTCAGGATAGGTCTTCAGTAGCTGTACGTATGCTATCCTTCCCCCTGGCAACGCTTTGGAGGTAAAATTGGTCCCACATTAGAAAGTATGTATAGTACATCGCTTGAACGCATGCAATCGTATTGTACATGATCTAACATCATCTCGCACCCCTCTGAGGGATCTTGCCTGTCGGACCTTCGAAGCCCTTCTGCCCTTTGACTGGCTTCATCTCGACATCTCCGTTCTTCGCCTGCTCGGCCCTACGAGCATGGTGTCCTCGAATCGGACCATATCTCTGATCACCACTCTCATACTCCTTCTTGAAACGCATGTAGGTTGGAGGACGGGGCCGTCCAAGCACGGCAATCCAGTTCTTGAAAATATTCCCCTGCGTAAACGGACGGTGTCGATCAGCCTTCTTGAACCTCCTCGACGCCAGGTATTCGCGAGTCGTCTCACCACGACCGGTGAGCATCAGGTGATATGCCCAAAGTGAGCTCGGATATACAAATGCCAGAAGACCATAAATGAACATGGCAAATGGCACCCTGTTCTTGTTCATGGCATGCACAAAAGAGACATGGCGCTGATTTGAATATGCAATGACCTGGCCAAGGCTGGCAAAAGTTAGCAGCAGGGCCAGCACCGTCCCGGAGCTGACGAAGGCGAAGAAGAAGCGATAGTTCCGCCTTCCAACACAGTTGTTTAGCCAGACACAATGATGGTCGAGGGTCTCGACGCAATTGTCGCAAACACGACAGTGGTAGCAGCGAGGAGGTCTCCAGATATTGCATGTCTTGCAGTATTTGACAGGCACATCCATGGCGGCAGTTTCTGAGGTAGCAAGTCGTACCATCACCCAATCATTAGTTGGGGGGCCGATCGCCAAAGGGTCTTCGGTTGGTGGAAAAGCTTGAATATGGCGCGGGAAGATCTGATGGGAGTCAGCGCAAGTGAGATATAGGATAATCATGTTACTGACGCCAGGATCTGTGAGAGAGCCATGAAGGAAGGATGAGAAGCAAATGAATAATAGATAAGCGAAGATGATGGGTATAGCTGGCGAAATATGATGCCAGGTCCAAGAAGCGCTGCAAGAGTCAGCGAACATATCACTACTTCAGCGGGGTGCCACTCACGAGAAAACGAAGAAGAGAACAGCAGGCACCAGCAACAGCAAGCCTGTCAGCACGTTGATGGGACGGTCTCGAGCGTTCTGCATTCTGCCTCCGAGCCAGAAGACACTGTTGCCTTCGAAATATTCATAGTTCTTGCCCAAAGCCTCATGTTGGGCAATGCGGTGCTTCTCCTGCGAGGTAGGATATCGAGGTGATGGCTCGGTCGAAGGCAGATGCTGGTGATTTGCGGGGGGAAGGATCTGTTTGCTGCCAACGCTGAGGCCGGACCTGAAGGAATGAGGAGATCGTAGGGCGGTCTCTTTCAGCGTGGCAGCATTCAGGGCGCTACTGAGATCCAAACGTGAGGGTGTGCGCTTCTTCTCAGGCGATTGAAAGTACTCACGATCAGCGTCGGAGACGGCTTGCTGGGAGGTAGTGTCGTAGTCATGTGGAGCTTCAGAGTCAGTGTAGCCGGTGGTTATTGAAGCGGCAGGTCGATGCATTTTAGGCAAGGAGGCATAAGGCCCGGTACGATTGGAGCGTAGGCTTTGGCCATCGTCGTCGTCATGTAGTTGTGATGCGGCAGTGTGGTCCGACTGTGGTCTCGGGTTGTCTCCTGCAGCTCTCGAGGCTCTCAAGTTGCTTAGCCGTTGTTTCTGCAGCCTCGAGGAGCTCATAGGGCGCAAGAAACCCTGAGCAGTCAAAGATGGCACATGGGTCCTACTCGTCGTACTCTCTGGACTTTGTGGTCTACTAGTGCCACTAGTCGATGAGGGAGGAGGCGGACTGCGAAGGGACCTATTGGTAGGGTTGGTCACTCCTCTAAACTGAGCATAGCCATGTGGTGATACAGGTGGGCCAGGCGTGGTTGATTTGGCTCGGTCGCTGGGCGGCGGCAGTGGAGAAGGAAGGCCATCATCAGATATGGCCGAGGAGATCTCGCTCCGTGCAGTGGCAGGGCGAGTGGCCATGTGTGTCGTCTATCGTGTGCTATGTGCTACTCGTGAGAGACCAGCCTAGTGGGCTCGAAGTCATCTGTTGCACGAGGAAAGCATGGTGCATCACTGTGGACGGTCTCAATTGCGATCGAACTGCTTGTGCGTCAATGCAGTGTCTCTGTTTGTTGAACGAGTGTAGATGGCGGCATCAAAGGTGGTGATATGGTCAGCGGCGTAGCGAAAGATCTCGGGTAGTTGCGCAGTCCAAATGCAAAGTATTTCGAAAGAGCGACGATGGACCTCGCTGACTATGCCTGCTTTGACTGCTGCAGATGCGACTCGCCGACCTGCAAGTGATCAAAGAAGCGGTGCCCAGGTGGGTCTCAGGAGAAGCCAATCCTAGTAGTACTACTAGTAGTGACGTTAGTGCCCGCAAGCCGCTGCCGGTCCAGACAAGGCTGGCCAAACTCATGCTCAGCCTTGCATCGTGGTGTGAGCTCACTTGCAACTCGCAGCTTTGACGACATTCGACTTCACCACTTGCGACCTACACCACCCTCCACTCTGCACCCCGCCCACCATGTCCGCCATGTTTCGAGCAACGCGAATCCTCCGCGCCGATGTCGCTGGTTCCATGAAGAGCATGGGCCAATCCATGCAAAATATGAAGCCGGATGCCATGAAGAGTCCAAACAAGCAACAGGATACAGTATTGAAGAGGGGCGCCAGAAGAGATCCCGAGCTATATGTATGTGAATTGCGGTAATGGTACGTCGAGAAAGAGGGCTGACACTGGCGAACAGGTCCTGCTAGGTATTATGTCTGGCGCTTTCGGTCTCGCTGGCTGGTACTTCGGACGCAAGCCAACTTCAGCTACTTCAGAGGCCGAAGTCTCCGTCGCCAACAGCTCCATGCCATGGGAGGTTGAGGGAGATCACGACCATGAGGACCACTCCAAGCACTTCAAGTACCAGTACCACCCAAGAGGAGACAAGGGCTCAACAAAGAATGCCCCAAGTGCATTGAATACAGTTGTCATACCGAATGTGACGCTTCCCAGGGTACGAGTAACCACTCAATCGGAATCACGTAAATACTGATCTTCCTTACAGGAGCTGCACGACATGTTCAACAAATGGGGCAAGGATGGCTACTAGATGGTTACTTTGAAAGCAGGCGCCTGAGCAGCGCTGAATGGTCGCTCGCTAGGCTTGCTCGCTACCCATACGGCAGAGCCAGCGCTTGTACATTGCTCAAATTCTTTGCAGTTTAGAACCTCAACACTCGATGAGAATGGCTAGGTACTTAAGCTTTAAGAAGGGACCTGAAGACGTACTCTTCGGTTATCGATCACCTGAGTACCTCATGCTTGCAAGTTCGCCAAGCTACAGTAGCGCTGTAGCGGCAGCCTGAGCCGGAAGCAACCAAAGTGGATGCCCGGAGCACAACTAAACTTTGAACTTTCGCGCCTGCCCCAGCATGTCGTTCCGGTCTCATGCTAATTTCTACTCGTCAAGTATACCATCAGCACTAATTGTCGCGATGGCTGTCTGCAACTGCCAACAAGATTTAAGGCTACTAGGGGCAATCATAAGAGCCCCGGCTTCGGCCTCTAGCAGGACGATAACCCGTATCGGAACAACAACGACCAGCGGTCTTCGAGCACCCAACGAGAAGCGACAACAAGGCCGACATTTCTCGATCCTGAACCGCCCACCACCAAACTACCCTGGCCATGTCCCCCTCACCTTCATCGAACGCCTCGGCCTCGCCGCCGGCAGCGCAATAGCCTCTCTTGCAAACCCACGCAGAGGTGACATGATCGCTGCTCTAGGCGAAGCAACAGCCCAACCTTTCTTCATCCGCCGCCTCAAAGAGCGCATGCTTGCAGATCCCACGGGCCGCCGCATCCTGCGAGACAGACCCCGCATAACGTCCAAAACCATGTCTCTCGAGAGACTGCGCAAGCTGCCGGACAACACGGTTGGTCGTACCTATGCGGCCTGGTTGGATCGCGAAGGTGTAACACCAGACACAAGAGATCAGGTGCGATACATTGATGACGAAGAGGAGGCCTATGTCATGCAGCGGTATAGGGAATGCCATGATTTCTATCATGCTGTGACAGGCTTGCCCGTCTTCGTGGAAGGGGAAGTTGGTTTAAAGGCATTTGAATTTGCGAATACCGGCCTGCCCATGACTGGATTGAGTCTTGCTGCCATCTTGAGGCTGAAGCCTGCTGAACGGCAGCGGATGTTTGAAACATATCTGCCGTGGGCATTTTCGAACGGCTGGAAGTCGAAGGATGTGATCAACGTGTATTGGGAGGAGGAGCTGGAGACCGATGTTGAGGACTTGAGGGCTAGACTGGGTATTGAGCAACCGCCCGACCTGCGCCAGACCAGGAAGCAGATCCGAGATGCGAAGAAGGCAGCGAAGGAAGCCAAACAAACCGTAGGCGTAGATGGTGTCATTCTGTAAAGACCTGACAGTGCTCTTGCCGCTCTCACACATCATTCAACAAATCGTCCAAATCGTCATCGTCATCCCAATCCGTCCTTCTCACAACCTTCGGAGCTCTCACACTCTTCCCAGACTGCTCTTCGTGTTCTGTCAGCGATGCCAACATCTGCTTCAACTGATCTTCGGTGACTTTGGCTCGGAGTTGACCAGAACGTGCAAGCATGATCAGACGATTCTCGACATCGTCGGCGCGTGATGCTTTGACCATTCGTATTCTTCCTAGTCTGTCTGCTGCAGCCGGCTCAAGGATCTGGTTCAACATAGAGGCTCGTTGCTCTTCTTGCTGTTTGCGCTGCTCCTTCTCTCCTCCTTCACCAGGAGTGCCACTGCCACTGCCATCACCAGATTGTCCTCCACCTTGCTGCTTGAGTTGCGCAAGGCGTGCTGCTCGGATCTATGCTTGTCAGGACAGAGACATCTCTCTGGAGTACTATTACTGACCTGAGCTAGCTCGTCGTCTGCCATGTTACAGTGTGTATTGGACTCGTCACTTTCTCATGGGACCTGAAGCGCAAAAGCTTGAGCAGCGCACATGCCTTTAGGCAGTGGGGTACTGCGGCAGCGCCTGCGTCACATGTGGGAGTGCCCCAACCTGCCTGGAACGTTCGTTTGTTGCCTTGGAGCATAATTAAACCTGTGCTAATTACAGCAGGCAGCCACAGAGACCAATACAGCAAGGTAATGCACTTCTAGGCACTTAGACTATCACTAACGTCCCCCTCGAGAACACCTGTAGACAGAGCGTATCTGCCTTTGTTACAACACCTGTATGCCTGGCCTATATACGTATCATGACACCGAGGCGTCTAGTCTTTATCGACTTGTGACTGGTCCATGGATTTTAGCCTATCTGATCAAGCTTCTAGGCGTGTCAATGGTGCTGACCACTAGCGTTCGGCCAGTGCAACTTAGGCCAACGGTTGAACGACTGGCCACCTGGACCTCGACTCCTCCGGTTCTGCGTGATGATGTTCGATTGAACTCTGTTCTTTCACATTGATTATGGGCTTCAACTTGCTCACCATGCTACTCTTCGCTGACATCGTCGGTCTTCTCGCATAGCAGGTCAGCCAGTGCTTACAACGTGTTGATTGTGTTCCGAACCATCCGCTTCGTCCGAGTAATTTGGATTGCGAAAGCAGCTGTCACAAGCACACAAGCACACAAGGCCTGGGGTGCATGACCGATACCCGCCACAGAACTGCTCTGCTTCTTCCTCAGGCGCACTTGACCTGTCACACTTCGCTTCTCGACTGGCGACCTGTTCGCACAGCAGTGATTCGATCACTGTATGTACTTCGCTGCGTACAATGGCGCCTTCTTAGGCCAGTCTCTACCGCCCCCAAATCCTCCTTCTCGCTCGATATCCTACGGACCCGGCCCGCCCAACATGTCTGACTCGAAGCCCTCAATTACGAAAGCGAAGTCGACGAACTCGTTACGGACAATGGCAGCGAAGCAAGCCGCGGACGCCAAAGAAGCTGAAGCCGCATTCCACACCATCAGGGATCCCAGGACTGCAAGCACGTCTGACCTGTCGCGTACCTCGTCTTCTTCGCGCAACGGCGAGTCAAAAGATGAAATGGCAGTGCTCAGCGACAAGTTGATCAGTGCCATCAACCATCAGCAAAGGCTGGACGACAACCTGGCCGAGGCGCGCCATGAACTTGAAGCTGCAAATGCGAGGACTGCACAACTGGAAGCAAAGATCAGGCAGTACGAGTCACGCATAACAAACAGAGACCTTATGGATAAGCAGTCGGTTGAGAAGCAGTACGGGAAAGTGAATGCCGATGCGGAAGAGACCAAAAAGCAGAACGAGAAGCTAACCCAGGAGAAAAGGTCGCTGCAAAGTGAAATGGAGAACTTGTCAGCTTCGTTGTTCGAGGAAGCAAACAAGATGGTTGCCTCGGCGAACGAGCAGAAAGCCGTGACGGAGAAGAAGAATCAGCAGTTGCGAGACCAGATCAAGGATGGCGAGGCTGTAATAGCTTCCCAGACTGAACAGCTGAGCCAGCTGAAGCTCTTGATGCAGGACCTAGGCTCAGAACTTCGCAAAGAGCCGGCAGACGTGGACTCGCCGAGCGTAACGCCAGCAAGTCCACAAGTGCCGAAAGACGAGAACATAGTCCGACTAATGGAGGCAATGAACTTGTCACCCATCACTCCCGACCATCCAGAAATTGCGCCGAGTCCCTCGACCCAGCTTACACACTTGATTAAACCAATGTGCCGCACCGACGTTCCATGCTACGAGGACTTCAAGCTCATGCTCGCCAACTCGAATCCACGCTCTCACGCACCATCACACGCGGCCTCAAGAGCAGGCTCAGGTTCTTACGGTGGACTAAGCGGCCTTGGCCTAGGCGCCCTCTCTCAAAATCAGAACAATTCATCAAGCCCAAACCTCTCCACGTCAGCCAATAACTCCAAACTAGCCGCCTCGCCCGGCATCCCAGGTTCGTTTTCTCCAGCGCCGGATCTAAAAGGTCCGCAACCACTCAAGGAGACCCGCTTCTTCAAACGCATAATGACCGAAGACATCGAGCCGACACTGCGCCTCGATCTTTCACCTCAAATCTCGTGGCTGCAGCGTCGGAGTATCCTCGGCGCAGTGGCGGACAGCACTCTAGTCGTTGAGCCAATATCTGAATCCTCAATAAAACTGTATGGAAAGTACACTTCTTGCTCCGTCTGCGGCGAGAACAGAAAAGAAGGTCAAAATCCACGAACCCATGCCATGAGGACGCGGGAAGGCGAAGGAGCAAACAAGTGGGCGGTCTGCAAGTTATGTCTTGAGAAAGTACGCGCCGTCGGTGACATAATCGGCTACCTCCGCATGGTTCGTGATGGTGTGGTGAAGATTGCTGATTTGCAGGATGAACACGAAGCTTGGGATGAGATCATCAAGCTACGCGAACGGCTCTTCTGGGCGAGGTTGGCCGGTGGTGTGGTGCCTGCTTTTGTGCCAAATAATAAGGTGAGCCCCGTTACTCCGCAGCAGGATACCGCCGCTCCCATCGCCACCAGAACCGAGGCTGCAGGGGGAGAGGAAGCAAACAAGGAGAACCAAACACCAGGCGAGCCAGGCTTCTCTACGCCCCCAGAAGGCTCACGGAGGGGCAGCGAAGAAGACACCACCAAGACAGGCGGAGAGGCCAATAACGACCAAGAAGCTAATCTCCAGCTTCAGACTGGCCTCGACGAAAGCCTAACGACATTTGAGAACGCTCGAGAAAGAGCTCTTGCCAACGCCAAGCAGGCAGGCTCACCGCAATCTACACCTCCAACGCCTTCACGGCACAAACAGAGAGAGAGCGGAGGTGGCGGTGGCTTCCCCAAGATCAGTATACCGAAACTGCCGCAGGGGTTTTGGGATACGCAAACGAACGTCCTGCATTGAGGAGGCTATGAACGCAAGATAGGCATGAGCGTTGGCGTTCTGGATACAGAAGACTGAAGGGAGATGTGAATGGTTAGGTGGACGGGCAGGCACGACTGACTACTAATGCTAATGGAAGCTGTGTATCAACAACACGTTACGATACATTTTCGTGCACGGGAATCACGACTTGTAATCGTATGTATAGATAGATATATACCTATGACAATGACATCCAGCAACAATCACGCCGCTCTGAGACCCTTCTAATTCTGTTTCGTGCTCTTCCTCTAGAGTTTTGCGCTAATCTCCCTACATGTCCGCGTGGATAACATAGCATAGCATAGCATACTGAGTCCCGAGCAGTGCAGAAATAAAAGGAGCTCAAGCTCTCCTCAACTGCCAGTGCCAGTGTTGTGCGCCCACTGCACTCGATCATCGCGCTCTCGCTCGACCCAACTCCACCCAACCCCAGCCCTCCCAGTCCTCACTCAAAGATCCCAATCCCCGCGCCACATCCACTAACTCACCACTTCCCTTTTCTCCCATCTCAGTCCCGCGCCGCACCGCAAGCGACTACTCAGCACCACCCCTTCCTCGACACGCCACACTCCTGTACTGACACCGCGTCGGAACCCATGGCCAAGGCAGTGCGATACCGCCCGTATAGTCATCTCAAGACCTCGCCCGCTCCGCGCCGCTCGTCCCATTTCCAGCGGAGCCACCACAGGTCGGAGCGCACTGGCATAACATGTAGTGGGAAGTCCTCTGCACACTGCAGGCGGACCAACCTCACCCCACGCAGGTATTCTACGTACCGTACTGGAGGAAAAAGGAGTAGTGCATAATCATCATGGCGCGCGTGGAGTTGACTTTGGGAGTCGAACATAGAAGTGCAAAAGGCGAGGGCTTGCCATTATCTTGGGACTAGTGAACTTGAATGTGTCAACATCATTCCTTACGTGCTGGACCCATATCTGACTTGTAGATTGAAGACTGTTCCAGAATTGCGCAAACAGAGGGCATAGCGAACTCTATGAGCAACAGGTACGAGTACTGGCACTAGAGGCAGGGTGCAGGGTGGATAGAAAGTAAGAGATTGATTGAACTGTTTTTTTTTGATTCAGCCGTCGGTGTTTATATACATGGTTGTCAAGGGGGTGGCTGAGAGGCTAATAGGCACGATGGCCTCATAACATTCGCTCGCTGAGTGGTGGAAATATATATATCCTGATTTCCTACTCCAGATACCGTGATATCACATCACAAGTCTCATCCAATTCATTACATGATTGTTGTAGATCTGACAAGGAACCAGGTGGTGTAGAGCGAGAGGACAATATCGCAGACGAGACAGCAGCCTTGCTCAAGGTAGTGTACAGGGAGGTGGGCAGGGTAATCGAGACTGTCGAGGTACATGTGTCTTCGGCGTAGAGGTCGTCCGACTTCTTGACAGCTGGGCACTCTTTCCTCGAAGAATTGTGTGTTGGAAGAGATGAGATGACTGGCATATCCTTTTTGCTTGATCGAATTGGCTTCACCTTAGAAGACTTCTCGGTCATGGCAGAGATATCGAGCTTGGGCGGCTCTGGCAGCTCTGTCACAGCAAAGACCTGAAAGTCATTCGAGGGAAGCGTGTTGTTCCACGAAGAGTGACCATCGAACACCGACATGTCGATTGGCGTATCTGGGATCAAGGTCATGCCTACCTGCATGTGATGATCGTTAGGGTTCTGCATCTGTCGGGCCGCCTCGTGTGATGAGAGATCCTTTCTCGTCGGCTTCGGCTGTTGTTGAGGCTGAGATTGCTGGGAGTTCTGATGCTGCTTAGCGTTGTGCTTTTGCGCAGTCTCCGAGACACCAGCGTTGCTGAGCTCTTGCAAGAAGCCGGAAAATGCTTGGGATGAAAGCAACATCCTTGTGAGGTCGGTAAGACGGGTGTTCTCCTCCATGAGTTGTCTGTTTTGAACACGGAGCTCGTTTGATTCTTGAGCCTTCTGGGCGACTTCAGCTTCAAGCTGTGTGATGTATTCCTTTCTGCGCGATCTGAATGCACGGGCGGAGACTTTGTTCCGTAGTTGACGACGTTCCTTGCTGGATAGCTTCTTGCCCTCTTCGCTATTGAGGAGGCGTTCATCGTCATCCAGATCATCCTCATCTTTCTTGATACGTGGCATGTGGGACGATCCAGCCGGAGAATCGTCATCCTCATCATCGGCGGAGGCAGTACTGCTCTGCCGCATACGGTTAAGCAGTCTGGAGATGCTTTCCTCGACATGAGGATCCTTAGCCGTAGGGGCCTTTGGTGCGGTAGGCGTACTAGTTGGCAGAGGTTGTTGGCCAGAAGGCAGCTGCCTTGGCTGTTGCTGGCGCATCATTTCTTGCTGTTTCTGTACTTGTTCGATCTTTGCTTGGTTGGCCTGTTGTGTGTGCATGCCAGGATAAATTCGGGGTGGGATCTGGGTTGCTGGTGAGAGATTGCTCGGGCCGTCGGCGCCATAGAACATGGAAGGAACATCGGCAGGAGAATCGGTCTCGAAATCCATGTCCAAATGATCGAATGTAGGTCGATTGAAGTCGAACTCGTCGAGGTTGCTGAGAGGAATGTTCAAGGTCTCGGTTGGCACAATAAAGTTGCTCCCTGATCTGTAATGTAGACCAGTCGCCTGGTTCACTGCCAACGTGTTTGCGTATCCTCCCATGGGCAGACCTGTCTGCTGTCGGTGAGAGCCATACTGATAACTTGGCCCCGAGAATGTCGACTGGTTCGATCCGAAGTCTGAGCCTTGGTGTAGCAGAGCAGGCATAGGCTTCACATCTGAGGAGGACATTGGTGTTTGGACATTTTGGTCGTAATTCAGGAAGGCATCCAGGTCTGTATCAAAGGGAGTGTTCATTTGATGGGACATGATGTGTTGTGTTTACGATTCGATGGATACCGGGGTTGCGTGGCCTGGTCAACTTCGATCGTTGCCTAAAATAGATCTCCCTTCTCGTTTGGTTCTCTCTTCGTTTTCAATTTGTAGTGAATCTTCAATTTCGACGACTGTCGATATTGGGGTGTTCGTGATAGTGTGTATGAGTCAAAGAGCGTGACGATGGTGAAAATGAGGTACAGAAGGTGTGAAACAGAAGTTGGCAAACGAGGAAGGACTTCTGCCACGGAACTCAAGGAGACCAAGGAACTTACCGCAGCACGGCGGCACTTGGTCGGACTTGGTATGCACCGACACTCTGTTTCCAAGCGAGATGGAGCATGGCCTGCCTCACGACGGCGAATACAGCAAGCAATCCGATGCCGATCATTCACCTTATCGGTAGCTCGGAAGCCACGGCCAAAGTGCAGATGCTGGAGGCTGTGTTTGGCTTTCCAGCCAACCACTGAGAAACGCTGCTGCCTCAGAACCTGGTCAGGCCACGTAACGCTCTAACCTTCCTGACCGTAGTCGCGGGTACTGTAGCACTTCTGGTGCACTTCTCGTAGGGGCTCTGGAATCAGGTTTCCTTCAGACTCTACCTACCTACCGTACGGCTAAGTATTCAAGCTACCATTAGTCACGTTTGTTACTACATTTAGCAGGAACGTTCCTGCCTGGATACTTTCAACGTCCGTACCCCCCGTACTGTAGGCTTTATCCGCTGAGTGAAGGCATTGCATTTGAAGACACTACCGAAGTGAAGCCGTGCAGTATGAGAGCAGCTTAGTGATTCATGGGACTGCGCCTGTATGAAACAACCCCACCACACTGTTTGTACGACAGTTTGCACGGACTCGGCCTTGTCGCTGCCGATAAGTTGCATCAACATGTTTTCGAAGCCTCAACTACGGCAGCTCAATCTTGAAGTCATCGTCGGTCTATCTATTATTTTGATCCATCATGATGATTAGACCGACGAGCAGGTTTCGAAACATGACCCAGCTACGTGAAAGAAAATTGGTTGGTGCAGCAAAGTCATGGTGTGTACGAAAGTTGGTGCTCGATCTAATGGACGAAATGCTTTCGCGGCAGTTGGCCCCTTTTCATATAAATGCCTCGCCGACTATGCTTATGCAATAACCATAAGACAGCTGGTCACAGCTCGTTATGTTGTAAGATCAGTATTGTATAGTGATCGCTGCGGCCTTCGAGGACGTTGAGAAATGTTCATGCACGGTAGCCTCGGCGCTCGGGACTATTTTGTGTTGACAGGCTGGGCGGCTTGGCTGTCGTGGGATTCTGCATGCTCTCAGGAAGTTTGAGTCCTTATGAGAGCAACAAGACCTCTCGGATTGTTCGCAGCTCCTTAACACCAACGACTCTGTCTCGAGAAGCACAAATGAAGGCACTGGTGTTATGCGGAATGCGGTGGACTGCTCATGAAGCTGGAAAGGGACCAGCGATGGCCTGGAAGGGCTGCCTGCACATACAATCTCGAACCGTGTCCCGCCGCAAGACGGCAACCATGAAAGGTTCGTCGTTGTTCATTCTGCCCTCCGCCAGCTAGTACGAGGCACGGTTAATGTAGTCCACCCTCCCTGGCCTGTGTCGAAACTAAGCCTTCAGAGTGGTCGTCAGTCACGACATAAGCAGAAGCTCAATAGTTTCTTTTCAGTGTGTATCGAGACGAAGTCCTTTAGAACCAGAGCTCCCTCGTATAAGATTATAGTGCGTTTGGTGCAACGAAGCCTGTGGCGCCCCATCTTCTAGAACATCACTGAGGTATCTCCGGTGTGGCTGCTCGCTTGTCAGCCACATGCCGGAATGTGCATCCTTGAGTGCTTCTTTCCCCTCGTTGCAGGGGTTCAGGCCTCGAGTTTTTGTTGGAGATGACCGAATGTGACTTAACATATCCAGTGCTTCCAGAGCAAGTGACATCGCAAACGCTTATCAATCGTCGATGGCAGGCTGTCGGCCTAGACTTCTCACTCGAGGCGGCTGACATGCCTAGGTATTCAAATTCTCGAACAATATGGCAGAATTTGCCTACAAACAGCTGATGTCGAGTCTTGTTCGCCTGGCGCGACCGAAAGTGCTGCAAGCGAAGCCGGCATTGCGTCCGTACCGCGCCATCGCCACAGAAGCAGCATTACGAGAGGTCGACAACGAACAAACTCCTTTACCCTCATGGCGGCCACATACCATCCCAGTTGACCCGGAACCCAGCCCGAAGCGCAGGCGCATAGATGCTTTGCGCGATGACCCGAACCCCAAGCCCTTCTCCTCCTTCCTCACAGACAACTACTCGAGGGAGCACAACTACCTACGCATCTCAGTCACGGAAAGATGCAATCTGCGGTGCTTGTACTGCATGCCAGAGGAAGGCATTCAGCTCTCGCCCCCAGAGCACAATCTGACCACGCCTGAGATTGTTTACTTGTCTGAACTGTTCGTGAAACAGGGCGTGAACAAGATCCGATTGACCGGTGGCGAGCCTACGGTGCGGAAAGATATCGTGAGCTTGATGCAGCAGATTGGGCAGTTGCGAAGTCTAGGTCTAAAAGAGCTGTGTATTACCACAAATGGCATATCATTACATCGCAAGCTCGATTCAATGGTCGAATCGGGTTTGACAGGCGTCAATCTGAGTCTTGATACCCTCGATCCCTTCCAATTTACCTTGATGACAAGGCGAAATGGCTACGATGCTGTCATGAAGTCCGTCAATCGGATACTCGAGATGAACAAGCTCGGCGCAGGTATCAAGCTGAAAATAAATTGCGTGGTGATGAAGGGTCTGAACGAGCGAGAGGTGATACCCTTTGTCGAGCTGGGCAAGGAGAAAGACATCGAAGTACGCTTCATCGAGTACATGCCCTTTGATGGGAACAAATGGTCGGAGAACAAAATGGTCTCCTTTAAAGAGATGTTGGCTCTGATACGGTCGAAGTACCCAGACGTGCAGCGAGTGCAGGACCACGTCAACGACACCTCCAAGACCTACCAAGTTCCTGGTTTTGCTGGCCGCATTGGCTTCATCACAAGCATGACAGAGAATTTTTGTGGAACTTGTAATCGACTGCGCATCACGAGCGACGGCAACCTCAAAGTATGTCTCTTTGGCAACGCTGAAGTTTCTCTCAGGGACATCATGCGTGAATATAATCAAGGTAAGCCTTTCGACCCAGAAGCTATGGAAGCTTTGAGGCAATTAGAGATGGATAGGAAGGAAGGCCTTTCAGGAAGCACAGGTGCCTTTGGCGTTTCTGAGCGCGAAATCAAGCTCTTAGATGTTATTGGTATGGCGGTCAAGCGGAAGGAAGAGAAGCACGCCGGAATTGGTGACCTGGAGAACATGAAGAACCGTCCCATGATCCTCATCGGCGGTTGACATGGTTAAAGACCACTATGAACCTATATCGTTGCTTGAGCGAGCAGCACCGTTTCCCAATTTCTGACTAGATACTCAAGAATTTCAGCATCCACATCTCCAACGTCCTGTGCTCTTGCTCGTTGCTGACTTCTGTTTCGTAGATGGTCCTTCGATGCGTCCCCTCAGCTCAAGGCACTTCCTGTCTACTCCGACGCGAGCAACGTCCCGTCTCTCGCCTTCCCAAGATCCAGCGAAGCCCAACGCGTGCACTACGATACCTTTCCATCTGCTATCCCCAACTAGATACTTCATTCAACACAGCCGGGCTTACAGCACATGTCTCGTGCAAAAGACACGTCGGGACCAAAGATCATATAGGCATTACTCCCAGCATGCAATCGACCACAATACCCGGCCTGAACCAGCAACAAACACCATCAACAAGCTAACGCACCTAGACGCAACAGGCGCAGCTCACATGGTCGACATCTCCCACAAACAAGAAACAACAAGACTCGCCACGGCCACCGCAACCCTCCTCTTCTCGAGCCCCGAAACTTACACAGTCCTCTCGACCCAAACCACCGCGAAAGGCGACGCGATAGCAGTCGCACGAATCGCAGCCATCCAAGCCGCGAAGAAGACCTCAGATCTCATACCGCTTGCGCACCCATCATTGAATATCACGGGCATTACTGTCGATATCGAGAGCTTCAGCGGCGTTCAGCAGGGTTTCACACATGCTGTGCTTCGGCACGGGGAAGTTGTGTCGGCGCTGGAATCGAGCAATGGCGGCGTGACAGTCAGAGCGACTGTTAAATGCCAGGGCAAGACAGGCGTGGAGATGGAGGCTATCACTGCGGCGACTATGGGTGCGGTGACGCTGTATGATATGCTCAAGGCGATTGACAAAGGGATGGTGATTGTGGGGGCTCGGGTTGTGGAGAAACGCGGTGGGAAGAGTGGTGATTGGGTTTGGGATGAGGGGGCGAACCGGCTCGTTAGGCCGGAAGGGGTTGCTGAGGAGTTGGGTGGGCAAGGAAAGGTGGCCGGAATCAAGGTGCAGGAGGAGGGAGAGGCAGCGTTGTCGGATGTTGAGCAGTGGAATGAGGGGCTTGCTGCGGAGTTTGCGATCATGGACGAGGTCGAGGCGCTGGAGAAGGAGAGGAAGAGTTGATGGGGTGAGAGTGGATGATAGTCGAGGCTTAGGATGTTGCTTGCTGACAATCGGATGGGATTGAGTTAGAGGGAGGTTTGCAGCGTTCCTCTTCGCAGTCTCTGCAAGCCGATATAAGGCCTTCGGGTATCTATCCAAGGAGGTACTGGCAGTTCTTTAGGTGGGCAATACTCGAAGGGCGATGAGTAAAACTAGTATGGTGCGCTTGGAAATGTTCGAGTACCACATGCATGCAGCAGTGATGGTTCGGAAAGAGGTTCAGGGAAGCTTCGAAGCCATTCGCATCAACATGAACAATAACAATACTAGCCCGATACTGTCGCTCTGTGTCTGTCCGATGAAACACCAGTTCCGTCTGATTCGCTGGCCATAGGACGAACTCGTTATGACACCACTCTACCCACATAGGTACCACATCCAAGACGGCTCTCAGATAATCGATGCGCCGGCATATCCGCTTTTACACCTCATCCTCCTCACCTCCAGACATCCCACCGCCGAAATCCTCATCAAGTCCACCGACCAAGAACTTCTCGTTCTTGGCCTCAGTTCCCTCCGGAATATCCTTCCCATCCGCCACCTCACAATCCTTCAATGTCACACCCTTGCCGACCACCGCTTTCTTCCCGATAACACAGCCACTGATGACGCTCTTCTCGCCAATCTGTGCCCCGTCCATGATCACACAGCTCTGTATGCGTGCGCCAGCCCCAATGATACAGTTACTCCCTATGCATGACTGCTTCACGCTGCAATGCTGGTTGAGCGTCGTGTTGCTGGCGATCAGGCTATCTGCCGTTGAGACGCTGACGCGGACATCGGAGGGCCATTGGGAGGTTGGATGGAGTTTGTGTTGGTGAGCGAAGGGGGATGAAGACTCCGCTTGAGAGGGGAGCTTTGCGAGGAGAAGGCTGACGGTGAGTAAGAGGGGTGTTGAGTCGACGCGTCGGACAAGTGGTGCTGTGGCTGCTGAGGGCAGGATGTACGACAACATTGGTGGAAGTTGAGGTATTGGGGAATCGTTGCTGTTGTCTTCGCTTTCTTGGTCGGCTGACTCGTCTGTTGTGGTTGAGATCATGCTGTCTTCGGGGTTTATGCCTTGGACGCGCGAGGCGAAATGTATTGGTTCTTGCTTCTTGGCTTGTGAGACATTTGGCGTATGCTGGGTGATCTGCGTGCTGCTGAGGGAGAGGAGGTCGATCTCTTCTTCTATTGGGGGTTCTGTCTTGTTCCTGCTTTGATCACCATTGACTAACGCCGGGGGCGACCGCCTGAAGATCTTGTTCGCTCCAAATTCGGCTCGGTAGGACGGTTTCCGCCATTCTGCTTTCGCCCATGTGCCGACAAGATCCTCGCTGACACTCTCAAAGTCTTCGTTCTGCATAGCAAACTCTTTGACCCAATATGGGAAGAAGTAGATGTGTGAGTCACGGTATTGTGTCATACACTTGACGGCACCATACCGCCGTAGCAGTGATTGTCTGACTCTCCACGATTTGTTTTCTTCGGCTTCTTCAAGCAGTTCTGACATTGGTGTTGTCCATACTAGCTTCCGCAAATGGCCATCCGGAAGATCTGATGTCTTCTGTAGCGGCGCTTTGTGGTATGAATCCATTGCGACCGTACCCAGAAAGTCACATTCTTCCTTCTTGACACTTTCTTCTCGATTGACCGTATTGTACCAGACAGACAGCCCACCCCTACGGCCACTGCCTTCTGCGCCCAGTTCAAACTTGTTGTTTGCGGTGCGAGTCGAATGGTCCACAAAGTCCGCACCTGTGCCAGCTATGCCGGCCATATTAGTCAAGTACGATTCGAGGAAGGCATCGCCAGGGATGTCGCATATCAGATCGCACGGTAGTAACAGAAAATCCGATTTGATAGCGTCCTGAACCTCGGGTAGCCGTAGTAATTCTGCTGTTGGCGTCTCAGGCTCAAGGTCTTGTGGTGCTAATAGGTCGGGTTTCGGCGAGGGTAACGTAGTCAAATATGGATTTTGTGCCAATGCCGCTTCAATGGGTACTTTTGCAGCCGGAGGCGTGATGATGGTAATGTCTGTGACACCCATGCGATAACACCAATCCAGTACATACCATATCATCGGCCGATTTGCTATCGGCACCAGAGCTTTCGGGTACTCCTGAGGTGTGTTGGTGAATGTGTTGAGGCCGATACCAGGACCACAGAGTATCAGGGCTTTAAACCCCGTCTGGGCCCCAATGACAGCATGAGGCATTGTTTTCTTGGTGCCTGTCCAAGCGCCGTAGCGAACCGTTGCCCGTGGTGTGTTTGTTCGAGACGAATAATTTGTCAGGGCTAGGTTCTGCAAAGGTGACGGTTGATGAACTGCCAGAGCAGACTGATCTTCAGGCGATTCTCTGAACAGCGAGGGTCCCTTCGGCAGGTAAGGGAACGTCTGTCCTGAGGTGCTGCCGTTGTCTTCGACCTGCCGAGCGCCTAGTATCAGACTGTGGATTCTTTGATGTTTTTGGCGATTGGTCTGTGGTGACGGAAAACGTGATGCGTAGATGGAAAGTGTCCCGCTTTTTCGTAGTCGTCGCTCAGTCTCTTCCTGATAGCCTACGAGCCTGAGTTGGGACTGATTCTCTTGAATCGTGTTTAGCTGCATGTACTCGCGCCTGGGGTGGCCAGTAGGAGTCATAATGCTTGCGATTTTCTTTCGAGGTCCACTAAATGCGCCAAGAATTCTGAAATGCTTCAAGCTCAATCACAGGGCTGCAAGGGTCTGCGCAAACGACCGGTGACACTACCTTCGGCTCTGACGAAGATTACAAGCTGGACTTTATGCACATAATGGTAGAATGATAACGATGTCCTTCGTGTGGATTTCTTGGCTGGGCCTAAAAACACACGACGAGAATAGGCGTGAGGACCTGCTGTCACTTTGAGTACCTATGTTTGCAGGAGTTGGCACAACGGTGCATTTAATCCTAACCATATATATCGTGTCCAACACGGATCTCTTATTGTCAATCTCACAGGAGAACCGAACAGTACTCTACAGTCAAACGGCCCTCGTTTACGGGAACGAGCCAGTTGTAGTGAAATTGTCCATCGCTGCGGGAGTTACTCATGCCGCCGCCATTGCTCGCTGGCCGTCAATCTGCACCAAGTTGCGGCAGCTCTAACTCGACACCAGGAACTTGTGTCATGTAGCACTCCTACACCAGCTTGTTGCTGCATTCTTGTGTTCAAGCGGTCCCGAGGAGTGCTCGCAATGTTCCCGTGGAGCTGATTTCTTTGGAACGTGGGACGTAGTTGTTTGGCTTGTGAATAATGCAGTGGTATTTGGTCGTCGTGCCGGACTATTGGCGTCGACAAGCCTACGTTACTCAGTGCGATGTGGGGTCGTCTTCTTGGTCATCACGACCGCGTTTGATAGCTGTAGCCGCATGTGCGATACCGCCATCGGCATCCTGATTCTTCTCCCAAGCGCGGTCAAAAACTGCCTTCAGAGCTTCTTGGAAGATGTGCACGTTGTAGTCGATCATGCCTTTCTTGTCTTTCGCGTCCTTGTTCTTGATGACTGTGACTAGGCACAAATGCTTGTTCATCTCTTTGAGGTATACCATCGTACCATCTTCGAAAGTCATAGACGATTCAACTTCCTCCATCTGCTCTCCCAGAATTTTCATACTGTCTCGTGGATAATTGTACAAATCGGTGAAATCGACAGTGAGATCGATGTAGTTAGCACAAATTTCATAGATATCGGAGTCGACAGGCCTCGTGTCAGACGCAACGTAAATTTTGCTGAGAATGTCAAACAAATATGCTTTTGTCATCCCAGAGTTGTTGATCAAGGTGTTAAGGAGGTTTTGCAGCACGTCGAGCTCAGGTATTAACTTTTGAATGACACTGCTTAAAGCTTCAAAGATAGAGGAGTCGTAAATCGAAGTAAGATGATAAGAGACGTTCGGATTGATAAACCCGGCATCGTTGAGATCGTCTCCTACTCTCTGGACAATGTCTTGGAAGATGTCAGATCGATAATCTTCGTTCAGGCTATCAGTCTTGTGGACGAAGACCTCGACATTAATATGTGGAAAAGTGTTCTGCAAATTGATGATGGTGGTGGTCAGCCGAGCCAGTGAGTCGCTGTAATCATCTTGTGCATCCACAACCCATATAAGCGCACCAATATCCGAGAACATTTGTGTTGTGTCGAAGGTTGGGTCGAAGTAATCGAGTTGACCTGGAAAATCCCACACTTGGAAATCCATGAAGGAGCTAGCATAGTTAGTCCTGCTGGGTTCCAATGTGCCTCACTTACTTCATAGTGTCCTTTTGAACCCTAGTAGTAGACTCAAGGAAAAGCGTTTCCTGAGGCTCCATCTTATGGAAGACCACGCTCGTGATAGATGACTTGCCGCTTCTGCTCGGTATTAGCGCACAGTAATCAAGCGTTGCTGTGAGTGAACAGACCTGCGCTGACCCATCAGCAGCAATCGCGGCTTCGCTTGGCGCTTTGAGTTCTCCATCTTGTATGTTGGAGGTAAATTAATGGGGTTTCTTTTAGATTCTGGCGTATCAGTCGCCCTTGTATGTAGGATTCGTGACTGGGCTATTGGATATGCTCGTTGTCCGCTCACCGTAGCAGCTGCCACTTGAGGTTGCTCGCCGGAGCAGTAGTCGTATTCGGGTTATTGGACGTATCCTTCGTGTTGTCGTTCGCTTTATCTCCTGGAAAAGACACCTTTCTTAGCTTCTTCGTTCTAAATTCCTGCGTAGCGCGCAAATGTATTGGGTGTGACTGTTCGGCGTGCATCCATCTATTCTCACATGCGTTCCTGCTTGCTAAATCGAGCCTGTGCATCAGGTCTGACTCCGAGCTGCTGACCTGGCTGTCATCCATAGTCGAGCACCGCATTGTGTATCAGGGGTCGAGCAGGAAAATATATGTCTGCCTGAGAACACAATGTTTTGTCCCTCAATCGCATCATAGCTGGGAAGGCGGAAACGAAATCCGGTACCGCATCGATAGGCCATGAACATATCGATGAGAGCTGTGAATGCAATTCTGGAATAGCAGTGACCGTGTTTTGGCATTCAACTTATGATGGCGGCGTGAAGCATGTGAAAATAGCTTGCGCTTTTGCGATTAACTGCTTGACAGAATGTCATGAAAGCCACACATCCTCTGGTCACTGGGAACCATTTTGCAGTCTGCGCATTGACGACAAGAAGTGTACCAACCTTTAAAGCTTATGGAGGCTCTCAAAACTTCGAAAAGCAGATTCAACTTCCACGCCCACACATACGATGGTTTGCAAAGCTTTTCCTCTAGACATTAGTCCACGATGTAGGTCATCATTTTCATGTCTTCGGTTCAGGATCGAGAGATGCTGGTTATTTGTGGGAGCTACCGTTGTCACTCGTCTCTGTCAAACATGAAGATGGCCCCGGGATGAGTTCGGAGCTCCAGTCACGCGAAGGACTCACAAAGCAAAGCAAGCAAATTCGGCAACTCGCTTGGCACCTTTGTACCAAGCGGGCGCGGGAATTAGCGTTGTGCTCGTAATCATTTATTGTCAGATCAGCAAGCCATTTATGTCCACACAGTGCTGACCTTTGAGGAAACAATTCTCACCAAGTGCGGACGTAGTCCTAGAGCGCGAGCTTCTGCCATCACTTTTCAGAACATTCACCAGCTTAATCACGCAAAAGCTGTTTCTGGTGCTAAACGGCTTTTGCTGAGTTTGACAATGTGCGCATGCTTTCGCCCTGCAAAGTCAAGCGGCTCTTACTTCGGTAACGTGCGACCGTGCTGTGTTCTTGGTATCAATTGTCATCGATCTCGACTTTGCCGAGATTGCGGCCAGCGAAAGTTGTAAAGCAGGCTGAGGACCTTATCGCGGCTCAAGGAGGACCAGTCGTTAAGCCTCCGGGAGATTGCATTAGCGAGCTGTAACGCACTCCACCTGAAAGCTCCTGCGTCATACCGAGTATCTCGACCTCTTTTTTTGGTAGCGGAACAGGAGTCCTGAGCAGCAGATGCATGATGCTCGCCTGATGCCATCAAGACCAAAGCGTTTCATAACGTTGGTAATGTACCGGAAATCACGCAAGCGCAACCTTGAGGACATGCAGCGCTGCTTGGTCATGGATTGGCGTCCCATCCGGGCCGTACGCTCGCTGCGAACACCCTCCCTGACCGACGCGTGCTCGCAGCTGCTGTGCTCAAACTCACCGCCATGCTGGAGTATTACTAGTGTCCAGCATCCCCGATATAGCAGTCTGTTCCATCTTACTTCCTGATAACAGTTCCATCCAGATCGCAGGCTCCTCTTTGCTTACCTTGGTATGTTTCTTGAGATAACCCGCAGCCTGACCTCTCCGGGAGAAGCTGCGCTTTGAGCATAGTACGAGCTTTGACCATCTCATTCGGCTTGTGCTCAGCACAATGAGTACACCCTTCGTCACGCAGTTGTCAAGTCTTCGAGCACCTGATCCAAGACTACTACTCTGCACTTCCAAAATGCCTCCAGCAGAATGTTATCTATTTCGTCTACCTCCAGAGTTGAAGCTCGGAATCACAGAATATGTGGGTCAAGCTCGCGTGTTACGGGCACGAGTTGACAGGAACTAGCTCGACCAGAAACGAGACCTTTACAATGTGTCGAAGACGTGTCGTTGGCTCGAGGATATCGCATTGAAAAGGCTCTACAAGGTCATAGATCTTGAAATACCTGCGGATACGAGTTCAGCATGGAGCACGGGGGGCTACTTAAGGCTAAGACCACATGTGATCAAGACCGTTCAAGAGATCACGATCAGAGATGGGGTCATGGACCATACGCAGCCACAATTTTGCAAGCGACGACGGTCGGATGTTGGCTCGCCCGAAAACTATGCTAGACGGGTCATACAAGACATTCCGGACAACCAACTGGAGTCTTTCTCGTAAGAAAATTATGCGCTATACAACGTTATTTGCTAATACCACTTAGTTTCATGCACCGCTCTCCGATATCATTCCAATTACTACAGCTGTTAAATGACAAGCATGGGAAGAGCCTTCAACGTCTTTCATGCTACGAGCTTCGAGCACTGTCATTTCCGCCTTCCGCGCTGCCCTCACGCCTTCAATTATTGGAGTGTAGATCCATTGACGACGGAGAGGCCTTTGGCAAGATGGTCTATGCTAGCAAAGACACCCTGCAGTCCTTGCGCCTTGGAGGAGAACGAGCACTCATTGATCACTATCAACATCTGCGGAACGACTTCTACTCCGCAACTGCTCAGCCTCTGACTGCACTTCAAGCAGTTATTGGGCTATCTCATATCCAAAACTTACGCCATCTCTGCTTCACGGGCCTCGACGTGTCCCCACTTGTGCCCCTGAACGTGGAGGAAGCACTGTTCTTCACGAATATAGAAGAGCTTGTGTTAGAGTCGTGCGCCGGCAGCGAAGCATTTCTTGCAGCCATCGCGAGAATCTACACATTCGCCCAATCCGAGGCGGCTCCTGATCCAGGATCGACAACAAAACTCAGGAAGTTCCTGTTCCGCCATGAAGCTACTAATGCCACGCTTAAAGAAGCTCTGATACAATTCCTCAACTCGTTCTCTGGGCTTCGTGTACTGTCCCTGTTATTCGAAAATGGGTCTATGTCCGAAAGACTTGCAAACCTCTTGGCAAACCACGGACAAACGTTGGAAGAGCTTGTCCTAGAATCACGGGTTCAGCCTCGGCAGTCGCTCAGGCTGGATACGAGTCGACCTTTTGGAATCGGGGGCTACAGTCAGCAGTTGTGGGAGGAAAGCATGGATGATATTTGTCGGCTTTGTCCAAATGTCAGAGAACTAAGTATTGGTTTCCCGTGGAACGACGAAATGATTCGCCTTCGTCGATGCCCGTTGCCGGATCTGCAGCTGAAAACAATGCATATCCGGAACTTCCCAGAATCGCATCATCTTGCACAGATGGGCGACTACACCATTAAGGAGCATGCCCTGAAATTCCTCGACTGGACTTACGGCAGTGTCCAAGGTGGCAGCAGACCGCAACTAGAAACGCTCAGCATCGGTCCAGCGATATATGAATCTCGGTTCAAGGGCTCAAACCCCAGTAGGCGACAGATCCCAGAATATCTCCGGAGTCACCACTTCATGGTCGACTGGGCTCAAACAAGGTTTGGTCAGTGGTCAGCTATGGTTACTGGCGTTAGCGAGAAGTACATGGAAGAGATACGCGACGAGAAGCCTCTTGGAGGTGTATTCCAGCAAGTCTGGTTGAAGTAAAGATGCGCTGCGCCTGCCTAGTCGTTGCTTCCAATGAGCACTTTTCAGCTTTCGAGCCAAACCAATTGGCCCTATATCCGTGACGGGCAACCAATCAGGGTCTCGGATTTCTGGTTCCGGTCTGATGCCTTCAGTTCTCTCCACTATCGACCATCCGCCTGGTAGCAACTCTACCTGGACTACCTATCAGCCACCTCCCCACGAATACACGGCACATCATGACTTCGCTGATCAAGTCGCGCATATGGCGGCTACTACCACACTACAAGACATGCCACACTCCTGCCAGCTGCGGTTTGTCAACCCTCGTGGACATTCAGTTCCTTCATCTCTCACCATCAACTCGAGTGATGGTACAAACTGCTCGAACGACTAATTAACACTACTCGTTCTGTGGCCTTGCAAACCGAGAACAGGACGAGATTTTGCTGAACCCCTACAAGAATGGATCATTTTGGTCTTACTTTTGACCCTGAGATGCCTCCATGCGCAACCAGGCCATGCCCCTCGATAGAAAGGTCACTGGAAGATTCGGCTTGCTACATGCATCGCAGCGAAGCGTTCGATCTGGACTACGGCCTTGACACGTTCTCGGTGCGATCCACAGATTCGACCGCTTCAGCTGTAGTCCAGCGACGCTGGGACATTGTTACGGCTAGAGCAGCCAAGAGAGAGAAACTACGCAGCAAGGTAGAGCACGTCAAGTCTTGTCTCATACCAAGATTCAACACACAAAGAATGTCAAGCCGAGATATTGGCGACTACTCTGGTTCTGACAAATACGCTAGGAAGCGGAGCAATGCCACAACAGTCACAACTCTCTCGCGGCTGAGTACGCGTGTCTCGGACATTGTACGATCGGGTTTCACGAAGCTCCCAGCGAATCCTGAAGAGGAAGAAGCAAGGCAAAAAAGGCGATTGGAGGAGAAGAGGATGGGTCTCAGACGGATGAGTGAAATCGACGGATTCAGATCTGACGCTAATCAGGCGCCGTATGGTCCTTTTGTTTACGGATCGGGCGACCCCAGGACGGCAGTAGCGTTCATGCCCTGGCTTTGAGCGTACCAGGACACTCATCAAAATCGAGTGCTACGATAGGATAGATCGCAAACTGTAGGTACCCTTGTGCAAGATACAGACTGTATGTCTTACTTCTCGATGGTACGTCTTTCGTTATGTGCAACATTCACAGAGCAAGCAGGAACGAGTAGTGGTATGAGATGGTTTCGCATATGAGCATGTGATCTGTAGCTGGAAATACTTTGGACCGGAAAAGAGACGTAGCAAGAGACACAAAACGTACACCTTAGGTCCATCGTTTGTAGGAGGCTGCTGGTAACTTGTACGGTCTATTTGCTGCTTGATTCGGGCCAGAGCTGTTGCTGTTTGTCCCTTTGCGTTGACGCCAAGGTCCACTGGTAGTATGTTGTACAGTCTATGTCACTTTTGTCCCAGGTCATGACTGTTGCTGTTTGATCTTTTGCAATGACGCCCGTCGCTAAACTCGCAGGACAGAGCAAGTTTTTAAATTCCTTTGACCAATTCCCATGCAGGCAGTCATGTTTAGGCAAGAATTGAATCACTGCCATCCAAATCAACAAAGTTCTCAAAAGCCTTTCGAACCTCAGCGTCCCTCTCCGGCGGTATGATTGGAGACCCTACACCAACTGTGCTAGCACTACCATCCCAGACATCCTCCTCATATTTCTCATCCTTCTCACCCTCATCCATCATCCTCTCGCGTAGCTGCAGCACCTCGTTCATCAGAAGTTGCGAATCATCTAAATGTTTTGGGGCAAATTCAGAGAAGATATCTCGTTCGTCCGCGGTGATCGTGGCAAGGTTCAAGATATGGCTCAGACCTGGCAGAGCTGATTGAGGAATTTCCTTAGCCGTGTGCTCTACAGACTGATAGCTGAAACGACGATCAGGATCCGAATCGGAGGTGCACTGAGTACTTTGAGAGCCAGTATGGGAGGAATCAGACGTTCGACGTCTTTTAGGTGTCCCGGCCGTTTGTACGAAGGAACCCTCGCCGCGAGGAGAGGTTGAGGCAAGCTCGCTTTGCCGTCCGATCAAATTTTTCCTCGGGCCAGATACGTCTTCGTCTACCCTGAAGCGTACCTGCTCATCCCGGTCGCGCTTGAGGCTTCCAATGATGTGCTGCATAGGCAGGTACTGTCGAACTGGAAACATGTCTTCCCTCCAGTTTTCGACGTGGATACCCATCCCATGCTGTCTGGCAATGTCCGCGAGTCGAAGTCCTCCGCCGGATGATGCAGAAGAGATAGAAGACACAGAACGAGCATGAGATCGCCAATTGACAGCCGAATTGTCTCGCGTGTGCCTTGGTTGGTCCATGCTACCAGAGGGGTTGGCCGTGAAATGGAATGGCTGTACTGATTCTGTGAGAAGCATGGCTGGTGCTCTGCAAAACGCTCCAGATACCAAATATGCAGATGAAAGGCGTTGATGAAGGGTATAGGTGCTTGTGGTCAACGCGCAAAAGAAGCTTCTGAACAGTCCGTGGCTGACTGTGCTTATAGTGTACCTTGCACGGGCATGGCCGCCTTATTCAAGTTACAATCTGCTCACCTCGACAGCAAGCTCTGCTCATGAGCGGTGACAGCAGGAGCCAATAGTTGACCAGCAGAAACGCACGAAAGACAACTTCAGAACTCCCAGCTGCCAGTCACAACAGTGATGAGAAATGCTGCAAGTATAGGATTAGGAACCCATAATTCAAGAAGAAAAGCCGGCCCGCTCTGGGTTCTATGCGATAGAGGCACGAATCCAGACAGCAGGCTTGCTCCGTCCGGGGACTGGGGTCTCCATAAAGCGGATGCCCAGAAAGAAATTTTTATTCTGGACTACTGGGCGTCCGCCCACACCCAAGCATACTATCCACCTGCCAAGTCTGGTCAGACAAACACAACACTTCCAGCTTGACCATAAACAAGCAAGCCCAGACCATTTAGACAACATTAACATCGAGGGGAAGCAAGCAGACTTTATGATTAATGACATAAAGTTCGATGATGCTATCAATTCCAGAGAGCCATGCGAGCAGGGAAGCATCGGCCACCCGCCAATGGAGTCTGTGTTGTTCGTGCCGTTCAGAGCCGCCCAGACCTGATTCGGTCGGAAATCGGGAAGAATCAACCCCATACCGAAGCTGCTCGTGTTGTGGTCTCTGTGTAGCGGTGATCCCTCGTTTGTAGTTTCCGCTCGGACAGTGGGATCATGGGACGGCACTATCGTATTTCAGATGCAGGACTACGCACCTGTGACATGGCAGCTGGCTGGTTAGTGTATCAACTTTGTCGGCAGGCCCTCGAGAGGCGAAACTGCTAACGGAGATGTTCCGAGCTGTGGCAGCCTGAAGGTGGAAGGGGTTGATTGATCCGCCAGTCATTAAATTATGACCTGGGCATAATTAGTAATCATCGCCTCTAACAAGAAGCCTTTTCGTCCGGCCAACGCTGGTCGAGCTGAGCTGCGGTGCGATCAGTATGGTGGAATCTGGGGTGCATCGAATTCCAAGACGTCAGGCTGACAATGACGATTTGCGAAGCGTGATGGGTTCTAAGCAACGGAAGCAGATCCATGGTCGCTTAGCACAGAGAGCAAGGTCTACGAATGCACTGGGATACGGGCGCTTGAAGACTGACCAAGACATCAAGAAAGCGGCTGGCACACAACAAAGATTCGCGAATGTGTCCCCGGACAAGGCCTGGGCTCTACTCGACCTGCATCGACACTCAGCCGTGCTGGCTCGGACAAATGTTCCGCTGTGCCGCAGGCTGCAGTGTGACGAAGTGTCAGCGACATCCAACAAACAGCTTTGGTGTATTCGCTCAGACAGCGGCATTAGCGATAACCACGACCTCGGACTGTGCAGCTGCGTGTTTACCCCAGGTTTTGAATGACGACGGCTTGCAAGGGGATACTCTACCCGTCTATGCAACACTCTTCAAAAATGGCGAATTGTTGGGGCTGAGATGCCGGCAAGTGAAGTGCTCCCGATCCTAGGATACCTGTTCGTGCATCCCACAGCACCTGCCGCCGACTCATCTACAGCAAGTGATTGTTCACTCACAATGGATTGACCGGTTCTCATTTCCCTCTATGCGCGGTTCATGGATCTCTTCCCTGGACACACTCGACGAAGAACAATTGCTTGGTGACATATGCACCATGACCAGCTTCTTCGTTAAGCATGGGTACGAATACCACGACCCGCACAGTTGGCCGATCATGAGAGAGTTCAAAATGAAGGTATGCTTAATCTCTAGCCTCGAGCTTCTCGATTACATGCATACTGTTGCTGCAATTCCATGCCGGGTACTGACCTGGTTCTACTATCACACTGGGATCACTTGTTCTTTCCAATCTAGGCAGAATGACCCCTGAGCATGACAACTTGTATCCCATTCAGAGCTTCAAGATTAGTTTGACTCAGCTTTGAGCAGATCTTATTGTAGGTAAGCCGAGACAGTGCCAGCAAGTTGACTTGTCCCCACTCAGCGGGACGCTGTAGGGGAAGTACCGTCTGCCATTTGCGCAGTTCCCTGTCAGCTGTGTTTGGTTGGTTTGCTCAACTTGTACTCTCTGAAATGCCTACCAGCAAGCTCGGCGTGCACGGTCAGCACCTCTATCACACAAGCTGTTCACGTTGCACAGCTAGATCGATGTGAGGATTTTCACTCTGCCAGAGGCGCCGCTCGTCAGAAATTCAATAGAGACTTAACAATAATGGCGACAGAAGCGGCACCAACACAGGCCGTTGGACACTCCCCCATCCTCCAAAACGAGCCTCTCGACCCTACCCTCACAGCCCTCACCACTCTCTCCCTCCTCAACCTACGCCTCTCCCGCCTCGAGCATCTCCTTACCGGCAGGTCGAACCCTTACTCACACGACGTTGACCATGCCTTCACGAAACCATCCGCAGACAACGGGACACCCACATCACCGAGCAGCAACATCCCCACGCAACTTCGTACCCTCGAATCTCGTCTCACGCATCTCAAACGTCTCGACGGCCTCCCCGGCAGTCTAGTACGCATGGTCGATTCCTTGCGCAAAGAATACCCCGAGATCTTCCCATCGACGTCCACACTCACAACCTCTGTACAAACGTCTCGCAGCAACCCGGCTGTCCCAGAAAACGTGCCCGTGCCCAAGCACGAACTATCTCAGCGTGCTCACGAAGTTCTGAGCCATAGTACCCTCTACACATCCACTTCATCCCGTCTCCAAACCCTACAGACCCTCCGTATCCCTCCCGCTACACACTCCGCAAACCTCACCAGCGCGCGCCCACAGCTCCAGCAGCTCAAGAAACGCCAAGAAGAGATCGATGTTGAGATACAGGAGTTGAGGGATAGGAGCGCGAAGGTGCTGGAGTGGTGGGTCAAGACCGGGGTCGTGGGGATGGGGGAACTGTGGGAGGACTGGGAGGGACGTGTGAGGGGTGTCGAGAGGGAGGTCAGGCGGGTTGAGAAGCGGAATGCTGAAGATGGCTGAAGAAAACCAAGCAAGAAGAAGGAACTAAGAGTAGCGTCACGCATGCGCTTTTAGCTTTGAGAGAGTATATGCACTTGTACAAGCTTGTTGATGCCTCTGTATCATCACGCAAACAGAAACAAGAGACGTGCGCAAAGGTACAAAAGGCCGCCCCACTGGCGAATCTAGCAAGTCCTTGCAGGTTCGGAAGATTCGCTTCGCATGAGATGCGCTATGGCAGGCCTACGAATAGTTGAAGTACCTATTAGTAGCGTTCGTGGCCTCGAGAACACAATGGTCTAACCCGCCTCGACTCGCGTCGGGCAGTTAGGCCAAAGTGGCCGAGGACATATGACCAACAGAGGCACACGTTCGTGTAGTGCGAACAAAGAGGACGATCGTATCGTTGTATGACTGGACAGAACGACAGCATACAAGCTATTCTCAGGGCCTCTTTCTTTTTGAGTGGTGGGTACACTTGGATCTATCTATCTATCTGTCTATCTGTCTATGTATCTAGTGGGACCGTGCGAGCACAAAGTCTCGCCACCCGTCGCCTCGCCTCGCCTGCTGGGTGCGGTAAGGTACGGGCTTTACGGAGAGCAACCAACACTGCAGACTGCGACTGCGACTGCTCTGGACGTGCCTCGCTCCAACGCAATGAAGAACACAAACAAGGCGCCACGCCTCCGTCATCATCATCATAGCCCTCCAACGACAGGACAAGCCGAGCGCGCCAGTTGGATCTGCGGGAAATGATGGGTGTGATGTGGTCAGCCCGACATCATCAGATGTTGCGTCAAATCAAGAATGTAGAAAGTAGAGGTAGGTAGGTCAAAGCACCGAAGAAGAGGGACAGGGGGAATGAATGAGGCGCTGTCTGGCGAGAGAGCGAGCACACGGAACTCTCGCGCTGCAATGGATACGCATCGTACGTCATGTCATGTCATGTCGGTCGAAGAAAGGGAGATCTCGACGGTTTCGGTCCCATGGACTGAACCGACTCTGATGGTGTCGAACGCTGGAGACTCGATTGTCCTCTAGCTGTGTTGTGTTGTGGGACATCTGAGAAAGCGGGAAAGACTACGATTACGACCACGACTATGATCCTCGCGACCAGGGAACTGAGTGTAGG
>Ga0210040_10001048_pt1 | contig 43555 bp, 41 predicted proteins | sample CryGeyCG12114_NA_FD_185462 | JGI IMG/M metagenome (GOLD analysis project Ga0210040, IMG submission 185462) | Groundwater microbial communities from aquifer - Crystal Geyser CG19_WC_8/21/14_NA (SPAdes) (version 2) | ecosystem: Environmental > Aquatic > Deep subsurface > Groundwater | place: USA...
GCATCGGCATCGGCATCGGCATCGGGGACCGTGAACTCCACGAGCTCGATGCCCACCGCCTCCGCCCGATTCCCGAGCAGCGCCTTCGTCTGCGGCAGCGCGTCGTGGTCGACGAGGAAGCGGTTGGAGGGCGACTTCGACGCGCGGCGGGCGAGCAGCATGGCCTCGACCACGGCCGTGCCCTCGTCGAGCATGGACGCGTTCGCAGTCGCGAGTCCGGTGAGGTCGCAGACCATCGTCTGGAAGTTGAGCAGCGCCTCGAGGCGGCCCTGGGAGATCTCGGGCTGGTACGGCGTGTAGGCGGTGTACCAGCTCGGGTTCTCGAGCACGTTCCGCTTGATCACGGCGGGCGTGATGGTGTCGTAGTAGCCGAGCCCGATCAGCGACGCACGCACGGTGTTCCGGGAGGCGATCCCGCGCAGCTCCCGTAGAGCCTCGCGCTCGGTCGCCGCGGGCGGCAGGATCGATGCGCTCGGCGGGCGGAAGCCGTCCACCGCGATGGCGGGCGGCACGGCCGACTCAAGGAGGGCGTCGACGGAGTCGTAGCCGAGGGTGCGCAGCATCACGGTGCGCGCATCGGGGTCGATGCCGATGTGCCTGCTGCCGAACGCGCCGAGGTCGAACGCCGGGGACTCCGCCATCACTCGCCCACCAGCTCGCGGTACTGGGCGGCGCTCAACAGCTCGGGAAGGTCGGTGAAGCGCACGCGCAGCAGCCAGCCGCTGCCGAAGGGCTCGCTGTTCACCAGATCGGGCGCGTCGACGACCGCGTCGTTCACCTCGGTGACGGTGCCGTCGATGGGGGCGAACAGCTCGCCGACCGACTTCGTCGACTCGATCTCCCCGACGACCGTTCCGCCCGAGAGCTCGGAGCCCACGGCGGGCAGGTCGATGTAGACGACGTCACCCAGCTTGTCGGCCGCGTATGCGGTGATGCCGACGGTCGCGATGTCGCCGTCGATGCTCACCCACTCGTGCTCTGCGGTGTACTTCAGATTGTCCTGATCGGTCACGGGAATCGTCCTTCGTGCGTTGGTGTGCGAGAGGTGGAGGAGTGCCGGGCGCCTAGAGGGCGGCGCGCGTGTAGAACGGGAGGCGCACGACGGTCGCGGGTATCCGCGTGCCGCGCACGTCGACGAACAGGCCGGTGCCCACGGCGGCGACCGAGGGGTCGACGTATGCCATGGCGATCGGATGCCCGAGCGTCGGCGAGAGGGCGCCGCTCGTGATGACCCCGGCGGGGCTCACCATGCCCTCGAGCGCCTCGAAGACCGATTCCGCATCCGCGGAGTCGTACACCGGGTAACCGGCCCGTCCGGCGCGGCGGCCCTCGGAGACGAGTCCGACCAGCACGCGGGCCGCCGGGTCGGGCCCGTGCTCGCTGGCGCGACGGCCCACGAAGTCGCTCGCCTTGCCGAGGGCGACCACCCCGCCAAGGCCCGCCTGGGCCGGGAAGGTGTCGGGGCCGAGCTCGTGCCCGTACAGGGGCATGCCCGCCTCCAGCCGGAGGGTGTCGCGCGCGGCGAGACCCGCGGGGATCAGCCCGTGACCCCGCCCGGCCGCGGCGAGCGCCCCCCAGAGCTCGGGGGCATCCGGGGCGTCGACGTAGAGCTCGAAGCCGTCCTCGCCCGTGTAGCCGGTGCGGGCGATGAGCACGCTGCCGCCGCGGAACGTTGCGGATGTCGTGCGGTAGTAGCGCACGGACGACAGCGACTCGTCCGTCGCGAGGCCCTCCGTCGCCTCGAGGATCGCGCGCGCGGCGGGCCCCTGCACCGCGACGAGGGCGATGCGGTCGCTCACGTCCTCGACCGACACGGCCTCGAACTCGGTCGCGCGCTCCGTGAGCGCCTGCACGGCCGCCTCGCGGTTGCCGGCGTTCGCGACCACCAGGAACTCGTGCTCGCCCGTGCGATACACGACGAGGTCGTCGACCACTCCGCCGGCCTCGTTCAGCAGGAGGCTGTACTTCGCCTGCATCACCGCGATGCCCGAGAGCCTTCCGGCGAGCGCGTAGTCGAGGAACGCGCCGGCGTCGGGGCCGGTGACGCCGACCTCGGCCATGTGGGAGAGGTCGAAGAGCCCGGCGGCGGTGCGCACGGCCCGGTGCTCGGCGAGGTCGCTCGTGTAGCGCACGGGCATCTGCCAGCCGGCGAAATCGGTGAACGCGGCGCCCGCCGCCACGTGCACGTCGTGCAGCGGCGAGAAGCGGGCGGGCGGGGTGGGGCGGGGATCGGACACGAGTTCTCCCGTCGACGGCGGCGGGCACGCGCGGTGCGCGGCCCGGTAGAACTCCCCCTCTGTCATGTGCCTGAGAGTTTCGCGCGACGGCGCCGGAGGACGCGGTCGGCTTTCACCATGGGCGAGGGCGTCGAGGCCCTGCTTTTCAGAGCGACCAGGTCGATGCGGTACGTCTTACCTGAGAGATTGGCGGGGAGGCTTGCTCCTTCGGTGCCCGGTGTCCTGGGCTCTCCCGCATCGCGTTCGTGGTCTCGTATTCGGTTGTCGTCCCATCCTAGCGACAGGCGCGGGTCACGCTCAGGGCGTCGGGTCCCCGTCACCCGAGCCGGGCCCGCCCTCGCCCGGGAAGCGGCGCGAGCGGCGGAGCGTGAGGGCGATGACCGCGGCGATGAGGCCGAGGCCTGCGATGCCGCCGAGCACGATGGCCCAGAGCGGCACGTCCGAGGACGCGGCGTCCGCGTCCTCGGCGTCGGCGCTGTCGGTGGCGTCGGAAGCGTCGGTGCTGTCGGCGTCGGCGTCGGCGTCGGTGTCGTTCCCGTCCGCGGCGGGGGTCCCGCCGTCGGCGGGGGTCTGCAGCGGGACGTCGGGTGCGGGCGTCTCCGCCGGGGCGTTCGGGTCCGCGCTCAGGGTGGGCAGCGGTTCGGAGTCGTCCTCGACAGGGGTTCCCGCCCACGCGTCACCGCACAGCGGGGCGATGGTGTGGTTGCTCTGCTCCCCCGGCTGGGACGGGGAGTAGGCGAACGAGTACGAGCCGCTCGTCGGGTGGCCGTCGCCGGAGACGACCTGCCAGGTGACCTCGTAGGTGCCCGCCGGCCCCGAGGCGACCTCGGTCGCGGCGTTCGGTCCCGCCACGGTGACGCAGCCGCTCTCGTAGTGGCGGTCGTCGCCGTCCACCACCTCGATCGCGAACCCGTTCATGTCGTCGCCGAGGGCCAGGAGGTCGTCCGAGAAGCCGAGCTCGACCCGGCTGAGCGCGTCGGTCAGGGTCGAGTCCGCGGCCGGTGTCGCCGTCCGCAGCTCGTCGTGGGCCGACGCGGGGGCCGAGACGCCGAGCGCCAGCAGCAGGGACGCGCCGAGCGAGGCGGGGACGCCGAGCCACCGGCGTGCCGATCGCCGTGCCCCCGGGTCACGGGCCGTCCTCGTGTCTGCCATCGCTTCCTCCTGCCAACGCGGAACGCTCCGCCCCGACAGACTAGCGACCGTGGCCGGGGCTCCCACCGCCGTCATGCCGCGGGCGTCCCCCCAGTTCGGGCACGGCGGCGCCCACCGCCCTCAGCCGCCCGAGAGGAAGCGGCCGTCCGGGTCGAGCCGGCTGAGGATGCGTCCCATCACGCGATCGAGATCGGCGACGTCCCGCTCGTCGAGGGGATCCAGGATCCGGGATCGCACCGTGCCGACGTGGCCGGGCGCCGTGGCGACGACCTTGCGCCAGCCCTCCTCGGTCAGCATCGCGTTCGTGGCCCGCCGGTCCGACGGACAGGGCGTGCGCGCGACGTACCCGCGGTCTTCCAGCCGGGACACCACATGGGAGAGGCGGGACAGCGTCGCGTTCGTGCGGGAGGCGAGAGCCGTCATGCGCAGCGTGCGGTCGGGCGCCTCGGACAGCATCGCGAGGGTGAAGTACTCGAAGTGGGTGAGGTCCGCGTCGCGTTGCAGCTGGGTGTCGAGCGCGCCGGGCGCGAGCGCGACGACGGCGACGAGCTTCTTCCACGCGGCCAGTTGCTCCGCCGTCAGCCAGCGCTCCTCGTCCATGCGCACAGCATAGTGATGCTTGACGCGTCAAGAATGGCGCCCGTTCGCCGTCGCGTGGCCCGATGCCGGGCGTCCGGTCAGGCGCTGGTGCGGTGCCCCTGGGTCGGGATCGATGCCGTGACGACCGGGATCGAATCCGTGACGGCGGGCATCGACGGCCGCATGATGCTGCCGTCGTCGCGGCGGTACCGGGCGTTCGTGTCCTGTGAGGGGGCACCCACGAGCGCCGGGCCCTGCCCGTCGAGCGGCACCTCGACGTCCGCCGCCGGGCTGACCCGGTAGGTGGTGCCGCGCACCTGGAACGAGACGGCGCCCTCGCCCTCGATCACCGAGACGCGCATGGCGTCCGCCGTCAGCCGCACGAGGATGCGGGTGCCGTGCCAGATCAGCCGGAACGAGAGCTCCGGCCACTCCTCCGGCAGGCGCGGGTCGAAGGACAGCCGGCCGTCGTAGTCCCGCATACCGCCGAACCCGCTCACCAGAGCGCTCCAGACGCCGCCCGCGGACGCGACGTGCACGCCGTCCGCGGTGTTGTTGTGCAGGTCGGCGAGGTCGACGAACGCAGTGTGCAGGAAGTAATCGAGCGCGAGCTCCCGGTAGCCGATCTCCGCGGCGACGATCGACTGCACGACGTTCGAGAGCGTCGAGTCGCTCGTGGTCAGCGGGTCGTAGTAGTCGAAGTCCGCGAGCTTCTCGCGGCTCGTGAACTGGTCGCCCTGCAGGAAGAGGGCGAGCACGACGTCCGCCTGCTTGAGCACCTGGAACCGGTAGATCACGAGCGGGTGGAAGTGCAGCATGAGAGGCTTCTGCTCCTCGGGCGTCGCGGCGAGATCCCAGACCTCGCGCTCGAGGAAGTGCGAGTCCTGCGGGTGGATCTCGAGGCTCTCCGAGTACGGGATCGCCATGGTGGAGGCGGCCCGCTCCCACTCCTCCAGCTCCTCGTCGCGCAGCCCGAGCCGTGCGACCATCCGGTCGTACGCGTCGGGCCGTGCGCGCTCGATGTTGCGCACCACTCTGCGGGCGTAGCGCAGGTTGAAGCGCGCCATCACGTTCGTGTACAGGTTGTTGTTGACGACCGTGGTGTACTCGTCCGGCCCCGTCACCCCGTGGATCTCGAACGTCGAGTCGCCGTTGGTGCGCCAGAACCCGAGCGTCATCCACATGCGCGCCGTCTCCACCGCGATGTCGATGGCGCCGTCGGCGAGGAAGTCGATGTCCCCGGTCGCGCCGACGTACTTCGCGAGGGCGTAGGTCACGTCGGCGTTGATGTGGTACTGCGCGGTGCCCGCGGCGTAGTACGCCGACGCCTCCTCGCCGTTGATCGTCCGCCAGGGGAAGAGGGCACCCGCCTCGTTGAGCGCGCGGGCGCGTTCACGGGCGAGCGGCAGCATCGTCGCCCGGGCGCGCAGGGCGTTCCTCGCCCAGAGCGGGCTCGTGTAGGCGAGGTACGGCACCACGTAGATCTCGGTGTCCCAGAAGTAGTGGCCGCTGTACCCGCTGCCGGTGACGCCCTTCGCCGGGATGCCGAGGCCGTCCGCCCGCGCGGCCGCCTGCGCCAGGTGGAAGAGGTTCCAGCGCACCGCCTGCTGCACGTCGTCGTGGCCGCGGATCTCGACGTCGGAGCGGCGCCAGTAGTCGTCGAGCCACTCGCGCTGCTTCCGGTACTGCAGCTCGACGCCCTCCGACCGGGTGCGGTCGAGCGTGCGCTGGCAGCGGTCGATGAGCTCGCGCGTCGGCGTGCGGCGCGAGCTGTGGTAGCTCACCGTCTTGGTGAGCCGCACCGGCACGCCCTGCTTCGCCGCGACGGCGTACATGGTCTTCGCGATGTCCGCATCGCAGTAGTGATCGACGCTGTACTCGTTCTCGGTGTCCATGGCGTGGTCGGCCGCGACCGCCATGGTCATGCCGGAGTTCGCGACCCGGTAGCTCAGCACGCTGCGGTCGTCCCGCTGCCAGTGCTCGTGCGGCTCGAACACCCGGTCCGAGACGCGATGCGCCTTCCTCGGGTCCTTCAGCACCTCCGTGTCCCCGCCGCCCGCGTACTCGTCCTCGCCGTCCTGCCGGTTGAGCAGCTGGCAGGAGATCGTGATCGGCGCATCCGCGTCGAGCATGGTCACCTCGAGGCTCATGACCGCGAGGTGCCGCTCGGGGAACGACACCATGCGGCTCGACGTCACGCGCACGCGCTTGCCCGCGGGGGTGAGCCAGAGGATCTCGCGCCGCAGGACGCCGTCGCGGAAGTCGAGCGTGCGCGAGTAGTCGAGCAGATCCGCCTCGTCGAGTGCCAGCGGCTCGTCGTCGACGTACAGGCGCATGATCTTGCTGTCGGGAGCGTTGACGATGGTCTGGCCGACCTCGGCGAATCCGTACGCGCTCTCGGCGTGACGGATCTTCCAGGTCTCGTGCAGGCCGTTGATGAAGGTGCCGTGCTCGTGCGCCCTGCGGCCCTCCGCATTGTTGCCGCGCAACCCCAGGAAGCCGTTGCCCACGGCGAAGAGGGTCTCTGCGACGCTGGCGTCGTCGGGGTCGTAGCGGAGCTCCGTGAGGCGCCAGGGGTCGACCGGGAAGCGGTCGCGGTCGAGCAGCGACCGCCCCGGAGCGCCGTCACCTGCTGCGGCGCCCCGGACGCGCGGTCCGAGGGCCTCACCCGCGCCGCTCATCGGTCGGCATTCAGGAATACGGCGAGATCGTCGATGACGACGTGAGCACCGGCGTCGAGCAGCGCCTGCTCACCGGCACCGCGGTCGACCCCGACCACGAGCGCGAAGCCGCCCGCCCGTCCCGCGGCGACCCCGGAGATCGCGTCCTCGAACACGACGGCCTCGGCCGGGTCGGCGTCGAGGCCGCGGGCGCCGCGCACGAACATGTCGCCGGCCGGCTTGCTGGACAGGTGCTCCTCCCGGGCGACCATGCCGTCCACGAGCACGGGGAAGAAGTCGAGCATGCCGGCGGCGGTCAGCACCCAGCGCGCGTTCGCCGAGCTCGAGACGACGCCCATGGGCATCCCCTCGGACTGCAGGCGGCGCACGAGGTCGAGCGATCCCGGGTATGGCGCGATGCCCTGCTCGGTGAGCACCCGCGTGAAGACGTCGTTCTTGCGGTTGCCGACGCCGCTCACCGTCTCCGCGTCGGACGGATCGTCCGCGGAGCCCCACGGGAGGTCGATCCCGCGCGACGCGAGCACGCCGGCCACGCCCTCGTAGCGCGTCTTGCCGTCGAGGTACCGGTAGTAGTCGTCGTTCGTGTACGGCTGGTCGACGCCCCTCTCCGCGAACAGCTCGGTGAACAGCGTGCGCCAGGCCAGCATGTGGACGTCCGCCGTCGGCGTGAGCACGCCGTCGAGGTCGAACAGCACCGCGCGGTACCTCTCGAGCGCGGGCAGGGCGGAGGCGTGATCGTGAGCGCGCAGGGGGACTCCAAAGGTCGAGCGGGTGGTTGAGAGGTGTCGAGTCCCGAGAATACGCGCGACGTACGGCCACGGCGCGCCGCCGCGCGCCGGCGCCGCGTCCGACCCGAACGAGGGCTTTTCGCGACCCCCGGCATGGCGCTTAGGCTGTCAGCGCATCATCGAACCGCCACAACGGGCATTCGCTGAGCTCGGGGGAGCATCCGCACATGTCGCATCAGCACGCGAGCGGGCCGGCCGACGCGGCGCCACCGATGCCGGGATCGGGGTCGGGCGCGGGGCGCGCGCTGCTCGCACCGATCATGCGCGCCTGGTACCGCAGGGGCCTTGCCGCCAACGCCTTCGTCCCCCGCCCGGAGGGGAATGCGGCGCACGCGTGCGGGCCCCGACCGGCGCGGCTGCTGATCGTCGGGGGCGCCGGCCCCGTGATCGGCTGGGGCGTGCGCTGCCAGGCCCTCGCCCTGCCCGGTCAGCTCGCCCGCATCCTCGCGGGCTCCACCGGGCGTGGCATCGATGTCGAGGTGCTCGCCGATCCTGGGCTCGCCCTGAGCGACGCGGCGTCCGCTCTCGCCGGGCGCGACCTCCGGTACGACGCCGTCATCGTGGTGGCCGGCATACGCGAGGCCGTGACTCTCCGTGCCCTCCCGGCGTGGCGGCGCGATGTGACCCGTCTGCTCCGTGCACTGTCGGGCGCCTGTCCGCCCTCGGCGCGCATCGGCATCGTCGGCATCCAGCCCGTTCGCTCCGTCGCCGCCTTCCGTGCGACCGGTCTCGGCGCGACCGCCGAGAGGCACGCGCACCGGCTGAACGGCGTGAGCCGCGACGTCTGCGCGGCCGACCCCCGCACGACCTTCATCCCGCTCCCGGCTCCCGAGAGCCGGCGCGAGGAACGCTACCGCTCCCCGGCCGACTACCATCGCTGGGCGGAGCTGATCGCACAGGCCCTCGGCGCCCCCCTCTCGTCCGGCGCGCCGCCGCAGTCGGCGGGGACGGTACGACCGGGCGGCCACGGAGGCGACGAGGCCGCCTGCGAGAGCGATCGATGCCCGGGCGCGCGGTCGGGCGCGGGGCTGCCTGCCGACCAGCGCGCGTAGGCCGCGGCTCCGTGCGCGGCCCGAGGCGGAGCCGCCCCGGACCGCGCGCCGTCAGCGCTCCTGCAGCACCGCGTAGCCGCCCGCGGGGAGTTCGAGGTCACCGTCCGCGTCCCGCCCGGTCAGCAGGTCGCGACCGGTGGCCGGGACCCGCACGGTTGCGGACCCGTGGTTCAGCACGAACAGGAAGGACCGGTCGGTCCCCGTCCGCCTGACGGCCTCGACGCCGAGCGGCACCGGAACGGACGGCGCGACGCCGGCGCCAGCGAGCACGTCCGACACGAGGCCGGCGAGCGCGTCGCGGTCGAGCTCGGTGGAGAGGTACCACGCCGCTCCCCCGCCGTCGAGCGCGCGGCGCGTGATGGCCGGGGAGCCGGCGAGGTCGCCGTCCGCGTACCGGGCGATCACCTCGGCGTCGTCGGCATGCACGAGCTCGCTCCAGCGTCCGGCCCGCCAGCCGTTGTCGAGGGCGAGGTCGTCGCCGTCGTCGAGGAGCGGGAAGAACTCCTCGGACAGCACGCCGAGCACCTCGCGGAACGCGCCCGGGTAGCCACCCGCACGCACGCGGTTCGTCGCGTCGACGATGCCGGAGAGGTAGGTCACGAGCACGTGCCCGCCGCCCTCCGCGAAAGCGCGCACCGACCGGGCGGTGTCGTCCGAGGCGAGGAACAGGCCGGGGACGACCACGACGCGGTAGGCGGACAGGTCTGCCCAGGGGGGCACGACGTCGACGAGCACGTTCGCATCGAAGAGCGTGCGGTGCACGTCACGGGCGGCCTTCCACACCGGCTCGTCGTTCACCGGCTTCGGCCCGGCCTTCCACGCCCAGTGCGACTCGTCGTCCATGAGGATGGCGACCCGCGCGGGCTCGACGAGCGTTCCCGCCACCTCCCGCAGTGCCTCCAGGTGCCGCCCGAGCTCGCACACGTCGGCCCAGATCTTCGACCGGGTGCCGGCGTGCGGCACCATCGCGGAGTGGAACTGCTCCGCGCCCGCCGTGGAGGCGCGCCACTGGAAGAACAGGGCGCCGTCCGAGCCGCGGGCCACGTGCGCCAGGCTGTTGCGCACAAGCTCGCCCGGCAGCTTCGCCCGGTTGCGCAGCTGCCAGTTCACGGCGCTCGAGGAGTGCTCCATGAGCAGCCAGGGCGCGTCCCGCCGCATGCCCCGCATCCGGTCGGCGCTCATCGCGAGCTCCTGCTCGCGCGCGTCGTCGCGGCCGATCGTGTAGTGGTCGTTAGCGAGCACGTCCATCCGCGGCGCCCAGCGGGCGTAGTCCACGACGCTCGGGTTGCTGCTCACCATGAAGTTCGTCGTGATGGGCAGATCGGGCGTGATGCCGCGCAGCACGGCGGCCTCGGCCTCGAAGTGCTCGAGCAGGGCCGCAGACGCGAAGCGCTCGAAGTCGAGCTTCAGGCCGGGGTTGGGCACGGTCTCGCTGTCGCGCGGCGGGAGCACCTGCGCGAAGTCGACGTAACGGTGGCCCCAGAACGCCGTGCCCCACGCCTGGTTGAGCGCGTCGACGGTGCCGTACTTCTCGGTCAGCCACCGACGGAAGTGGGCGGCGGACTCGTCGCAGTAGCAGAGCCGGTTGCCGCCGCCGAGCTCGTTGCTGACGTGCCACATCCTCAGGGCGGGATGGGTCGCGTAGCGGGTGGCCAGCACCTCGACGATGCGGAGCGCCTGCTCGCGCCAGACTGGGGTGCTCGCGCACCAGCCGAGCCGCCCGCCCTGCCAGTACCGCATCCCCTCACGCGTCACGGGCAGGATCTCGGGGTGCTTCTGGTGCAGCCAGATCGGCGGCGCTGCGGTGGGGGTCGCGAGGTCGACCGCGATCCCCGCGGCGTGCAGCAGGTCGAAGACCGTGTCGAGCCACTCGAACTCGAACCGGCCCTCCTCCGGCTCGTAGTTGCCCCAGGAGAAGACGCCGAGCGTGACGATGTTGACGCGCGCCTCTGTCATGAGACGGATGTCCTCCTCCCACGTCTCGGGCGACCACTGGTCGGGGTTGTAGTCCCCGCCGTAGCTGAGTCCGTGCGTGGGCCAGGTGCTGAGAGTCATCCCTTGAGTCCTCCGGAGATCAGGTCGAGGCGCCAGAAGCGCTGCAGGAACAGGACGAGGCAGATGAGCGGAATGATCGACACCGCGGCCCCGATGATTGCGAGCGAGTAGAGCGCCGGCGCGCCGGAGCCCTTGGCGAGCAGGGTGTACAGCCCGACCGTGAGGGGGTAGTCGCCCTGGTTCGAGAGCATGACGAACGGCAGCAGGAAGTTGTTCCAGATGCCGACGAACTGCAGCAGGAACACCGTGACCATGCCGGGCAGCATGATCGGCAGCACGACCAGGCGGAAGATGCGCCACTCGGACGCGCCGTCGATGCGACCGGCCTCGAGGATCTCCTGCGGGATCGCGGAGGCCGCGAAGACACGCGAGAGGTAGATGCCGAACGGGCTGATGATGCTCGGCAGCAGCACGGAGAGCGGCCCGCCGGCGAGGCCGAGCTGGGACAGCAGGAGGTACTGCGGCACGGCGAGCGTGATGCCGGGGATGAGCACGCCCGCGAGGATCGAGTAGAAGATCAGGTCGCGGCCGCGGAAGTCGAACTTCGCGAGGGCGTATCCCGCACCGGCCGAGACCAGGGTGGAGAGCACGCCGCCGACCCCGGCGTAGAGCACGGAGTTGGCCGCCCAGAGACCGAACTGGCCGCCGCCGTAGGCGAACAGGTCGGCGAGGTTGCCGAAGAGGCCGGTGCCCGGCGCGAACGAGAACGTCGTGAAGAGCTCGCCCCTCGACTTGGTCGAGGCGATGAACACCCAGATCACCGGGATGAGGCAGTAAATCGCCCCGATCACGAGGATGACCGTGGGGAGGATGGTCCGCCACGCCGGCCGGCCGGCCGGGCGCCCCGTCGCGGACAGCGGCGCGCGAACGCCTGTGGCGGTCATGAGCGGGCTCCGAATCTCTTGCGGTTCACGATGCCGAGGATGATCAGCGACAGCACGACCGTGCCGAGCGCGAGGATCGTCGACGACGCGGCCGCCGCGGGCAGGTTGTCGGTCAGGAACGCGTCGCGATAGATGGTCATGAGCGGCGCCCACGTCTGGCTGATGTCGTTCGTCATGGGCTTCAGGGTCATCGGCTCGCCGTACAGCTGCAGCGTGCCGATCAGGGCGAACACGGTGGTGAGGAGGATCGCGGGCCCGACGAGCGGCACCTTGATGCGCAGGGCGATCTGCAGCTCGTTCGCACCGTCGAGGCGGGCGGCCTCGAACAGCTCGTCCGGGATGCCGCGCAGCGACGTGTAGATGATGATCATGTTGAAGCCCACACCGCCCCAGATGGCGATGTTGGCGAGCGACCCGAACAGTCCCGGGCCGGTGAGGAACGGGATGGGCCCCCAGCCCGCCTGCTCGGTGAGGTAGGAGAACGGGCTCGTGCTCGGCAGGTACATGAAGCCCCACATGAGCGCGGCCACGACGCCGGGCACGGCGTACGGGATGAAGATGGCCGTGCGGGAGAACCGCTTGGCCCGCACGGCGGGCACGTCGAGCAGCAGCGCGAAGAGGAGCGCGAGCCCGAGGGTCAGGGGCACGGCGATGAAGCCGTACACCGCGAGACGGCCGAAGCTGGCGAGAAGCTCGGGGTCGGAGAGCACGCCGACGTAGTTCTCGAGCCCGACGAACACCTCGACCCGGCGCCCGAAGGTCCCGCCCGCCTGCAGCCGGTATGCCCGGAGGCTGAGGTAGATCGCGTACAGCACGGGGATGAGCATGAAGACGACGTAGAGGACGACGGCCGGGCCGGCGAAGAGGTACGGCGCGAGCCGGACCCGGGGGCGCCGCCCGCTCGGCGGACGCCCACCACGGCGCGGGGCGCGCGCGACGGACGCCTCGATGGGCGCGAGATCACTGGTTGTCACGGGAACGCTTCTTTCTGTCCGTGTGCTGTCCGCCGGAGAAGAGCGGAGAGGGGGAACGTGGCCCGGCCGGGAGGCCGGGCCACGTCGATCGGGTCGCGGTCCTGTCGGGCCGCTGATCCGATGCGGGCCGATCAGTCGTTCGCGACCTCGTAGCCCGACTTCTTCATGTCGTCCACGACGGCCTTCTGGGTGGCCGCGAAGGCGTCGCGCCACGGCGTGCCGTCGGCGATGGCCTTGTTCAGCTGGTCCTCGAAGACGCTCTTCGCGAGGTTGACGTTCGGTCCCCACGTGACGGGGATGGTCTCGGACGAGATGTCGGCGGCGGTCTGGTAGAAGTCCGTCTGCTGCGGCATGAGCGCCGGCGGCTCGCTCTCGGCGGCCATCTCCTGGCCGACCGACGACGCCGGGTAGACCTGGCGGGACTCGAGCAGCAGCTTGTTGCCCTCCTCGCTCGCGTTCAACCACTTCGCGAACTCGGCGGCCTCCTCCGGGTGCTCGCTGCCCTTGGTCACGATCATGCCGGAGCCGCCCTGGTATGCGACCTTCGTGTCGCCGGGGGTCCACTGCGGCAGCGGGGTCATGGCCCACTTGCCGGCCGTGTCAGGTGCGACGCCGTAGAAGACGCCGCCGGCCCAGATGCCCGCGGGCCAGGAGAGCATGGTGCCCTCGTTGAGCTTCGCGTTGTACTCCGGGGTGAGCAGCGGCTCGGTGGAGATCGCGCCGTCGCGCACGAGGCCCTCGAAGAAGTCGGCGACCTCGAGCGACGCCTCGTCGGCGATGCCGACCGTCCACACGCCGTCCTCGATGGACCACCACTGGGATCCGGCCTGGGCCGCGACGCCGGCGTAGAAGCCGAGCTCGCTGGCCGGCAGGGAGGTGAGGACGCTGTTCGGGTCCTTCTCCTTGACTGCGCGGGCCGCGGCGCCGAACTCCTCCCAGGTCGTGGGCACGGGGATGCCGAGCTCGGCGAGCCTGTCCTCGCGGTAGGTCAGGGCCATGGGGCCGACGTCCTGCGGAATGCCGTAGACGGCGCCGTCGAAGCGGGTCTGCTCCCAGGTGCCGTCCGTGAAGTCGCCCTCGATGTCATCGACGTACTCCGTGATGTCGAGCGGCACATCCGCCACGATCATGGCGGGCAGCGTCGTGAACTCGACGAGGGCGAGGTCGGGCGCATTGCCCGCGCGGCTGGCGGTGAGCAGCTTGGCGGACGACTCGTCACCGCCGCCCGCGTCGGTGTGCTTGACCTGGATGTCGGGGTGGGTGTCGTTCCACTCGGCGATGACGTCCTCGTATCCGACGCCCCAGCCCCAGAAGTCCAGGGTGACGGGGCCGTCGGAGCCGGAGCCGGATGAGGACGACGAGCAGGCGGTGAGGCCCGCCCCGAGAAGCGCGAGCGTGGCGCCCGTCGCGATCAATCGTGAACGCATGGTGTATCTCCCTTGATTCGTGCGGTGCAGTGGTTGTGGTGCGGGGTCGGGCGGATGGGTCTTCAGTGCCGGCTCGCGCCGTCGAGCACGACCCGGCCGTCGGTCGCCGCGACCGGCGCGCCGCCCGCGAGACGGGCGGTGAACGCGGTCTCGGCACCCGTGGCGGTGACGGTGACGGATTCGCCGTCGCGCGTCACGCGGAATGTCGCTGCGTCACCCGTCTCCGGGCTGGTGACCGTGATCTCCGCGTCCCCGCCTCCCGGGTAGACCGTGATGGCGAGGCCGTCGAGGTAGTCGTGGTCGGGTCGGTCGACGCGCGATCCGGTCGGCAGCACGGCGCCCTGGCGCACCCAGAGCGGGAGGCTGAAGAAGTCGTGCCGCTCCCGCCGCCACCCCGGTCCGGTAACGACCTCGCCGGTCAGGTAGTTCGTCCACGTTCCGGCCGGCAGGTAATACTCGACGTCCCCGGCCGCGGTGAAGACGGGCGCGACGAGCAGGTTCTCGCCGATCATGTACTGCCGGTCGAGGTGACTCACCGCCGGGTCGCCGGGGAACACGAGTTGCATCGGCCGCATGAACGGGCGGCCGGTCTCGTGCGCCTCCAGCCCGACGCCGTAGAGGTAGGGCATGAGCTCGAGCTTCAGTCGGGTGAAGCGCCGCGTGACGTCCACCGCCTCCTCGTCGAAGGCCCACGGCACGCGGTACGACGTCGAGCCGTGCAGCCGGGAGTGGCTGGAGAGCAGGCCGAAGGCGAGCCAGCGCTTGAACACCGCCGGATCCGGCGTTCCCTCGAAACCGCCGATGTCGTGGCTCCAGAAGCCGAATCCGCTGAACGACAGCGACAGGCCACCGCGGAGGCTCTCCGCCATGGACTCGAAGCTCGACGAGTTGTCGCCGCCCCAGTGCACCGGCATCTTCTGGCCGCCCGTCGTGGCGGAGCGGGCGAACAGCACGGCCTCGCCCGCACCGCGGTACTCCTCGAGCACCTCGAACACGGCCTGGTTGTAGAGCTGCGTGTACCAGTTGTGCATGGCGTCGGGCGACGAGCCGTCGTGCCAGACGACGTCGGTGGGGATGCGCTCGCCGAAGTCGGTCTTGATGGCGTCGACCCCGAGCTCGAGCAGGGTGCGGATCTTGTCCTGGAACCACCGCACGGCATCCGGGTTGGTGAAGTCGACGAGTGCCATGCCGGCCTGCCACATGTCCCACTGCCACACGTCGCCCGAGGTGGTGCGCACGAGGTAGCCCGCGTCGCGCCCCTCCGCGAACAGGGCGGAGCGCTGCGCGATGTACGGGTTCAGCCAGGCACTGACGCGCAGGTCCTTCTCGTGCAATCGCGCGAGCATGCCCGCCGGGTCGGGGAAGACCCGGGCGTCCCACTCGAAATCGGTCCAGTGGAACTCGCGCATCCAGAAGCAGTCGAAGTGGAAGACGGACAGCGGCAGGTCGCGCTCGCGCATGCCGTCGATGAAGCCGGTGACGGTCTTCTCGTCGTAGTCCGTCGTGAACGAGGTCGACAGCCACAGGCCGTACGACCAGGCGGGCACGCGCGCGGGGCGGCCGGTGAGCTCCGTGTAGCGCTCGAGGACCTGCGTCGGCGTCGGCCCGAGGATCACGAAGTACTCGAGCACCTCGCCGGCGACCGAGAACTGCACGCGCTCGACCGTCTCCGAGCCGACCTCGAACGACACGTGCTCCGGGTGGTTCACGAGCACGCCGTAGCCGCGGTTCGTCAGGTAGAAGGGGATGTTCTTGTACGACTGCTCGCTCGACGTTCCGCCGTCCGCGTTCCAGATGTCGACCGACTGCCCGTTCTTGACCAGCGGACCGAACCGCTCCCCCAGCCCGTACACGAGCTCGCCGACGCCGAGGCTCAACTGGGCGTGCAGGTAGGCCGACCGTGGGGCCAGGCCGGTATGGGACACGCCCGTCGCGCCGACCGGCTCCGCGGGCACGGGCGCGCCGGCGTCGAGGCCGATGTAGCCGATGGACTTGCGCCCGCTCGACGTGAGCGGTGCGCCGTCCGATTCGAAGGTGAGGTTCCAGGGAGCGCCCTCGGCGATGCGGGCCGTGAGGCCGCCGGAGGTGAGGGTCGCGCCGTCCTCGCTCCGCGCGGCCGAGCCGACGCCCGTCCGGGCGCCCACGAGGTCGAAGCCCTGGTGGGGCCTGCCACCGGCGTGGTGCTCGATGCGCACGCGGATGACGCCCTCGAGCGGGGAGGACAGCGAGACGGAGAGCATCGGACGGTTCAGCGTGTCACCGCGGCGCTCGATGACGCGGGTGGGCGCGTACGCCGTGACGGTGTCCCCCTCGATCGATGGCTCGACGACGAGGTCGTATGCCTCCTGCGCATACAGCGCGGAGACGCTGGGGCGCGTCTGCCAGAAACCGTCGGTGAACTTCATGCTGCCGTCACTGCTCCGTTCGCGTCGTTGCGACACCGGGCGTGGGCGACGGCGTCGTCGGCAATCGAACGGTCCCGCCGCCTCCCGCCGCAACCGCGGACCGGAGTGTCGAAACGCTTCGTCGAAACGCTTCGATTGCCCTGATGACTATAGGCCTCCCGCGACGCGGGCGCAAACGAGCACGGTGACGGCCCCGGTTACGCGGCGGAGGGCGAGGGAGGATCGGGCGAATGGATGGGGGAACGGCAGCCGGGAGCAGGCCGCTCGCGCCGTCAGGCGCGGGGCGCGCTGATCGACCCGCGCTCGAGGTATCGCGGCGGAACGAGCTCGACGTGGGGCGCCACCGCTCCGCTCAACTGACGCAGGGCGAGCGCGACCGCCGGGAAACAGGTGTCGTCGGGGATCAGGGGGATGGTATCGAGGGGCGGCTCGAAGTGCTCGGTCGAGAAGCTGGAGCAGGCGGAGAGCACGGACATGTCCCGGGGCACCGCGATCCCCCGGTCCTTGAGGATCGCGAGCGCGCTCGTCTGCACGGACTCGTCGCTGTGCATGACGAGCCCCGTCATGCCCGGCAGCGCCGACATCAGCCCGTCGACGGCACCGCGCACGGTCGCGCTGTCGCGGTCCGCCATCTCGAACGCGACGTCGAGGCCGCGCTCCCGCGCGGAGGCGAGGAACGCGTCCCGGAAGCGGCGCGGGAAGTTCGACCCCCGCTCGTACACGGCTCTCGAGTGCCCGATCAGGCCGACGGACCGATGCCCCGCGGCCGCCAGGTGCTCGACGGACAGCGCCGCGGCGGACTCGAAGTCCATGTCGACGCAGACGAGCCCGTCGGTGTCGCGGGGCACACCGACGAGGGTGACCGGGACGTCGAGCGAGCGCAGCATGTCGATGCGCTCGTCCTCGTCCGACACGTCGAGCACGATGACCCCGTCCACGAGACTGCTCGTGACGACCCTGCGAAGGCTTCCCGCGCCCTCGTCCTGGGTGAGCAGCAGCACGTCGTAGTCGTGCTCGCGTGCGGCGCGGACGACGGACAGCACGAACGCCATGTGCGCGGGCGCATACGTCTCGGAGTGCAGGGGCGCCGTCAGCGCGAAGATGTTGGTGCGGTCGCCGGCGAGCATCCGCGCTCCGGCGTGCGCCCGGTAGCCGAGCGCCTCGACGGCCTCGTTCACCCTGATACGGGTCGCCTCCGCGATGGAGCGCTTGCCCGAGAGCGCGTACGACACCGTGGAGATCGAGACACCGGCGCGCCGCGCGACATCGTGAATGGTCGCCACTGGTCCTCCGTCATCCGACGGCTCTCAGCATACCGACGCGGCGATTCCGTTCGGACGCGCCTGCCGTGCGCCGCACCGTTGTCCGGCGCGGGTTGCGTCGATCCGCTCGCGAGGGAGTCAGTCGCCCTTCGGGGCGGACGAGCGGCGACGCCCGCCGTTGCGTCCGATCAGGAAGAAGGTGACGCCCAGCACCAGAAAGGGCAGGCCCGCCGCGCGGCTGTCCGTGCCGAGCAGGAGGACGAGCCCGAGCAGGCCGAAGACGTAGCCCAGGACCTCGTACTGCGCCCCCTGCCCGCGAGCATCCCGCTCGTTCGGTTCCTTCTGGTCGGCCACCGGATCCCCCCGCCTCGTCGCACTGTTCCACCGGGCCACCAGGTTATCGGTCTTCCCCCGGCGAGCGCCCCGGTGCCACCATGGACGCGTCGGCCGCCACGCCAAGCCACCTCGGGTCGGCGGGCGGCGACGGGCGGTTCCCGGCGGCGCGGACGGAGGCGACGGCACGATGATCGAGGTGCGACCGGCGCACGACTTCGAAGACCTGGCGACGATGCTCGGGCCGAAGAAGCCCGAGTCGTCGGTCTGCTGGTGCCTGTCCTGGCGGCTGCCGTCGAAGGAGAACCGGGCGCTCATGGGCACGGCCCGAGCGGACCGCGTGCGAAAGCTGTGCGCCAGGGACATCGCGCCCGGGGTGCTCGCTCACCTCGACGGGGAGGTGGTCGGCTGGGCAGGGGTCGCCCCTCGCGCGGAGCTGCACCCCATCGAGCACTCGCGCAGGATCCCGCACATCGACGACCTCACCGTCTGGTCCATCTGGTGCCTCAGGGTGCGGCCCGGCCACCGCAAGCAGGGCATCACTGCTGCTCTCATCGACGGCGCCATCGAGTACGCACGGGCCTGCGGCGCCCCCGCCGTCGAGAGCTACCCCGTGGACAACGCCGGGGAGCGCGTCGACGAGACCATGGCGTTCGTGGGCACCCGCGCCATGTTCGAGCGCGCGGGCTTCACGAAGGCGGCGGACACCGCCTCCGTCTCGGGCGGCATCCCCCGCATCGTGATGCGCCTTCCCCTGCGCTGACGCGCTCCACGTCGCGTCGACGCGCGGGGCGACCGTCCCTCATGAACGCCTTGGTAATGTTCTGACAAGCGTACGTCGTCCGCGGTTTGCACCAGAGGAGCGTGAGGCCGGATGCCCGACGAGAGCGTGCTGCCCGCCGACCTGTTCTCCGACATGGACCGCTCCGGGCCCATCCCGCTCTACCATCAGGTCGCCACGCGCATCGAGTCCGCGATCCTGAGCGGCGACCTGCCCCCGGGTGCCCGGCTCGAGAACGAGATCGCGCTCGGTCAGCGGCTCGGCCTGTCGCGTCCGACGATCCGTCGCGCGATCCAGGACGTGGTCGACAAGGGCCTGCTCGTGCGTCGGCGCGGCGTCGGCACCCAGGTCGTGCACGGGCAGCTCAGCCGGAAGGTGGAGCTGACCAGCCTGTACGAGGACCTGGCGCGCAGCGGCAAGCGCCCGTCAACGACCCTGCTCAGCCACCGGATCGTGGCCGCCGACGAGAAGATGGCCGAGATCCTCACCGTGCGTCTCGAGTCACCCGTGCTGCACCTGCGGCGCCTCCGATACGCCGACGGCGTGCCCATCGGAGTGCTCGAGAACTTCCTGCCGGAGGCCTTCACGGCCATCGGCGCCGCCGAGCTCGAGAGCTCGGGGCTCTACCAGGTGCTCCGGGCCCGCAACGTGACCATCCGCGTCGCGCACCAGCGCATCGGGGCGCGCACCGCAACGGCGGAGGAGGGGCGCCTGCTCGGGTTCGGGCACGGCGCGGTGCTGACCATGGACCGGACGGCCTTCGACGACTCCGGTCGGGCGGTGGAGTTCGGGCACCACTGCTACCGCCCGGACCTGTACTCCTTCGAGGTGACGCTCGTCGACAGGTGAGCGTCGCCGACCTCGACCGCCGACCGGGTCAGCGGGAGTACGGCAGGCGGGGATCCGGTTCCTGCTGCTCCCAGGTGCCGCGGATCCAGCCGTGCGCCGGGTCGTCGCTGATCAGCCATGCGCGCTCGGCATCCGGTCCCGCCATCACGTTGAGGTAGTACAGGTCGTAGCCGGGCGCGGCGACCGCCGGCCCGTGATAGCCGTACGGCACGAGCGCGATGTCGCCGGTTCGCACCTGGGCGTCGATGGCGATTCCCCCGGCCGGCGAGCTGTAGGTGGAGAACATGCCGAACGGGTCCGCAGCGGCGGGCGCGGTGAGGTTCCGCGACACCGCGGACTCGAAGTAGTAGATCTCCTCGAGCCGCGACTCCCGCCCGGGCACCGCCTCGTCGTGCTTGTGGGCGGGGTAGGACGACCAGTTCTCGGCGGGGGTGATGACCTCGCACACGATCAGCTTCTCGGCCTCGAGGCCGCCGGGCACGCCGAAGTTGTGCACCTGGCGCGTCGACCGCCCCGCGCCGCGGATCTCGACCGGGATGTCCGCGCTCCGCAGCACCGAGACGGGGATGCGGCGAGTCGCCGGCGCCTCCGCGACCGCGACCCGACCGGTACCCCTCAGGGTCGCCTCCGTGTGCGCACCGAGGTACAGCACGTCCGTCGGGCCGTGGAACACCGACGGCCGCCCGGCGAGGGTGACGGTTCCCCGGTCGGCCTGGTCGCCGTCCGCGAGGTCGCCGCTCCAGTCGGCGGTCACCTCGCCCTCGAGCGGCACGACCATCCGCTCGACCGGCGCGGCCGGCAGCGTCAGGGTGCGGTCCCCCGCCAGGGAGCCGACGCGGATGCCCGTGTGCTGCCACCCGGACAGGGAGTCGTCGACGACGCTCTCCCAGCCGTCCCGGGCGAGCGAGCCTCGGCGGTGGAACCACGGTGAGTCGGTCATCGCGCGTCAGTTCTGCGGGAAGCCGAGGTTGATGCCGCCGTGGCTCGGGTCGAGCCACCGCGACGTGATCGCCTTCTCCTGCGTGAAGAAGGAGAAGCCCTGCAGCCCGTACGCCTTCGAGTCGCCGAAGATCGAGTCCTTGAAGCCGCCGAACGAGTAGTAGGCGACCGGCACCGGGATGGGCACGTTGATGCCGATCATCCCGACCTCCACCTCGGCCTGGAAGCGGCGGGCCGCTCCCCCGTCGTTCGTGAAGATGGCGGTGCCGTTGCCGTACCGGCTGGAGTTGATGAGCTCGAGGCCGTCCTCGTAGCTCGCGACCCGCACGACCGAGAGCACCGGTCCGAAGATCTCGTCCACGTACGCGCGGGAGTCGGTCGGCACGTCGTCGATCAGCGTCGGGCCGAGCCAGAAACCCTCGTCCGCGCCGTCCACCTCGATCCCCCGCCCGTCGACCACGACCGTCGCACCGTCCTCCGCGGCGATGTCGATGTACGAGGCGACGCGATCGCGGTGCTGCTCGGTGACCAGCGGCCCCATGTCGCACTTCCGGCGGCCGTCGCCGACCGTCAGCGTCGCCATGCGCTCCGTGATCTTCGCGACGAGGTCGTCGGCCACGGGCTCGACGGCGACGACGACGCTGATGGCCATGCACCGCTCCCCCGCGGAGCCGAAGCCCGCGTTGATGGCCGCGTCGGCCGTGAGGTCGAGGTCGGCGTCCGGCAGCACGAGCATGTGGTTCTTCGCTCCGCCGAGCGCCTGCACGCGCTTGCCGTTCTTCGCGGCCGTCTCGTAGATGTACTGCGCGATCGGCGTCGACCCGACGAACGAGATCGACTGGACGTCCGGGTGGGCGAGCAGCCCGTCCACCGCCTGCTTGTCGCCGTGCAGGACGTTGAACACGCCGTCGGGCAGCCCCGCCTCGGTGAACAGCGCGGCCAGCCAGTTGGCCGACGACGGGTCCTTCTCGCTCGGCTTCAGCACGACGGTGTTGCCCACCGCGATCGCGACGGGGAAGAACCACATGGGCACCATCGCCGGGAAGTTGAAGGGGCTGATGATGCCGACGACGCCGAGGGGCTGCTTCGTGGAGTACACGTCGACGCCGGTCGACACCTGCTGGGAGAACTCGCCCTTGATCAGGTGCGGGAAGCCGGTCGCGAGCTCGACGACCTCCAGTCCGCGGGTGATCTCGCCGAGCGCGTCGGAGAGCACCTTGCCGTGCTCGGCGGTGAGGATCTCCGCCAGCTCCCCCTTGCGCTCGTTGAGGAGCTCGCGGAAGCGGAACAGGATCTGCTGCCGTTTCGTGATGGACAGGTCGCGCCACGCCGGGAAGGCTGCTTTCGCCGCGGCGACGGCCCGGTCGATCTCGGCGTCGTCGGCGAGCGCGACGCGCTTGGTCTGCACGCCGAGCGCCGGGTCGAAGACGGGGGCCGTCCGGCCGCTCGCGCTCTCGACGATCGTCCCGTCGATGTAGTGCTGCACGGTGGGCAGCGCGTCGGGCGCCGACGTACCGGTGGGCTCGGTCGAGATGCCGATGGTTTCTGACATGGTCACTCCTTGTTGCTGAGTTGAGTCGGTTCGGGATGCGCGTCGGGCGGCGATCCGCTCGCGGAACGGGCGTAGGCCGCGGGCATCTCGGCGTACTGGACCTCGAGGCGCGAGCCGGTGCTCTGCGCCTCGACGGCGGCGGCGCAGAGCACGGCCGCACGATAGCCGTCCCACGCGGAGGGCCCGTCGATCGCCCCGCGCTCGGCCGCCGCGACCCAGCGCTGGATCTGCAGGTCGTAGGCGGAGGCGAATCGCGTTGTGAACGTCGTGTGCTCCGCGACGCTCCGGCGGGCGTCCCGCCAGAGCGCCAGCCCGGTGGGGCGTCCGATCTCGGCGATGCCGCGCTCGAACACGGCCTCGGTCGTGACCTGGTAGCCGAACTGGGCGTTGACGTTGATCTCGACGTCGACGAGCACACCGGACTTCGTCTCGAGGAGCACCATCTGCGGGTCGTGCAGCCACTCGGGCGCGAGGGAGTTGCGCCTGCCCTTCCGCACCTCGACGGACACGATGGGCTCGCCGACCAGCCACGGCACGACATCGAACTCGTGCACGACGGAGTCGGTCATCAGCATGGAGTCGTCGTACCCCTCGCCGCTGGACTGGTTCCGGTGCGCGCAGTGCATGGCGAGCAGGTGCCCCGCGTCGCCGGAGATGATGAGGTCACGGAGCTGCATGTACTCGGCGTCGAAGCGGCGCATGAAGCCCACCTGGATGAGCGGGCGGCCGGTCTCCTGCTCGAGCTCCACGATGCGCAACGACGACTCGGGGTCCGGGGTCAACGGCTTCTCGCACAGGATGGGCAGGCCCGCGGCGAGCGCGGGCACGAGCACCGGCTCGTGGAACCGGCCCGGGGTCGCGATGATGACGGCGTCGACGATTCCCCGATCGAGCGCGTCCTCCAGGCGGGGAAGCGCGACGGCGCCGGGCGCGCGCTCGACCGCCGCCGCCGCACGCGCATCGTCGACGTCGACGACCGCGGAGACGACTGCCCCGCTGATCCTGTCGGTGATGCGGGCGACGTGGTCCGCCCCCATCCTTCCGGCGCCGACGACGGCGATCCTCAACTCGGAGCGGGCGGGCATCAGTGGTCTCCGTCCGTTCCGGGGGTGCCGATCAGCTTCTTCTGGCTCGTGCGCCGGCTCTCGTACTCCGCCCGCGCCGCGGCGGTGGACTCGAGGGCCGACACCTCGGCAACCGGCACGTCCCACCAGCCTTCTCCGTCGGGGGAGAACAGCAGGGGATCGCTGTTGACGTGGATGAGGGTCGCCGTGTTGGATGCCTTCGCCGTGGCGACGGCGGCGGACAGGTCGCGGATGGCATCGGCGGACGGCTCGATGCGGATGACGTCGACCCCGAGGCTCGCGGCGTTGGCGGCGAGGTCGATCGGCAGCACGTCCCCGGACTCGAAGTTGTTCCCCGCCGGATCGCGGAACCGGTACTTCGTGCCGTAGCGGTCGGTGCCGACCGTGTCCGACAGCGCCCCGATGGAGGCGTACCCGTGGTTCTGGATGAGCACGACGATGATCTTGATGCCCTCCGCGACCGCGGTCACGAGCTCCGTGTGCATCATCAGGTACGAGCCGTCGCCGACCATGACGATCACGTCGCGGTCGGGCGCGGCGCGGCGCGCGCCGAGGCCGCCGGCGATCTCGTACCCCATGGTGGAGAAGCCGTACTCCACGTGATAGCCGAGGTCGTCGCGCACGCGCCAGAGCTTGTGCAGGTCGCCGGGGAGGGAGCCCGCGGCGCACACCACGACGTCGCGCGGATCGGAGGCCGCGTTCACTGCGCCGATGATCTCCGCCTGCGCGGGCAGCGGCCGCCCGCTCGGCTGGAACGACGCATCGACGACCGCGTCCCACTCGGACTTCAGCGCGGCGATGCGATCGGGGTAGCCGGGGTCGATCTCGATCGGCCCCAGCGCGTCGGTCAGCGCGGTGAGCGTCTCCCGTGCGTCGGCGACGACCGTCAGCGAGCTGCCGTGCTTGTGGGCATCGAAGTCCGCGACGTTGATGTTGAGGAAGCGTACGGCCGGGTTCTGGAACGCCGTGCGGCTGGCGGTCGTGAAGTCCTGGTACCGCGTGCCGATGCCGATGATGAGGTCCGCCTCCGCGGCCATGCGGTTGGCCGCCGTCGTTCCCGTCGATCCGACGGAGCCGAGGCTCTGGGGGTGGTCCCAGGGGATGGAGCCGACGCCGGCCTGCGACGTGCCGATCGGGATGCCGGTGGCCTCGGCGAAACGCGCGAGCTCGGCCGCGGCGTCGGAGTAGAGCACGCCTCCGCCCGCGACGATGAGGGGGCGCCTCGCCGCCCGGATGGCGCGCACGGCGGACTCGATCGCGTGCCGCTCCGGGAGGGGCCTGCGGATGTGCCACTCGCGCGGCGCCAGGAACTCGGCGGGCACGTCCAGGGCCTCCGCCTGCACGTCCTCCGGCAGCGCGATCGTGACGGCGCCGGTCTCCACGGGGTCGACGAGCACACGCATCGCGGACAGGGCGGCGGAGAAGAGCTGCTCGGGCCGGTTGACGCGATCGAAGAAGCGGGAGAGCGGCTTGAACGCGTCGTTGACGGACACGGTCGCGTCGTGCGGCAGCTCGAGCTGCTGCAGTACGGGGTCGGCCACCCGGGTGGCGAAGGTGTCTGAGGGCAGCAGGAGCACGGGGAGCCGGTTGACCGTGGCGACCGCGGCACCCGTGAGCATGTTCGACGACCCAGGCCCGACCGAGGCCGCGTTGGCGTAGGTCGCCCGCCTGCGGTTCATGCGGGCGAAGGCCACGGACTCGTGCACCATCGCCTGCTCGTTCCGCGCCTGGTGATACGGCATCAGGTCCGGCTGCTCGACGGCGAGCTGCTTGAGCGCCTGACCGATGCCGGCGACGTTGCCGTGCCCGAAGATGCCGAACGTGCCGGGGATCAGCCGCTGCCGGTGCTCGCCGTCAACGCTCCACTGGTTCGCGAGGAACGCGACGAGCGCCTGGCTCACGGTCATTCTTTTCGACGTCATCGGCGGTGGTGTCCTTCGTGCCTGGGGGTGGCGTATGCGGGAGGTGGGGAGGAGGGGATCACGAGACGACGGAGACGGCGTGGACCAGCCCCGCTGCGGTGTCGACCGCCGCCGCGACGTCGCCGTCGGCGGGGTACAGGAGGGTGCGCCCGACCACGAGGCCCCGGACCCCGGGCAGCACCAGGGCGTCGGCCCACGACCGGTAGGTCTCGTCCGGCCGGCCGGCCGGGTCGCCGCCGAGCAGCAGGGTGGGCAGCGTCGACGCCGCCATGACGCGCTCCATCTCGGGGACGACGGGCAGCTTGAGCCACGAGTACGCGCTGCTGGCGCCGAGGCCCGAGGCGATCGCGACGGACGTGACGACGGCATCGGCGGTGAGGTCGTTGACGACGGCGTCGTCCACCCAGGAGCTCATGAAGGGCTCGAGCATGATGGGCAGTCGCGCGGCCGCCGCGTCGCCGACCGCGCGCGCGGTGCGCTCCAGCGTCTCGACCGTTCCGGCGTCGCCGAGGTTGATGCGGAGCAGGAGCTTCGCGAAATCCAGGCCGTGACTCACGATCGAGTCGACGGTGTAGCCGGTGTAGCGGTCGTCCATCTCGAACGTCGCGCCGCGGAGACCGCCGCGGTTCATCGAGCCGACGACGATCTTGTCGTCGAGCACGCCGAGCAGCGCCAGGTCCTCGACGATGTCCGGTGTCCCGAGCACGCCGTCCACCCCGGGCCGGGACAGCGCGATGGCGAGCCGCTCGAGCAGGTCGTACCGGTCGGCCATGGCCATGGCGTCGTTCCGCACCCCGAGCGCACCGCGGGCGGGGTGGTCCGCCGCGACGATGAAGAGCCTGCCGTCGCCGGCGAGCAGCGCACGGCGGCGACGCGCCGCGAGGGCGTCGGCTATGGCGGAGGGCGATGTCGCGCGGAGGGCACGGAGGCGGGCGAAGTCCTCGGCCGACGGGGTCTCAGGCACGGGCGGCTCCCGCCAGGATCGCGTCGACCTCGCTCGTCGTCGGCATCGCCGTCGAGCACTCGCGCCGGCCGGCGACGATCGACCCGGCGACGTTCGCGAAGCGGAGGATGCGCTCGAGGGACCAGCCCTGCAGCAGGCCGTGGCACAGGGCGCCGCCGAAGCCGTCGCCCGCGCCGAGCCCGTTGACGACGTCGACGACGTGCGGGGGGACCTCGACCGTCTCGTCCGCGGTCTTGGCGAGCACGCCCTTCGGGCCCTGCTTCACGACCGCGAGCTCTACCCCGCGCTCGAGGAGCGCATCCGCGGCCCGCATCGGGTCGGTCTCACCGACCGCGATCTCGCACTCCTCGCGATTGCCGACGGCGACCGTTGCGTGCTCGAGGGCGAGGCCCACCTGCTCCGACGCCTCGGCCGGCGACGACCAGAACATGGGGCGGTAGTCGAGATCCAGGACGGTGACCCGCCTCTTCTCCCGCGCCGCCCACGCGGCGAAGTGCGCGTCGCGGCTCGGCTGCTGCGACAGCCCGGTCACGGTCGACCAGTAGACCCGCGCGGTTCGAATCGCGTCGAGGTCGAGCTCGCCCGCCTCGATCACGAGGTCCGGCGCGATCGGCTGGCGGTAGAAGTACAGCGGGAAGTCGTCGGGCGGGAAGATCTCGCAGAACGTGATCGGCGTGTTCAGGCCGGGCACCGCGCTCACGAAGCGGTCGCTGACGCCCAGCCGGCGGAGCTCCTCGTGCAGGTATCGGCCGAAGGGGTCCTCGCCCGTACGCGTGATGATCGCGGCGTCCAGCCCGTGCCGTGCCGAGGCGACGGCGACGTTGGCCGCGCTGCCGCCCAGGTACTTGCCGAACGTCTCGACGCTCTCGAGCCCGACACCGTCCTGGAGCGGGTAGAGGTCGACGCCGATGCGGCCGATGGTGAGCACGTCGAGCGGTTCCGTCTGGCTGGGGTTCGTCATTCTTCCGCGTGCATCCTTCTGTGCCGGGCCGGACCGGCGCCGAGCGCCGCATGAGAGAATGTTAGAACAAAGTGACCGAACTGCGGAACATCCACGCGGGTGGCCGGCACGGATCCTCCGAGGCGAGCGGGATCAGCGGATGCGCACGTGCGAGCACGTGCCGAAGATGTGCTCGCGGGTGCGGGTCGCGATGGGCAACGGGCGATCGATGTCGGTGCCGTACATGTCCTGCTCGACGATGCCGAAGATCTCCGGGTCGAGGGCCGCGACCGCGTCGATGATCGGCGCGAGCTCGGGCACGCCGCGCGGTGGCTCGCACATGATGCCCTGCGTCACGGCCTCCGCGAACGGCACGTCGTTCTTCAGCACGTCGAACAGCAGATCGGTGTCCACCTGCTTGAGGTGCAGGTAGCCGATGCGCTCAGGGTGGGCGGCGATGAGCTTCAGGCTGTCCCCGCCGTAGTAGGAGAAGTGCCCGGTGTCGAGACACAGGTTGGTGTAGCGGGCGTCCGTCTCCGCGAGGAAGCGCTCCACCTCGCGCGCGGTGCCCACGTGACTGTCCGCGTGGGAGTGGAACTGCTGCTTGACGCCGAACTCCTCGAGGAGCGCCTGGCCCAGCTTGTCGTGCCCTGCGGCGAGCTTCGCCCACTGCGCGTCATCCAGCGTGCGCGGCTCGAGCACCTCGCTCGTCGCGTCACTGCGCCAGAGGTCGGGAATGACCACCAGGTGATGGGCACCCAGCTTCGTGACGAGCCCCGCCACCTCGAGCGCCTGATCCCACGCCCGCTTCCACTGGTCGTCGCCCTTGTGGAAGCCGGTGAAGACCGTCCCCGCGGACAACCGCAGGTTCCGCTTGCCGAGCTCGTCCTCCAGCCGCGCCGGGTCGGTCGGCAGATAGCCGTACGGACCGAGCTCGATCCAGGTGTAGCCGGCCTGCTGCACCTCGTCGAGGAACCGGTCCCAGGGGATCTGTCCCGGGTCGTCCGGGAACCAGACGCCCCAGGAGTCCGGGGCCGTGCCGATGCGGAGCGCGGATGTCGAATTCGATGCGGATGTCGATGTCGATGTCGATGGATTCGTCATGTCAGAAACCTCCCCCGCGGTCGTGGTGGCGGTCAAGCGGCTCGCCGGTCGGCGGCCCGCGGATATCCTTCCGCGTGGGGATCAGCGGACCGTCGTGGGATGCGGTCCCTCACGAGGTCACACCGCGCGCCTCGCTCTGCGTACCCGGCTGCTCCCGGGCGGCGCGCCAGCGGCTCTGCTTCGCGCGGTTGCCGCAGATGCTCATCGAGCACCACTGGCCCGTGCGGGAGCGAGACGCGTCGTAGAACGCCCAACGGCAGTCGTCGTTGACGCACACCTTCAGCCGCGACCAGCTTCCGTCCGACATCGATCCCGCGATGGCGGCCACGATCCTGGCGTACGCGGCGTCGATGCCGGAGCCGGTACCGTGGAGGGCGGCCCCGCTCGCATCGAACCGCACCGTCATGCGCGCCCGCTCCGCGGCCGCGTTGAGGGCATCGATCGCCGGTGAGGGCAGGGGTGACCGGTCATGATTGGCCGCGAGGCCCTCACGGAGCCCCTCTCGGATCCGCCTCGCCACCTCGAGCCCCGCCGCACCGATGTCGCCGTCGATCGCGCCGCCGACGCCGTGGTCGACCGCCCACGAACGCCACGAGCCGGCATCCCCCAGCAGGTCGACGCCGGTCTCGATGTCCAGCGTGTTGACGAACGCGCGGACGAACTCGAGCTCTCCCGGCGCGACCTGAACGGGGCTGCTGTCGACCATGCGATCATTCAACCACCGTTGCGCCCTAGGCGGTTATGCACGTAACCTGCGTAAGCATGACGACAGTTACAAGCGTCTGGCGCAACCCGCGCTTCCGGCGCGTCTGGGGGGCCGGCGCGGTCTCCACCCTCGGGACCGAGATCGGGGAGCTCGCCATCCCGGTGCTGGCACTCGTGACACTCGGCGCTTCGGCGTCGGAGCTCTCGTTCGTGCGGGCCGCACTGCTGATCCCCTACCTGCTGCTGACCCTATGGCTCGGCGTGCTCGTGGACCGCAGTCGCCGACGGCCCCTGCTGATCACCGCCGACCTCGCCCGCGGCATCCTCCTCGGCACCGTCTGCTGGTTCGCGGTGGCCGGCTGGCTCACGATCCCGATGCTGATCGTCGCCGCCGCTCTGCTCGGCTCGCTGGCGGTCGTGTACACGCTGGCCGAGTTCGCCTTTCTGCCCCTCGTGGTCGGCGACCGCCGGCTCCTCGACGCGAACGCGAGCATCACGGCCACGCAGTCGGCCATCGGCATAGCCGGTGCCGGTGCGGGCGGCGCACTCGTCCAGCTGATCACTGCGCCGTTCGCGCTCGGGGTCAATGCGCTCGGCTTCCTGCTCTCGGGGGCATTGATCGCGGCGGTGCGGGTCGATGAGGGTCAACGCCCGCCCCGGGGCGGGTCCGCGTTCCGGGAGGCCCGAACCGGGCTCGCGGTGCTGATCCGGCATCGCGTGCTGCGGGCGCTCGTGTCCGAGGCGAGCATCTGGAACTTCGGGAACGAGATCTTCATGCTCGCCCTGGCCGTGCTCGTGCTGCAGGACTACGCGCTGGGACCCGCCGCTCTCGGTCTCGTGCTCATGAGCGGCGGCCTCGGCGCGTTCGTCGGCAGCGTCGCCAGTCGTGCGCTGACGAACCGCCTGGGCTACGGCCACGCGTTGATCCTCGCCCTGGTCCTCGGCAACACCGCCCCGCTCGTCGGCGTGCTGTTCGCGAGCGGCGGCACCTGGGCGAGCGTGCTCGCGATGACCACGGCGTTCCTCGTCTCGGGGGTCGGCATCGGCATCGCGAACTCGCAGGCGGTCAGCATCCGGCAGCTCGCCGTCGCCCCGGAACTCCGCGGACGCGTGAACGCCGGGTACCGGCTCGCGTCCTGGGGTTTCCTATCCCTCGGCGCGATCGTCGGTGGCATCCTCGTCACGGCCGTCGGCGCGTGGGCGGGAACCGTCGTGGGGGCCGCGCTCATGGCGCTGGCCACGGTCCCGGTCGCCGTCTCGGCTGTGCGACGCGTCGTCGCGATCGAGGACCTTGCGGCGGGCGGCGCGGCTCGCCCCGACGGCGTTGACATGCTCGAATGACACAGGGACCCACCGGCGCAGCGCCCGAGCCGTTCCGCGTCCACGAGTCCGGCGCCTGGCTGCACGGAACGAGGGCGGATCTGAAGCCGGGCGGCTTCCCGGTCGCGGGGCGCACCTCGAACTACGGAGGAGGACGCACCGCCGAGCACGTCTACCTGACGGGAACACTCGATGCCGCGGCGTGGGGCGCCGAGCTCGCGAAGGGCCAGAGCCGGCCGCGCATCTACATCGTGCAGCCGCAGGGACCGATCGAGGATCGCCGAACGTGAGCGCCAAGGCGAAGCGGTCATCGAAGACTGAGGGCGCGCGCCCGGTGAGCTGGATCCGGCGGGGATCGCGTCGCCGGGCTCGATACGGTGGGATCATGGCCGCGTCCGAGTCGCATTCCGGATCCGCTCCTGATCCCGGGTCCGCGTCCGCGTCCGGTGCCGAACCGGATGACGAGCGATGGCTCGTCATCGACGGACGACGGTGGCGCCGCACCGACCCCTCCCTCCCCGAGGATGTCGTGCAGGCGCTGAAGTCGCACCTCGGCCAAGGCAGATCCGGTGTGGGGGTCGCCAAGCGCGCGGGAGACGACGACGCGGTCGCCGCGGCACGGACGCGCGTCGGCCTGGCCAAGCACGGGCTCGGCGAGCGCGGACCCTACTGGTGGGACGACCCGGAGGACGTGCGTCACGCGCGTGCACGGGAGGCACTGCGACAGCTGGACGCCCTGTAGCGACGGGATGATCCGACACCGTCCCTCGTCGGCGTCCGGCATGGGCAGGGAGTCTCAATCGGGTGCGCCCTGAACCGGCGGCGACTCGATGGAGGACTGCGCCGCCGCGATTCGTGCACGGATACGATCAGCGGTCGATTCCGAGCGGACGGAGGTGATCCCACCGGGAGCTCACTGGCACCCCATCGGGATCCTCAGCGCCGCGGCGTCCAGCCCGGCGGGAGCGGTCCGTCGTAGGCCGCGCGCTCCCGATCCACTTGGGCGGACCAACCCTGCGCCTCGCCCTCGGCGTCGAATCCGCCGCGCGCGACGCGGAACCCGACGTCGTCGTGATGCATGCGCGGGTCTCCCCCGCGCCGCGTCGATGCGCGCACGCTCCACGCGTCGTCGGCGAATCCGCCGCCGCGGAACACCCGGTACTCGCCGTACCGGGCCGGGTCGAGCAGGTCCCAGCACCACTCCCATGCGTTGCCCAGGGTGTCGAAGAGACCGTTGAGGTTGGGCAGCTTGCCGCCGACGTTCTGCGGCGCGCTCACGCCGTCTGCCGAGGTCCACGCAACCTCGCCGAGCGGCCCGTACGTCGCGCTCGTCGATCCCGCCCGGCACGCGTACTCCCACTCGGCCTCGGTGGGCAGGCGGTAGCCGTCCGAGGTGACGTCCCAGACGACGTCCACCCCATCGAACCGGTACGCCGGGTCGTAGCCCTCCCACTCCGAGAGGGCGTTGCAGAAGCGGATTGCGGCGAACCAGCTCATGTCCGTCCCGGGCCGCCGCGGGTGCCGCGACGGCGCGTCCGCCTGCTCGGCGTACAGCTCCTCCGTGACGGCGAACACCCCGATCTCGAAGGGCTCGAGCTCGACGGTCCACTTCCGCTTCCGCCGCGCGTCGTGCAGCGCGACGGACCCGGCCGAGAGGCGCACCATCTCGACGTCGATCACTCCGGAAGTGTTCCACATTCCGCTGATGGCGATCAGAAGGGAGTCCTCTCTGCGACATTCCGGCGCCGAAGTTCTCGGCCACGAGTGATCGGCGACGAGATCGCCGGCGTCATGTTGACCAATGAGTTCGCCGCGAATAGACACGGGATCAGAGGCGTGACAGCAGCTCAGCCTTCTTAGTCGCAAATTCGTCTTCCGTCAGGATTCCCTGATCGCGGAGGGTGGCGAGCTTCACGATCTGTTCCGTGATGTCGGGACCAGATGCGCTAGTCGGTGCCGCGGGATTCGACTGGCGATCCTTGAGCATGCCCGCCAGGTGCGTCAAGACCTGACTAGTGACGTCCTGCTTCGGTGCTGCTGTTTCTTGACCAGGCAAGGAAGGCGGCATGAGCGGCGAGAGCCGTCGGTCCTCGAGCAACACCGACAGGTGCGTAAAAAGCTTCTCCGGCAACTTGACCAGGGATTGCTTCCCATCGGTCCAAACGATGCGGACCACGCGCGGTGGACGATTCGTCGCATCAACCGTCGCGCTCACCGCGGCAGAAGCAGCCTTCCCCACAAAGCCCGGCAGCGTGCCCACCACTGCCTGACCGACGGTACCCAAAGCACCACCACGCGTCTCTCCGGCGACTTCCTCCCACTCGACGACCTCGATGTCATCGATCTTGCGCCTTTTGAAACCGGACTGAACTACGAGTTCGCCTCGGTGGTTTGTATTCACAGTCGCGTTCATGTACTGACCGCCCACCACTTGCCCGTAACCCATCATGCCTGCACTCTAGCGACCGATAGTTCCTTGGAGGACGAGCGCTTGCCGGTCACTCGCGTAGGCAGTCAGTTGGCGGATGGCGCCTCTCGATGGAGCTAGTCCCCCAAGGTGGACGGGAGCCCGGTGCGGGTTCGAGTCTCACTGAGTGAGCCGACGCCCGAGAGCGTGCTCGAAGGGCACGCGGAGGTGAATGACCCTGTCTCTACAGGGCGCCTGAACATCGAAATAAGCCGGGATGCGTCCATCGAGCGATTCATCACTCGGCGCGGCAATTTGGCCGAAAACCAACCGATCAGTGGTCCTCGTGCAGTGTCGAGCCAATCCCCTCGGCCGAACCTCGCGTTCACGCCGGGACTGAAGAGCACCGAGTCCGGCGGTCGATCGACGACTCCCGGCAGCCCCGCCGCCGCCATCAGCTCGTCCCGAAGGAACGTCACCCGGGCAGGGTGGAGCACCCACGGCTCGTGCTCGTTCGGCAGCCACTGCGTGCGACCGAATCGGCCCTGGAAGAGGCCCCATCGCGCGGTCAGGAACTGTGAGAGCTCGTCATTCACCGTCCGTGCGGTGTCCACCGTGACACCGAGCTGGAATCGGGGACCTCTCTGCGAAGAGAGCGAGACGATGCGGCGCGACGTGTACTCCCAGCCGTCGGGCCCGGGACGGTGCTCGCTGCGCGCCCACATGTAGGGGAGGTTGAAGAGACCCCGGGCGCCGAGCACCGCCGGCAGACTCGACGCCTCAAGCGACCGGAACACGACGCCTCGCCGCCCCCGTTCGTCCACCCCGTACAGCCGCACGTTCACCTCGGTGAAGGAGCCCCACCGAGCACCGAAGGTGAGGGGCCCCACCCGCGCATCGCCGAGCTCGAAAGCGATCAGACCGACCCACGCCGACCCGTCCGGGATGTCGGGGGCGACCCCGCGTGGGAGAAGAGGGGCGACCCGGTCCGCCGGAACCCGCCAGTGGACGAAGGCGAGCCGCCGCCACTCCTGCGCAGCCACGATCGGCCCCCGCAACGGAGGCGCTGTCGGCGAGATATCCACGAGGAACCCCATTCTCTGCTCGGCCGGTGCGATCGACGCGTGAGGAAGACTCTTCCACTGGGCGCTGATGATCGAGCAGGATCGTCAGATGCGCGCCACGGCCGGACGGTCCTAACGTGATCGTGAGCCAGAAACGGCGACCGCCGAAGCAGTGAAGGAGCACGACATGGCCGACAAGACCGCCGGGCTGTCCAACGAAGAGCGCGAGGCCGTCAAGCAGCGCGCCGCCGAGTTGCGCGCGCAGGAGAAGGCCGGGAAGTCGCGCGCCGCCGGCGAGCAGGCGGTTCGCGAGGCCATTGCAGCACTGCCGGACGACGACCGCGTTCTCGCCGAGGGCATCGACCGCATCGTCACGGCGGTCGCGCCGCATCTCGTGCCGAAGACCTGGTACGGCTTCCCGTCCTACGCGGACGAGAACGGGAAGATCGTGGTGTTCTTCAAGCCCGCCTCGAAGTTCACAACCCGCTACGCCACCCTCGGCTTCGAGGATGCCGCTCAGCTCGATGACGGCGACCTCTGGGTCACCTCGTTCGCAGTGAAGGCCCTGACGCCGGAGACGGAGAAGCGGATCGCGGAGCACGTCCGCAAGGCCGCCGCGGGCTGAGAAGCGTTCCTACTCCCTGCCGTCCTCGAGGGGGATGAGCATGGTGCGGAACGGACCGGCCGCGGCGTGGAGTTCCCAGATGCGGTCGGCGACGTCGTCGATGCCGTTGGGCAGCTGAAGCTTCGGGATGCCGCCGGGGATGACGAGCTGCGCGACACGGATGCCCTCGCCCTCGAGTGCGTCGTGGAGCATCTCGCCATAGGCGCTCTCGGCAGGGAAGGCGACCGACGTGCCCGCGAAGCCGGCGCGGGCCTTGACCGACGTTCCGCCGTTGATGAGGAGGACGCTGCCGTCTCCTGCCTGACGCATCGCGGGGAGCACCGCACGAACCGAGTGGATGAGCCCGAGAGCCGAGAACTGCAATGCTTCCAGGGCCAGCTCGGGAGTCATGTCGAGCACCGGCTTCAGGTAGTCGCGAGACGGAAGCGGGCTGTACTGCAGCGCGGTGATGGGTCCGAGTTCTGCTGCGGCACGCGAGAGGGCGTCCTCGAGCGCCGCAGGCGTCAGGACGTCCGCGGCGTAACCCCGAGCGGTGAAGCGGCTCGCCTCGAGCTCCGCGGCCATCTCGTCGAGCTTTGACTGGTCCCGCGAGATCAGGGCGATCGAGAAGCCCTCGCGCCCGAATCTGCGGGCAACCGCCGCTCCGAGTCCCGGTCCGGCTCCGATGATGGCAATGACAGGCATGTGGGTTCCTTACGGTTAGGGGAAGCACGGCGGGCACGGGTCGATCGGAAGCGGGCGAGGACAGCCACTACACGTTGAAGCGGAACGAGTCCCGGTCCGGCTCCGATGATGGCAATGACAGGCATGTGGGTTCCTTACGGTTAGGGGAAGCACGGCGGGCACGGGTCGATCGGAAGCGGGCGAGGACAGCCACTACACGTTGAAGCGGAACTCCACTACGTCGCCGTCCTGCATGACGTAGTCCTTGCCCTCGATGCGGGCCTTGCCCTTGGCGCGGGCCTCGGCCATCGAGCCCGTCGCGACGAGGTCGTCGAACGAGACGATCTCCGCCTTGATGAAGCCCTTCTGGAAGTCCGTATGGATCACGCCGGCGGCCTGCGGGGCCGTCCAGCCCTTGTGGATCGTCCAGGCGCGCGACTCCTTGGGGCCGGCGGTGAGGTAGGTCTGCAGGCCGAGGGTGGCGAAGCCGATGCGAGCGAGCTGGTCGAGCCCGCTCTCCTCCTGGCCGGTGCTCGCGAGCAGCTCGGCGGCATCCTCGGGGTCGAGGTCGATGAGCTCGGACTCGATCTTCGCGTCGAGGAAGATCGCCTCGGCCGGCGCCACGAGGGCGGCGAGCTCGGTCTTCTTCGCGTCGTCGGTGAGCACGGTCTCGTCCACGTTGAACACGTAGATGAAGGGCTTCGCCGTCAGCAGGCCGAGCTCACGGACGGGCTCCAGGTCGATGCTCGACGACGACAGCGGCTTTCCCGTGTCGAGGTAGGCGTGCGCGGCGCGAGCGGTCTCGAGCACGCTCGGGTCGAGCTTGCGGCCCTTGATCTCCTTCTCGTACCGGGCCTCGGCGCGCTCCAGCGTCTCGAGGTCGGCGAGGATCAGCTCGGTGTTGATGGTCTCCATGTCACTGGCGGCATCGACGCGCCCGTCGACGTGCACCACGTCCGCGTCCTCGAAGCCGCGGATGACCTGCGCGATGGCGTCCGCCTCGCGGATGTTCGCGAGGAACTTGTTGCCGAGCCCCTCCCCCTCGCTCGCGCCGCGCACGATGCCCGCGATGTCGACGAAGGACACGGGGGCGGGCAGGATGCGCTCGCTGCCGAAGATGCCGGCCAGCGCATCCAGGCGCGGGTCGGGGAGGTTCACCACGCCGACGTTCGGCTCGATCGTCGCGAACGGGTAGTTCGCGGCGAGCACCTGATTCTTGGTCAGGGCGTTGAAGAGGGTGGACTTGCCCACGTTGGGCAGGCCGACGATTGCGATAGTGAGAGCCACGGGAGTCCATCGTACGGGGAGCGGCTGCGCGCCGACGCGGGCCGCGGGCGGATGCGGCGGCGGGTGGTCTGTCGGCGGGCCGCCGCGTGGCAACCGGGCAGCGTCGGAGGCGCGTGTCAGCATGACTCGCGTGTCACTGAATTTCACCGCCATCGACTTCGAGACAGCCAACTCCTCGAGCGCCTCCGCGTGCTCCGTCGGGCTGGTGAAAGTGCGAGGCGGCCGCGTCGTGGACCGGGCGGGCTGGCTGATCCGCCCGCCGCTCGGGCACGACGAGTTCTCCGAGTGGAACACGCGCATCCACGGCATCCGCGCGGGCGACGTGATCGCCGCCCTCGGCTGGGCCGACCAGCTGGCGGACCTCGTGGCCTTCGCCGAGGACGACCACCTCGTCGCCCACAACGCCCAGTTCGACATGGGCGTGCTGTCCGCCGCGTGCATCGCGACCGGCCTGATGTGCCCCGAGTACTCCTACCTCTGCAGCCTCGCGGTGGCGCGGAAGACGTACCACCTCGACTCGTACCGCCTCCCCGTCGCCGCCATGGCCGCCGGATTCGAGGACTTCGCCCACCACGACGCGCTTGCGGACGCCGAGGCCTGCGCCGCCATCGTCATCCACGCGGCGAAGCGGCACGAGGCGGAGACGATGTCGCACCTCGCGGATGCGGCCGGCGTCACCATCGGCACCATCAGCCACGAGGCGGCCGTCGCGAAGGCGCACGCCCGCGCCCAGAAGCAGGAACGCGCGCTCAACCGGGCGATGGCGCTCAGCTAGACCCGCTCGGCTATTCGCGCCGCCCCGGTATCGGCGCTAGGTTCCCGTCATGAAGTTCAGCGCAGTGACCGTGGGGATACCCGTCAAGGACCTGCCCAGCGCCGTCGCCTGGTATCGGGCGGCCTTCGAGCTCGGTGAACCGGACGTCATCCCGATGGAGGGCCTGGCCGAGTTCGACCTCGGGCCGTTCTGGCTGCAGCTCGCCGAGTCGCCGGACACCGCGGGCATCGACGGCATGTCGCTCAACCTCAGCGTCGCGGACGCGACGGCCGAGCGGCAGCGGTTCGCGGGCCTCGGCCTCGCCGTGTCCGAACTGCAGCACATCGAGGGAGTCGTCGACTACTTCGAGCTCACCGACCCCGACGGCAACACCCTCGGATTCGTCACCGAACTGGGCTGACGGGCACGGCCGGCACCGGCCGACCGGTGAGCGGAACCCGCGTCTCCTGCTCCCCCGGCGTGCGCTGCTCACCGAAGCTTTCGCGTCCTCAGGTCCCCGCGTCTCTCTCCTCCCCCGCGTCCACTCCGCGGTGGCGCGGCGCGGCGCGGGATGCGGGGCGTTGTCGGTGGTGGGCGGGACACTGTCGGCATGGATGCGCTGCCGCTACTGATCCTCGGCCTCCTGATCGGGGGTGCGCTCGGCGCGCTCGTGACCGCGACGGTGCTCGCCCGGCGAGCCGCCGGTGCGGGCGGGAAGCGCGCCTCGGCCGTCGATCCCGAACTGATGGAGGCGCGCCACCGGGCAGAGCTCAGCGAGCTTCGAGCGGCGGAGGAGTCTGCCCGCGCCTCGCTCTCCGCAGACCTCGCGGCTCTTCGGGCCGCCCTCGCCGCCAGCCGGGAGCAGGTCGAGCGGTCCGAGTCGCAGTTCCGCGAGCGGCTCGAGCAGACGGGCCGGATGCATCGCGAGCAGTCCGCGCAGCAGGAGGAGCGGCTGCGCGACTTCCAGACCCGCCTCCGGGAGCTGCAGGCCGCGGAGGCGGAGCGCGCAGAGTCCGACGGCCGCGTGCTCGTGGCGCTGAGCCCCGTGCAGGAGACGCTTCAGGCCGTGCAGCGCAAGGTGCAGGAGCTCGAGGAGCAGCGGCACCAACAGTACGGCGAACTGAGCGAGCAGCTGCGGTCGGCGACGGAGTCCGAGGAGCGGCTCCGGGCGACCGCGGAGTCCCTCGCGGCCGCGCTGCGCTCGAACAGCACGCGCGGCGTGTGGGGCGAGACGCAGCTGCGCAGCGTCGTCGAGGCCGCCGGACTCCTGGAGCGCGTCGACTTCGACGTGCAGTCGAGCATCCACTCGGATGCGGGGGCAGGCCGGCCCGACATGGTCGTGCACCTGCCCGGCGGCAAGAGCATCGCCGTGGACGCGAAGGTGCCGTTCACCTCCTACCTCGAGGCGAGCGCGATCCCCGCGGGCGCCCCCGCGGCAGAGCTGGCCCGGCGCGCGCGGCTCATGCAGCAGCACGTGAAGGCGGTGCGCGACCACGTCACCGCGCTGGGCAGTCGCACCTACTGGTCCGGGCTGGGGTCGAGCCCCGAGATGGTGATCGCGTTCATCCCCAGCGAATCGCTCGTCGCGTCTGCGCTGGAGGCCGATCCCACCATCCTGGAGTACGCGTTCAGCAAGCGCGTCGCCCTGAGCTCCCCCGTGACGCTGTGGTCGGTGCTGAAGACGGTGGCGTTCAGCTGGCAGCAGAGCGTGCTCACCGAGGACGCGAAGGAGCTGTTCGACCTCAGCCGTGAGCTGTACACGCGCATCGCCACGACCGCGACGCACGTGGACAAGCTCGGCCGCTCCATCAGGGGCACCGTCGCGGACTACAACCGCTTCGTGGGCTCGCTCGAGCGACAGGTGCTGCCCTCGGCGCGCCGGCTGAGCGCACTCGACTCGTCGAAACTCCTGCCGCCGCTCGCCGTGATCGAGGACACGACGCGCGACCTCACCGCGATGGAGCTTCTCGCCGAGCTCGACGGCGCGCGGGACGAGCTCGCGGGGGTCCGCGACGAGCTGGAGGGCGCGCGGGAGTAGGACGCGGGGTATGAGATGCGGTCGCGGCGATCACGCGGCCGTCGCGGCGCTGCTCACTCGTTGGTCCTGAGATAGGCGAGGTTGTGGGCGGTCCAGCGGTTCTCGATCTCGGCGGTCTCCCGGTAGGACCCCTGCCACGGCAGCCAGTGCTCGATGATGCGGTTGATGCCCCGGGACTGCGGGTCGACCGTGCGCATGAGGTGCTCGTAATCCAGCAGCCCGGTGCCCAGCTCGGCGCCCTCGAGCGTGAACCCCACCCGGCTGTCACGGCGCGTGAAGGCGAAGTCCTTGACGTGCAGGTTCGTGGTCCAGAACGCGCAGCGGTCGATGACGTCGTTCGGATGCTCCAGCGCCGCAAGGCTCTTGGCCGGATCGAGGCAGATGCCGAGACTCGGGCTCGCGACCGTCTCCACGAGCGACACGAGGTCCTTCGAGCTGATCTGCTCGTACGTCTGGAGCGCGAGATTCACGCCCTGATCCTCGTAACCGGGCAGCGCCTGCTCGAGCAGCCGCTGCGCCTCCCCGAGCGTCGGGCGGTGTTCCGCGGTGTTGATCATGCTGCGCACGAGACCCACCTTCAGGATCTTCGCCATCCGCAGGAAGCGACCGAGATGCTCGGGCCGCACGCCGCGCGTGCCGAGTTCCAGGTGGATGCCGAGGTCGTCGGCGAGCGCGACGAGATCGCGCAACTGCCCGTCCGAGTAGCCGAGCACGGGCAGGTAGTCGCAGATCTGCAGCACCTCGACGTCGAGCTCACGCGTGCGGCGCAGCATCTGCTCGAGCGTCAGCGGCTCGGGCGCGCGCTCGGAGTGCTGCCAGAAGAACGCGTACGTGCTGAGCCCGATCATCGCGCTCGTCCCGCGGCCGCGTGCTCACCCGAGCGCGCCTCGGCGAGCGCGGCCGCCTCGTCGAGCACCGCGCCGAGCGCGGCCGGATCGTGCGCGAACCGCCCGAGGAACAGCCCGTCCACGTCGTCGCCGAGTTCGGTGAGCAGACCGGGTCCGGCGCTGCCGCCGTAGATCACGGCACTGCCGTCCCGGCCCGGGAGGCCGGCGACCACGCGGCGCAGCTCCGCCGTCACGGCACGGATGTACACCGCCTCCGCGGGACGCTCGGCCCCGATGGCCCAGACCGGCTCGTACGCGACGATCACCGCGCCGTCCGGGGCGTCGGCGAGGGCGCTCGACAGCTGCCGCTCGCACTCCGCGACGGCGTCGGCGGCACCGGAGTGCGCTGCCTCGCCGATGCAGAGCACGGGGGTGAGCCCGTTGCGCAGGGCGGCGGCCGTCTTGGCGGCGACCACGTCATCGGTCTCGCCGAACAGCCGGCGACGCTCGGCATGCCCGACCTCGACGACCCGCGCGCCGACCTCCGCCAGTTCCGCGCCGCTCACCTCACCGGTGAACGCGCCGCGATCCTCGGAGAACAGGTCCTGCGCTCCCACCAGCACCGGAGACCCCGCCAGCTCGGCGACGGCCGGCGCAATCGCGACGAAGCTCGGGATGACGAACAGCCCGACGGATCCGCCCGACACGGCCGGGTGCGCTTCGGCGAGCTGCCGCACACTACGGCACCACTCGATGGCCGACCGATGCCCGAAGTACATCTTGAGGCTCACGCCGACCGTGACGCGAGGGCCCATCAGCAGGTGCCGGTGGTCTCGTACTCGTCGATGACCCGCACCTTGTCGGCGCTGGCACTGGAGTTGTCAAAGCGGTAGGTGAGCCACTCGCGCACGAGGCGGCGCGCGAGCTCGAGCCCGATCACACGCTGGCCCATCGTCAGCACCTGCGCGTCGTTGCTCAGCACGGCGCGCTCGACGGAGAAGCTGTCGTGCGCGGTCACGGCACGCACGCCCTTCACCTTGTTCGCGGAGATGGCGACGCCGAGGCCCGTGCCGCAGATGAGCAGGGCGCGGTCCGCCGTGCCCTCCGCCACGAGCTCTGCCGCCGCGATGGCGACCTTCGGGTAGGCGGTGTGGCCGTCGGCGTCGACGCCGACATCGGTGACGGACTCCACGAGGTCACTGCCCTCGAGGTCGCGCTTCAGCGCCTCCTTGTAGTCGAATCCGGCGTCGTCGCTTCCGACGACGATCCGCAGCTTGTCGGTCATGAGGTTTCTCCCTGTTCTGCGGTGCCCTTTCGCGACGGGTGCGATCCCGGTTGCGCCGGTGTCGCCCGGCGCGAGCACCGCGGCTAGTGCCTGTGTGACGGAACCGAACGAGGAGGCGCCCGCGTCCGGCGTTCCGAGGCTCTCCTCGGCGTGCAGACGGGCGCAGCTCCCGCGCGCCGGCCGGTCGGCCGTAGCGGCTGCCGCGGTGGCCGCGGTGTCCGCTGCGGAGGACCAGGCGACCGCGAGCGGGGCACCCGTCATGACCTCGCGGCTCTGCACTTCGCTCAACGGGACGAGCGCGTCGACCGGAGTCTCGTCGCCCACCTCGGCTTCGCCGAAGGTCATGGTTCCATTCTTCGCCGCTTGCCCGCCGGATGCGACCGCAACGGCATCCGGGCGCGTTCGATCGCCGAGGTGCGGGGCGACGGCGCACACCGCGACGCCCGCTGAGCGCCGGGGTTCCGCCCGCGCGGTCGGCGCAGGAGCACGGCGGCACGGCGACTGTCCGGATCAATAGACTCGTCCGAGGCGGTGCAGTCCGCCGGACAGCCGGACCGAAGGAGAGTTCATGCCCATCGCAACGCCCGAGCAGTACGCCGAGATGCTCGACAAGGCCAAGACGAAGGGATTCGCCTACCCGGCGGTCAACGTCTCCTCCTCCTCCACCATCAACTCCGTGCTGCAGGGCTTCGCCGAGGCGGAGTCGGACGGCATCATCCAGGTGACCACGGGCGGCGCGGACTACTTCGCCGGCCAGACCGTGAAGAACCGCGCCTCCGGCGCCCTCGCGTTCGCGGCGTTCGCGCACGAGGTCGCGAAGAACTACCCCGTCACGGTCGCGCTGCACACCGACCACTGCCCGAAGGATGCGCTCGACGGATTCGTCCTGCCGCTCATCGAGGCGTCCGAGGCCGAGGTGAAGGCCGGCCGCAACCCGATCTTCCAGTCGCACATGTGGGACGGCTCGGCCGTCACGCTCGACGAGAACCTGCGCATCGCGAAGGAGCTCCTCCCCCGCATGCGCAACATCAGCTCGATCCTCGAGGTCGAGATCGGTGTCGTCGGCGGCGAGGAGGACGGTGTCAGCCACGACATCAACGAGCACCTCTACACGACGCTCGACGACGTGATCGCGACCGTCGAGGCGCTCGGCCTCGGCGACGAGGGCCGCTACATCGCCGCCCTCACCTTCGGCAACGTGCACGGCGTGTACAAGCCCGGCAACGTGAAGCTGCGCCCGGAGCTGCTCGGCCAGATCCAGAAGGGCATCCAGGAGAAGTACGGCACGGGCGAGAAGCCGCTCGACCTGGTCTTCCACGGCGGGTCCGGCTCCACCGACGAGGAGATCAGCGAGGCCGTGAGCAACGGCGTCGTGAAGATGAACATCGACACGGACACGCAGTACGCGTACAGCCGCTCGATCGCCGACACCGTGCTGCGCAACTACGACGGCTTCCTCAAGGTGGACGGCGAGGTCGGCAACAAGAAGGTGTACGACCCGCGGTCCTGGGGCAAGAAGGCCGAGACGGCGATGGCGCAGCGCGTCATCGACGCAACGCGTCAGCTCGGCTCCTCCGGCCACTCCGGCAAGTAGCGGCGTGATCCCCCTCGGCCCCGGTCCGGTACCCCGCACGTCCTCGGAGCTCGACGAGCGCCTCGCCGCCGGGCTCGGCCGGATGCTCACCGCGGCCCACGCCAGGCCGGTGACCGTCGAGTCGCGCGTCGGCGCGGATGCCGCGGTCGAGCATGTGCGCATCGACGTGACCGGCGTCGATGTGTCCGCCGCGCGGGACATCGACCCCGGCGCGGTGACCTCGAGCGTCGCCGCCATCGTGGGCGCCCTCTCCGTCGTCGGCTCGCCCGCGGTCGTGCGGGGCCTGCCGGTGCAGCTCACCGCGGAGGCGCAGAACGTGCCGGTCACCTGGAACGAATCGGCCGATGGTTCGCTGTGGCTCTCCGTCGAGGATTCCGCGGATGCCGCCCGGCCGGCTTCGGCCCGCGTCGACGCCTCCACCGGCGTCGAGGACATCGAGCGGCTCGTGTCGAACGAGCTCGGCGCCCGCCTCGGCGGCATGGGGCTCGCGCTCAAGGGGCTGAGCGTCGTTGTGCAGGCCGTCGGCGCCCGGGGACTCGACCTCCGCTCCGACGCCACGGTCGGCAAGTCGTTCCTGTCGGCGAAGGTGACGGTGACCGCGCGCGCCACGGTCGACGACGCCCTCACGCTCACGATCTCGAACGTCGACCTGACGAGCGGCAACCCCATCGTGTCGGCGCTGGTGAGCCGGGCGGATGCGATGCTGGCGCCGTGGAACGGGCGCCGGATCGACCTGACGCGCTACTCCTTCGCGGGAGCGCGTCTTCGGGACGTCGGGGTGTCGGCTGACGACCGCATCCGCGTGCACGCCGCCTTCGGGGCCTGATCGCCTCGCTCGCACACGGAAGCGCCGGTCACCCTCGCGGGTGACCGGCGCGTCGATCGAGCGGGGCAGGGCTACGCGACCAGGGCGGGCTCGCGGACGGTCTTCAGTGCAGTCGACCATGCGGTGAGCTGGTCGAGCATGAGGGTCAGGTTGCCCTCGTGGTAGGCGGCGGGCGTGAATTCCGAGTAGTTCACG
>Ga0210040_10001049_pt1 | contig 43552 bp, 17 predicted proteins | sample CryGeyCG12114_NA_FD_185462 | JGI IMG/M metagenome (GOLD analysis project Ga0210040, IMG submission 185462) | Groundwater microbial communities from aquifer - Crystal Geyser CG19_WC_8/21/14_NA (SPAdes) (version 2) | ecosystem: Environmental > Aquatic > Deep subsurface > Groundwater | place: USA...
AAGCTATCATACAAAAGTATAAACTTGGTAGATGCATGCATATGGACTTCACAAGTGAGCTGAACTAAAACCAATTTGCACCATGAAGCAAATCAGAGAGACCAATGCATTTAATTCAGTAAAATCTGCGCCCGGAATTCGCTACGCATTTTTTTGACAAAAGTCGTTGGTTGACGCATTAAATGCAAAAATCGTAGCAGTAAAAAAATGTGCGTGGATTTAAAAATCCGCATAAAAACTGAGTAAATTCAACAAGTGAATACTTGAAAATTTTGGAACTGCAAAGTCAATTTATTACTGCGTTGTGAACTTGTGCACTTGTTTTAATACCTGCATCGGGCTTCGACAAGTGGCACCATAAGTTTTTGTTTCCATTTTTTTAACAAGTTGATACTTTTATCAAATTCATTTGAAATTTCATATTTCTGAAGTCTATTTTATTAAAAAACATTTTTAGAAGACAAGTGTGTCTTATTGTTTCATTATACTCGCAAAGATTGGGTTTTTAAATGCACTTTCAGGGATTGATTTATCTTCAGTTTGTAAATCATCAATTATCAAATTAATTTACTTCCCTTTGAGGTTTTAAGTCACCATAAGTCAAGTAACTTAAATGACCGACTTTAATTCATTATTCTAGAAAAATGTATTTGCTCTATGAACTGAACGGTCAATGGTTTTGGTCAAAGTTCGGTGAATCTCCAAAGTGAATTTAAAAAAGCTATTTTGTGTAAAATCTTCTTAAAGCTATTAGATTACAAAAGATTTTAAAGATTTTTTAAATCAAAATTTTTATAGCTGTAAAAGTAAAAAATTAAAATAAAGAGCTAACTAATTATAGCTATGATTTACATGTAGAGTTACAAAAATTAAATTGAACGACTAAAGTAGGTTTACTCATAGTAACTGGTGAACTTAAAGTTTGAATGAAACATGGTGAATATATTTACAATGATTACTTGCTAGGTTACAACTGAAGTAAGTAATTAAAAATAAGGACTGTGAAAAGAGAAGGTTGATTTGCTTACAATGAAGGTCCTAGGGAAAGAAAAACAAGCAGGTCATATGAGCCAAAGTTGGTTGGCCAATTACATGGTACATACATAAAGAAAACAGAGGAGAGAAATTTGAAAGAGCCATTTAATTGTTCATGAGAAAGTTGGTTTGTCGAGGCTAAGCATTTGTTAATGAAGAAATGCATTCATTAGAAACCACAACTTCATATTATTTGGGTTCCCTTAGATTATTATTTCAGTTGGACTCGCCAAATAGTGGTTGCTAATAAAAAGTTACTACATGAGAAAATAAAAGCAGACATTAGAGGGGTGAAGAAGAGTTCTGGATTTCAATTAAGCCAATTATAACTACCTTCTTATGCTTCCTTTTAAAATAATAGATACCTGGTATTTAAAAGGTGGTAAACTATAATTTTCTAAAATATTTATCCTTTAATTCTAAAAATCAATAGTCTCGTGATAATTTGGGATGCATTGAAAATAACAAAAACTAATTAGAGCTAAGCATGGAAAACTTCCCATCTCTGTATGCTTCATAATGAAAAAGCTAAAACTATGTATCCTTTCAAGCATTATTTTTAATTCATGCTTTCATAATAACCCCAATAGCATGAAAATGCAAAGTAGATAGCGTTTTATATGACATAAAAGTTAGTAGCTACGCTACAAGACCCGCGTGCCTGTCTCTTCCAAAATCCAATGTTTTCCTATTTTCACGAAATTTCCCTAAACTGTTCCTACAATATGCAAAATACAGAGAAAAGGGACCCTTTATTTCTAAAAGTGCTATAATCAACATCACTATTATGTGGAAATAAACGAAATTAAAAAGACAGTTTATTATGGGAAACATTATGAAACATTTCGTTGAAACTTCAAAAGTTTTTTTTCTGCCACTACTTACTACGCAAAAAATTTGGATCTAAGCACAGAAATCATAAACAGCTACTAAAACAACAATTTTTCATTAAAATACTTGCTGGGAAAAACATTTGCACGTCAATAAATTGGCATCCGCAGTTGAATGAAAAACACAATCACACTTTGTTCTCTACAGTCATAAAAGAGGGATATAATAAAAACAGAATAAAGTTTAGCTGTTTCCCGTAATCATCTATTTTTTGCTAATTCTCTGTAAATTGTGAAGCTTAAGTTTATAGACTTTTCATAGATAAAAAACACCCACTCCCACTCAAGAGTTAAGCTGGCAGGGATGAAAACTCCATTAAAAGTTGTGAAATACGCTCCGCCTTCTTCCTGGGTTTAAAAATCTTTCTTAACATGTACAGTGTTTACTCCACTCACTATCCATACAGCAGATTAAATACATGCAATGGAAAACACGTCTCACATGAGCGCTTAACCATGAAAAAGTCATGACGATAGGAGGAAAAAATAGGAACCCAGCAAGCTGCTGTGCAAATAAGGTATAAGCTATTCTTAATGCACATGAGTACTAAAAGCGTATATATGATGGTATAGATGAGAAAATTGGGAAGCAACTAACTAACTAACTTACTATTTATCATACCTGTACTAACTACGTAAGTAAGAACGGCGATAAGATCGAATACGGAATTAAAACATGTGAACCTGCCATTGGCTGACATGAATTACGTATTGTACAGCAAAGAAGTCCAATTAGTGAGCACATTGATGAGAAGTCCAGCATAAATTTGGATACCCTCTAAGTACTGTATGCCTGGCACAGTAAATATTGTATACCTTAGGGTAATTAAGATTTTAATAAATTCCTTGGCATTCAACAATCCGATACTAACCAAACCAACTAACTAACTAACTAACTATACCTATATCTAAGAAAAGGAGACTGGACTACTTGCCAGTGTAATCCTGACTCTCAACAAATTTGATGAAATAAATTTGCTCCACTCACTCACTCACTAGTATACAAGATGAACCATGTTTTAACTTTTTCACTCTCCCGGCTGTCCGTATTATATTGCCTTGTGAAATGTGAAGGATCATCTTAATTTTCTCTCATACTTTCCCTACTCGTTTTAGTTAAAACCAAGTTTCCCCTCTCCAGGGCTTTTTACTCAACTAGATCCCGTATTACAGTATATAGACTAGACCCCTGCCCTACGTGCAACATTTCAATATAAGTCTGTCTGATCCTTTAAATATTACATTTTTAGTAGAAAAAACCCAGACTCTCTAACTAAATATGATTTCCCCCGACTTTTTATCTATTTACGAAACGGAAAACGTATTTCGTCCTAAAATCTCTATTTCGGGTATGCCTTCAAATAAAATCACTTTTTTTTTTAAGCCGAGTAGCTTTTTGTTACATTTAGGAGTTAAATCCTACAACGCTAAATAAATTACAAACATCAATCTTGCCAAGTAGCTTACAAACTAACTACTTACTCCTGGAATTTAATGCTTATAAACACTAAATACATTCATATGTAGACAGGTACATGGATTGTTAGTTAAAAACGTTTCGCACGCATACTAACTAGCTAACTACAAGTATCCTTCACTTTCCCTGAAATAGATGAACATTTGATGAAAATCAAAGGAAAAGGGGAAAACAGCAGCATGCTTTGGCTGGGAACCCTGGTTCAGCCAAAATGATTACCAATGTTGATAACAGGTCAAGTGGTTCCGTTGCTAGTACTATTCCATCAAATTAGTTAATAGTAGCTACGAATTAACTACGCTACAAAACATGAACTAGCTTCATGCACAAATTGATACCTGCATGACTACTTTTTTTCCCAGGCACTTGTGATTCGGGAACCCAAAATTTGATATTGATCCCCCTATCCACTACACATAGAAAAGACTAACTTTATGACAATCATGAATTCTTTTTCAACTATATTCTATGCAGTGGAGATATACTCTAAATATGGGTTTAACGGGAAGACGTAAGCTTTTTAACATCAACTACATGAGTAACATATAATTTAGTCATAGAGGACGCTTGATGAATTACCAACCACGTGCACATATACCCAAAGAAATTCACTAGAGCAGTACAAAAAGGAAATGGGTGCACACACATTAAAAACTCATAACAATCTTTCATCCCTCCCTCAGTTCTCCACACTAGTTCAAGTGAAAAAACGGTGCAATTAAAAAGCACTATAGGATTCATTTTTTTCCTTGTTGCTGAATCAAGTAGCAGGTAAACGAAATAGTAGGCACTGTACCATAATACAGTGGCCTTACTAACTAAATAACTAACTAACTAACTAACTAACTATAGGTGTGTAGTGCACCCTAGTCACGATTGGTGGGTCCTATAGCTCCCCTTTTTCATGTTAGAATATCCCTAGCCTACAATTATTCTACGTATCATCATTATTTCCGCTTCATTCTTTAAATAATGATACCACATTGGACTATGTCCTCCATGTGAAACTCATCCTTCCTTTTCTTATCCTATTCTTCTAATATGTAATTAGCCGACACAAAAACATACATATCCGGCTCACTTGTCAATTTTTCAACTTATTTTGACATGACTGGTCACAAATGCATAATTACAATAGTCATTACCAAAAGGAACTTTTAGTAGTTCTTGTGAAAATGTATGTGCCCACTTTCTTATCATCATTAGATAAATTTCTTATGGTAAGTTAACAATGCGTTGAAACTATTTTTTTAATGTGCACTGAGACAAGAGGCATGATATCGGATTGCAAATCTTGTAAAACAAGTTGTTATTTACAGGGCGAAAAATATAAAATCAGCAGGATATATTTTGCTCCCGGAAACATAATCTAGTTAATATGATAGCGTACAACGACTTGAGTAAATAAGAGCGTAGAATAACCGCCTTCTAAGAAAACTGGTTGGGTATAGAGTTAGCTCTGCAAATTGGAAATCGGTCCAGGATCAAATAGCCATATAAAAGAAGACTCAAAGTAGAAAGATATTGCGTAGGCATATGAAAAGATCAAAAAATGAAAGTTAGTAGTTTGAGAGGAGAGGAAAATATTTTGATTCATAAGAAGTCCCTGTGGGAGACTAGCATTTATAGAACAAAATTAAAATGTTCTCATCTATTTTCTCAGGGTCGGGTGCACGAGTCATGTACTAAAATTGGAATTCCTAGTGAAAGAAAGATTTTCTTTGCATTAAATATACGGGTTGAGTAGTCTTAGGGCTCTTAACAAGTCAAAAACATGTTTCCATCCATTCTCTTTCAAAAGTGAATGAATACACTTGCAATTCAAGTGCTTTGATGGATTTTTTTTTAATTTCAAAAATACTCAATAAACGAATAAATATACAAAACATAAACGTTATATCCTACTCAACGTATAACTTTCTACGCAGTTGTTATTTATGCTGTGAGAAACAAGATCGAGAGACTTTCTATAAAACTGGTTAAAATTCTTGAAAGTTTTCTTCCACTTTCAAAAGCTTTCAGAGCAGAAAGAAAAGTGAAAGAGAGATTTCCATTTCTTTGCATTCTCAGACAACACTTCTATTGGAGTTTGAAAACATCTTTTCAGAATTCCCGTCATCTCTTCTTCTTTCCCAGTGTGTCTATCTGAAACTCACTTTATTTTCTTAGGGCCTCCCTGGCATGTTGTAAAAGAAAATACTGTTAATCCTGTAATTATATCTTGTACTCGTCCCCTCCATATCTTTACAAGCAAAAAACAGTCTTCATTTTGAGAAACTAGGAAAACTAACCTTTTGAGTTTCCTTCACTCATACACATTGTGGAAACTGACAATTCCCGTGGACAATAAACATTGCAGTTTTCCATCATTTTCCTTTAAAAGCAGCATATTATGGACTAAATGCAAGTTTAGAAGAAAAAGGGGAGTAAAATGCTCAGGAGCAGTGACTTTTATTTTTTATTTCCAACCGACAGTCTCTAGTCCTACTTTTGTACTTAATTCTTTTTGCTTGCAGTACATTTGGAATCCCATGATGTAGGGAAAAATACATATATAGAGTGCATAGACATCAAGAGAGAAAGAGACAAAGTGTGTGCTCGTCTTGAGCAATTAAAAGATCTAGAGCTAGCTCTCTCATTCTCTTTCTCTCCTCGCTTCAGTACATCACATAATGAGTTTTATTCTCAAAGCGAATAAAGAATTCATTATTTTCTTCAGACCTCACTCACTCACATAGAATAGAAAATTCCACAAAGGTAAACTACTGTAAAAAGGAAAAAGTAGCCCCTCAATTTTCTATTTTCTTATTGATAGCCATTTATAACAGCTTGTCACTCTACTTTTCAAAAAAAAATAGCAAATCCAAAACCAATTGACATTTTGTAACATTTTCTCAATCACCTAGTATGAATAAATATTGACGTTTTTTAAAGAATACAAAATTATTGCATAACTACTAGCTCTGAGTTAACTCAATATCCCCTAAATATGTAAGCATCCAAGATATGAAAATAAAAGAGGAATTCAATTCATTCGAATATTGCATTCCAGCAAGGATACTTTGCTATCAGCCCTCATGACTCACAAATTTACAGAAAACTACAGTTTGACATTTTAACCTACAAGAAGATCGGAGCGTCGTTTGCGACCTTTGTTCCCTATTTAAAATCACTGGACTATGTTCATGCATATTTACATGTGGTAGGATGCAATGTGCACAAAAATTAATAACCCTGTGAAATAGTTGGCACAGCTAAATTTCTGTGATTGTAAAATGACAAACACCATCTCATTCATTAATACGTCGCATTTTATCTACACTTAGGACGGACTAACTCACAGTCAGACCTAAATAATCTATCATTCTCGTGCATTTTTCTAAGCAAGAATAATTTATCTTTTAGCTAAAATATAGGATTACATTATGCATAGAGAATTCCATAAATCTTTATTACCACAAGAGGTGCAAAGGTTTCTTTAAAATGCAATGAGATAACGTGTATTTATCAGACATACATATGTAAGATTCAAGAGTCCAATACATTTTTATCAACTCAGTTATCCACATTTCTATAAGTAGTTTGGTTAGTTACGAAAGGAAATAAAAATGTAGCCATTTTTTGTTCATCATGTGAGACAGCAGGGCGACAATTTCAATTCAATGAATTGATTGTAAGCGTCAAAATTTAAGTGCTATTTTTTAAAGTTTATGAATAGTGTCTAACCATAGAATGCCCATAAGAGAGCTACGAACGGAGTCAATAGGAGTTTCATGGGAAACATGTTGAATACTTATAGTTGACCATTTCACACACATGATATTGAAATGTGGCTAATCAAATTGTCATACTCATAACAAAAAGTTGCTCTACTTTCCCTACATACAGGTGTTTCAAACGGTCTGCGACAAGACCTATAAATTAGTATGGGCAAATAAAGATGATGTCCAGAAAGTGAGAGACACACAATATAGAGAGAATAAGAGAGAGAGAGCGAGAGAGCGAGTAAAGCCAAAGCCAAAACCGATAGTGGTGAGGAATCTATGTCTGTGTGACTGACTGATGGTGTTAGCAAACAGTCTAGTTCTATAAAATTAAGGAAACCAACTTACTCCAAGCCATTTAATGCTTCTTAATTGTTTCGTGGTCTCATGTTCGGTCTTTCTCTCCACTCCTAATCTCATATCATTCCATATTATATCATGGGAAACCAACTTCAATAGTATTCGTGTGTATTTACTCTAAAACTTGCAATCAATATGCTATTTCCATTAAGTAAACACAGAACGTCCCAAAAAATATGTTTTTCATAGTGCTATATGGTGTCCAGCATTACAACACAAATGTCAAGTCAACGCATATTATTGAACGAGACATGCATCTATCAATCTGATTGGCGGTCCATGATTTCTGTATTTCGGAAACCAAACACAAACTTTTCCCCCTAAAATGAAGAAAAACTGCAATCATAATCCATATTTGAAAGTCACTAAACTAGAACTGCTGACATGAAAGTTGTATGCTTGAGCTATAGTGTTATAGTTCAAAAAAATAGCGGAGAAAGGTAAAAAGTGGAGTTCAACATTGAAAGCCTAGGATATAAAGGATAAAATCTACAGTATATATAGTGGTAAACGGTAGGAAGGAAAGGAAGAAAAAGATGGAGAGAACCCCCCAGGAAAAATCCCTAGGATAAAAAAGTAATCGATAAAGTTCATTTTTCGGTACAAGCGCATGTGTATGTGCCTATGGAGGAAGAGAAAAAGTGTCTATGTATTCCCAACTTTTTACACTACTCCATCCATTCTATCCATGCATATTGCACTCACAGACCAGAGAAGGGAACAAGATAGTTACTAAGAAGTAAATATATACCGTTTACTCTCGAATTGTATCCCTAGGCATGACAAAAAACTCAACCATTTCCCAAATAGCACAGCCACATCCAAAATTCACAAAAAATGACAAAATATAAAATAGTAATATTATAAATGCAACAATATATAAATGCAGACATAACTTATGTATTTAAAAATCCTCATAGAGATTCACTGTTTCAGTGAGACAACTTATTATAATGTGTGACATTTTGAACTAGAGCGTGAATAAATTCAACAAAAACGGTATTAGATAAGTCAAGTTGTAAGTTAGTTAGCAAGTTGCTAGCTACAAGAAATAAGTAACCCTAGGGTCTAGGGTGGATAATGAAAAAAGGGAAACATCCTCTGTGTATGGGCTCTACTCTCATCCTGAATTTGACGCCATGCTTGCCAACATGCCAACTAACTAGTTAAAAAAGAGTTCCACATTTACCAAGGGAAGCAATGTTACGTATAGTTGGAATGTTGGGCATGTGTTCTTTGCTTACTAACTAACGAGCTGGCTAAAAGTAAGAGGAAAGCATAAAAACATCGTTTATTGCACTTGCTCTGGTAGCACTTTTTTTCACGTTCCCTTACACGCGCGCTCCTAAATCAGGTATATATATTATGCACTGGTTTAGTATTTACTTGGTTTGACTTTTATATTCAGGTTGTAAAAACCGTCCGAATTTGTTTTCTACTATATTATATTTTCAAACCCCGGAAAAAATCTTACTCTCCCAAAAAAATATTACAATAGGTATCTAGATTTTTATTGATATAATTTTTCTGGCTTTTGATTTTAAATTGATTAAATATGGTATTCAGTATTTAATTTTATGCAGTATGTAGTATTGTACACTGAAGACAATATCATTTTCTCCAAAATATTTTGCAGTTTTGGATTTGACGTCACAGAGAGTAAAAGTTTTGAAGGGAGAAAAATATATAGTTGGTAAGTTTCAAGTGAACGAGGCTCGACCTTTTGTAGATTTTTGATGGGAGCTTTTCTCCTCCCTTTTTTGCTCGGGCATAAAAAATCTATAAAAGAGCAAAGAACAGTACTGGCACTGCTACCACACGACTCCCTAACTAATGCATAAAACTTTTCCATCAAGGCACAAAAACTCTTTTACTTTCTATTTCCTGTGCACACAAACTTGCCTCACCCACTCTCTCTCTCTATATATAAATACATTCTCTGACTACATACTGTACTTTTTCTCCAGCCCCTACTCACTCTCTTTTTCCTGAATAAATGACGCATTGATCGATAAAACGACGCCTTAGCTCACCTTACAAGTCACATTAGACCAAATTAATGTGGTTTACAAGTTTTATCAAGAAACATCGTTCCCTCATTTCCCCCATTTCTTTATTATTTCTATAACCGTGCCAATTTTGGAACATTACTTCTAAGCTATGTGCACAGTGTATGCCAATTATTACTGGCATACGTGTGATAAAAATTAACATTGATGTTTTGACAATATAAAGCAATTTTGAAAAAAAATTACTGTACCTTTTATTTGTCTCGTAAAATAATCCTTCAAAGAAATAAAAAATCCAAATTCGTCCCTTTCACAAAGTGAACACACAGTCAATTCATGTCATGCAAATTTCTACTCACTAAAAAAGTTGTATCTATCGTAATTTTAAAAGAGCGCAATGTCACTATTTGCCAATTTTTCCTGAAGACACACACATTGGATTTTGTATGAAATTCACCAATGAACAAAAAACTGAGACAGTCAGATTTCTTATTCAGATAGATAAAGTGAATAAAAAAATGTACGGGAAGTTTGGTACGTTGAAAATGTTAGTTTTGTCACTGGCCTGTTGCACTAATGAAGGAATGAGGCAAATACTGGACAATGATGGATTATGCATGTAAGTTGCAGATGGATGGAAACAACTGACTTGAAAGACGTTGTTACGTTTTCCATGATAAGGTGAAATGATGGACAGCCGTAAAATAGATAGCCAGTTGATAGCTCAAATAAATGATGCATTTTTAGCTGTATTAGTTAGTTACTTCTTGGCTAGTTAGTTAGTTAGCTGCCGTAAATATAAAAATAAAAGTTTTCGCTCACTGTTAATAAACAGCACATATTAGAAGAATTCAAGTTCAAATCCTTTGCCTTTTACGATTCAGGGAACAATGCACACTCTATATCAATGTAATCATGAGACAAATCCAATATGCATGACAAGAAACTGAATGAAACGGGATAAAATCACAAGGATTTAATTCCCCAGTTTACAGGAGATAGGTAGCACACATGTATGCATGCAAGTTTAGTAAAGATGATACTTTTCTTGTGCATACATCCAACTGCATATAAACGAGTACATCTAGCATACATACAGGCAAGTGCATCTCAGTTGAATCAGTATAAAAAAGTGGAAACACACACATTACACGCGTACAAACAAACGAATCACGATTTCAAGTTTCAGATCAATCCAACAGGCAATAGGAATCGTAATATTATATGGATTGAGATAGAAAGACATCATCTAGTGGTGTTGAAAATTTTGCTACAGCTTTTAGTTACACTGCTATTCAGTTGGTCAGTCAAGTTGGGCTGCCTACACTAACTAACTGGCAAATGCTAGTCAGAGTAGTCAGTATAAACTGTGGGAGCCAAGGTCATAAACATTAGGTCCATGCTTTTGCAAAGTCTAAGGAAGAGCATCTCATTAAAATGATGCTTCAGTTTTTCACTAATCAACGTTGAGCATTTGCAAAAGTGATTTTATCTGTTTATGACCCCTTGTTCTTCCCCTGTACAAGTTTATGACATTCTTTCTTACTCGTTGCATCCCTTATCCAACACCATACCACTCTATAATATAACAACTTATTCTTCTCATCTGACTGGACTTTATACTTATCCATTTGCTTGCTCATTTTTTTAACCTATCCTCCCTCATTCCATGCTCAAATGCATCTACAAGTGATAAACTTTTTAGTTCAGAATATTTTAAAAAGAAATCATGTTTTACATAATCCTGGGAAATTCAAATCACTTTAGCTGATTGATATTGGAGTATGACTTTATTTCAACAGAAAGATTAAGAATACTGTTGGAGTTACATAATATGGCGAGATGTTACTATGCATATTAAGTGAGTGAGTGCAAGTGCATTTCATTATAGAGCAAATTTTTAGCAAATGCTAACAAGTTGTTACAAAGATACCAAACAGACATTGCTGCATGGTTGCATTTTGCATTTGGTTCAAAGTTGGAAAAAACTAACCCTAACATTCACGTCATAGCAGCTAGCAGCTACTAAAAACTGTCAAATCAGCAGCAACGAATAAGACTGTTGATAGCCTCTGGTGCTTTGGTTTCATTGCGATTTTTTTAGCGATAACAAAAACCTTGTACATTTTGTAATGTAATACCGGTGGAATTGATGAGCCGCAATTTATTTACACCTACCTTATGTCTCACCTAAGATCAAAACAAGGATTTTCCCTCGCCTTTTTATCATCTTGCTTGTTAATAAGATAAGTTTTTTGCTCTCTGCAACGGGGCTAATTTCAAGGCGAAAAAGCAACTTTTGCACTGCGTGGTAACCAGCCAGTCAACTTCCAAAGTTAAGTATTGACTTAGCGTTATCAGACCACTTCATTTAACCATGACTGGCTACGGTGAACACAGAACAATTAATAACCCGTACTCATCAACTGTCACAAAATGTTGGAGAAAAAACTTGGTCTAAATGCCGTAAGATTATTAGAAGGCATTACCAAGGTATTATTATACAACTCGTGTGAGTAAATTCCATGAGCCACTTGCGTGATTGATACACAGAATATTAGTTGGTAATGAGAACGAAAAAAGTACACACTCTTGGATTCCAGCTCCAGGGCAAGAATAAAGAATTCCTTATGTAAAGAAATCGGGTCAAATAAAACAAGATTATTATTTCTAATAGAGGGTAGAAAAAATAGTTCACTTCGGCGGTCTAACCAAGTTGGACGGATGATTAAATGCAAACAGATTTATAACTCTAAATTATCAGCATTTGCGTCAATCAGTAGAGAGAAGATCTATATATTAGGAGTAGTAGCTAGTTACTGATGAGTGGAAGCGGCCTGGACTCTGTCATCATCACAAGGCCTTTTAATGGGCCCTGCAGGTGGCCTTAAGGGACAGGTTGACTTCATAAAAATACATGCCTAATCATTTGTTCTCTCTCAATCTTGTTACGGTAAAGCCACATTTTTTTCTCCTCGTAATATAATCAAGAGCTCAGAACAGCAGTTAGTGGCTCTCCATACGTGTAGCGTATGTGTAGAAAGTCATATGAAATGAATAATGGGGGCATTTTGGACTTGCAGACCACTTAAGATTCATCTGGTCCTTAGTGTGCGCTCAGTAACAATGAGTCTGACACAGTTTGAGCGACACTATATGTATGCATGTAGTGTAGCTAGCTGCATGGGATGCTCCATGTAGAGCCCCCTAGGATCGATTGTAATGTGAAACATTTTTATTTTCTTCGACATCAATGCATTTGGAATGCTGGGATCACTAATAACGGGAGAAAAAATCATAACTTTTGTCTTGTCATTGTGAAACAACATTAGGCAGTGGAAATTGCTTTTTTCTGACTTGAAAAAAAGATTTCCTGACAGCTAAGATTGCTTACATGGATTCAAATCAATATTTTCAGCATAAGGTGCTTTTGATGAGAAAAACGATGTTACTATTTTTCAAGTAATGAGTTTGCAAACCTTAACTAGAGCTAACACTGACCATCTGGTGCATCTCGAGAAATAAATGAAGGTGAGGAGGATGGAGTTAACGAACGCTTTTGTTTCATCAAAAAAGAGGATAAAAAACTTGGAGGCCGCTCTACTGTCCATATGCAAGACCAGTTTTTGTCTTAACGAACTGGAATAGTAATAAATGCATTTGCAACTGCTCACACTCACTTTTTGCACTGGATTATTATGTAAGTTCCAATCATAATAGCTTTTGAGTTCGTTAAAACTGGCTGACCACTTTCAATAGTTTAGTTCTAGGCGCCATTATGCCGTGTAACATTGATTTATTCAAAAGTACAAAACTAACTAAAAAACGAGTGTGTATTGCTTAATCTAAATATTAACGACGCTAGCTAAGTGCTTAGTTGTAGTTAGAAAATCTTGGAACTGTATATCTTGGATAGTTTCTGTTAGTATCACTATAAGACTGAAGTAATTGAGAAATAAAAGTACTTTCAGCATTAAGCTTAAGCATATGACAGTTTTGAACTCATCCTACGTAGTTATAAACAGACTAAACTATTTATTTTATTATGACAAAATTCAATTAAATTAATTTTGAATGTATTGTGTAATATGTATCCATCTTGCAATGCTACGGTTTTGATATCATTAGTTTAGCATATCCAGCTTCTGGCTGCAGGCAATCATTGTTATCATAATCTTTAATGTGCAGTCAAGTGAACGTTTATGTAACTGTGAAAGTAAAGATGATAGATGAGACAGTCTTTCAAAGTTTGACCATTTGGTCAACTTACAAGGTTATGAAGGTTAAAAAAATAGTCATATCTCTTTCCAAAGATAGAAGGTGCATGAAACATAGCTTATTAATATGCTAGATTCGTTTGTTTCAAAAAAATTCTACTAAACACATTATTATAAGAAAATTCGAATACGCTGTGAATGAGAAAAATGTCGTTCGTGACAGGAACAAATCAAAATATAATTTTCTGGTTTCTGGTACATTTGAATAACCAGGTTTGAAGGAATTATTTCTACGATTGTTTATACATTTGCATATGAACAATAATAATTGAAATGCAATATAATGCATCGCAATTGAGAATAAATTGGAGCATTGCAGGCAGGCGAACAAATTGTGAGATGTGAAAGCATGCCACCAAACCACAACAATGCATGAATATTGATCATAGTCATTGAAACTGTAACCGTAATATACAAATAAAGACTTCCTCAGTAGTTTGTATAAATGGAAATTGCCTTTGAAATTTTAATTAATCGTATTAGTAACAAGCATACATACGTAATATTTGTACCTAGCAACGAATATGCTTTTTGTAGAGCCACTTATTTTGGTTTCAACAACAGTTTTTCAGAAACAAACTTAACACGCTCAATTTCAAAACGAAATTTTAAATTTTACGCTTGTACTGCTTTTATTATGTATAGATTGATTTTTTTGATAGCCTACTAAAGGATCAGTATAAACCGATCATACGAATTCGTTTTTTGTGCTCTAGTAGTTGTTAACGCCACGCAACCAAAAAATTAGGATCAACTCATGAAGATAAAGTATATTATTGAGGTCAGATCGGCGTCTTTTTGTCTCAAATTACATATTCCGCCTCCCAGTGAATGACATGGGGCATCATATACCAGCTAAACTCGTGTTGTTCCATGCATACACTACAAAATCATGCGACTATAAATCTATATACTTCACTAATTAGCCAGCCAAGAAGTTTACACTTGGCTACAACAACTAACTAACTGAACAATCAAGTTGTAAGGACATATAAAAAGGGTTCATTGCATGTGAAGCATCCCTATCATAGTTTTTTTTTTATCCCTGGTTCGTGTGAAGGCTCCAATCATCTTTATACTCAAATAAAAGCTAAACATAAACTTGATTCTACTCTGGAAAAGCATAAAAACTGGTGGCACGAAAAGATGCAGCAGTAAAATGTTACGTTGAAACATATAATATCCTCGTTAAAAACTTTAGTTAGATCAACCTCTCAATCCAGTTTCATATCCACAGATAACTTTTTTCATACACATTCCTAATATGAACTCACTGATGAAAACTTGTACATTTTATCAGCTATTAAAATCCTCAAAACTTGTTACTAACTAACTAAATAATCCTGCATTACATTGTCCACTTTTCGCATGCTTCCCAAACGACTAACATAAGTGAGTGATTTAGCCCCATCTTCTGTTGGATTTGAAAATGTGTCAATTATGACTACCTACCTTACGCACTAAGAGCCAGAGCTTACTAAACTATAAGCTGTGCACATATACATAGGAGTAGGATTATCAACAGGCGTTTCACTGACTGAATGAATAGCATGAATGAGTGAGTGACAAACGATGGACCATACAGTGATATTGCACTGCTAGGGAACCCACTAACAGACCAACTGACTGACTGCGTGAACTCTTTTGGCTGTTCCCATTGCATCACATGTTTTGTGAACTTGTGTTTTATTCCCCGTCCGTTATCCCTTCTTTTCATTCCATGCTGTCAACATGACTCCGCCATTCACAGCTATACTTTGCCGTAAGTCGGTTATGAACTGGGCATGTCATCTTGTGGAGACATTTCACACGCATTCATACATACACTTTATTTATACATAACATTTTATGCATTTTAAATGATGAATGTTCATTTCAAATTCAATATGTTTGGTATGGCTTTTATAAAACTTTGATCTGTCTCAAACCGTGTTTTGCCCAAAAATGCGATATTAACACATTTTTAACTATTGTTTAAATTGTTTTTCATGGTTAATAACTAAGTATGTAGAACATCTAGATTAGTTTTATTGTTGTATTAAGTACGGAAGATTGAATGTAGAGTTAAAAAATTTCTTTGAACCCAAGAACCAACAACTGAACCCGGCTAATGTGGCTAACATGGCTACTAACATCCCTTCATTAGACCCCACTAAAGTCCTTAGATTTTAACTCTGCTTTCTTTTAATTCGTCATTACACTGAAATAGTTATCATTAAATAGAAACCCTGTTTCTAATGAACAGTAAAATCAAATGTGAACCCAAAAGAGAAAAAGATTATGCCCAACCTCTTTTATATTGTTTCTTGTAGTTGTAAGAAAAATTCAAGTTCCGGGAAAAGATACGTCCTTTGGCTGAATTGTTTCTTGTGATGAAACGTGCCCCATTACAGAATATTTGCAAAAGAATTTCAGAATACATTCACATATGGATCTGAGTTGGCTTTTTCCGAATGAGTTATGCCAATACTGAACTTTTTGTTTAATGTTCAAACTTTGCAGATACAATGTGGTTTCATACTTTTAAGACTATTAACTCTTCCTATTATAGTCATTTTATTACTTTTTATTTTTTAAGCCTTGAGGGGAATTCGGAAAATTTACGTTTTTGCATCGGTCAAACATACAGTGGAATAATCTTTTTGAAAATCGAAGACATGCTATTCTTATCTTGTGTTAAAATAAGATTACCATTGTTAATTTACTGTTAAATATAAATTAAATTAAAAAATTTAAGACGAAATAAATACAAAAAAACGTCAGAAAACTTTGTTTTAATTTTTTTTTGTTATTTTTTTAGTCAAGTATATTGTAATCAAAGTACAAAGATCCCTATCAAATATGCAAAGTAAAAAGTATTGCCCCTTGATTGTGGGGCAGGGAAAATATTTAGTAGCCGCATTTTTTCAACAGACGTCTTAAAATCATACAGATCACGTATTTTATATGATCCATACGTTTTCTCCATGAACAATAATTTTGACTTTTTTCTACATTTAAAAGTTTAATTTAGAACTGTGTGGGCAATTGTGATCTTCCAAAATGTTCCTACTTCCTTATGGATTATTTCGGTTGGAAAATGATTCTCAGTTCTCATGATGTTCGAAAAATTTGGTAAGTTTATTCAGACTTGGTAATTTTTTGCTTGATTAACAAAAGGACACGGGAAAGAAAAAAGGGGAGTAGGATCGTACGAGAGAGAGAGACAAGGGAGAGACAAGGGAGAAGTGACATAATTGGATTAGTTTTGTGATTATGTAGGAAAGAAAAGATATATCATTTTTATCTAGCTCTTTCTCTCCCGCCTGTCTCCTATCAACTTTAGTGCCACATAATACAATGTGGAGAAGAGGAAAAGTTCTCTCCTATCTCCATTTTATCTCTCACTCTCATTCTTTCTTTCTTTGCATAAAGGATGAGAACTCCTCATCATCTCCATACATGCTACATTTTCTCTCCACTATCTCCGGCCGGAGTGAGTGAGTTGAGTTAACGAAAGAGCGAGTCCTCCCAACTTTCTAAAGAAAGCCCAGAGCCCTCCCTCCGTCTCTCTAATGAATATGACTGAACTGACTCGACTGAGGGACGCCTCTCTCTCTCTCTTCTCAAAAATTCCCTACATGACACCATTATTTATCATGATTAAATTTCTACCTTCTCCTCATGCAAAAGAAGCCAAGATACCGGCTTTCCCTTCAATTGCGTCTCCTCAACACCAAACCATTAAACCAGTGTCCAAGTCACCTGTGTCATTTCCTAATTAACGATTTAAAAAAAATCTCTGGTAAAACGATAAGAAAACAACTTGAACTCCATACACAGCATTTTAACAACAGTGTAAGTTATTATTAATTTGTCATGTACTTGCTCAAGCAGTAAAAGATGTTAAAAATAGAGTCTTTTAATATGCAATAAAAGGTAAGCATAACTTGTAATGAATCTCTCTCTTTCTCCTCTTTTAATTTCTTCTCCCAGAATTTCGTAATCTGCTGCATTCATTAATTCCACAATATTTAATAACCGTTTGTCTCATTATTTTACGTGAGCACACCGTCTGTCTACCGTACACCAAGATGATGATCATACAAACTAACTAATATAATAGTGGATACCATGCATGCAGTAGGCAGTATTCATTTCAGACTTCAAAGGATTTCAACATGTAATATTACATTGTTACTAAAGATTCTATTTTCAACTTCATACTTTTGACTAGAGGGAAGACCCTTTTTTCTTCATAATGTGTAATGATGTGGAACCCTTGAACTAACTAACTAACTAACTGCTAACAAGAGAAACCAATCTGTCAGGTAAAGGTGTTGAGTGAAAAAAATAATTGCTTTGGGATATACGGGTGGATAATTTATCGTTATTGAATTATTTTTTCTCACCAACACAGAAGCAAATTGGAGCCTAATTGAAAAATATATTAGCAGGGTAAATGAATAGAAAATGTTGAATGTATCGGATCCGTTTCAGTCAATCATTTTTGTTAGCATATGAAATTTGTTCCAGTATGTTAGACTGTCAAAAGTACGAACCTTGTTATAAATTGTTTCCACACATACGTTTTGTTGGTTTTCATTCTCAGATTACGGTTCAAGGAAAGTGGTCTAAAAAAATTGAGCATGCAGAGCAGAAAATGTAAAATCCCAGCGGAACTGTGTTATTTCCAAATTCTCCCCCATTTCTCCCTTGATAATTAAATAAATTATATAAGATATACATTTCCGACTTGTGAGAATCCTTTGCGTTATCTCTTTTTCATTATTTACATGTGGGAGCATTACGTAGGAAAGAAAAGTTGACTGCGTTGATACATACATGGACTGTTGTTTGCTGGCTCAGCTAACTAGCTAGACTGTACATAAGCAAAACATTAAGTAAGTGGCATCCTTTTTCTACTTAATACATATTCATAGACCTCTCCACTGGTACTTGTTAAATACATAGGTTGTAGCTCCTAGTGATCAGTTTGTATGCACTTTGGCTAATTAGATTAGGCGGAATTCCATTATTGCAAGTTAGACTTCTTTGCAGTTACAAAATAAAGTTTTAACATTAGTCCAATTGCAGTTATAACACACAAATGTGTAGCGTAGACAAAAAAAGTTTGCACTAAAGTTTTTACGATATTTTGAAGTTTTCATCTTTGATTGGGAAATAAAATACGGCGCTGATAACAAAAGCATGTGCATAGATGTTTTGTCCCTGCAGCAAACTAAAAGAAGCCTGTATAGCGAGTAAGTAAAATGAGAGAACAAAGTTACTCAGAAGCATGGAGGTTCACAGAATATGCTCATTCATCAAAGCTCCACCATTAATTACAGACAAAAAGTGCTTCAAAAAGCGAGAACATTTCAACTTTTCTAGTTGAATTCAATCATTCACGTGTGTGCTTTAAATGTACTTTTAATTACATAGGAGAGCGACTGACTGAGATTTTAGAGGAAGCCATATAGACTTGTTAGAATTTTGCCGACGTCCACATTCATCCTCCTGTCAGATTCTGCTGATTCAGAAATAATAATAAAAAGGAGCCGTACAGAACATTAAAATAGGACCAAAACAGTTTTTCTTTCATATTCTTATAGTCTTTGCATTCTTGAATTCACAATAATAACAAGTATATTACACGGTAGAATATTGTGCGAGCTACAAAATTTTTGAACAAACAATGTTGATAGATTTTTATTCCCCCAAACAGTATTGTTGAGCATGGCATAAAAGATGAGCTGCCAACGAAACAAATAAGAAGTTGGGATCGTCACAATTAAGTTGTGAGTGAGCAGACGTAACTCAAATGTGAGACGTCAACTGCAAGCAAAGGAACTCATCCACGAACAAAGGGGATGGCAGTAAAACTGAAGTTGAGTTTGAACTTTTAATTAATCAATTTATTTCTTTTACGACGGGCTATAGCAAAAACTTTCAGGTGAAGGGTAAAGAAAGAAAACGTGTGTGAGTGAGTAGACAGAGAACGCCCTTTCAAAAGAATTAAAATCGATGGAATGCAATTTACAACTCGTTTCTCTCTCTTGGGTAAAAGGGGAAAGAATTCTCTCTCTCTCCAACATACACGCACATACATTAAAAGAGAAGGGGAAAAGAAACTTACTTTGTATCTTGAGAACCAACTACACTGTACATGAACTAGAATTTTTTCAAAAACCCTTTTTAAATTAAAACTCAAGTATAACCAAAAAAATGCTTACATATATTTACTATAAAAACTTACAATTAGCCTGTTAACTTTATCAAATCGTTATTTGACATCAAATGAAGCAGGTGAGTAAACGTTTCTTTTCTTAAATGAGTGGAACTCAAAAACACTGGAAAATAAAAAGTCTTTCATGAGAAGCAAGGTTTTTTTTGCATACATAAGATAGGAAAGTTTTAAGAATTTGTAATAAATACTACTAAGAAAAGTTGAGGGAGTCTGAACGGGACACTTGAGCAAGACAGTGAAGATCAAATATAAAAAAGCATTAGGTTGAATATGAAAGGAAACAAAGACTTGAGACATGAGAGGTCTTTGTAGTGAGTGTATATAAATGAAACGATTTATTATTCTAGGTAGTAGAAGTAAGTATGCACGGAGTATGAAAGAAAAGTTGCAGAGATACGAATGACGTATACTATATTATTATTATTATTATTATTATGTGTACTTTGATGGCAACTGCAGGGAATGGAAAGAAGAAGGAAAAGTTTTAAACTTTCTTTTACAATCTATCCATCAATTTTCTTTCATGGGCCACTGTGTAGATAATGTGAGTGTAGAGTATATAGTTTGTTAGTTAGTTATATAGTTAAGGGAGTGAGCAAGTAAAAGTTTTGCAAACTACTCACTCAGTCACTCACTGAGGGAAGACTCACTATTGTGAGAGTTGAAGATGAGACGTGCATATTTATTCATGAGAAGAAAGGAAAAGTTTAAAAGAAGAATTAAGAAAGAAAATGGCGAAAGAGAGAATCGATTTCTCCCAGATGTTTCATCATTGGTCCTCTAATCGGATCAATTTTTGGGTGGAGTTTTTCTCTATTGTGACAAGGGAAAAATATGGCCGAGTGTTGAGTGAGCACAGCACGAGAACCAGCAGGGAAAATAAAGAGTGCCACAAGACAAAAAGTATGGTGAGCTCACAAAAATCATTTCTATGCGTATACAGATGAACCCTCTGTTTATATACCGTTAAAACTAGTTGAAAAAACCTTCCTTTTGTACATTCCAACTTTTCCTATCTACCACTCTGTTATTTTTCTCATTCATGCGTATAGTACAGCTCAAAGAAATGTCTGGGAAAAAGTCATTCACTCGACGTTTTCGTTTTAAATTGCACAATCCAAGTGTTTATTATTATCGCATGTACTGTGGGTAGTCCGAATCCACGGTTTAAATCCATCAGTATGGTTATGGTATAAGTTGATGGTATATTAAATTATGCAACATGGACTACTCTCTCAGTCATATAGTTAGACAGAACGGGAAAATATATACTACAAGTAAGGTCGAGGATGTTAGTATAAGCTATAGCAGGGTCCGTTTTTGTTTCCTACTGCTGACGGACTAACAGTACTTTTCATCCACTTTTTGCCCGCATGTTTTCCTCTATTTCTACATTCATATATGCATATTAGAGCTATGACTAGTTAGTTAGAGATCTTAATTTCACCCATGTGAAACATAAGCAGTTTCTTTCCGGGTATTTTCCTTTCATTCTGCTTAATATCAACATAAAACTCAAAGAGTTTCCTCCAAAAACATCAGAACGTTGGAATAACACAAAGCCTATTTAATTTTACATTTATATGCAAACACTATTCGCTTGTGTCTATAAAAATTATTCTGCAAACTCACTACGCAATTTAGTTTGCATCCCAAAAGTCAATCCCATTTTATTTCACTATACCATTCCTTTCATTTCCATGCATTTTCCATTATTATTATGGGTTAGCGTTTAGGACATGGAACTAAAGCCAGCTATTTTATGCAGTCAATGTGCTTGCTTTCAAGAACTTTCTGTTCATTGTTTAGTTTATGTTAGTTAGTCTGTAAAAAAGGGTTTGTAGCCGGAAACTGTGCTCATCATGCACAAAACATGGTAACGAGACAAATGATGCAAAGCCTAGAAAAAACAACAACGGAGAGCCAAATTGTTCTCATCCGGTTTTTTTCTCAACAAGTAATCATATGGATGAATGGGTTTGGCTCCTAACTAACGAGGAATCCAGAAATGCAGAAATGTACATCAAAGAACCTATCGACTAACCATAATGAATAGTGACTACAACTATAAGGGAAAAAGTCTATGCAATGTTTTTAGTTACATATGAAAGCGAGAGTTTTCGTGGAATCCACATGACATTCATTATTATTCAGAGAAAAGGTTTTAGGTCTTCAATGGCAGTCGTTTGTTTCAGAACCAAATAAAAGGGTGGCTTGTCGAAAGAAAAACTTTCCACTTTCTTCCTAATTAAAATTCGTAATTAAAAGTAAAAGTTGAAGGGAAAAAGGCGGCGGAGAGGCTGTTCCATACACTGAACAAAATATTAGGACTGGAGCAAAAAGCAATTCTCTTTTCCATACATGTTGGTTAATAAATAAAAGGGAAGCGCCAATGTTCCATGTTTTCGTTTTTACCCACCAAGACAAACAGGATTGTACGAGGATCGTATACTGCATAGAAATAAGGTTTAATTAAGTTTTTCGTGCATGCAAAAGTGCATAAGAGATACAAATGGAGTGTATGATGAACACAACAGAACTAAATACTGTGAGCATTATGAGTTTTGCAAAGTTAAGAGTCCTAAATTAAAGTTTTACGACTTTAAGGAAAAGTTATTTGGAATTAGTCAGTAATTTTGACTGAACTGCTTCTATATTGAATTAAAATGATAGAAGATTACATACATGAAAAGACACAAAAAAGGATCTAATAAGATGACAACAGTTGCTTGCCATCCATAACTCACGTTTTCAATATTTTTCCACCAAGGGGAGATGTGGAATGGGTCGTGATTAGATATTGTGCTCAGCTAATTGCCTTTTTACCCAAATATTAAGCTGTTCTTTCCACCCACTTAGAAAGGGAAAACATGGTGACTATATGCAAGGGCTTTTTAATTCATGCAAGCAAGTCAGCCAATAACAAAGCACAATGTAAAGAGTAATAGGGGAATCTCTAAATAAAACTTCAGTTTAAATATAAATGCTTAAACATTATACGAACAAGCATGTTACAGCAAGTGAGCTACTGGGTGTTGCATAGCATTTATTTTTTGGAATCAAGCAAAAACGCAAAGCAAAGGCTCTTGCTACAGCGTCAGTCATGTATGTAGTACACATTATGCGCACAGTAATTTGAAACAAGCTATGGAAAAGAAGATGTGAGTGAAAAATGGGAGTACTGTGACTTTGACGTGTAATCCCCAGTTGTAATATGGCAAGCCAATTAGTTTTCTTTTATGGGGCAGAAAACATGAAGAAGATGACACAGAGTGAGAGTGAGTGAACTGAAAATGTATGTTACAATTTGTTTTAAGAGAATATTAAAAAGCCTTTGGTAATGGAATCATGAGGGAAAATGTAATGCAAACTCATCTGGCTTCTGTGAAGCTATACATATAGCTCCCATTATTAGCATCATTATGAAAAGAAATGTAAGTAGCAAGTTTATAGTTAGTAACCTAGGGAGCCTTTATATATAATGTGCTATATGGTGTAGATGATCAAATTGGTACGCTACTTATTAATCACAACAAAGAAACAGTTTCCTTGTGTAGATAGTAATAATGAAACCGTGTGTGCCAACAAGGGAACTTTTGCTCTGGAAATTTTACTAACAAACTAGAAAGAGAATTTCCTTCATAAATGGTATGATATACAAACGTTGTAGAAGGGTTATTTGAGAGGAAAATTCACTTTTAATGCCTTTCTTATTGCATCAGCGGATCGCATAAATCTTTGAGATGGTGAGAAACTTTTTCACAAATTTCCGTTTTCAGACACATTATACACTATACAACTTATATTTCACTTCTTGTGGATGAAAATATTGGGTCGTCTCCCATTACATTTGCATATGAGCAGTAAGTACTGGATGATACTAATGTGTTGGAAATGACTTATCATCATATTTTCATTGGACACAAGTCTTAAATATTAAACAAACCCCTGGCTATGTTATTTACATTTCGGCATTCAAATGCTTAAGCTTTGTAGTTTCTTTTTTCATTCCATAGGGTAGACGTAAATTACGATAAAACTATTCCAGACGGATTTTTAGTGTGGGCATGCAAACATAGCAAATATTACTTAGGTAAAAGTTTGCCCAAAACTCAAAATACATTTAAAGGGAAGTGTCTAAAAGTTGGTTTCCTTCTGATTACAATTGAATTATGGTGCGGAGGCAAAAAGTCACTTTGGCATGGTAAAAGGGAAACACAATAAACAGAAACAGAGTACAGCTATTTTATGCCAACAATCATGTGGATCGCATTTTGAAAACGTAATTAATAAGTAGATCGTTACATAGTAGTGTGAATCATTGTAATGGTTAACCACATCAAGGCGTATGAGATTTACGTTTCTTGTTTTCCCTTTGCTTCATTGCAGTGGCGCTTACTTAATCTTGTCTCCACACTATACATAAATGAACCCACCAGAAATGAATCACTATTACATGCATATTCAAGTTACTTTTTGAACCACATTGTTCAAATATTATTTTTACATCTGTCCATCAAATGGATTAAGAGCACTGACTAACTGAGTGCTTGAGTTCGAAAGTGAAATTCGAATAAAATCTAGACAAATAAAACTAGGAAAACTGAAGCGGCAGCGTTCAATCATTCCATCATTATTATTTTCTACTCTATTTGAATACACTACACATGATTTCTGTTAGATTGCCCGCAATTAAATGTAGATGTTTCAACAAGAGCTGGACATGCATACATGACTATTTAAGAATCCAGTTTCATAAAAACCTGACTTTTTTAAATGTGCTGCATGTATGCAACCAATTAATGCCATGTGATGGGAGCAATAATAATCCTAACGGAGAACCCAACAGTAACAGGATTTGGATGGAATGAAATGAAGATGGGCAGCTAGGCATAGGGTATAGTTATAAGAAGCACGCTCTTTTCAGAATACCCCGTGAGAAACGAGAGAGTTAAGACAGTAGTAACTTTTTCACGCAAACAAATCTTTATCTTAATCCCAATCCTACGAGTTCGTTATAAAAACTATGTGCTTGTATTTTCACCTGCCCATCAAGCACGCTATTATTGTTGTTGTTTTAATGTAATTGGTATTGATAAATCATGACCAGTTCGGACATGTTGCTCAACTTGCTCTCACTTAATTAAGGAACGAAGGTGCCCCTGCCTGCCTTTCTCTTTTCAGTAAGACCAAACTTGAGCAAGACTTTAGATTACAAACAACCGAGATTAGATAAGGTACGCTTAATTATCCTAGCCTATACCCACACAAATAGTTAGTAACAGAAATTATTTACTTCTTACCTCGGGTAAAGTTTAACGCCGATATATTTTTCCATTTCATACTGAACATTTTGCACAGTAGTGATTGATGCTGATGATTTCAAAAAGTGACTAAAAGTAAGCATCACGTTTTAATGAGATGCGTGCTCACTTAAAAATAAAGGTAGTTTAAAAAAAGGACAAAATTAACTCAAAAAATTGAAGCGAAATTTGCAAAATAATGTACTAAAAAAAAACCAAACAACTAACCTCGTTTGAAATAAGCGATGTAAAATTGTAATTGTCAATCATCTAAATCGAACCGCCAATCAAAGAAGCACAATGTAAAGCAATCAAAAGTTGAGCCAATCGACACTAAGAAGCAGCTCGGCTTGCAAAAAGATGATTTCTGGAACCCACGCCGCTTATTGTTTAGTCAGTGTTGGTTACCCAATCCAATAAATACTCATTCAGCGTGTCCATTCTTGTTATTCTCATAAAGTAGGCATTTTCAACCTATAACTTCACAACAATAGGAACAAATACGGTGCAAAAAAGTCGTTTCAATTCTTTCTTGTCGTTCACTAGCACTAACTTGCACCCAAAACTATAATTGAACAGTCCAGTTTTAATTTTTATGTATAGAGGATTGCCCCCTATCAAAAGTTGAGAACTCCACCATCAATTTGTTGGTGACAATACTGATTAAACTTTTTTTCTTGACAAAAACTAGAAAAACTAGTTCTGCATGGATTTTTAAAAACTTCTTTTGACTGTTCCTTGTAAGATGAATCCAGTCAGAAGCACTAATGAGAGCGAACAGTCAGTGGTACACGTTAAAGGATATTAAGGTAGAAGAGTAACTGAAAATCAATGTAGCCGTTGCAAACTTGAAACTGGTCAGTTATTTTAATGGACCAGTAAAATGCATCTGAATCTGAAGGGAGGATGAAATTGGAACGAGAGGGAAACCGACGTGTTAAATCAAAACCGGTCGAGATGTATATGTACATACGTGATATCATAAAAAACAATCTTCCTTGCTTATTATTTGATGTACGTTATTCAACATTTTTAGTTATAGTTAGTCTATATCTATAGAATCATTACTTATTTTTGGCTCTGTTCTGTGTTGCAGTTATAATATTGTGTGAGCTGCCTATACATATAAGATGGATGTGGAAAAATCGTATGCTGGGAAGCTGGGAGACTGTGAGCTGCATTTGACACGAATCGCGCATTGAGGCCTATTCAAGAAAACCTGTTTTTTCGTGAAAAAATCATCCAGCATTCACGTGAAAGGTATTGTCTGAGGATTTTACATCTGTGCAATCCAGTCATCGTGCAGTGGCAATGTTCAGAACAAGATGAGCTTTTGTTCCGAATTGTATTCAAATCTTTCCCTTTCATGGTCAAGACCGGTTTTCTCTTCCGCAGTTGTATATTATTATTTGTCGGTCAGTTGGAGTTAGCACAAGGCTGCTGCATTTTTCCTCATCATTTATTTGCACACATGATCTACATCACGGAATCATCTGTATATATATAGTTAGTTAGTGGATGAGAATAAAGGGTGCGTGTGATGAATAAGTACATGGCCTAGCCAGTTCAAATCTCTAGTTAAAAGGAAAACTGGTTTTACGTTATGCACGGATAAAAGAAGACGATTCTCCATTTCAGGATGAAAAAACTGTCCCTTTCGTTCCACTAGGTTGTGTACCGACGAGTACTTTTACTTTCTTTTATCTTAGCAAGCACGTTATATTTATTCAAAGTTAATCCTGTAATACGTCTTACGTTATGTACATGAGACAGTTTTAGTTAGTAAGTTAGTGGATAAGGAAATTTCCTAAGCCTTTGGTTTTAATTGGGATCATTCTGCCGTATTCAAAAGCAACTGCTTAAAGTTTCCAACAATTCAATATTGTTATCTCGTCTAAAAATCATAAAAATGAGTGAACCAATTCAACACGTATAAATATAATGCAGCTAAAGTTTAGTTTGATCATAGGATTTAAGTGCTAATGATATTTTACAGTAAAACTTGTCATACTTCCAACTTGTAAAACTTGTTATTAATTATTTTGAATTTTCACACGTATCTGATGCAAACTTGAGAAATACTAACAAATATCTGTCGAGTGGGTTGAAGAAATGAGAGCATTTTGCTTGCACAAGAGGAGTAAAGGTAAGAACGAAAGGGCCCCCTTGTGCGATCTAGCACCCTTCTTTATTTCCATTGTCCTTTTTTTTAGTCCCCTGTATGTGTAGATAAAGGACGGTCTGCTGAACTCATCCACCGTATGTGGTCCATAACTTTACCTTTACAAGTTCTTCAGGTAAATGTAAATATTATTTGATAACTATTTCGGCACCTTATACACAAATTGACTATACCCCACGCGGTCTGATGACTCCAATGCAGTATGCACTTATTATATTCCCTTTTTGAATATTATGGAGTATGGAGACTGCAAGCATTTGTTTTATTGTGCGTACATTTTTAAACCGGTTTTGACGTCTGCTGTCAGATTTCATGGATTGAGAACATGCAATGACCATTAGTCCATCAGAATTAAAGTCTCCACTGACGCTATGTCCTACGCTGATACATATTTCATTTTATGTCTTTTTTATGTCATTTTCAAAATTTACTTGGGTTCAGCAGGGCTTGGATAATCCAACTTGTAATTAGTGCTTGGATTGGAACACAAAAAATATGGTTTTGTCAATTTTATCGCCCAATAATAATTATATGCATTCATATACACATGCTATAAAACTTGGCTTTTTAACGTTATTAATGTTTATTTCTGATGTAAAGTTCATAATTTTCCCTACAGATTGTTAGCGGCTCAATTTGCTCAATAAAAGTGATAGAATTTGGTATTTTCCTATTCCTCCTATTACATTAGTTGTGTAGCCTCAAGATAAGGATACAGTAGTGCATAATTAAATGTCTTTGAGTTTGCAACATCAAACGCAGCTGACTAAAAGAATACATAGAAGAGAACGTGAATTTTGTGAAACAGTGGGAGGATATTTCTACCTCAGGAAAATAATGACAGTCAAGTTAGTCAGTAAACTCATCATTCTCAACTTGGCTCATCGGCTCATTAAGCACGATTTTGAAGTCTAAATTAAACGCATGCATACATTACACATGTACCATCAATCTATTTGCTCACTTTATACACATGTAATAGAGGATGACAAAGAAGTTTCTTCTTCTGAACATTGAAACGGAAGCAAAGTGAATCTAAGCGAGAAATTTTTGCTCCCAGCTCTTGCATCACTGTCACTATTTATTAAATTCAATTCCTAACAAGATTTAGACATGAGATAAATTGAATCAAGTGTTTTAGGGGGAGTCCATGTTATTGGTTATTGTCTTATTGTGATACGTGATTTCAATTACTCACATGCCATATACCTTTGTGTAATTCCAGCGCATAGCAACACACATTTTTAAAATTTTTTAGGTAGTTACTATTTAGGTAGTATTTAAACTACTCTACTTTTAAAATGTGTAGATTAAATCGCGGCATTATGTATTTGAGGTACGAATATTTTCAAGGAATATTCCAGGGGCTCTTTAAATTATTTTAAGCAGAAATTATGGGAAATGGCGAAGTAATGTTTTTATTTTCATGCAATAAATTATTGCTAAGGCTTCTTTAATCATCATTTCTTCTTTTCATAATCTGAAACTACTGCTTGTTTACTGGTATCCAATTTTATAATTAAATTTTCGGATGTGAGAAATTTTTAGCTACAGTTTAAAAGTATTGGCACAGGGCGCTAAAACTACTTAAAATTGATTTTAAAGTACAAGATTTAAAGTATATTTAGTTAATACAAATATTGATAAATTAATTATGAGATCGTAATGAGCCAGGCCTGAAGTACGAAAAATGAGTATACCAAAAATCCTGAACGCAAGCTCTGAATTTGGAATTTTTTATCAGTTATTTCTTGCGAAATAATTTATTAAATATTGTAGAAATATTATCATTTCAATTAGTTATTTCCTGCAATATAATATTCCTTGGCTTGAATAACATAGTAGAATTTGGCTTTGACCTTTTAGCCCACAAAACATTGGGAAAAAATTGCTTGCTTTTGTGAGTAGAGTGGATCGCTTTATAACATCAAGATCATATTGCCATCTATTTTAAAACAGTTTAACTGTCAATGTCGATTCAAACCAGCTATAATTGGACTACTTTGTTACTACATGTTATGGAATTTTTGTGTACATAACAAAAAATTTAGTGAAAGAAGAAAATGAAATGTTATTAAAATTTTCTTTCAAATTTTCATCTGCTTGTCAAAAACTGTAAGTAAATTACGTAGCTATGCGTCTAGGGAAAACAAGCTGGTGCACATTAGCTTTGGATCTTGGATGTGAGGTATATACGTAAAAGAATATTCTACTTGCTACTACTCCATAGCCTAGACGAACTGAATACGTGAATTAGAATGGCCAACATTTTCTGCATTCAAGATACATCTGCCGGCAATATGTTGAACTGTAATTTTTACGCTTTCATATAAATGAATAAATATATTATTTTTATTGGTCTTAAAGCAGAGTTTATGTTTAATTATTTTAAAATTTGTGCTTCATTTGTATCACGCTTTAACAGAATATTTAAAAAACTCACTTTTTGCCAAAAAAATCCCTTAATCGCTTAAAATAACAAAGCTCATATTTTAGGTGAGTGTATAAACTTTATTTGGACTCTTTTCAGACCAATGACAATTTTATAGTATAAGTGGTCAATAATTTACCCTATTGCTTGACCAAGTGGCCAAAACCACTTTCCTTCAACTTTATTTAGAGTTTGTTCGCGCATTACAACCCAAACTGTAATTTAGCATACATGCGATTCCACATTCTAGTGCAAATTTCTCTTCTTGTACTCGCTAACTTGCTAGATCCTCTATTCAACATTGCGTGCTTTTCAAGCATCATCATTCATCAATGAATGTCACTTGTTTGGTAAGTAATTTTCTCCAACTAAAATTACTTCCTCGCCCGTCTGTCTACATTCTTACAGCAATAATAATTATTATCACTTCATTATAGTCTTGCTAATCGAAAATTTACCTGCACTTCATAGTATATATGGCTTGTAATTTTTTGTCTTCTTAATTTTTTTGAATCATTGACTGCTTTGATTGCTGAAATTAATCAAAGCCTCCATTCAAAAATTGAAGCGTCAGTCTACAGCCACATAAAAATCAGGAATTTATCTGCGTATTTGTGCATTTAAACTACAACGCATTTTGTAGCTTCTAGAGGTATTTTGTATGGCTAGCGTACAGCCATGCCTTCATTTTACTCAGCTAACTAAAACACAGGGCTGGATAGGGGAATTAACTTTTCCTCGCCAGTACTTATAAAAGGGGAAAAGAAATGATGATGGCGTCTTTTTCATTTCCGTATGTTAGCTGCGATTAGAAACTGTGTGTAGTTGTGTAAGGGGATCGAAGCCACAGCCTCCCCTGTGCTCTTGCCACATCTAACAAACTAAAAGAGGGGAAAAAGTAAGTAAAGTGCATGCGGGACGAAAAGTGTATGCTGCGCACCGTTTTCGGGACTTGCCAACTAAAAGAGTAAGTATATATAGGGAGTAGTAGTAGTAGAGTTAGAAAGGAGAGAGAGAGAGAGAGAACGGGAACGTCTTAGTGTGAAAAAATGTGGTAAGAGTCGGGTGTTGATTGGAGAAAAGTGGTGGGAAAAACTCCACCTCCAAGGCGCAGTCGTTGGGTTCTCGAGACACCCTTTTTCACCTACCAAGCTATCTGCAGCCAACCAAAAAGCTGCCCACAAATCTTAGTCCTTTCTCTCTCTCTTTCTCTCTTTCTTATTAACTCGCTAGTTCACACTCATTTCTCACAACTTCAACTAAAATCTTGCTTTCTATACATTTATTATTAATAACCTGTCATCTTCATTCCATCGGAAATTGAAAAGAGCTACAGAAAACGAGTTCTGTGTATGGCAGCCAAGGTTTTATTATATAACATGGACTGGTTTGCTGACGCTTCTTGGATGATGTCAATTTGTACGCCTTTTTTTATTAAGTTTTTCTTGATTTGGAAAAAATATGAAAATAGATTCGTTTTTCCCAATATTTTACTTGCAGTATTGAACATTCATATTCAAATAACTATCATTTAATGAATTAACTTATTCTATTACGATATTAATGCATTTATAGATGAATGCATTATTGAATGGCTTCTGTTTACCAATATAACAATCTAATACAGTTGTAAAGTTAGTATTACTGTTCATTGACTGTCACAACAGAAATCGAGTTTGTTTGCAGTTAGAAAATTTCTCAATTTGGGATATATTTTAGCCCGATACAGGTATTAGGCGTTCTGTGCCCTTTTTTGGTGAATGGGAGATTGCAAGTGGATTGGAAAATACTTGAGGTGTTTACGTGTCAACAAACTGTCATGCTTAATGAAAAAATGGTAAAAATCCCATTCAAATCATTATATTTTCTTTCAATTTATAAAGCACCAAAATCTTTGAACGTCAAAAAAAAATTACGCGTATTTAAAAACATTGATAAGCATAGCATTGGTCCCTAATAGCTTTGATAAGCCAGTGCTATTTATCACTGGCAATTTTTTTTTTGGAATTTCAAGTCAATCTTTCCAAGTAAATTCATAAGCAAAGTGGCGCCACTTATTCCTAGCTATCTTTTCAATTTTTTGAAGTTTTAAGTCAACCTGTCCAAGCGTTTTAAACGCATGCATGCAAAAAGAATTTCTATCCGTATTGGTCAAAGCTAAAAGTTATAAAATTAATTTTGCCTTGAAGTCGACTGCATCATTATTTGGCTACAATTATTTATTTGCTAGTTAACTTCTTTGTTAATACTATATAGGCATGAAATCAGTGTTTGTGTACTTTATGTGCGTGATATTATCAATGTAACAATAAGTTACTTTTGTTTTGAGAATATAGGAAACAAGCATCAGATGTTTATCATGTTAGCGAACAATATCAACTTTACAGTCTTCCTGCTGTTTCAAACTTTGAGTTAGTTGATTAGTAACTTCACATTATAAAGCTGAAATATGCGGAGGATGATCCCATCCACTAAATGCTGTAACTTGCTACGAGAATCAGGCAAAAAATCATGAAGAATAGAATATTTACTATATTGCATGTTGTTGGTAATAGTCTTTCCATGTTTTTATGATTTCCTTTCTTTCCCACTGATTTTCTTCATGATTGTTATCATTATTAGCCTTAATAACACGTTAGATTTTCTTGCGTCTATCTACCCACTTAATCTTAATCTTCTCTCATCTAATGTGGAGCTACAGCCTTATTAGTCCTTTCTAGCTCTGTGTTCGGAATAAAAGCCTATCAAAATGCTTAATATCAGATGTCATACATTTTGAAGGGCCCTTTAAAAATTCAATGAATAAACTGATTACCAAACCCCATTTTAAAGAATGCACCACCAATACCAATCCCAAATGTCTCAATGACACATGGAATCATTGCATCCCATTTTCTTCATTTACCGGTGAGTACTATACCTATCCAATTAGGGCATTTTAATGATGACCAGAGGGACTGTATTTAGCTGGTAATTTAATAACGAAACTTACTCAAGGGAATTCAAACTTATCTGATATGGCAAGAAAATTGGTCTTTCTTACCCTCATTAGGAACGTTATAATATTTTATTGTTCATCAGATGGCCATGAGAATCCATCCTAATTTTATGTTCCCTCGTCGTTTCTCAGCAGGCTAATAAAACTGAAGATGACAAACAAGATATAACGTTGCGAGCCTATTCTCCTCTACTGTGCGGATTCTCGCAGTAAAAATATTAACTTCCATATGGTGCAAGTCATTCATACTTGTATATACTGACTAACTGGGGTTTAGGGTGTATGTTACTAGTTTAAGGGACAAAATTGTGAGGAATTTAATAGTTTATAGTCTGACAGGAGAAATTTTGATGGAACATTTGGAATTAAATCTCTTTAGCTGACATATTGAATGGATTTCATTATTGAAGGAAACTCAAGCCGTTTTCTTCAGCTCGTTTGTGCATCACTTGAAGTTTTAATTAGAACTGGTTTGCCTTTTCAAAGCAACATAAACATTCATTGTTTTATTCATGCCTGGCCACAGATGTACATGAAAACTTGTTCCCGTTTGTACAATTATTCGATTTCATCGGAAACCATTTAACTTAAACAGAAAAACTATTGCATATTAGTCAATGCAAACATAACGCTTTCTTTTTCAGAGGATTTTATATAAATGTTAACGCTATTTCCTACGAGAACACAATTAGTGCACTCTGAAGGAAAAACAATGGATTAGATTGTACTGGAGAAGAATGTGAATGAATTAGTTTGGAACAAAACACTTGGAGAATGAGAAAATGAATTAGACAACGTGGACAGGAGAAGACATGTTCTTGTTTCAAAATATACAGACTGTTGTGTGTTCGTTCATGCTGGAGTTACACAGTGATTTGGATGCCGTTCTATTGAGGAAGAACCCCGCATTTGCATTCTAAATGAGCTACGGATTTGGAATGAGGAATTCTGGATTGCCAACACCACCAGCATAGCATAAAATGAATAATGCACAGAGGTCGGTCAAGAAGATTTAAATTTTATATTAAGTTTGAAAAAAGTCAGAAATTTTTACTACATATATGTCATATTATAGACATAAAAGGTCTATTTAAATATGATACAAATGTTCACCACATGTTTATTTTACCGCGGTAAATTCAAAAATGATAAGGCTTATGCTTTAATTTTTTAAAAAAAGCACTCATAAGAAATATATGCATTTTATTTTTGTATTCTAACAAATAGTGTATGAAATTAAATAAAAAGATTGAAAAAAACTAGTGTAAAACAAATTTGCGTTAATTTTGAACTTTTAACGAGCAAAAAATGCCTATTACTGTCCGTTTCAATGAAATACGGAGTTCCTAATGCTAAATTGGCTATCTAGGCTTGTTGGATGATCTACGTGAAAAAGGCAAATTTCGTAAAAATTGCCTGAGCAACTAAAATATGTTCTAGATTTTAAGTCCCATGATGAGATTAAGACGAATTTATAGTTATTATTTATTATTTATTTTTTGCTCAATGATAAACAAACTTTACCAGGTAACCATTGAAAAAAGTTACTCCGTATTCAATTGAAACGGACAGTAACTTCAATAACGGGCTTGAATCCGAAAAAGTAATGCTAGCAATCAAAAAGCCGACCTAGTAAAGAATGTGACTCAAGATGAATTATTATTGTAGTCGAGAAATGGAAACAAGTTTGAAGAGTATGGGAATTCTGTAGAGAATGAGTTGAATAAGCAAACAAAATCTAATCTAATGTACCAAAGACAGAGTGTTCTCTTTTAGAACACTACAATTTCAGATTCCGAATGCCCATCACACGCATTTTAATTAAATCTTCTAGAGCGAGTGTTACATTCCAATTCCAAGGCACAAACTAAGGACGGTAAGGACTATAAAAAATGTTGTGGAACTCGCGTTTTCTAGAACAATAGAAGTGATCAATTCCTACAATGGTGCAACCTGAATTGAATGACACTTGACAATTGATGATGAATACAAGAAAGATAGAATGTTTGTTTTTGTTGTTTCAGCCATCCTTGCAACAAAACTCAACCAATGCTAGAAAACAAATAAATCAGTGAGACTTCCATTTGTTTTGCTATCTTTGAGTTGAGATTTTACGATGAGACACTTGAGTGCAATTTATAGTTTACAACAGATTGCTTGTCATTCCATTCTTTTGTGTAGTTATGGTCGCATAGTTCACTAACTTTGATATTCAGTGTTTTTAATGTGATAACAATATGAGCATAAAGGAAAAAATAACACTAAAATATAGTTTGTGTTGATAAAAAATGTCTACCTGCACAAAACTTACAATTGTTATGCATACAGTTAAAATTAATTCAAATGGACCAAGTCTCAAACTAACTAACTAACTAACTAACTATAGTTGAGGTGGAGAAAACATAGTGCTATAGTTGTGAAAAGGAATGAATTGACGAGGGAAGTTAATTAGCTCGGGAACCTAATTAAAAGCAAGTCCCAGCTGCCCACAGCATTCTCAAAACTATTTCACTTTATTCGAAATTTGTAGGAAAAGAATACTTGGCAACTTTAGTTAGTTCCTTTTGCATAGCAACTAACTAACTAACTATCTAGTCGTTTGACTGGTTTTGTGGTTCCTCAGTCTGTATAATGTTATGGAGTCTAGAACTTTGTATCCCAATTGTGTGAGCCAACATTCTGGTTAGACTCTCTCGCTCTCTCTGGTCCCGTTTCCAAAGATGAAGGCACGTCAAAATTACCAACTTTCTCTCTCCATGTTGCCCACACTTTTCCAATTTACATATTTAAAGATAAAGTAAACCATTCCTTCCTTTCCTTTTGCGTCCATGAATATACAATTTCCTTTCCTGGGATATTTAACTTACATTAGGTTGGCTTCACTGCATCCACCGTACATTAAGGATTTAGCACTTTAACACTTGCTAGGAATTTAAAAAAATAACGCTCTACATATGTCAATAATTTTCAGTATAACATTGATATCATATTCAACAAATCTTAAAGTTTTTTGAATCAGTTGTTTTTTATGTGATGACCATACATTTCTTGAGTTATGAGCGCGGAATTGACTCATGGAATAAGTGGTACATGCTGGTGAAAACTTCATCAGTGATTACATACACATCAGATTTGAAATAGTTATGTAAGAAACTGTATTACATTAGCTTCAAGCATGGTTCCGAAAGGTTTTTGAATATTTGATAGACTCGTAAAAGACAATATTTTGATAGCTCTAGCCATGTGGTCTAAATGAAAGCGAGCCTTAGTTATGGAAATTTGAAGCAGTTTGGAAGGAAATTGATCCTTCAACCAAAGTAAGTAAGTAAGTAACACAAGCAAAACATTATTTGCATTTTCTGGTGGCTCTTTCCTTTCAATTTAGTGTGTCCTAGAATGCGAGAGAGAGAGAGAGAGAGACCAAAGTAAATAAGTTAGGAGGAAGAGAGGGAGAACTTTTTAGATAGACGGACGGGAGTGAGTTAGTTTCCCTTATTTAGTTAGCTAGTTAGTTACAAAGTTCGTTTCTGAATAATTCAGGTGGGAACTTTATACGGGGAGCGACTATAGTAATTTCCAAAACAGGCTTCAGCTCATTTAGTATCCATTTAGAACCGCACAATAGACTCCACTTTTAGACAGCACAAGAGAAAGAGTAGATTTGCATCCACACACTCTCAGTCCAGAGTCCAGACATAACTAACTTGTATAGCCAGTTTGTAGATGTATATTCTGGCGCTACAAGAGAATGAACAAAACTTTCCTGATGAGTTTTCTCCTCCAGGGAAAATAATGAGCAAAACTTTTGGAGCCAAAACTAATGGCTCCCTTTTATTCATGTTCTACTATCGATCTAACATAACGCCCCTCTTCCATATGAATGCAGTTAGTTAGTGACTTCATATCATTTTTCTCATTTCCTTTACGTCTTTCTATACCACTGCTAGACTATTATCTTAATTTCTGTATTGTGTCTTTTAATTTCGCAATTTCTGCCTTATTCTACTGTTTGTGTCAAAAAATCGGTGATATGAGAAAAGTAAATTTTTCATTTACGGTAAAAAGAGGAGCTGAATGTATAATGCAGAAGTTGTAAACTTGCGTGTTTAGTTTTAGTATGAGTGTTGTAGACAGGGCGATGAATTTGAAAGGAAATACGCGAGACGGACAAGCAGGGAAAGAAAGGAAATGGGGGGAAAACACACAATGCAGTCATAAAGAAAGATAGGATACTTGGAAAGGATTCAAACAAACTGGAGACAGCATAAAAACACAATACTGTCACCGGCAGACATTCTAATAATACAGACTGAAATGTTGTGCTTGATAAGATAACTGACTGGCTGATACAGTATTTGTAAATTACACAGAATAAAATTACTGGAAACTATCATTTCGTTGCCGTTAGTCACTTGTATTTTTCAATGTTTTCAAGCTTTGATTCTTAGTGAATGAAATGAATATTTTTACATATATTACGGTTTGCATAGAATTTCCCATTTCACGGAATATTAATTAGATTGACAAACTGAGTGAGTGAGTATATATGAAAGGAACGAGAAAAGAGAAATAGAAAGTGGTGCCAAGAATAGGAAATGAGATGGTTTGTTGTAAATGTTATACATATGTAAAATGTAGTGTCGCATAATTCACACGGGCACTCATATTTATTGTAGAACCTGAATACATATATACCTATACCTGACTGTTATAAATATAGTCAAGCTTCTACCTCTATCTTAAAAAATAATTTTTGAAGTGCCTAGACATGGAAACCACACAGAACGTGAAATGTTCCTATAGTCCGTCAAGTGAGAAAGGAGTTGATTTGATTGTGAACGTAAAATTAATCATAACTGAGGACATGGTAGTGTGAAATTCTTGAGAAAGTGTGGAAACTGGATCCAACAGCCGCTCTCTTTCATTCAATTTAATTTATGGAGTGAAGGGGAAAGTAACGTTGCTTTCATCTTTACAACTTCTTCCTTCCTCTCTCTTTTAGCCTTTCATTAGCAATGCAAATCACTTTTCTCTCTCCTTCCAATTTTACGAACTACCAACCAGCCCTAATGGAAAAGTCTATCTCCTATAATGAAATCAAAATGGCTTCCAACTAACTAGCTCACACAGTCTTTCTATAGCATGGAAAAGGGTTCACATGCATAGTGCTACTCAAAAATAATTTCTCAGTTACAAAACTCATTTAATCGACTGGAGGGTGGAATGGAATTTCTATAAATCTTGGAAGGGAGAGTGAGAAGTAATCAAAAGTTGGAGGCTCTCAACTTTACGCATCCCGTCAAATGAAAAAGGAAAAAAGATAAGCTTCTATAGTCTTGCGCCAGAAGCACTTTTGTCACTCCAGATTTATTGCCACGAATTAAAAGCATGTGAGGAGGAAAGGGTTGGATTCTAAAATAAATTGCTTCTGGCATCCTAGTCCGTGTTATAAATTCACGTGCATTCTTTTGCATTCTCGTAGCCTTAAATCCCTTTCCATACCCAACATCTAACTCAAACCTGTGTATGCATTATTTATATGCAGGTTATAATTTTCTGGGCAAACAAGTTCACTGAGGCAAAGCAGCACCCTAGAGTTTTATCTTTGCAAATAAAAATGTGGGATGATTAAATGCAATTGATGCCAATAAAAATGAACGAAAATCATAAAAACTTGATCAAGCAAAGTTATCATTGCTCACTGTATTAATTAGTCAAATGATTTAACAATAGTTGTTTTACTTAGTTAGTTATCATTTGCACCAGTGTATGCAGGGTAAAGCTATATGATAGTTCTCGAGTGAAGGAAACTCTGGAGAATAAATTATTTGAGATGAACTAATAAGTTGCCAAACAGGATTTTTTTTCACCTTTGGCAAAGAACAATATACATGGTAGTAAGTAAGCGACTGTGTGAGCCGTGGGAAAAGTGCGACAGATGGGATTGAAAATTGCAACGAACCTGAATTACCATTTCTTTGCAATCATGTGTGTTTATGAAGACAGAGTTCAATAAATCAAACTAAAACAACGCTCTTACTGCACACAAAAGTATCGACGGTTTAGAAGAACCTGCATGCAAGTTAGTTTCACAAGCATTGTCGGTTTTTTGACCTGACAAGTGGTGAAAAGATTACAAAACTACAATAGTAGATTTTCAATCTCGTGTATCACAGAAAAAATGCAGTCAAGGATTGGAATCATCAGATGGTCAAAAAGTTGTAATGTAAAATGTAATATCTAATGGCAATAATATCATTACATGAGCATGTTTCTCTTGTGCATGTTAGGTGTCAAAAGGGAAAAAAGTTCAATAATCACGTCACTACCAACTTACGTGAAAACATGTAGTGGCCGGCATGTATATTTACACCTTATTGGTATGCATGTCAATAGATTTTGATGCACGCAAGAGCGGAGGAAATTGAAAAGACTGGCTTTATTTATGCAGCCTATTTTATCTTGAGGATAAATGCATCTCATTATTATTATCACCTCAAGTCTTTCATCACTCCAATTCCCCGACTTTATATTAGTTATGATACCGATACAATTATTATCTTTTGTTAAACATAAAACACACGACTTTTCTGATTCAAATTGACCACTTTAAATAATAATATTCAACTCTAAGTCAGCTTGAGTTATGTAATTTGTCGTATAGTATAAGTGCAAAGTATAATATAATGAAGAAAATATTGGGTTTCTTTGCAATGCATATATAACAAGGGGTAGAATAGTGAAATGTTTTTTTAAAACTTTTTTAAAGCGGTAAATGTTTTACAGCAAAGTAGGGAATTGATTCTTACCTGAGATAGAGACACTGGAGTGGCTGAAACAGAATTTGTGGTGGACGGCACAAACGATTGGTAATGGCCATTTCCCATGTGCTGATGATGCATGGAAAAAGAGTTGTGATGAGGATGAGGCACTGAATTATGTACTAAATACATTTTTTTTGCTAATTGCTGAAGGCACTTAAAGTTCTACTTTACTTGTATAAAGTAAAAGCAATCCAAATGCTCAAAAAAGTCAAAAACTTGTTCTTTCCAGCTGGGTTTGTAGCAACAAAACTGTATACTTCAGCACAGTATACACAATAACGATTCACTTTTGGTAAATACCTATTAAATTATTAATCATTAAAATAGACTTTACTACTACAAAGTCTCTATAAAACTACAAAGCTACAAAGTAGTAGCTACGAAGTCTCTATACACAAAATATTTCAGAACACTAACGCTAAGATAATGTTTAGTTTGCACAGAAAATATTTTTTTTAATTAAATCGAATCAATCATAAAACAATATGTACACAAAAAGTCAATTTAATCAAATAAAAAACCAATGCTAACCTAAATCTAAAAACTGACCTATCCAATTAATTCGTAATAGCCAAGAATACCTATCAATAAAAATGTCTAAAATTGCAATACCTATCTATACACCGAATCAATTTGATTTGCAAAACTGACCCATAAAAAAGTAAAACCGGAATACCACGGAAAAGTGACGCAATAACTAACTAGTTTCGGAGAGTTGTGAGATGGTATGAGACCAAAAAAGAAATGAAAAAGTAAAGTGATCAAACTGGCTCACATTAAGATTACATTTGAGCCTGCATTTCGTCTTCCCAGGACTGAAAGATTTTCAAGGGAGGAGTAAAGAACCCTTAAGTAGACTTGTTTCTCATTTCATTGGTCATTCTTTGAGCACAAGAAGTAAAGAAAGAAATCAAAGGGGACTTAAAAAAAGAACATGCATAACGGTACATGAAAAGATTGAACGGACATTGGTCTTCTCATTGCTAAACCGGTTCATGAATGGAGAAAAAGCGTGTGATTTTTTGGGAAATGCATTTTTTGGTGATTCCGGAGAACACAGATCAATAGAACTGGTTCAGATTCACTCTCAGTTTCACACGGAACCACTTTTTCAGATCCGCTTTCTTTTACCTTTATTTGGGTCCAGGCATACACAAAGAGATTGATACGTGAGCCTCAACACAAGTGTGAGTGTGATGTACATACCTATGTATGATCTGTATGTGAGCAATGGAATTTATACAGGGGTTCTAGTTACCGCACATGGGTCAACTATGTATGAGGCACACATAATGTCTATGGTCAAACACAACAGGTCCATTTCATTTACTACGAACTACTACTACTTTGCCTTAACTTGAATTATAAGAGACCATGGCAGTGACCAATTATTTCTACAATCTTTTGATATCAAAATTAGCTTGTTTTTTAAAAGTAAAAATATGACTGGGCTCTAGTGAAATATCTTAGCTTTAGAAAATATTGCCATTGAGTTAGCTGCAATTAACCTAAATAGAAAAAGTGCAATTAAAAATATTGAGAATGAAATGAACGGAAAAATTGGGATACACATCTAAAGCAAATATTACTGATTTCGATTATAAGTATAGGACATGAGGTGTTACATAGAATTTAGCGGTGTCCTAAAGTAGCCATTGCGTTCCCACACAAAATTTACATACGCACACACGTACGAACGTAAACAGGAGTGCAAGTATGTAACATTATATATTGGATACACCATACAACACATGCATGATGATGATATGAATGGATACCTGTTTTTATCCACTTAATTCCTGCGTGCATATGGATATAAATAAACCTGCTCATGTCCAAACAACAGGGACTGAATGAAAGTGAAATGGAAGGGAACTGACCAAACTAACTCTCTGTGAACTTGAACTACATACCTATACGTAGATGCATTTGGTCCGGGCATTCAGAAATCCGGTTTTCTCTCCTTTATGTTTGTCCATGACAATCCGATACATGCAACATATTATGCTCATTATGTTTCTGGGCACTATGTGATTATTTCCCACGCATCCAAAGGATCAATCCAACAAACAAATCTCACGCTAAAACAGCAATAAATCCATTTTGTCCATTTCAGTGCTAGACCAGTTTTTTAGTCGCTTTCGTACACTACTTGCATTTTTAATCATTTAGCTACTAAGGTATTGTTTTACTTCCTTTCCAAAATTTTCTCAGGAAATAAGATTTAACAATCATACACTGTTGTCCTATCCAGCTGCATAATGTAATGTAAAACTCAAGTGAAGTCTTTTAAATGAAGCGCACTTTGTAGAATATATGTTTCTCACAGATTTAGCTAACTAATGTCGATTCAATAAAGTACCTACATCATCCTTCCGATTATTATAGAGATCTGAATTTAGTTTGCAATAGCAAGAATTAAAGCAACAAATTAAACATCAACTATACCCAGCTATAACTACTCAACTCATTTGCAGTGCAACCGCTGATTACATTTTAATTTTTATGCTTAAATATTTAGCTTAGGAATCAAAATTTGCAATTTTGCAATTTTGCGGGGTCAATAAAAAAATGTTCATAGTTAGTGCTAATTTTTCAGACATTCGATTTTAAATCATAAAAATTCAGCCTTCAAATTCCCGCGTCTTGTCCAAATGATTCCTGTTATACCTATTTAAAAACATTTGCTGCTTGTGAAAGAAGACATACTACGATACTGCATAATAATGGCTGCCAAACAAGCACGTGGGAGGGAGGAGAAAAGTTCGGAGTAATAGAGAGAAAGAGACCAGCTGCCTAGGGAAAATGCAATGCACACGCAACGTAATATAAAGTATAGTGGGATGTAAAACTTGCATTCTCCTTGTGCTTACCCTTTTCGACGCATTTTTTAGAGCGCATCCCGGGTAATACGTTCTAGGTTGAAGAAAAGGGAGCGGGCATAACTTGCCCACGCAGCCATTATGCATTCAAGCTCTCCCTATGGGTATACGCTCATTATAATTTTCCATATATAAAAGAGTTCCCGTCACTTTTTCCCCTTCTCCAGTTTGTTAGTTTTGATCACTGCACCATTCCGTGTTTCATTTCCAGCAATGCCCTTCCATCATGGAGTCTGTGATATAAATGTTTAGATGAAATTTCCTTTTATGCAATGAATTAAGGTGCTATGGGTGAATTATTCATTAATACATTGCATTTAGATTTTCAAGCATATAATAAAATCGTTAAACCTTGTTAAGAATTGAGAAATTGAAAATTTACATGTGAATCCAAATAAAAACGGAGTCAGTAAAAACCAGCAAGTCCGTATCTGGAGTCAATTCTGATGGCCTGACTGAAAAGTGTAAAACAAGTGGATTAATCCAATGGAAAGATTTTTTTGTATTCCTTTTTTGTTTTACCTATGCTTATAAATGTTAACACCATTAAAAAAATTAGAAACCCCAGAGCCCACACAAAATTGCATTGTTGTATAAATGCTCTTTTTGCTTCTTAACTACAGATGTTTGATGTACCAACTCAAATTATCCATCTAGATTATAAAATATTCCAGAAATAATTATTCCAATCATCAATGAAATTTTCCATCAAGTCAGTACTGACTCAGGTTAAGTTTTCGGTGTAACTGTGCTAACAAAATTCATCAAACGATCATTTGAGTTTATTTAAGCAAAAAATAAACACGATTTTTTTAATATGAAAATATAAAGCTTAAAATATTTTTTATCGCTAATATGAAATTTTGTGTGGGCTCTGGGGTTTCTAATTTT